>Ga0316622_100000057_pt1 | contig 49228 bp, 48 predicted proteins | sample OWC_Aug_OW2_C1_D_FD_207646 | JGI IMG/M metagenome (GOLD analysis project Ga0316622, IMG submission 207646) | Wetland soil microbial communities from Old Woman Creek delta, Ohio, United States - OWC_Aug_OW2_C1_D5_C | ecosystem: Environmental > Terrestrial > Soil > Wetlands | place: USA: Ohio... | reverse complement strand
TGGTATTGACCAGGCCAATTTCCTTGTACGAGACCTTTTCCATGATATCCTCCCTCTGTATTCCTGATGAAATATCGGCTCCTAGAAAGATTACCGCTCACCGGCATGCCGGGTCAAGGTTTTTTGCGCCGCAGCCTGTCGCAAGATGCCAGGTGCTCTCCGGGATGGCACGGTTTCTTGCACAAACCCTTGCAGGTATGATACATTTCATGCACCCCGATTACCGTAAAAGCAATGGTTCCTTTTGAATCAATCATCAATAGTCTCAAAGAAACGGTTATCCTTTTTGACAGGAACGGCAGAATGATATTCATCAACAAAAGCGGCGAAGAACTCTTCAGGAAAAGTTCGAAAGACATGGCAGGAAAACGATTTTCGTGGCTGATCCGCGGAGAGAGAAAGATATCCCCCCTGATCAGGAAGACCGTAGTAGAAGAACGCTCGTTCAGGGGAAAATCGGTGAGCGTCACCCTGGGCAGAAAGATCAATGTGGACTTCAGCCTCTCACCCTTGTACACCCATGACCGGGTAGGAGGAGCTATCCTTTCCCTGTCGGAGAATCTTTCTCTTGCTGACCGTGAAGACCACGACCAGGATTCCCTCGTCTATCTGCTCGGCTCCATATCCCATGAGATCAAGAACCCTCTCGGGGGCATCAAGGGTGCTGCCCAGCTCCTTCGCCTGCACACACCCGACCGTTCGGTCACGGAATACACTGATCTTATCATCCGCGAGACAGACCGGCTGAATGCCATACTCCAGGACTACCTCACCATATGCAGAAAACCGTCATTTCATCCGGTCAACATTCACGAGATCATGGAGAAGGCGCTGACCATCCTTGCCGTTCAGATCAAAAAGGCAGGCATATCGCTCAAGCGGCTTTACGATCCCAGCCTTCCGCAGGTGCGCGGTGATGAGTCAAAGCTGCTCCAGGTTTTTTTGAACATCATAAAGAACGCTCTGGAGTCCATGGTCAGGGGCGGAACGATCGATATCTGCACTTCCCCCTCCCAGGAATTGTTCGGTGACCACAAGAAGACCAGGCGCATGGCCCTTATCTCCATAACAGACACGGGAAAAGGCATGACTGAGGCAGAGCTTCAGAAGATCTTTCTTCCCTTTTTCACAAAGAAGAAAGGCGGTACCGGCATCGGGCTTTCCCTTTCAAAAAGGATCATCAGCGATCATGGCGGCATGATCAGGGTACAGAGCATGAAGGGCAAAGGCACTTCCTTCTCGCTCTACCTGCCTTTCCGGGACGATGAATAAGAACATCCTCATCATAGACGATGACGAGAGCATCATCTGGGTCATTAAAAAGGCCCTGGAACCCCTCGGGTACAAGATAACGTCCCGGACCAGGCTTGCATCGGGACTGCGGGCTGTGGAGACCCACCCCCATCTTGTCCTCCTCGACCTCATACTTCCTGACGGCAACGGGCTCGAAGGGCTGCGCGAGATCCGGGCAGCCGACCCTGACATTACGGTCATCATGATCACCGCCAATGCAAAGATGGAAAGCACGATCACGGCAATGAAAGAAGGCGCCTATGACTACCTCGAAAAACCCTTTGATATAGAGGAACTGAAGATCGTGGTTGAAAAGGCGTTCCGGGACCTCGCCATGAAACAGGAACTGCGGCAACTGAAGAAGGCTGCATTTGAGACCGAGACGCCGCAGATGATCGGCAGGGGTCCGAAGATGCTGAAGATCTTCAAGGACATCGGCAAGGTCGCATCAAAAGACATTACGGTACTCGTCACCGGAGAGAGCGGCACCGGCAAGGAGCTTGTCGCCAGGGCTATCCATTATAACAGCAGACGTTCCGGCGGACCGTTCATCGCCCTGAATGCGGCATCGATCCCAAAGGACCTGCTGGAGTCTGAACTGTTCGGTTACAAGAAAGGTGCATTCACCGGGGCTGTCAGCAACAAGACAGGAAAGATCGATGCAGCGAATGGCGGTACGCTCTTCCTTGACGAGATTGCGGAGATGGACCCGAACCTGCAGGCAAAACTGCTCCGCTTCCTTCAGGACAAGGAATTTATCCCGCTGGGGAGCACGGAGAGCATCAGGGCTGATGTCCGCATCATTGGCGCAACGAACCGAGACCTTTCCGAGGCCGCTGCACGGGGGAACTTTCGTGAGGACCTCTATTACCGTTTTAATGTGGTTCAGATCAAGGTCCCGCCCCTGCGCGACAGAAAGGAGGACATTCCCCTCCTTATCAAGGCCTTTCTGAGGGAGGCTGCGGAAAAGTTTGAGACCGGCGAAAAGGAGCTTTCGAAAGAGGCAAAGGTTCTGCTTGCAAAATATGACTGGCCAGGAAATGTCCGCGAACTCGAAAATGTGATAAAACGGGCCTGTGTACTCTCGGCAGGCACCATGATCGAAAAGAGGGACCTCCTCCTGGAAGAGGACAGCACCTATTCCATCAAGGAGTTCCTTGAAGAGAAGCTCAAGCGGTATCTGAAAGATATGGCACGGGTCACGAACTTCAATCTGCATGACACTATTCTGTCAGAGGTAGAAAAAGCGCTCATCTCGATCGTGCTCAGGGAGACCAACGGTAACCAGCTCAAGGCTGCCCGGCTTCTCGGCATCAACCGGAATACGCTCAGGGCAAAGATCAAGGAATACAAAATAACATAGCGGAGCCGTGTTCTTCGCGCCCTTCTCGCCCCCTTGAGCATGTTCCTCTTTCCTGCTAATCTGTAGTCACCTGATACGGAGGGTTTGATGAAGGTTAACCGGGAGCTTCTTGAGATTCTCGCCTGTCCGAAATGCGAAGGGACAGTGTATCTTGCCGAAAAAAAGGACGGCCTCGTCTGCAGCTCATGCGGCCTCCTCTATCCCATCCGGGACGATATGCCGGTAATGCTTGTTGATAAGGCAGTGAAGCTTTCACGGAATACGTCGTAACGTGCAGCGATGATGCGTGACCCAGCCATGCTCACGGCTGCGGCATCTGCACCCCAAGACCCCCAGCCCGGAGAGAACACCGGTCATGCAGCAAGGTACGAAAAACGCTTTATGAAGTCAGGTACGCTCATGCCTGCCTTCTTCGCGAGCAGCTCTATGCTGCCGGGCTCGAAATCTCCTTTTTCAAGCCGGATCATGTATTTCCTGCCAACCTCATAGGCCTCTGCCCTGATATCGACGAGGCGCACCATTGTCTTGCCGGTTGCCGGGTCAACCATCTCAACAAATGAGACGGGCCTGAGCCTGCCTTCATCAAGGGTGATCATGGCCCCGGTACCACCGCTGAGCAGGAAGCGGACAGCCCCGTAGCCGAGGTCGCGGGTATATTCGATATCATAGGGAATCGGATCGGCTGCCCGCAATTCATAGCCGATGGTCTTGTGGACAATGGTCATCGATACCCCGCGGGAGTCAAGGCTTTTCCTGACATTGTCGCTTATGATCCTGCCGAGCTGGATCTCTGAAAGCCGCAGTCTTCCCAGTTCGTCGCACTTGATGTCATCGCAGGAACGAAGCTCCTGCTCATCGACCTTTGCCGCAATGCCCTCAGCCAGCACAGCAATACCATGGTCCTTGCCCATGGCAAGCCGCTTGATGATCGCTCCTTCAAGGATATCCGTGATTTTCTGAAAGTGAAGCTCCCCACCCGCGAACTCCTCGGGTATGAGGGTCACCGTCGCACCGGCAGCCTTCCCGATGCCGAGGGCAAGGTGACCGGCGTTCCTGCCCATGGTCGTGACGAAATACCATCGTCCGGTAGTCCGCGCATCTTCCATGATGTTCTTCACGATCTTGACGCCCCAGTGGCGGGCGGTATGATACCCGAAGGAAGACCTGCCGCCCGGGAGCAGCAGGTCATTATCTATCGTTTTGGGGACATGGACGACCGAAATTCTGCCCCGTGCCTCCTGCTCAATCCAACGGGCCATGAAGGCAGTGCCGTCACCGCCGATGGTGATAAGGTAGCGTACCTTCAGCGCCTTCAGCATCTGCTGAAGCACCGGGAAACGTTTCTGTGCAATATCCGCTGGGTCGCGGGATGTCCTGAGGATAGAGCCGCCGGTAGTATGTATCCGCGAAACGTCATCGATGCTCAGGTGAACAGCACTTTTTTTATCTCCTGCGAAAAGACTCTTGAAGCCGCCGACAATGCCGATGACCTCCTTGCCCTCATTGATCGCTTCGATCGTTGCAGCACTGATAACACCATTGATCCCGGGGGCAGGACCTCCGCCGACAACTATAGCTACAACATCCTTCTTCACGCTCTTTTCATGAAACGTTCATGTCTCCTCTCCGGTCCGCATCGCATACCCGCCCTTTCCTGCCACTGCCTCTTCCGGCAGCCATCTTTCCCGGCGCCGGGAACGCAGAGGCCCTCACATGCCCTCATGCCCCCTGAAGTATCTGCTCAGGACGTTCTGCAGATTCCCTGCAATGCTTTCTTTGGCGTTTATTATATAGATTCTGCGGCCGATCTGAAAGAGCTCTTTTTCCATGCGTTTGACAGGAATATCCCCTTTTCCCCTCTTTGCAAGCTCCGCTTCAAACATCGGAACGATCTTGTCCTTCATCCTGAGCTCGGTATCCATGAGAAATATCGCAACCTCGGGAGCAAGGTCATCGAACCTGTCAAGGAATGCCGCTATTTCGCTGTCATAGATCTGTTTGGGCGGCGATGACTTGACCTCCGCGTAGCAGAGCACGCAGTCCAGCTTCGCAATGACATCGTAATCTCCCCCTGTCCTCCGTCCCTTGAACCTGACCCCCCAGACAGACTCTGCAGAGAATTCTCGCCTGAAGATCTCGGACACATACCACTCGAGGGTCTCGCCGAAGCTCCGGACATGCTTTCCGGCAACCGCATACCCGTTGTCCTTACCGGTTATGAGCCTGATGGAAAGGAGATATCTGATGTACCGGGCGGTCACATCAGCAGTCGCATACCGCGCAACCATGCCCGGGGTAAAAAAAGCCTGATGTTTGATCACGTCCCGGAGAAAAAGCCGAAAGGAATATTTTCCCATCATCTCATAAAAGACGCCGAGATGCCGTTTCGACGGGATGAGAAGGTCTCCTGCGGGCTCCTGCAGGAATATCCGGAACCCGCGGCGTTTGAGAAGGACTTCGAGAGGAGACGAAATGATATTCAGCTGCTGTCTGAGACGGGAAAGTTCCTGTTCAAGTCGTGCATATGCTTTTCGGTCATGCGGTTCTGACATCTGTGCTCCCTGCCCTTTATCAGGGAAACTGTTGGGAGGGCTATGCCTGTTTCCTGTCGCCGGCAGTAAACTTCACGGAAACTCTTCTGTGCCGGGGACCGTCAAACTCGCAAAAGAAGATCGACTGCCAGGTACCGAGCACGAGCTTTCCCTCCTCAACAAAAACAACAGCGGACACACCGATGACCGAAGCCTTGATATGAGCCGAAGAGTTTCCCTCCCGGTGGTGATAATCTCCCTCAAAGGGTACGAGCTTGTTAAGGTATGTCTGGATGTCTCGCTGCACTGACGGATCTGCGCCTTCGTTGATCGTTATGCCGGCAGTCGTATGCGGCACGAAGAGATAGCAGACGCCGTTGCTGATCCCGGCTTCCTTGATCATCTCCTGGATCTTTTCCGTAATGTCGACAAATTCTGTTCTTGTCTTGCTCTTTACGTTGATATACCGTACCACCGTAACCCCCTGGTCTTTCAAACATCGTCAGCAAACGCGCTGTCGAAAAAAGGCTGACCTGCAGTAAATGCAATCTCTATTATAAGAATATTTCCCGGCAAATCAAGGTCTCGTATCTTGGCCATATCCTTCCCTGTCGTGATGGCCCATTCAGCTCCTGACCCGCTGCACTCCTGCGCGATCTCAGCAATATCCTTCTGCGCATAGGAATGGTGGTCCGGGTACATCTTCATGCCTGAGACCTCGGCACCGGCGGCCGAGACCGTATTTCTGAAGGACACCGGATCAGCAAGACCGCAGAAACAAAAGACCTTCCTGTTGTGAAGCCATGCAGGCGGTTTTTTCTCGCCTGACAACAGGGTTATGGAAACAGCCCGATGCTCGGGGAAAAAGATCGGCGCATGTTGGTTGAATTTCCTAATTTCAGCAACAAGGCCGCTGTCCTCCCTGCCTGATTTGGTAACCGCTATGACATCGGCCCGCTGCAGCCCGGTCAATGGCTCCCGCAGCCTCCCTGAAGGCAGCAGTTTCCTGTTGCCGAAAGGGTTGCCTGCATCGATAAGAACAATGTCCCGGTCCCGGTACAGTTGCCAGTGCTGGAATCCATCGTCGAGGATGAACAGCATGGGGCATGGGGCATGGGGCATGGTGTTCCTCTGATCAGCATTCTTGTCGATACTCCCCGCTCCCTGCCGTTCGCTCATTTTCTGCAGCTCCTTGCTCCGTGCCCCACGCCCCATGCCCCATGCCCGTAACGCAAACATTCCGGCCTCAAACCGGTCCGGTCCCTTGACGATCGGCACTCCCCGCAGCCTCTCCGCCATGAGGTACGGTTCGTCACCGGCCCGGGCTGCGCTCAGGAGAGGTCCTTCACCCCGTGACACAAAACATGGCCCCTTTGCGGTCCCCTTGTAGCCCCTTGTGAGGATCACCGGCAGGAACCCCCGCTTTTTCGCCTCTTCAGCAACGGCTATCGCTGCGGGTGTCTTCCCTGTCCCGCCGACCGTGATATTCCCGATGCTGATAACCCTGCACGGCAGTCTCTTCCGCTTCCGTACGGCAACATACCTCTTCGCAGACATGCCGAGATAATACAGATATTCGAGCAGATCCATTTCATGATATTCTACCGCAACGAGCTGCAAAATCAGGAGGTTTCTTTCGCTATTTTCTGCCACATGCGTATACTGACGATCCATCCCGTGTTAAAATGAGAACATACCCTGAAAAAGCGCCATGCAGCCTCTGCAGCATGAATGTGATGAACGCACAAGGAGATACAGATGGATAGGTGCCCCTGCGGATCAGATGCAGCATACGATGAATGCTGCGGACCATTGATACAAGGTGAGCGTCAGGCAGCAACTGCGGAACAGCTCATGCGATCACGCTACAGTGCATATGTGATGAAAGAGATCGATTACCTCCGTTTTTCCCTTCATCCTGACCACCGGGCGGAATTTAATGCAGAGACCACGGGTGCATGGGCAGAGCGCTCTGCGTGGCACAAGCTCGAGATCATAGGGACCGTTGGCGGGGGACCGGACGACAGCGAAGGGACTGTCGATTTCATAGCCACGTTCACGGATAACGGGACCAGACATGAGCACCATGAACTGTCCTCGTTCAGGAAAGAGTCCGGTGCGTGGTATCTCGTTGACGGCAAGGTGCTCCCACCCCGGCAGGTTATCCGCGCAGAGCCCAAGACCGGGCGTAATGACCCGTGTCCCTGCGGGAGCGGAAGGAAATTCAAGAAATGCTGCGGCCACTGAGACATAACGATCACACAGAATCCAAAGGGGGTTTATCATGAGCATTGTTCCGGAAGGCGAACAGTTACGAAGGGCGGTCAAGTGGATATCAGATGAGCGGTGCGAACATCCCGGGCTCCCCCTCATCACCCTCATCGAGAAGGCCTGCCTCAAGTTCGATCTTACACCGAAGGACGGGGAATTTCTTACGCGGCATATTATGGAAGACAGCTCGCAGGGATCGACCTAAAAAAACCGGCCGCTCAGGCAAACATACGCTATCGCGCAACCGGTGCCGCAGGGGAATTCACCTTCAGGACGCGAGACCATAAAATATGCCCGGCCGCCATCGTGGCCCCTTGGTATGCCGCAGGCATCGGAAGCTGAAACTCTTCTCGGATGCGATATCACGAAATGAAGAAAGTATCTTATCCGTGCCGCAGACGACCCTCTGCGCAGATGTTTCCGGCACTCTCAGGCCGTCACTCTTGTCCGGGGCAGGAGCCGGGGCCTGCGCTGGCAGCAGCGATTGCTCTCTCTTTCCCGCTGACCGGAACTACCGTCTCCTTCCCGGTATAACAACAGCTTGTATAACAACAGCTTTTCAAGCGGGGTCTCCTTTTGATAGACTGTAGTCTAAGAAAGAGCTGACGAGAAAGGGGATCGGGAACATGTATGCTGCAGGAAATATTGCAAGAAACACCATTGCCATGGTCCTTGCAGGTGGAAAGGGCGAGAGACTTAGTCCCATTACCCTGCACAGGTCAAAGCCTTCCGTTCCTTTTGGCGGAAAGTATAAGATCATAGATTTTGTCTTAAGCAATATGTTTAATTCGGGCATCAAGAAGGTATATATCCTTACCCAGTATCATGCATATTCCCTCAATAAGCACGTCAAGGAATCATGGGCCAAATGGACCGGTCTGGGAGAATTTTACGATACCATATCCCCTGAGACCGACAGCATTGGCCAGCAGTGGTTTGAGGGTACTGCTGATGCAATATATCAGAATCTGAGATTCATCAATTACTCCGGTGCAGACTTTGTGGTCATCTTTGGCGGCGACCATATCTATAAGATGGACATCTCCCAGATGATGGAATACCATCGCATGAACAGGGCGGATCTTACGGTTGCCTCGCTGGAGGTCTCACCTGAGGATGCCACCCGATTTGGCATCCTTTCCGTGGATGAGGACCTGAAAGTCACGTCATTTGTCGAAAAGCCGCAGAATCCCCCCCGTATCCCCGGAAGGAATTCCTGTTTCGCATCCATGGGAAATTATATTTTTTCGACGAAAAAACTGGTTGAAGTCCTGCAGGAAGGGAAAAGGCATCATGATGACCTTGATTTTGGAAAGCATATCATTCCGATGATGCTTGAACGGGGAGACAAGATATTTGCCTACAGTTTTTTTGATAATGACGTCCCGGGCATGGAGCCGAATGAGAGAGGATACTGGAAAGATGTGGGCACCATAGATACCTATTATGAGGCAAATATGGACCTTATCAACGTCAGTCCGCAATTAAACCTCTATAATTTAGACTGGCCGATCCTTACGAATCAGGGCAACCTTCCGCCGGCAAAGACCATTTTCGATGATGAGGACCGGCGTGGGATAAATATCAACAGTCTTGTCTGCGGCGGCTGCATAACGAGCGGCGGTATTGTAAGCAGGTCCATAATTGGTCCCTGCAGCAAAATCAACAGTTACGCCCTTGTTGAGGATTCGATCTTGTTTGACAATGTCCAGGTTGGAAGAAATGCAAAGATCAGAAAAGCAATCATAGATGAAAATATCGTGATTCCGGAAGGCATGGAGATCGGGTATGACCACGAGGAGGACAGATTACGGGGATGCATAGTTACCGAATCCGGAGTCGTTGTCGTTGCGCGGTAATGCCATGAGAGAATAAAAAAAGAAAGCACCAGAGAGAGCAGAGAGCGGCAGGTGATGAAGGAGGGGATTGACCCGATGACGGTATCGATCAGCAACCTGAGCAGGGCACCCCGGAACGTTGCGGATCTTGGCGGCGGAGCATCTGAAACGGGCGGTGATTCTGAGCATGTCAGGGGAATCGGCCGCCGCCAACAACGCAAAGGGCTGCCTATTCCCCTGATGCCCGGTGCGCTGGGAAAGGCAGACCGTATTTCTGCCTGTCCTTTTCTGTGACAGCATGATCACCATGCAGTATTTTCCTGTCCGGTTATTGTCTTTGAAGGCTTCGTCTTCCGGCGCGTCCGGTCCGGCAGGCGGGTGATTACGCCGGGAAAACGCGCTACGCTGCGGTGATATGCTCCCCGATGATCTTTACTGCACGGTCAACAGCACCGGCGTTTTTCAGGTAGAGGAAGCGGGCCTTTTCCCCTGCTGCTCTTGCCTTCTCGGGCTGCATGAGGAGTTCCTTTATCTTCTTGGCAAGACCGGCCGGCGTGACCTCGAAGGCTGCGCCTTCATCAAGGAACGTTTTCGTGAATGGGAAGTTCTCCATGTGCGGTCCGCAGATGATCGGCTTTCCCCAGTAGGCCGGCTCAAGCGGGTTCTGGCCGCCAAACCCCTCAAAGCTCTTGCCCATGATCGCCATGTCGGCAATGCTGTAGACAGCGGTCAACTCTCCCACCGTATCAAGCAGAAGAATATTAAATAATCTGCTTTGCTGCCCGGCGGTTTCCTTGCCCAGCTCGGTACGCTTCATATATCTCATGTCAGACCTGATAATGGTCTCCTCCGCCTCTTTGAACCGCTCCGGGTGGCGGGGTGCGATAATGAGCTTAAGCCCCGGGAAAAGGTAGACGTTCTCGCGGTAGGCATCGATGATGATCTGCTCCTCTCCTGCATGCGTGCTGCCGGCAACGATCACCGGACCCTTAAGCCCTGTAATCCATTCAGGCATATCCTGCGAAATATCCATGTCGAACTTGAAGTTGCCCGTGACCCTGACCTTCTTTTCATCAGCGCCGATCGACCGGACCCTCTCTGCGTCGGCGCTGCTCTGCATGCAGAAGAGTGTTACCCCTTCGAAGACCTTCTTCATGAAAAAGGAGAGCTTCCGGTACCCTTTTGCCGACTTCTCGGATATCCTGCCGTTGATTACCAGGACCGGGACATTTCTTTCATGGGCAACCCTGAAGATGTTGGGCCAGAGTTCGGTCTCCATAACGATGAAAAGTCTTGGCCTGATCTGGGCAAAGCACCGGTTCAGGATGCAAGAAAGATCGAACGGAAGATATATGATCTTGGTCCCTTCCGGCGCTTTTTCCACGGCAACCTTCCGCCCGGTATCGGTAATGGTCGAAAGGACCACCGGGAGATCCGGATACGCCGTTTTCAGTCTTTTCAGGAGAGGTACCACGGCATTCACTTCACCGACAGAGACAGCGTGGACCCAGACAGGGGCAAGATTCAGGGTCCGAAGTTCAACGTCGAAGAGACCACATTTTTCCCGCAGCCACGTTTTTCGCAAATCCTTGGGGCGTTTGCGATAGTGCGGGATGAAGAGGATGAACAGCGCTATTGCGTAAAGGATGCTGTAAACGAGAAACATATCAGTCGTGTCTTTCCGACCGCAACAATTCCCTGCGTGCAGCTGTGGCAGGTAGTGCGGAAATCCGGCCGCAGCAATGCCAAAGAGCACCGGAAGCCGCGACAGCATACTCGTCAAGGGATTGCCCAGCCTCTGAGCATCTGACACCACCATGCAATGCGCCGGGGAATCTCATCACATTGCCCGGCTTTGAGAGGCATCTGCCATAACGGTATCCCGCATGCCCGTCACGTTATCTCTTCCCTTCGGCCATAGCGATGATCAGATCGGCGACCCGGTCAGAGGCATGTTTTTCGGCAAAGACCTTCCGCACGTCTTCATATGCCTTCTGCATCTGATCGCAATACGCGGAATCGTGCATGATCTTATCCAGTTCCTGCAGAACATTCTCGGCAGTCGCATCCTTCTGGAGCAGTTCCCGAACGACCTCACGGTCTGAAAGGATATTGACCAGCGACACCCATTTGACCCTCACGATGCGTTTGCCCAGCCAGAACGTCAGGGGAAAAAGCTTGTATATTACAATCAGGGGCACGCCGAGAAGTGCCGCCTGCAGCGTCGCCGTGCCGGAGGCAATCACCGCATAATCAGAAGCGGCAAGGGTCCTGAGGGACGCACCTTTATTGACCGATACGCCTTCGGCCTTCAGCATATCAATGCATGACAGGTGTTTCACCAGGTCAGTGTTCGGAGCAAAGGGGATGCAGTACTGATGTCCCGGGAATGTCCGTTTGCATGCCCTGACGATATCCAGCACCAGCGGGAGGAGCTGTTCAAGCTCATGCGGCCTGCTGCCGGGAAGCAGCGCTATGAGCGGCAGACCCGGGTCAAGGCCCAGTTCCGCCTTCAGCGCGTGCTTGCCGGTCTTCATCCCGCGTATCTCGTCAAGAACCGGATGACCGACAAATTCGGCATCAAGACCGGTGTCACGGTAGATCGCTTCTTCAAAAGGAAGGATGACCGCCATCCTGTCCACCAGACGGGCGATCTTCTTCACCCTGCCCCTTCTCCATGCCCATACCTGCGGGCTCACATAATAGAGTACGGGTATCCGCAGCACCCGAGCATCTGCTGCCAGGCGGAGGTTGAAGTCCGGATAATCGATCAGCACAAGGACAGAAGGACGATGCCTGCGGAGTGCATCAGAGGCTTTCCGGAATGTTTCTTTGAGCGTCCTGAGGGAAGATACGGCCTCCGTAAGTCCAAAAGCGCTTGCTATGCCGGAAATGAGGTCAACTCCGGCAGCCTGCATCCGTTCACCGCCGATGCCGACGACCCTGACCTGAGGGACTTTTTTTTTCAGCGCTTCTGCAAGAAGCGCTCCGTAGAGCTCTCCCGAGGTCTCGCCTGCAACGATCATGACCGTTTCAGACATTGTTGATGATCTCTGCGATCTCCCGTATGGTCTTTTCTTCCAGCTCCGGATACATGGGCAGCGAAAGTACCTTCTCCGCCGCCTCTTCAGCAACCGGGAAGTCACCTTTCTTGTGGCCGAGGAAGCCCAGCGCCTCCTGCAGGTGCAGGGGGACCGGATAATAGACGACTGACGATATGCCGGCGTCGCTGAGCCTGCTCTTTATCTGGTCCCGCTTCAAGCTCCTGATCGTATACTGGTGATACACATGCGTCATACCCTGCCGCTCTGCCGGACTGAGGACGCGGTCCGAAAGACAGGCATTATATAATGCGGCGTTTTCCCTTCTCCTGCTGTTGAATGCGTCGATCTTCCTGAACTTGACCAGGAGAATGCCGGCCTGCAGCTCGTCGAGCCTGCTGTTGAAACCGACGGACTCATGCTTATATGCGCCCCGGGACCCGTGGTTCCTGAGCACCCTGATCCTGTCGCCAAGGCCGGCATCATGGAGCGTCACCATGCCGCCGTCCCCGAACGCACCAAGGTTCTTGCTCGGATAAAAGCTGAAGCATCCGGCCTCACCGAAACTGCCGGTCTTCTTTCCCCTGATGTCAGCGCCGAATGACTGGGCGCAGTCTTCGATGACATGGAGGCGATGTTTCCTGGCAATTGCCATGATGGCATCCATATCTGCAGGGTGGCCGAAGATATGAACCGGGATGATAGCCTTCGTCTTCTTTGTTATCTTTGCCTCGATCTGTACCGGATCGATATTCAAGGTCTCGGGATCAATATCGGCAAAGACCGGTCTGGCACCGGTATACAGGACCGATTCCGCGGTGGCAAAAAAGGTGAATGGCGTGGTAATTACTTCATCGCCCTCTCCGATGCCGAGCGCCTTGACAGCAAGATGCAGGGCATCCGTACCGGACGCAACCCCTATCGCCTCGGCCACGTTGTGATAGGCAGCCACCTTCTTCTCAAACTCGGAAACTTTGGGGCCGAGAATATAATGGGCACTCTCAAGGATCTCGATCACGACATCGAGGACCTCGTCCTTAATTCCGGCAAACTGCTTCTTCAGATCTATCATGGGGACCATGTTTTCTCGTTCTCCCTTAGCGCATGTTATTATTGTTTCAGCATGTCGTTGATCCTGAGAACAATCTCCAGTGCCTGCGTCGCCTCCCTGCCGGATACCCTCGGACATGACCTCCCCAGAACACAGGAAACAAAGTCTTTCAGTTCTTCCCTGAGCGGTTCCCTGCTCTCCGGCTGTATTACATCATATGCTATACCAGCATCACCCTTGAAATACTTTCTTACTTCCTGGGTCTGATAATCAACGGATATAAATGCGTCCTTCTGGTGTATTCTCAGCCGCCGCACCTTCTCTGCTGCAAGCCGGCTTGCCGTGACAAGTGCCTTGCAGCCGTTCTCGAACTCTATCCACGACGTTACCGCATCGAGCTTTCCGGTAAGCACCCGGTCACCCGCAGCACTGATGCTTTTTACGGAAGACCGCACGAATCCCGTGACAATATCAATATCATGGATCATGAGGTCGAGGGTGATATCCACGTCCGTGCCCCTGCCGAGGAAGGGCGAGAGCCTTTCTGCCTCGATAAACCTCGGTTCCTGTACCAGCTCTGCTGCAGCGACGATCCCCGGATTGTACCGCTCCAGGTGGCCTACCTGCAGGATGCGGTTGCCCGCATCAGCCACACTGATGAGTTCGTGCGCCTCATCAAGGCTTTCCGTGATCGGCTTTTCGATAAAGACGTCCTTGCCGGCCCTGAGGCAGGCACGTGCAATCTCATGGTGCGTTATTGTCGGAGTAACGATGCTGACTGCATCGCTCCGCCCGACGAGCTCGTTCCAGTCGCCGAATGCTGCACACCCGTACTTTGCCGCGATCTCGTCAGCCCTTGCCTTGTCCGCATCCGCTACGCCGGCCAGTTCTACATCCTCAAGACCGTCAAAGATACGTGCATGGTGCTGTCCGAGATAGCCGACTCCGATCACGCCGATACGCAGTGGCACACGCTCCCCTTTCTTGCAAAATAAAGGATATATTGCACTATCGCAGGTATTTTCAGCAAGACGTCGGGGAATTCTTGTATTCGGGTCAGCCTGCTAGGTAGAATAGACAACTGTGGGGATCGTCCGGTCATATCTTCTGGTCTGCCGCGCCATGGCATGCAGGGCAGTCTGCACACCGCAGCAGACGGCGAGGAGCAAACCTGTTGTCATGCCTTCCGATACCCTTTCAGCAGAACTGCTGGATATAACGAAGTTTACTGTTGTGGACCCATATTATATTGTCCCCGAACTCTCGACCTTCTTTCCCGAGGATATAGCCGCCGACCGCTTTCATAACCCCGGCCGTGTGTCACAGGCATCGGTACGGTTGCCTCAGAGATAACAGGGACTACGCTTTAGAGAAAGGGACATATATGATCAAGGAAGCCATCAATCTTCTCGTCGGGGGTATCCACCTCTCTGAAACCGAAATGGCAGAATGCATGAAAGAGATCATGGAGGGACGATCAACGGATGCGCAGATCGGTTCGTTCCTCACTGCGCTCAGGCTCAAGGGCGAGACGGTCGATGAGATCACCGGTGCAGCGAGGATCATGCGGGACAAGGCGGCAAAGATCGCGGCTCCTGATGGCGTCCTTGACACCTGCGGCACCGGCGGTGACATGTCCCACACATTCAATATATCCACAACAGTTGCCCTGGTGGTTGCGGCAGCCGGCGTACCCGTTGCCAAGCACGGGAATAAAGCCGTATCGAGCAAATCGGGCAGTGCAGATGTACTGGAGGCGCTGGGCGTCAGGATAGACCTTGCGCCGGACAAGGTCGAGAAATGCCTTTTTGCAACAGGGTTCGGGTTTCTCTTCGCCCCGCTCTTCCACCCTGCCATGAAATATGCGATCGGGCCCCGGCGGGAAATGGGCATACGTACGATCTTCAATATCCTCGGGCCCATCACAAACCCTGCAGGAGCCCGGCGTCAGATCCTCGGCGTTTTTTCCGGCACGCTCACCGAAACCCTTGCAACGGTCCTCGGCAATCTCGGAGCAGAAGATGCCATGGTCGTGCATGGTGAGGACGGACTGGATGAAATCACTGTAACCGACGGCACACGGGTCTCACGGTTCAGGCAGGGCAGGGTCGAGAACCTTATCCTTTCTCCCGAGGACTTCGGCATCAGCAGGGGAAAGAGGGAGGACCTGGTGGGTGGCGATAACAAGGAAAACGCAGCGCTCACCCTCCGCATCCTTCATGGCGAGAAAGGATCGAAGAGGGACATTGTACTCATCAATGCAGCGGCTGCCCTCGCGGTAGCAGGCAGATCGAACGATTTAAAAACGGCCCTTGCCCTTGCTCAGGAAACGATCGACTCAGGCAGCGCAGCGAAAAAACTTGAGGAGATCAGGAAGGTCTCAAACAGCCTCTAATCCCGGGACTGCTTCAGCTGCAGGAAATTCCTCAGCAGGTCTTTTCCTGCAACAGTCAGTATCGATTCGGGATGGAACTGCACCCCCTCGATGACCAGCTCTTTATGCCGCACCCCCATGATCTCTCCTGCGTCAGTCCATGCCGTGATCTCGAGGCATTCGGGTCTTGTTTCTTTCCTGATGAGCAGCGAATGATATCGTGTGGCTTCAAAGGGGTTGGGCAGATCCGCGAACAGGGACTTTCCGTCGTGATGGATCAGCGAGGTCTTGCCATGCATGAGCCGCGGCGCGCGGATGATCTCTCCCCCAAAGGCAGCACCTATCGCCTGGTGGCCGAGACATACGCCGAGTATCGGCAGTCTGCCTGCAAAATGCCTGATCGCTTCGACCGAGATCCCCGCCTCGTTCGGCGTGCAGGGTCCGGGAGAGATAACGATCCGGTCTGGCTGCAGTGTCTCGATCTCGGCAATGGTAATCCTGTTGTTCCTGAAGACCCGCACATCCTCACCCAGCTCACCGAAGTACTGGACCAGGTTATAGGTGAACGAATCGTAATTATCTATCATCAAGAGCATTCTTCTTCCCTCTTCATTTCTTCACAAACTGATGGTTATCTGCCGCTACAAAAAAACCGAGGCACGAATAAAGACCATCTGCCGGGACCAGATAGATCAATCGGATATCCATAAGAACTCACCGGACCCATCTAGTCCAATCCCTCTTCCGCCATATCGACCGCCTTCATCATGCCCTTGGCCTTATTGACCGTCTCCACGTATTCCTTTTCCGGCTCGGAATCGGCAACAATGCCGGCGCCCGCCTGCACATAAACCTTGCCTTCATTGATGATGAGCGTGCGGATCGTGATACACATGTCCATGTTGCCCGAATAGCTGAAATACCCGACCGATCCTGCATAGGGGCCGCGGCGGGCAGGCTCAAGTTCCTCAATAATCTCCATGGCGCGCACCTTCGGGGCACCTGACACCGTGCCTGCGGGAAAGCATGCTGCCAGCACATCAAAGGCATCGAGGCTTTCTTCCAGGTCGCCTTCCACATTCGACACGAGATGCATCACATGGCTGTACCGCTCTACGGCCATGAGGTCGGTCACCGTTACCGATCCGATCTTTGCAACCCTGCCTACATCGTTCCTGCCGAGGTCGACCAGCATGATATGCTCGGCTATTTCCTTGGGATCTCTTTTCAGCTCTTCCTCGAGCTCCCGGTCGGCGGCCTCGGTCTCACCTCGCCGCCGGGTGCCCGCAATAGGACGAAGCACGATCCTGCCGTTCTCCATGCGGACCAGGATCTCGGGAGAAGATCCCACCAGCTTTGCCTCACCGGTATCCAGATAGTACATGTACGGTGAAGGATTGATGACCCTCAGCGCACGGTATACGGTGAAGGGATCGACCCGGGACGGCCGTTCGAATCTCTGGGAGAGCACGACCTGGACGATATCACCCGCCATGACATATTCCTTGGAGCGCTCCACAGCAGAAAGGAAGTCCTGCTTCTGCATGTTCGAGACGAAACCATCCGAACTGCCTCCTTCGTCCCTGTTCAGGGGTTCTGCCGGAGATTTGAGACGGCTGATGATCGCATCAATCTTCTGCACGGACTCTTGGTAGACGGCCTCGATGTCCCCACCGTTGACATGGGCATTCGAAACGACCTGTATCTTCTGACGGAGACTGTCGAAGATGAGCATGGTGTCCGTGAGCATAAGAAAGAAGTCAGGCAGTCCGAGGCCCTGTTTCTCGGTCTGCTGCACCTGCTCGAAGAACCGGACCATGTCATAGCCGATATACCCGACAAGACCGCCGAAGAACCGGGGCAGCCCTTTCACTTCAACAGGACGATACGCTATTATCTCCTGTTTGATGATATCAAGAGGATTGTCAGCCTCGACCACCACCGGCGCGTTACGGCCCTCGATCACTTCGACCGTACTGCCCCTTCCCCGCAGTACTTTTGACGGACGGGACCCGATGAACGAGTACCTCGCCCACTTCTCTCCGCCCTCGACGCTCTCCAGCAGGAACGACGGTGTTCCGCCGAGCCTGAGGAAGGCGGTAACCGGAGTAAAGGTATCGGCAAGGATTTCCCGGTAGACGGGGATAAGGTTCCCTTTCTCGGAAAGTCTCTTGAACTCTGCTATGTCCGGGTAGTGCATGTTGACAAACTTTTCTTCAATTCAGTACTATGTAATGTCCTGCAATTATAGCGCATTACAGGGCAAGAAGTTAAGGGCAGTACCCGGCAGTATGCGCACTCTGAACGGCAGTAACCATGCGGGAATAGCTCAGTTGGTAGAGCACAACCTTGCCAAGGTTGGGGTCGCGGGTTCGAATCCCGTTTCCCGCTCCATAACCTGCCGTGACACGTGATGAGGAGTGAGTCAGCAGTATTAAGATCGGTACAATTCCTTACGTTATTCTTTTGCCAGTCACTGATTACTATACTGATCACAGTCTTTGCCGGCGGCGTACCCAAGTGGCTAAGGGAGAGGTCTGCAAAACCTTTATGCAGCGGTTCGAATCCGCTCGCCGCCTCCACTCCCTAGGAAACACCCTCTCTGATGGACCCCAGCAGAGAAAGGTCCAGACCCTTTTCCTCGAAATATTCCTGCTCAAGGGACTCCAGGTAGAACCGGTCAAGGCCGCTGTTCTGCAGGAAGTCCTCCCTGAGATCTGCGTCCCTGGCCTGAATGACTTTCGGAAGGATCTGGTTGAGATAGACCGATTCCTTGCGGAGGTCGAGGAAGACCTTTTCGAAGAGCTTTGCCGGGACCCTGGCGGGGAAGCCCTTTTCCGCCAGTTCGCGCCCAATGTCCTGGCGTATCTGGTCCCTGACCTCTTTCAGCTCAAGGCCCGGGAAAAAGCTCCTCATCCGGTCCTTCAGTGCAGCATGGAGCTCAAAATAGAGCTTCTCCTCTTCGGCAAGGGCCGTGAGCTCGCTGATGACATCCCGGTAGGATGCCTCGCCGTTCAGGATATTCTCAACGCCCTTCACGACGAGCTTCAGCTTGAGCCTGCCGTATGCAGTGATATACTTGTTGTTTAAAAGGTCCTTGATAAAGAGCGCCCTGAAGAGATCGCTCTCCAGTCCGTCGAACTCTTTCTTGTTGCCGACAAGGCTCCGCAGCGCTTCCTCCCTGAACTCGATGTTTTTCATGAAAGAAAGCTGGCTGAGCAGTGCCCGCACGTTGTCATACCGGTCGAAATAGGTAATGATGGAGCTGAACTCCTCAAAGACCGTGAAGTCGTCATGCACCCGCGAGAACTCATCGCAGGCCTTGCCGATATCGAGTAGTATCTGCTCGAAGCCCCGGTCGTTCTGCGCGTACGAGACATGCTTTGCCTTGATGAGCCTGACAATATCCTCCTTGATGATATGCCGTTTGAGCGCCATGTCCTTGAAGAAGAGGTTTTCGAGGATGGCGCGTGCCTCCTTCAGGTATTCTTGCTCCTCTACCTCCATCACCTTCTTGTCCTTGAGCAGGAGGTCGTCAAGGGTGTCGAAGAGCACCACCGGTATATTATTGCGGATGCTCAGTGTCCTGAGGCGGTTGAGCCGCGCCTGTTCGGATGCCTGGAGCGTGTCGTCTGCAAGACCCTGTATCAGGATGTCATGGTATTCGTCAACCACCAGCTTGTTGTCGGGGTGCAGGTACATGACATCGATCTTCATTCGCTCCTGCTGGTAATGGTCGATATGGTTCCGCTCCACGATCTCCGCGAGATGCAGCGCCTCCTGGGGGGAAAGCGTCTTGCTGCGTGCATAGAAATTCCGGTATGCATCATAATATTCCCTGTTCGCCCTGTTGACCAGTTTGAAGATGAAGATCATGGACCGCTTTTCCCGGAGCTCTGAGCAGAAGGCCTCGAGGAGTTCCGTGTCCCTGTTCAGGGAAACGAGATCCGTGCGTTTCAGGAACTTTCCGACGGATTTGAGAACCTGCTTCTGACGCTTCTTATAGTCGCGATCTGACTCTGATGCCACCAGAAAATAGTAGTTGGTGACCGCATGTCCCTGAAGAAAAAGGCGGTAGAAGGTTTCCGATCCTTCGGTGTCGTTCGTGAAAACGACCTTCTCCTGTTCATCCATGACCGCTCCGAACATGATGAGCCGGTTAAGCACATTTTCCTTTTCCAGGTCTTTGAGCGGCTTGTCGACACCGAACATGTAGCAGCAGAAACTGCCCCCGGTCCCGCGATAGCTTATCCCGGTATCGGAAATGGTCAGCTCGTTGCCGCGGGCAAAGAACCGGATACGGCCGGGCTCCTCCTCATAAAAATAGGTGTTGAAGATATCAGCACCGGACACAAAGGCAAAGAAGTCAGCGGGACCGAGACTGCCGTGGAGTCTGAGGTCTTTGATCATAGTGAAAATATACCACAGCGCTGATGTTTTATTCTCATGCAGAGGGCATAAACAGGGCTGGGAATATTGATCAAAGACACGGTTTCATCTATTATAGAAAGGAGCGTGATGATGAAGAACGAACCTGTGCATATCCCGTCTTCCGGGAAAAGAGCTGCCCTCATAATAATCTCTCTTGCGCTCATCCCCCTTACCGTTTTCGTCTCTCCCTCTGCCGGGGACTCGGGGGGCAGGGACGCATTCAGAAACGGGAAAACAGACCTTGAAGCCGGCCGCTATGCAGATGCCGTAACCAACCTTGCAATAGCCCGGCAGGAGTTCGGCATCCTCGGCGACTACACCCTTTCCTACCTCGCCGAGGCGTATCACAACCTGGGAGAACATGCCAAGGCACTCGATGCCGTACGGTCGCTTCTTCAGCAGTACCCATCGTCTGTCCTGAAAAAGAAGGCGCGCATGACCGAGTTACGCGAAGTGACCGACAGCGGCGGCACGGACCGGCTCGAGCTGCTCCAGGCCTATGTCAGAGACTTCCCTGACGATGATGAAGCTGCGTACCAGTACGGTCAGCTCCTGGACCGGAACAACGAAAAAAGCAGGGCAGTGGCAGTTTTCAAACGGCTGTATGTCGGCGCCGGCCATCTTGCTTCCGCAGCACGCAAGGAGCTTTCGTCTGGCGATATCGCGGTCGCGGATATTCTGGAACGGGCTGCAAACCTTGCAAAACAGTATGACTTCGCAGACGCCGAGCGCGAACTCAGACATGCACTCTCCCGGTGCGATGGAAAGACTCGCCACGAACTGCTCAAAAGCCTTGCCTCTGCCCTCTTCAAGCAGAAAAAATACCGCGAGGCCGCCGATGTCTACGGACAGGTGAACGATACCTTTTTCAGGGCCCGCTCCCTCTACCGCGCAGGAGACAAAAAAGGGTTTGATACCGCGCTGCAGGAGATGACCTCCCGGAATGACAAAAAGGCAGGATACCTGCTCATTGCGGTGGCTGGTGACAAGAGGAGGGAAAAGGACTTTGACGGCGCCCTGCAAACATACCAGAAGGTGCTGACAGGCTACCCTGCAGACGCAGAAGATGCTCTCTGGGGTATGGGCTGGACCCAGTATCTCTCGGGCAACCACCGGAAAGCAGCAGAGACCTTTTCCCGGCTCTCTGAAACTTACGGAGACACCAAATACCTCTACTGGCAGGCAAGGAGCATCGAGGCAGCAGGTGATCCTGCGGAAGGTCTCTTCAGCAGGGTCATGACAGCAGAAAACAGCTTTTATGCGGCGCTTGCCTATGCGCGGAATAATAAGCCATTGCCCAAGGCCACATCCGCAGCCTTCACCACGGACCTTGCCCGGGAAAAGACCCTGGAGCAGGAACGGGTCGACATGCTCATCTCCCTCGATATGCGGAGAGAAGCTGTTACGGAGCTGGCTGCGCTCTGCAGAAAGCTTTCGTACACGCCCGACCTGCTCAGCAGCGCATCCCTGTTCCAGGAGCTTGGAGAATATAGACGTGCGATCATTCTTGTCACAAAGATCCCCTATTCCGAAAGGATGCACCGCTTCTGGTATCCCCGTGCATTCTGGGAAACGGTCGAGCAGACCGCACAACGCAACGGGATCGATCCCTATATCGTGCTCGCCGTGATGCGCGAGGAAAGCCGCTTTGACCCGTCGGCAAAATCTCCCGCCGGTGCTTACGGCCTGATGCAGCTCATGCCCCAGACCGCATACCGCCTTGACCAAAGCCTCAAACTCGGTATCAACAGGCCTTCGCAGCTGACAGAACCCGGCACCAACATTGCACTCGGCACGCATTATCTGAAAAAGCTTTCCGATGAGTTCCCCTCCCTGCCCCATGCCCTTGCCGCGTACAACGCGGGAGAGTTTGCGGTCAGGTCATGGCAGGGCAGCTTCACCTACCGGTCGGCCGATGAGTTCATCGAGGACATCCCTTACGCCGAGACAAGGAACTACGTCAAAAAAGTCCTCACCAGCTACTTCCAGTACCGGCGGACGTCAGCCCCTGAAAACGGGGTGCAAGACAGTATGGAGACCATTCTCGGCCACATGTAGCGATATGGACATGAACGGTTTACATCTGGTATCGTAATGCATGCCGTTGCAACATTCCCTTTTTGGCGATCATCATGCCGGTACCGAGCCGGCAGAAGAGCCAGAAGGAAGATCATCGCATATCATCAAGGAGGTAGTGGTAGTGGACAGGCTGAAAAATCTTGAGGAAAAAATTGCGGTCGTAGTCGATAGGGTCAAGGCGCTGAAAGAGGAAAAGATATCTCTCGAAAGGAAGATCAGGGAGCTCGAAACGGTCCTGGACGAAAAGAACCAGGAGATCACCTCGCTCAGGAACGAAAAGACGACGATTAAGAGCCAGGTTGAAGAGCTGCTCGAGGAGCTCGAGACATTGGAGATATAGCGGACGCATGGGTAGTGTAGAGATAAACATCCTCGGCCAGCACTATTCCATCAAGGGAGATGCTTCCGAGGAACACATCAAGAAGCTTGCAGCGTATGTCGATGAAAAGCTGAAGGAGATATACGCTGCCAATCCCAACATCACCCCGCTGAAGGCCTCAATCCTTGCCTCTCTCAACATTGCAGACGAACTGTACCGGATCAGGGATGAGCAGGAGATGGCGACACGGAACATAGAGGAAAAGGCAAACGCCCTTACCGGCCTTTTCGACTGACCGTCCCCCCGGATTGCTCCTTTTTTCCCCTCCTTTATCCGCAATCCTGAGCTGTTGGAGCGTCTCTTCCTGACCGTTTCGAAACCAACAAACTATAAACAGCCAGTTCACCGGAAATATCCATTAAAAACAAAAGCTTAAAAAAAACCCTACTTTGGCCTTGACATATACAATATGTTGTGGTTTAATTCTTTTGTTGCACAATTTGTAGTTTTTTTTCGGTCCGCTGTACATTGGGCGCATAGAAGGTAAAACAAGGAAAAAAGCCTTCAGCAGACGCTGTTTTCGCTCAAAATACCGGCAATTTTTTTACATTATGTATTCCTATGGAGGGAATTATCATGAAGAGCACCGCATCAGCAGTCGGTCTTACCCCAAACGCCCTGAAGGTCCTGGAAAAGCGATACCTGAAAAAGGACGAGGAAGGCAAGGTAGTAGAGACGCCTGAAGACCTTTTCCGGAGGGTGGCAAAGACCATTGCGCGCGCAGACCTTCTCTACGGCAAGGCTGAGGCTGACGTGATGCTCCTTGAAGAAGAGTTCTATGGCATGATGACCTCTACCGACTTTCTGCCGAACAGCCCGACACTCATGAACGCCGGAAGAAAGCTCGGCCAGCTCTCTGCATGTTTCGTTCTTCCGGTGGGAGATTCCATGGAATCGATCTTTGATGCTGTCAAGCACACCGCCATCATCCATAAGTCGGGTGGCGGGACCGGCTTCAGCTTCTCGAGCCTCAGACCGAGCGGAGACATTGTGGGGTCCACAAAAGGTGTCTCCTCCGGCCCTGTTTCGTTCATGACCGTATTCGATACGGCAACAGAAGCGGTCAAGCAGGGCGGGACCAGGAGGGGCGCAAACATGGGAATCCTCCGCGTGGACCATCCGGACATCCTCGGCTTCATCACGGCAAAGGATGACAATTCACGCTTTAATAACTTCAATATCTCGATCGCGATTACCGACCGTTTCATGCAGGCGGTCAAGGACGATACGGATTATGAACTGATCAATCCCCGGACCAAAAACGTGGTCAGATCGCTCAGGGCACGCGAGGTATTTGACCTTATCGTGAACCATGCCTGGAAGAACGGCGAGCCCGGCATTGTCTTCATCGACAGGATCAATGCATCGAACCCGACGCCGAAGATCGGCGAGATCGAGTCGACAAACCCCTGCGGCGAACAGCCGCTGCTTCCCTATGAGTCCTGCAACCTCGGCTCGATCAACCTTTCGAAGTTCGTGACCGACGGCTGCGTCGACCACCCGAGGCTCAAAAAAACCGTTTGGAAGGCCGTGCATTTCCTCGACAATGTCATAGACGTCAACCGGTACCCGATCCAGAAGATCGCGGAGATGACGCGGGCGAACAGGAAGATCGGCCTCGGCGTTATGGGCTGGGCTGACATGCTCATCATGTTGGGAATACCCTACAGCTCTGAACAGGCGATCGCGGTTGCGAAAGACGTGATGGGCTTTATCCAGAAAGAGGCGAAAAGCGCATCGTCATCCCTTGCCGAAGACAGGGGCGTCTTCCCGAACTTCCAGGAGAGCATCTATGACGGCAAGATGAAGCTGCGGAACGCCACCGTGACGACGATCGCACCCACCGGCACGCTCTCGATCCTGGCCAGCTGTTCTTCCGGTGTAGAACCGCTCTTCGCGGTCTCGTATGTGCGGAACGTCATGGAAGGCACAAAGCTCCTTGAGATCAATCCCCACTTCGAGAAGGTTGCGAAAGAGCGCGGGTTCTGGACCCGGGAGCTGATGGAGAGGATAGCTGACAAAGGGTCGCTCCATGACTTTGACGAGATACCCGAAGATGTCAAGGCGGTTTTTGTGACTGCGCATGACATCAAGCCGATCGAGCACGTAGCCATGCAGGCAGCCTGCCAGGAGTTTGTGGACAATGCGGTATCCAAGACGGTGAACTTCTCCCACAGTGCAACACCCAAGGATGTTGAAGACGTCTATATGCTTGCGTACCAGCTCAACTGCAAGGGCGTTACTGTCTACCGCGACGGCTCGCGCGACGAACAGGTCCTGTCTACCGGCAAGACAGCGGCGAAAACGACTGAGCCTGAACCCACCCAGGCCAAGATCGTACCGAGGAAAAGGCCGGACTCGATCATCGGCGAGACCCGCACCATGAACACCGGGTGCGGAACCATCTATGTCACGGTAAACGAGGATGAACACGGCCATCTCTTCGAGCTCTTCACCCACATGGGCAAGGCAGGAGGCTGCGCATCCAGCCAGGCAGAGGCGATCGGCAGACTCGTGAGCCTGGCGCTCCGCTCGAACATCGAGCCTGACGTGATCATCAAGCAGCTCAAGGGCATCACCTGCCACAACCAGACCTGGGCGAACGGCGGCAAGATCACGTCGTGCTCCGATGCGATCGCCAAAGCGCTTGAGAAATACATGGAAAAGGGCGCAAAAAGCAAAGGCAACGGCAACGGCGGCAAGCACCACAGCGATAATGTATTCATCGGCGCATGCCCCGAATGCGGCGGTGCGGTCGAGCATGAAGGAGGCTGCGCAGTCTGCCACAGCTGCGGCTTCACGAAATGCGCGTAAAGCCGTGGAAACGGTAAAGGACGTAGCGAGGATAATACGGTATTTCAGGGACAGGGCCGAGGTTTCGGCCCTGTATCTTTTCGGGAGCTTAGGCAGGGACAGGGCACGAACTGAAAGCGATATTGACATTGCGTTGCTCATTGATGAATCACGGATGGGAAGTAATACCTTCACATCCCTCAAGAAAATGTATTATGCTGCAACTCCTTCCTTCTCGCTGCGGCCTGTGGATATCGTTATCCTGAATTCGGCCCCTACCTTTCTCAAGTATCAGGTGCTGAAGACCGCAAAGATCCTTTTCGACAGGAAAAGGAAGCTCAGAGTTCAGTTCACAGAACGTGCGATCATCGAATACCTCGATTTCAAACCTGTGCAGGACATTTACCTTTGGGCGATTGCAAAACGGGCCAGAGGCAACCGGAAGAGTTTACAGTGTGTGAGGAAGGAACAGCAAAGACCTTGATACGTTCCGTAGGGCAAAGATTCAGAAATTTAAAATTGTCGAATGCAGTGGTGTCCTCCATCAGCCACATCTCACCGCCGGGGTGGCTCTGAAGAGGTATTAACATGAAAGAGAAACGATCAGTGAGATTGGGAATCGGCGGGGATTTTTTCATCGAAATTCCCTTGGACGTGGAGGGCGACCACGAAGTCTCGACGATTATGATAGATGGTGTTCTTTACCACTTTGAACGTATTAAAAATTGTCTGAATACCGTGTCGACAATGACCCTGACTATCATCCGCAGACTGATGCGGACGGGTATTGTTACTGTGAATAAAGAGGAGGATATGGATTGCTGAAGTCAATTACGCTGGGCATCTCTATCAACCGCAGCCCTCAGGTGGTGTATGACTTTGTCTCCAACGCTGTGAATCTCCCGAAATGGGCAAAGATGTTCTGCCTGTTCATCACACGCGCAAACGCTGACTGGGTCGTTGAAACTCCTCAGGGTTCCGTGAAGCTGAGGTTTGCGGAAAGGAATGCGTTCGGTGTGCTGGACCACTATGTGACGGTATCTCCCGGCATCGAGGTCTATGTGCCCATGCGCGTGGTGCAAAACGGGCAAGGGAGCGAGGTGCTCTTTACACTGTTTCAGGCGAAAGATATGCCGGATGAGAAATTTGCGGAAGATTTGCGATGGGTGAACCAGGACCTCAGGAATTTGAAGGATGCTTTGGAGGAATAAACAGTTACGAAATCACACATATGCCATCACAGCTTGTCATTCCTGCAAGTTCAGCGCGTCGGGCTCCCCTTACGCAGAAAGATTCCGGTCAAGCCGGAATGACAGGCCAGGGGCAAGCATGGCATCATACTTACGAACTCATTACTACATATATAATGGAAAAGCGTATATTCGTCATATGAAAGCAAAGTCCAAGACGGACGAGAGAAACATCCAATGAAACGTAATTTCAAAAAAAATAGTCTTGGCAGGGTTGGCTGGAGGCTTTTTGGGGAATGGTGTGCTGGGGGCAGCGTTCTCGCTTCCTGTGCTCCACTCCATACTGTATGACCCTGAGCTGTAGAGCAGATTATCTGAAAGGTTTTTGGGCGATCTGTTCATTTTGCAAAAAGATCCGTGTCGGGGAAGACAGGAGGCCGCTTGAGGATTATATCCGCGCTCACTCTGCAGCCGAATTCTCGCATGGCCTCTGCCCTGATTGTGCTGAAAAACATTATGTTTTTTTTCGAAAAAGAAGAATTGAAGAAAAACCTGCGTCTTCTTATAATGCCTATATTACAACAGGAAATATGTCATGAACATCCTGAATAACCTTGAGAGAAGATTCGGCCGGTATGCCATTCCGCAGCTGATCGTCTATATCGTTGGGATCAACGCGCTCGTCTATATGCTGCGCTATGGCATGCCGCAGAGCGACACCTTAAGCAAACTGTGGCTTGACCCGCACCTCGTCCTGCAGGGCGAGGTTTGGCGCCTCTTCACCTGGATATTCATCCCGCCCTCCGCCTCGCTCATATGGATATTCTTTATCCTTTATTTCTTTTACATGGTCGGCATCGGGCTTGAGCACGAATGGGGCAGCTTCCGGTTCAATATCTATTATTTCACCGGCATGGCAGCGACAGTCCTTTCCGCGTTCATCGTTGGCCAGGGCACTACCGCGATCTACCTGAACCTCTCGCTCTTCCTTGCCTTTGCGTATATCTATCCTGACTTTGAGATACTGCTCTTCTTTATCCTACCGGTGAAGGTGAAGTACCTTGCCTGGATGAACTGGGCTTTTATCGCCTTTACCATCCTGACAGCCCCGCTGCCCGGCAAAGCGGCTGCACTGGTATCTGTTGCAAATTATTTTCTGTTCTTCGGCTCGGACATCATCAGCAACGCAAAAAACCGCGGATCCACACTGCAGCGAAGGAGGTCTTTCACGGCAAAGCGGGAAAAAGGTATGGGCAAGAAGGGTACGATACACAAGTGCACGGTATGCGGCATTACCGAGGGCGATGACCCGGTGATGGACTTCAGGTATTGCAGCACCTGTGAAGGCCATTATGAGTACTGCATGAAACATCTGAAGGAACATGAACATATAAAGAACGCAGGAGCGTAAACGCGCACGAGCGTCAAGGCAAGGAAGCGTCAATACAGGACTATGGATGAACACATAAAAAGACAGCTCATGGCTCGGCGTAGAAGGTACAGAACAATAGCGGTGAAGCATGATTGCGGAGATGCGACCATGCGTATGAGGACAAAAGTATATGAATTATAAACACTTTATTAATATCAAATGCGAATTTCTGCCCTGCCACAAGCTCGATGACTGGAAATCATGCCTCTTCTGTTACTGCCCGCTTTTTCTTCTCTCCTGCCCGGGCGACTTCAGTGTCCTGCCCACCGGCTTCAAGGATTGCTCCCGGTGCGTCATTCCCCACACAGTGGAGGGATGGGACATGATCCAGGAAGAACTTCAGAACCAGCTTTATCATCAGGGAAAGCAGCCGAAGCTTCCCTTCTCATGAACGATATTCGGACTCAAAAACTCCTCTTTCTGATTAGGGTATTGATTCCAGATCTTCTTTTCACTATAATGGGGTTGAGTTACACCGTTACCTTAAAGGAGGACTTTATGAAAAAGATCACCGTGGTAATTCTGGCACTGGCTCTTCTTGCAGCATCTGTCCCGGCATTGGCAGGAACAGAAAATGACCGTGAAATTGTGGGAGATACACTTTTTGCCCGACCCGTTGGTGTTGCCTCAGTCGTCGGCGGTGCAGCCCTCTGGGTTGTCTCCCTGCCGTTTGCTGTCCTGAGCGGCAGCCTGCATAAGACAACGGAGACGCTGATCACCAATCCGGTCAGCTACACATTCGGAAGACGTGTAGGAGATTTTGACTACCAGACACCCGTCAACAGCAAGGTAGACGACAGGTAGCACGCTCACAAGCCCTCCTCATCAGAGGCGAGGGATTTGGTTGAGATTCAGGGCTGTGTTTGAGAGCATCAGACACAGCCCTTGTTTTGCGCAAAATGAGCAGATCCCGGACATTGCATGTTGAGGCGGGGTACCTGCTCTTGCCGGCAGCAAGCTTCACGTCCTCGCCTCTGTGCTGATAAGTGACGCACCGGCCACATCGCCATTCGGAAGGCGAGTTTCTGTACTGAGGGCCGGAAGACCAGCCATTACCCCTACAGCAATGCACAAATTCCTGCATCTTTTCTGAGTCGAGTAGTTCATTCATGCGATTCTGACAGCAGTCCGGCCAAGGCACCCTCTCTCATTCTCGCTCGCCAGTCAGGCTCGCTCCGAGGCACCTGCCTTGTTCAGACATGCTGTCTTTCACAAGGACAGCTGAAACCGTTCGGATGCCTTGACCTGCATGCCCTGCACCAACGGGCTGTAACTTTATGAATAATGGAGGTGAGAGATCACATTGTATGGGAAGACACAAAAGACGGGAAAAGGCAGGAGCTAAACGTACCAATCACGCGAAGCAGTCCATGTTGCGCATCTTGTGGATCTCGGTCTTCTTCCTGTCGCACCATACGTTGCCCGGCTGCAGTGCACCGCCTGAAGGCAGGGTTATCCTCGCCCGTTTGCAGTCAGCGCAGTATCTGACCTTTGCACCCGGCAGAGGAGAAAAACAGTCCATCTGCCGGTGCCTTGCCATCTGTATCCTTCGATGTCCGCACCACACGGTCCCGGCCGACGCTTTTTCGCCGCCCGGCTTTTTTTCATACCCATATGTGCATGAAGCACAGGTCTTGTTCATGGCGACATTCAGTATAAGAAAATGGCCATGAATAAGTATAGCATCGCAGGAAAACCAGCATCGCAGTTTGCAGCATACGGCCGTTGCGCATAGTATCTGCTATAATCTGACGTAACATCATGTCTGACCTGATCGACATAGCAGCCCTCGCAGGCCTGAGCGAGGCTGCAGCAGCCCAACGACTGCAGAAGGAAGGTTATAACGAGCTTCCGGCCGGCCGGAAGCGGTCGGTGCTTTCCATCGCCCTCGAGGTCGTCCGCGAGCCGATGTTCCTTCTCCTTGTTGCCTGCGGGTTGATCTACCTGATCCTGGGCGACATCAGGGAAGCGCTGATGCTGCTCAGTTTTGTGATCGTTGTCATGGTCATCACCTTTTATCAGGAGCAGCGGTCTGAACGGGCACTCGAAGCTCTTCGCGACCTCTCGAGTCCCCGGGCCCTGGTTGTCAGGGACGGAAGACAGCGGAGGATACCAGGCCGCGAGGTCGTGCGCGATGATGTCCTTGTCCTGGCCGAGGGAGACCGCGTACCTGCAGATGCAGCCCTTATTTCATGCATCAATCTCTCGGTCGATGAGTCAATCCTCACCGGAGAGTCCATGCCGGTGCGCAAGACAGCGTGCAGCGGCGATCTCGCCATGCCGCGTCCCGGAGGAGATCAAACGCCCTTTGTCTACTCAGGGACGCTGGTTGTTCAGGGCCAGGGCATTGCCGTTGTACGCGCGACCGGTGCCCTTACGGAGTTCGGCAAGATTGGCAAATCTCTGCAATCGCTGGAACAGGAGGAGACGCTCCTGCAGAAGGAGATCCGGGGGCTCGTACGAAAGATAGCCCTGGCCGGACTCTTCATCTGCGTACTTGTTGTTGTCATCTACGGCCTTTCGCGGGGTAGCTGGCTGAACGGTTTCCTGGCTGGCATCACACTTGCGATGGCAACACTGCCGGAGGAGTTTCCTGTTGTACTCACCATATTTCTGGCGATCGGTGCATGGCGGATATCAAAAAAACAGGTCCTCACCCGGCGGGTGCCGGCGATCGAAACACTGGGGGCCTGCACCGTGCTCTGTGTCGACAAGACCGGCACGCTCACGCTGAATGCCATGTCGGTACAAAAGATCTTCGCCGGTCAGGGCTTCTATGACCTTGGCAGCATATATGCGAGCTCCCCGGAACATGCGAGCAGGTCCTTTCCCGAAGATTTTCATGAACTTCTAGAGTTCGGCATCCTTGCAAGCAAGAAAGACCCGTTCGACCCGATGGAAAAGGCGTTGAAACAGTTAGGGGTCCATACCCTCTCGAACACCGAGCACCTGCACGATGACTGGGGTCTGGTACAGGAATATCCCCTGTCGGAACGGCTGCTTGCCCTTTCGCATGTATGGAAATCTCCGGATGGAAGGGACTTTGTCATCGCCTGCAAAGGCGCTCCCGAGGCCATAGCAGACCTCTGCCATTTCAGTGAACAGGAGAACAGAGAGCTTGCCGGCAGGATCAATGCCCTTGCACATGACGGGTTGCGGGTCATCGGTGTTGCAAAGGCCGAATTCACCGCTGCTTCATTGCCGGGAGAGCAGCATGACTTCCCATTCCGGTTCCTTGGCCTTATCGGTCTTGCAGACCCCGTGAGACCTCATGTGCAGGGGGCTATCCGGGAATGCTACGATGCCGGCGTACGCGTCGTGATGATCACCGGCGACTACGCGGGGACTGCTCAGAACATAGCGCAGCAGATAGGCCTTGCTCCCCGCGACATGGTCATGACCGGTCAGGAACTCGATGCCCTTGATGATGAGGAACTGAAGATGCGCATTCGGGACGTGAACATCTTCGCACGGGTTGTCCCGGAGCAGAAGCTGCGCATCGTGAATGCCCTGAAACATGCCGGCGAGATTGTGGCCATGACAGGCGACGGCGTGAACGATGCGCCTGCACTCAAGGCGGCCCATATCGGAATCGCCATGGGCGGGAGGGGCACGGACGTTGCCCGTGAGGCATCTTCCCTGGTGCTCCTCGACGACGATTTCACCTCCATTGTCGGGGCGATACGGATGGGCAGAAGGATCTTCGACAATATACGGAAGGCCATGGCATTTATCTTCGCTGTCCATGTGCCGATCGTCGGTCTGTCACTCCTCCCGGTACTTTTTGGCTGGCCGCTTATCCTTCTGCCCATGCATATTGTCTTCCTCGAGCTGATCATTGACCCTGCCTGTTCCATCGTCTTTGAGGCAGAGAACGAAGAAAAGGACATCATGAACAGGAGGCCGCGAAACCCGAAGGAACCGCTCTTCAGCATGAAGACCATCGGCCTGAGCATCTTGCAGGGTCTCAGCGTGCTGGTCATTGTCCTTGCTGTCTTCGCAATCTCGATGAAGCGCGGACAGGGAGAACTCGATGCCCGCGCACTGACCGTAACAACGCTCATCATCGCCAACCTTGGTCTGATCTTCGTGAACCGCTCATGGTCACGAACGTTTTTTTCAACGCTTTCCGCGCCCAACCCTGCACTCTGGTGGGTAACTGCCGGTACAGCAGCAGGCCTGAGCTGCATCTTATACATTCCCTTTCTCAGGGACCTCTTTCATTTCGCATTCCTTCACCCCGTTGACGTTGTCATCTGTCTCGCAGCCGGATTCCTGAGCATCCTCTGGTTCGAGATGATGAAGATATTCAACAGAAGACAGCGGCAGGCCCTCTCGTAGCAGAAAAAAACTGCGCAGCCCTCGTTATATTCGGGAACAAAATCCCTTCTTCATCTGTCTAACGGATCAAAGTCCAATTCAGATCAGAGAGGAGAAGAACATGAAAACAGTGCATGCAGTCATCCTGGGTATCGTTTTATGGATCATGGCAGTACCTGCCTCTTCTGCCGGCAGCAGCGTGGATGTAGAGGTCGTGCCTGACCGCGGGGATGCTTTTACCCTCATTCCTTTCAGAGAGTCTTTTTCCGGAGATACGCTGACGTTCAAGAAATACCTCGAGGCGCGCAAGGGAGAAAACTACAGCATCCTTGTGAGGAACCATCTTCCGGAGCGGATAGGTATAGTCATCGCTGTTGACGGGCGGAACATCATCACCGGTAAAAAGTCTTTTCTTGCCGGCAGCGAGATGATGTACATTATCGGGCCCTACGAGCAGACACGACTTGAAGGCTGGAGGACAGGCAATGATACCGTCAACCGGTTCTATTTTACCGTCAGTGCGGATTCGTATTCTGTCAAAACCTTCAGCGATTCGTCTGCAATGGGCGTGATAGCAGTGGCAGTGTTCCGCGAAAGAAACCGGCCCGCAGCGTTGTACCGGGAACGAAGCGCGTCCGGCAAGGCCGCCGCTCCTTCAGCACCGCAGGGCGAGGCAAAACAGGCAGAAAAGGATGAGGCAGGAACAGGGTTTGGAAACGAACAGTATTCGCCGGTCATAAAAGTCGAGTTCGAACCCCAACGGTATCCCGTAGAGAAGGTACTCGTGAAATATGCCTGGAGAGAAGAGCTCTGCAGAAAGGGCATCCTGCGCTGCCGGCCTGAGGCGAAGAACAGATTATGGGATGAAGAGGAATACGCGCCGTATCCTCCCGGCTACTACCACCGCTGAGAGCAGAGAAAAGAGAAGGGCTGAAGACAGCAGCTCTTCAGCCCTTTCAGCAATAGTCCCTGTGATGTTTCTTACGCCGACGAACCCGAGAAGCGATATTTCAAAGGACTAGCGATTTTCATCCGTACCCCGCTTCTTTTTTGAGCAAGGTAGTTTATCCAGTTCAGAAAATGCTCGCCGCCGCGACCGATCTACGCTTCATAAATGCCGTTGCCGACATCCACGCAAGACTCGGTTCTCATTCCCATGCCATTGGGTTCATGCATCGGATTTCCACCGACTTGGAATAAAACCACAGCTTTCAGGACGCACGCCCAGATAATTCATGCGATTCTGACAGCATGCACCAACGGGCTGTGACTTTATGCATAATGTGGGCTAATCTTTAATAATTTCAATAGGTTGAAACTGCGGGTAAGCAGATCACGAGGGATATGAAGTCGAGCTGGTCACTGTTTTGACAGGGGAATGATTACTGAGCATAACTGGGTACCTTTGCTTATCTGCCCCTAGAGTACATTGCCTCCCAATTTGAGCAGTTGCTCAAAATGTCCTGCTTCAAGACCTGCCATGTACTGTACAATGTCAAAGCTTGTCAGTATGCCGACAGGCCATCGTGTTCCTACATGTGGGTCTACAATAATAAGATGGTAATATTTTATGCGATTCATCAATTCTATCGCCTTTTCAACCGGCCACTGGGGATCGACTTCAATACGGTAGGACCGCATAATATCGTGAGCCTTCTTATCCCTGAGATTCTTGCCATAGTGAAAAAGGAGCTCCCGATAGGTTATGATGCCCCATACCTCTCCCCCCTCGTTGACAACGACTACTGAACGGAAATGATTATCGTCCATCATCTTAGCCACATCATACACACTGTCATCAGCCAGGCAGGAAATAACCCCTTTATGCATGAGTTCGCAAATCCTCACGATACCGCCCCCTGTTCCCCCGCCTTTGCCATGTAAGCGATCATATCACTGGCGAATAACATCCCAATCACCGCCCTGCTCCCCGCCTTATCGGAAACAACGATCAGGTGTTCAATCGCTTCCTTTGCCATCAGTGCTACCGCATCCGTAATCGGCGTGCTCAGGGTAACCGTTGGAATACTGTCCGGGGTGACGATGTCCTTAGCCCTGGCTGTTCCGAAATCTTTCCCCAAGGCATTGATCATCATGTCCGATGAGATGAGCCCCATAACCTCTCGTTTATTATTCAGAACCACGCAATACCTAATCCTATTCACAACCATGATTTGAGCCACAAGATGAAGGGTAGTTTCCTCATTACACGTAATAGCTCCGCGGCGAAGGAACTGCGCAACCAGTTCTCTGTTCAAGTCACCTCTCCTTTGCAGGCATTTAGATGGCCCTGCATGTTTCTCGCCGCGATTATAGCACACAATGACGCAGTTGTTGAGTCTCCCGTAATAGAACAGATCCCCATGGGAGCATTCTTACAACGCAATCAATTAGTTGCCGGCAACCGTACATGTCTCTGCTGTAAAAAGCCTTATCAGCAAAATGGTTCATGAGGCGGTACATGTCTCAAAATGACCATGCGGAGGGCGCGTGACTGTTCTGTCTGATGCGGAATGGACTGCTATAGCATCACTTTCTGCACGGCGTCTGCGCTGTCTTCAGCGGCCGCCGTCATTTGATTGCGGAAGAAACTACCCCCCGCGAACTTGGAGGTCGGAGTTTGTTCCAGGAAGGACATGATACGGTCCTGCGCGGTTCAAGAGTAAGCTCTCGATGGGATGCAGAGCCTTTTCAGGGACCCGAAGGGCCTAAAGTGACAGCCTCAAGTCTTGCGATGAATTCAAGGGCCTCGCTCGTGCTTCTCCCGCAAAGCTCCTCGGTAGCTTGAAACGATGTACAGACCTTAGGGCGTTCCGGCGTCCCATAAATGTTGCACTGGTTATCCTCAGTAAGATGAATGCATCGCACGCCAGCCGACTTGCCGTCAGGCATGCCCGGTAAAGGCGACGAAATAGTAGGGGCAATGCAACACGCCCCGCATCCCTTACGGCATGAAATCTTCTTCATATATATCCTCGCTTGGTAAAAGACAGGCCAAGCGACTTTTCATCTTGCCTTGATTGCATCAATTACCAAATTTACGTAGCAACATCATATCATACTTCAACAATGCCGACTACAGGGAAAAAGTGGAAATAACGTCTCCTCTCACCAATAAATCTCGTGAACCTCGTAAATTTACGAGTTGTCCCCTTCCCATATATATGATCTCATGTTTATGAGGAACGAGGAACACTGTTCAGCCATTTTCAGGAGAAACCTGTCGTCTGTATTATTAACCTGGCAACTTTCATGTTCATCCTGAACCCTTCGCTTTGTCACCCTGAGTGAAGAGAAGGGTCTCGTAGTTCAGCTCAGGACAGGCTCTGGGAAGGATCTCGCATCAGCTTGGAAATATCAGATTCTTCGCACAGTTTATCCTGAGTTTAACGACGAGATTCTTCACTTCGTTCAGAATGACACACGAAGGACTCAGAAGGACATCATGCACGTGTTTGCTTGCCGGTCTACGATCCGCTATCGTGTAATCTTCAGGTAAAGATCGACGACTTCTGTGAGATCGTCACAGCGCAGGGAACACCTCCAAGCCTGCATCTCAACGCATTGCATTTATGGAAGATCACCGGTATACCTGCACGTCTGCAGAGAATAATCGAGCAGAAGGATGAGACAAAAAAATGTCCTTATTATTGCCCCTTCAGATCAGCCCGCTGGCACTCCTGAGAGAGAAGTCTTTATTTCTTTGCCCTATATTGCAAAAAAAGTCTTCGCGCATTTTCTGAATACTTTGTTGCCTGTATTATCTCATCCTCTGTGGGAGCGGCACAACAGGGGCCCAATGAAAACGAAAATATTTTGTACGAACGTTCTGCCGCTGCAAGAGTTTTGACTATTTCTTCCTGGTCTTTGTCAAGAGTCTGCACGTCCACGTCATAGCTCTTGTATTCATCACGGGCGTTGCGGAGCTTTTTCAAAGCGTTATCAACAGCCTGTTTCCCTGATGCGGGGTCATCACACGCAGCTTCTACCTCATCCAGGGCATGAATAATTTTACTTGTGATGGCAATAAAATCTTCACGGGGAACTGCTTCTTGCGCATATACACATGTGCCTGTTATCAAAATGATCAGAACTATTGCCTTTTTCGTAGTTCTCACTTGCTCCTCTCGTAAGAACTGCCGGCAGCACGGCCATCTCATACGGAGACCCGCCACTTTCCACCCCCTCTCGCGAAGGGTTTGGCTTTGCCGGAAGCCTCTCAGGCTCGCTCCGAGGCACCTGCCCTGTTCAGACATGCTGTCTTTCACAAGGACAGCTGAAACCGTTCGGATGCCTTGACCTGCATGCCCCTGCACCAACGGGCTGTAACTTTATGCATAATGTGGGTTAGAGACAACATGCGCTTCATGACCTGTCCTGCTCTTATTTATTTACGTATCATACGCTTCCCGAGAAGAGGACTATAAGGAGCTGGGAGGAAGAACGTGCCGGGCTTTGCCGCAAAGCATTCCCGCAGCATTGTCCATGTACCGCGCAAAGTCCCTCTTCTCACCGTACCTGTGAAGATACAAAGTATGGCTCAGCCGTGCAGTAGGATACCGGCCCACTGCAGTCCCCGGCAGTTAAGAAAAAAAAACTTTGTCACTCATCTATCGCACTGCTTCCGCTGGAAAGCATTTTTTCCGCCCACGGGGTCAGACTTATCTGGACAACCACCGTATCACCTTTCAGCCAATAATCAACGGAAATCAGATCGCCGGCTCCATAAACAAAAGCATAATAGACGGGACGTATTTCATAACCGACCCTCTCGCCGCCGGGAGCAATGATCTCCCGTAACCGTAATCCCTGAAAGGACGTACTGCAGTGAAGAAATCCTTCCGCTTTGGAGAATGCCTCCTTTGCATCCATTCCCTTTATCACCCGGTACCTGAAATCCGGGGCATACGGCGCCATGGTATAGCGATCACCATCCCGGTCAAGAAAAGCGACTGATTCAAGGTCATCGTTGAATGTACATCCGAAGAAGATAGTTGTATATGTTCCGGTCGCTTCCGTATCACGAACTTCTTTTGTTTGGAGACGAATCCCGGGAGTGCAGGAAAAACAGAATAGCAATGCGGACAGACATATTGCATGACAAACGTCCTTTACCGATATTTTCATGGCATTCTCCTTCATTTTTGCATATCAGTGATGCATCACCCCTTCGGCGTGGCTGCCGGTCCTCTTCCGTGACTAACTGCCGCTTCAGAGGAACCTGCTCCATACTGCAGTTACCCAGGGCAAACGTTTGCTGTCTTATCAGCACCCAAAAAAGCGCCTTGCTCCGTTAAAAGCTCATGACGTCTGTAAACGGGGATAACACTGCCTTACGCGTTGTTCCTCTGCAATGCCGCTGCCTTTATCGTGTCTTTGAGCTCTGACAGGTCGGAGGATTTTATTACATGGGCATCGACAAAGGGTCTTTCAAAATCATCATGGTAATCGTAGGCGGTCAGCAGAATAATAGACACCTCCGGGTTGGTCTGTTTCATCTGCCCAAGCAGTTTAATCCTCTCCTCGCAATCTGCCATGCAGACGTCAACCGTAACGACATCGGGTGTTTCCTTCATAAAGATGTCAATCCCCTCGGTCCATGTCATTGCGGTAAGGACTTTGTACCCGTCGTCTTCCAGTTCCTCCTTGTATAGCCGGCAATGATCATGTTCGCCATCAATTATCAGGATCTTTATCGGCGCAACACCGGTTCCGTTTTCTGAAGTTCCCTTTCGGCTGTCCATATAATCCTTCTCCCTCCTAAAGATAGAATTATAATGTATTCTAATGTTATTTTACTCTGAACTTCCTGAATGTCAATCAGTTGTAGCCTTATCTTGTGAAAGCGAAACGACAGGTGGAGAGAGTAGGGAGATGTATGACGAAAAACCATATAGCCCGATCATGCTTAACCGGATGACACGTATGAGCACCAAATGCCTGAAATCTCTTTGTATAAAATCGTCCCTTTATTCCTTTGTTTTCCGCATCTTTCTGCCGCCCTTCGGGATGATCGCAATCCCGGAGGTATCGATATGACACTTGAATCGGTCGTTATCGGGATCGAACCCGAAGGTCTCCCCCTCTTCAATAACGTTGAGTTTGTCCACAATCGCCCGCTTCAGGCGGCATCCCTTCCTGAGAACAACGTTGTCCATGATGATGCATTCATCCACGCTTACGCCGTCCTCGATAACAACGCCGCTCCGTATGACCGAATTGCGTATACTCGCCTTATGGATGACCGCACCCTCGGCTATAATGCTGTTGCGTATGTCCCCGCGCAGGATCTTGGTTGCGGGTCCCCCGTGTCCGGACGGATGAATTGGCCACTGCTTATTGTCAAGCTCGAACCTTGGTGATATGCCCAGCATGTCCATATGGGCATCGAAGTATGCGGATATGGTGCCGACGTCCCTCCAGTAGCCGCGTTCTTCGAACGACAGTGTGCAAGGGATGGTGTTCGTGGCGAAATCATATGCAAAGACCCTTCCGCTTTCGACAAGATCGGGAATAACGTGTGCGCCGAAGTCGTGTTGTCTGTTCCGCTGAGCTTTTGCGAGCGCCTCGATCAGGATATCGCGGCTGAAGATATAATTTCCCATCGAGACATAGGCCAGAGATGGATTGTCCGCCAGCGGTGTCGGCCGCTTCGGCTTCTCCTGGAAGCCCGTTATCCGCCTGCTGCTGTCGGTCTGGATCACGCCGAACGCCGAGGCATGGGAAACCGGTACTGGCCGTGCAGCAACGGTGACGGAAGCATTGTTGGCTATATGGAAATCGATCATCTGTCGTATGTCCATCCGGTACACATGGTCCGCGCCGAACACGATGATGAGATGGGGGTCATGCTGCTTGATCAGGTTCAGATTCTGAAACACGGCATCTGCAGTGCCCTGGAACCATTCCGGCCCCATGCGCATCTGGGGCGGCACCACGGTCACGAACTGGTCCCGGATGACCGGCGAGAGTACCCAGTTCTGCCGCACATGTTCGATCAGGGACTGGGATTTGTACTGGACAAGAAGATAGATGGAATAGATGTGCGAGTTGATGAAATTGCTCAACACGAAATCAACGATACGGTACCTCCCGCCAAATGGCACCGACGGTTTTGACCGGAACGCGGTAAGGGGGAAAAGTCTTTCTCCTTTTCCCCCTGCAAGGACAAGTGCAAGAACTTTAGGATATGCCATACCTACCCCCTCTCATGATAATTATTGATCCTCTGCAGCAGAGCAACAGGGAAGTGCGCAACAACCTCTGAAAGATGCAGGGTTGTCGCTCCGTTATACTCTTCACCAGTCATCGTATATATTTTATAGTATCTCGCAGCATTCGCGAGCAGATATTCACCTTCGTCAAAGAGATTGCTCTTTTTCTTTATGAATTTGCGCGTCTGGCATGCGATAAAAATTTACATCATCCCACTATCCTTGCCTGAAACCAGGTCCCTGATCAGTTCTTGAAGCAGTGCCTCCTGCTCAGGTCTGTTGAGGTCTGCCGGCATGTCCATTCGACCTTCGGCTTACGCAGGATAGCCCGCTGCCGGAAAAACATCGCTAAGCGTCGTGATCAGTCAGGCCCCGTGTCTGAACTGCCTGTAATCCATATATATTGACCTTGAGCGCGCTCAAATGCACTATCTGTGGTATGGTTCATGTTTCCCTTAGAGCCCCTGATATGTTATTTTTACATAACCATGAAACAGCCGGTCATTTTTACTGATCTTGACGGATCGCTGCTTGATTATTCAGACTATTCGTTTGAGAAGGCTAAACCTTCCCTGCGGCGGGTAAAGGAAAAGGACATTCCCCTGGTCATATGCTCCAGCAAGACCCGCAAGGAAATAGAACATTACCGGAAGTTACTCGACAACCACCATCCGTTCATCTCTGAAAATGGGGGCGGAATTTTTATCCCGAAAGGGTATTTCCCCTTTGAGCTATCACATCCCCGGCACGAGATTATAACAGGGAGGAGCTATCATGTCATGAGGCTCGGTGCCCGATATGAAGACCTCAGAAGCACGCTGGAGGAGCTGAAAAATGAAGGGTTCCAGGTCCGTGGTTTCGGGGACATGAGCGTTGAAGAGCTTGTGGAGACCACCCAAATGAAGCCGGTTGAGGCCAGGATGGCAAAACAGCGCGATTTTGACGAGCCGTTTCTTCACACCGGTCCTGCCTACCGGCTGTCCGGGCTTCTCAGGGCGATCCATGAAAAAGGGTTCAAATTCACCCAGGGCAGGTTCTATCATATCCTTGGCAACAGCAATAAAGGCATAGCGGTATCCATTCTGATCGACCTGTATGCCAGGAAGTTTCAGGATACCGGTATCGTCACGATCGCCATCGGCGACAGTCCCAACGACAAACCCATGCTTCAGCGCGTTGATCTTCCGATCCTTGTCAAGAAGCATGACGGCAGCTATGAGGCTGCCATTAAAATACCAAACCTCATCAAAGCAGATGGCATGGGGCCTGAAGGGTGGAATGCCGCTGTCCGGGAGCAACTTGCCACATTGAAGGCCAAGCGTACACCCCCCAAAAAAATACATTAACCGTGTCAAATCTCCGCTCCGGCCTCGCAGTTCCGGCGTGGAGCAAAAGCTAATAGATGGACCGTATCCTGCCGGTGCGTTTGTCAACGATCACCTTGTCGGTGACCGCCATATTCCTGTCCATAATATCAGCTTCGAAGTAGAGTTCCTTCTCAACCACCTCACCGATGATCAGGTCCTTATCGGCAAAATACTTTTTCAACGCTTTCCGTGCCTCTGCAGAGGTCGCTATCTTCTGTTTCTCGCCGTAATCGCCCAGGGCTCCCTTCTGCGGCTGGTTGTCTGCGGCGAGCGCCGGCATGGCCATGGACGGGAGGAAGTGCAGTCCGGATATCAGAGCGCAGGTCACAAGGGAGAGGCACAGTTTTCTGACCACCGGTATCTTTTCCAGATGTTCTTTCACTAAAGACATTATAGAGCCGGCACATATTAAGGTCAAAGTCTTTTTCAGATAAAAAAAGGGCGGCCACAGTGACCGCCCCTCTCTGCACCTGTTATCTGGTTATTTCTTATGACACTTTGCACAGTTTGCAGCGTCGCTGGACTTGAATGCCTTGGTGCCGTTATGACACTCGCCGCAATTCTTGCCTGCGTTCATGTCAGCCATGGTGTATTTACCACCCTTCTTCATCGGGAAGATCTTGGTATGGCAGTCATTGCACTTCAGACCCTTGTCAGCATGAATCTTGCCGTCAAACACGACCTTGCCTGCGCTGCCGCCCGCAAACTCTACCGTCTTTCCGGGGGGCACTGCCAGAGCGCTGCCTACGAATGCTACGATCACCAGAACTACCACTGCCACTACTGTCTTCTTCATCTTCACTTCCTCCTTAATTATTGATTTGGTTGAAACAACCATTCTTTTTCCTCTTTCCGACTGGCTATAGCATACCACAGTCATTATGAACCAGCAGAGAATAAATTGTGAATAATTATGAAGATTGAATATTACCGTAGTCGCTATTTCGGCAGGGTGATCAGGAAAGAAGCCCCTTTACCAAGCTCGCTGCGGGCCGTAATAGTACCGCCATGGGCAAGGACCAATTCTCTCGTGATGGCGAGACCAAGACCAAGACCGCCCTTGTCCGTCTTGAAGAAGCGCTCGAAGATGAACGGCAGGTCCTCGGGCCGTATGCCATGGCCGGTATCAGCCACCTCAATGACGATGCCGCCTGCGGACTCCCGTCCTCTCACGACAACCCTGCCGCCGTCATCCGTTGCCTTGAGTGCGTTGTTCAGCAGGTTTATCACGATCTGACTCAGCCGGTCAGGGTCAGCGTGCAGGGTGATCTTTTCGTCGCACTCGAGATCGAGGCTGACGCCCTTATCCATGAACATCTTCCCGTATCTTGCGTTAATGTTCAGGAGAAACTGCCGGAGGCCGATCATCTGCTTTGTAAGGTCAAGGCTGCTCGCCTCTGCCCGGGAGAGCTCCTCAAGCCCCTCAATGATGGTCTTGAACCTGCCAATCTCGGCATGAAGGGACTGGATGTGCTCCTGGTCAAGAGGGATGAGACCATCCATCATGCCTTCCAGCTCTCCCCGGATCGCGCTCACCGGAGTCCTGAGCTCATGAGCAATGTTCGATGTCATTTTTTTCCTCAGAGACTCCTGGAGCTCAAGTGCATGCGCCATCCGGTTGAATGCCGCAGAAAGCCGGCCTATCTCGTCGCTGCCTGATGTCATGACCCTGTTGCTGAAGTCACCTTCCGATATGCCGGTGACTGCCCGGGTTAGCTCTTCGACAGGGTTTGTCAGCCTCTTCGAAACGATAATGCTGAGCAATACGGTAAGCCCTCCCATCCCGAGAAGGGAGAAGAGGAGCAATCTGTTCGATCGTCTGATAAAAAAGAGTTCCTTCTGGCTTCTCATGAACCCGAGATCGACCCTGCCGATCTCTTTTCCGCCGAGGAAAAGAGCATAGGGCTGAAATTTGACCGCTTCATCCTTATATCTCAGTGCCGAGATCGCCACGATCCTCTTCTTCACCAGAGGCGTCAGCGTATTGACGGCACTTTCCGTACCTATGACGAACGAGCCGCGGGCATCGTACAGCCTCATTTCGAATCCAAGCATCAATGCCCATACCGTATTTTCGATGATTTCGGGATTTGCCCATACCCCGTATTTCTCATAGGTGCTTTCAAGCGAAGTGGTTATCCACGAGGCCCGGTCTTCCACCTGGCCCTCGAGGAACCCTCTGAAATCCCTTACCATCAATTCCCGTACGACAAAGGCCGACGAGAGCGCAATGGCCGAGACAGAAAGCAGGATAAGAAATACTCTGAACCAGAGCCGCCTAAGCATCCTTTTTGCCGGAGAAACGGTACCCCACACCGTAGATGGTGAGGATCAGCGCAGGGTTCTTCGGATCGTCTTCTATCTTGTGCCTGATGTTCTTGATATGGGCGTCAATGCTCCGTTCATATCCTTCGAACTGATAGCCAAGCGCCCGGTCAACAAGTTCCTCCCGCGTCATCACCTTGCCGGGAGCTGATGCAAGGCTAAAAAGCACCTTGAGCTCTGTCGGCGTTATGTCGACGGTCTGCCCGTGCTTCATCACCATATAGCTGTGGCCGTCGACAACAAGTGCCCCCTGATTGAAGCTCATGGGCTCCGCTGCACCCAGATCGTTCTTCTGCGCCCTTTTCAGGAGAGCTTTCACCCGGTATACCAGCTCACGGGGGCTGAATGGTTTGACAACATAATCGTCCGCGCCGAGCGCAAAGCCTGCAACACGCTCCTCTTCGGATGACTTTGAGGTGAGCATGATGATCGGGATGTCAGCGGACTCCTTGATCTCCTGACAGACCTCTTCGCCTGTGGTATCAGGGAGCATGAGATCAAGAATGACGAGGAGCGGCTTCTCCTTCATAACAGCGTCAACCGCATCCCTGCCTTTCTCAAAGTGCATGACCCGGTAGCCTGCCTCTTCGAGATAGACCTTTACTACCTTGGCGATCTTTCTGTCATCCTCAACTATGAAGACCGACGGCATCAGCTATCTCCCTGCTCAACAACCTTATTTTCTTACTGCTCATTATACTGCATTACCACACCGCCCCACCACGTAGAGACCGTATTTGCCATGACCCCTGCAAGATGCTATCCTGAACATAGCCATGTACCGGAAGATCCTTGTAGCGGTCAATGAACGCCTGAACTCAGAAGTTGCCGCGCGCTATGCGCTGAAGCTTTCACGAGAGCTCGACGCGAAGCTCTTCATCTGCTTCGTTGCGGAAAAAGGAATGTCCCAGCAGAACCGCCGTGCAGCTGAAGACGCCATGAAGCGGCTTTTCAATGAGGCTATGGACCTGAATGTCCAGGCGGAGAGCATCGCAGAGATAGGCGACCCTGTTACGGAGATCGGAAAGATCGTCAGGCATGAGGGCATCAGCCTTGTCTTTGTATCGACGCGCCGGGAAGACATTAAACGAAGGTTCTATGCCGGCACCGTAGCCCGCAGCCTTTCGCTGAAACTCCCCTGCTCAGTTGCCCTGGTGCGCATTGTCCATTCAGGCAGGGTGCACCCGAAGAGAATCCTGGTCCCGCTCAAGGCGAGGGTTGACCACGTCACCGAGCGCGCCTCTTTTGTAACACACATGGCTTATGCATTTAGCTCAAAGGTCTTTGTTTTCCATACGCCGAAGCCCATTGCAAAGTTCTTCCACGGAGAAATCCACCTCACCCCTCCTGAATGGGAGGAGCGGATATCACCCGATATCTCGCATTTCATGGAATATCTTAAACGGCATGATATCGAGCACGAGGGAAGACTCTTGCCCGGAAGAACTGCTCGGAACATTACGATGGAGGCTTTTGCGAAACGACACGACCTCATCATCATGGGTGCAAGCGAGCGGAACCTCCTTGCATCCCTGCTCAAGGGTAATCCTGTTGAAGAAGTCCTGAGGGAAGCGCCCTGCGACCTCATCATCCTGAAGCCGCGCCGTGAAGATTAACAGCCTTTCAACAAAAGACGCCCTCAGGTCGCTCGTAAGCTCAGAGAGTGGCCTTTCGGAAGCGGAGGCGGCAAAACGGCTTTCAGAAACCGGCTTCAATGAAATCAGAGAGGTACGCAGGACTTCTCTAACAATACGTTTCCTGAAGCAGTTCACGCATTTCCTTGCACTCTTACTCTGGATCGGCGCCGGCCTTTCGTTCCTCTCCGCCTATCTCCACCCCGGAGAAGGTATGTCCGCGCTCGGCTTTGCGATCATCGGCGTGCTTGTGATAAACGCCATATTTACCTTCATCCAGGAATACCGGGCAGAAAAGGCCCTTGAAGCCCTGAAAAAACTTCTGCCCTTTTATGTGCAGGTCATCAGGCAAGGAACAGAAAAGAAGGTCCATTCGCGCGAAATCGTACCGGGAGACATCATCCTGCTTGCCGAAGGTGACATGATACCTGCTGACGCACGGCTGATAGATAGCTCCCTGCTGAAAGTAAACAATGCAGCTCTTACCGGTGAGTCAGAAGCCAGTCTCAGGAACCATATGCCTTCGCAGGGCGAGCTTCTGGAAAGCCCCAATGTCGTCTTTGCAGGAACGACGGTAACAAGCGGCTCAGGGAAAGCACTCGTCTTTGCAACAGGAATGGGTACCGAGTTCGGCAGGATAGCCCATCTGACAAGCGCAGTCGAACCAGGTCTGAGCCCCCTCCAGAAAGAGATCGTAAGAGCAACTCGCCTTGTGGCGACCATCGCAGCACTCGTCGGCATTTTCTTCTTTGGCCTCGGCTTCTTTATCGGAAGGAACTTCTGGGACAATTTCATCTTTGCCATCGGCATCACGGTTGCACTCATCCCGGAGGGTATGCTGCCGACAGTCACTCTTTCCCTTGCTATGGCAAGCCAGAGAATGGCAAAACAGCAGGCTTTGATCAAGAACCTTTCCTCGGTAGAAACACTGGGTTGTGTGACCGTTGTCTGCACTGATAAGACAGGCACACTCACACAAAACAGAATGACTGCATCAAAAATATGGGAAAACGGCCAGCTTATTGAGGCAAAAGATCATAAGGCCCGGACCAACGATGTGCTCATGCAAACAGCGCTTTTCTGCAACAATGCACGGTTTGTGGACAATGCATACAGAGGTGATCCGACCGAAACTGCCCTTCTGAAACTGGGCAGGGAAAGCATGGGTGACATCAGCGCAGAACGCATATCAGAGATCCCCTTCGACTCCGACCGGAAGAGGATGACAACCCTGCACAAGGTTGCAAATCAGGCGTATGTCTTCACGAAAGGCGCCATGGAAAGCATTCTGCCCTTATGCAGTAAATGCCTTATGGATACAATCGAGCATGACCTTGATGACGCATTCAGGACAAGGGCGATTGATGCATACCACCGACTCACGGATATGGGGTTGCGGGTGCTCGCTTTCGCATACAAGAAGAGTACTGAGCATGGGACAGGGGACATGGAACAAGGAAAGGACAACAACACTGACCGGTCAGTTCTGGGCACAGAGATCGAACACGACCTCGTTTTCGCCGGACTGATCGGGCTCGAAGACCCGCCGCGTCCTGAGGTGCCTGATGCCATCAGAAAATGCCATGATGCAGGCATCAAGGTAATCATGATCACCGGGGATGGAAGCAGGACGGCAGTTGCCATCGCGCGCGAGATCGGCCTTGTGAGGAAAGAACCTGTTGTTATCGAAGGAACAGAGTTCACGAAGATGGATGACAGGGAATTACGAAAAAACCTCTCCGCACAGGAGATCATCTTTGCACGCATGACACCAAAGCACAAGATGCGGGTCGTTTCAGTCCTGCAGGAGGAAGGGGAGCGTATTGCGGTGACCGGTGACGGCGTGAACGACGCTCCTGCGCTCAAAAAGGCAGACATCGGCATATCCATGGGGATCTCCGCGACTGATGTGGCAAAAGAGGCCTCTGACATGATCCTCCTTGACGATAACTTTGCCACCATCGTCAATGCTGTTGAGGAAGGCAGGGCTGTGTATGAGAACATCAGGAAGTTCATCACCTACATCTTTGCATCGAACATACCGGAGGCAGTGCCCTATCTTGCCTATATCCTGCTGAAGATCCCCCTGCCGCTTACGATCATGCAAATCCTCGCAGTCGACCTCGGCACGGATATGCTCCCCGCTCTTGCGCTCGGCACGGAAAAACCGACACCGTCCGTCATGAAGCAGCCGCCAAGAAGCAGGGATGAAAGACTCCTCGATTTTTCGGTCATTTCCCGTGCTTATCTCTTCCTCGGTCCTATCGAGGCGGTGGCATGCATGTTCGGGTTCTTCTCTGTGCTGTATGGTGGAGGCTGGCACTGGGGGACCATGCTTCAGCCTGATAATCTCGTCTATATGCAGGCAACAACAGCCTGCCTGACCGCGATCATCATCACCCAGATAGGGAATGTTTTTGCCTGCAGGTCATCGAAGGAATCCGTGCTGGGCCTGGGACTCTTCACAAACCGAATGATCTTTAGCGGCATTGCCTTTGAGGTTTTGCTCCAGCTCTTCATCGTCTATCATCCCTGGGGCAACAGAGTATTTTCGACCCACCCCCTCCCTCTCACAACATGGCTGATGCTCATTCCCTTTGCTTTTGTTCTTTTCTTTGCTGAAGAGGCAAGGAAAGCGGCTATTCGCTCGAGATAAGGCGGATTTGCGCTTCAGGACTCATCGCGGAGTATCGCACACTCCGGGCTGCACTGCGCCTACAGGCCGAACGAATCAGGTGGGGAACTCAGGAAAGGAGCGACTTCGGCCGCACCAGCTTGTTTACTTTCCTGACAAGATCGATGCCGTCAAAGGGCTTGCGGAGGAAGTCATCAAGAGGAATGTCCTGCCGCACAAAATCCTCTATCTGGTATCCGGACATGGCGATTACCTTCACCGAAGGCTTGATCGCTTTGAAGTTCTTGATCAGGTCCCTGCCGTCTATCGCCGGCATGAAGATATCGGAGATCACCAACGCTATCTCATCGGACCGTTCCTTGAATATCTGAAGCGCACGGACAGCGTCGCCCTCGGATATTACCGAATAGCCGAACGACTGGACGGTCTCGCTCACAAATTTCAGCGTGTCGATCTCATCTTCGACGATAAGCACCTTTCCTGTCACCGGTTGCGGACTTTCGGGAAGCACAGGCTGCACAGGTTGCCACCCCGGGACAGAAGGAATATAGACCTGGAACATGGTCCACTTCCCCACCTGACTCGCCACCGTCACTGCCCCCTTATGGTCTTTGACAATGCCGTAAACCATCGCAAGCCCGAGGCCGGTTCCTTTTCCCTGCTCTTTTGTCGTAAAGAACGGATCGAAGATCTTATTTCTAATAGCGGCAGAGATGCCGGTACCCGAATCAGTGACACTGAGGATCACATAGGATCCCGGCGCAAGGAGCGGATGTATATGCGCAGCCTCACGCCCGAACGTTTTAGCTGCGGTTGTCGCTTTGACCGTACCGCCCTCAGGCATGGCATCCGCTGCATTTACCATCAGGTTCATAACCACCTGTTCCATCTGATTGGCATCGCCGATAATATGCGGAATCGTAGAATCAAGCTCAAGGCGGGCTTCAACATTTCTATGAGACAGGGTCTTGCTCATGAGCTCTGCGGTATCGCGCACCACGGAATTCAGATCAACCGGCTGAAAATCAAACGCACCCTTTCGTGCGAACTTGAGGAGCTTCGCTATCATCTGGCCGGCCCTTCGCGCCGATGACTCTATGACATTAAGGTGTCTCCTCGCATCGGCATCAAGCCGGTCATTATCCGTCAGCAGTTCAATGTGACCAACGATCGCAGAAAGGATATTGTTGAAGTCATGTGCAAGCCCTCCGGCAAGCATGCCGATGGACTCCATTTTCTGTGACTGGAAAAGCTGCTCCTCCAGCCGTTTCTTGTCTGAGATATCACGATGAAAAGCCTGAATAAAAACGACTCCGTCAATATGAAGGCCCTTGGCACTGATCTCCAGCAGGACCGTCTCTCCATCCTTGCGGTAATGCCTTGCTTCATAGATCACAGACTCGCCGTCCAGGAGCCTCCTGGTGCGGGCCTGCATTTCTGCATCGTTATTTCCCGCATCCAGCACCTTGATATTCGTCCCGATGAGCGCTTCCACGGGGAAACCGTGCATCTCGCAGAACTTCTGGTTCACGTTGACGATTATACCGTTACTGTCGTAGACGGCAACGCCGTCGCTCGCATTGTCAAAGAGTCCGCGGTACTTCTGCTCTGAGACTGCCAGTTCTTTCGTGCGCTGCGCGACAAGGTCTTCGAGCCCGGTGGAGTAT
>Ga0316622_100000056_pt1 | contig 49382 bp, 35 predicted proteins | sample OWC_Aug_OW2_C1_D_FD_207646 | JGI IMG/M metagenome (GOLD analysis project Ga0316622, IMG submission 207646) | Wetland soil microbial communities from Old Woman Creek delta, Ohio, United States - OWC_Aug_OW2_C1_D5_C | ecosystem: Environmental > Terrestrial > Soil > Wetlands | place: USA: Ohio... | reverse complement strand
GAGGACAACCGACCACAACGTCCACATGACGACCATCACCACGATGCGAGGATCGGCGCTCGGAATGGCAAGAGCCGCCGCCAGCACCGCAGCGACGTTACGTGTGCCCATCCCCAGCGCCATGACGCTGCATTGATTCTGTTTCAGGCCGAAGCCGAACAGATACGGCATCAGTCCCATCCCGACCATGAACAGGGTCATCGAGCCGAGGGCCAATTCGCCCGCCGTGTCGAGCATCCCCCGGCCATGGAGCAGCAGGCACCACACGATCGTCGCCAATGTGGAGAGCAGGGCGATCACCTTGACGGCCGGGAAGATCCTGGTTGCCATGGCTTCGGCGTAGTGCCGGATCGCCGCTCCGATGATCAGCGGCAGGAGTATCGTCAGGAGGAGCGGCTTCGCGAGCGCCCAGGTGCTGATCGTCAACCCCTTGATCAGGAGGGGTGCCATCAAAGGCATCAACACCACCGTGCCGACAGCGACGAGCGGGATGAGGGCTCCCGCGAACCCCATATCGCCGCGGGCTCTTCCCACCATTTGCTGAAGGAAGGGCGCGCAGGGCGCCAGACTGGCGAGGAGCACCACGACGACGTAGGGCTCCGCCAGCGGAAGGAGCCTGGTGATCAGATAGCCGAACGCCGGCCCCACGACCCAGCCCCACACGAAGATCTGCGCCAGGGACTTCTTGTTCCGCAACGCCACGAGGACATCGGGCACCTTGACCTGGAGGCCCATGGCCCCCAGGTTCGACACGATGAAGAGCAAGACCAATGGCGAGAATGTGGTCTGCAGAAACTGCATGACAGAGCTCATCGCCTGTTGCCTCCTGCTCGCAACCGACGGCTATTTCTTCGCGAACTGAGTGTTCAACCCGGAGAGGATCCGCGGCTTCGCCTGCTCGGCGCCGAGATCGAGGATCGTAAACTGCGGCTCCACGAAGATGTGGAACGCCGCACCACGCGCGGGCACGACCTTGCCGATGCCGAGCCCGACAGGCATGGGGCACGAGTCGGTCTCGAGGTTAAACCCCATGATCGCCGACGATCAAGTACTCGAGCGCCCATGGGTTCGAAGCCTTGTCCTCGGGAGTCTTCGACTTCTCGACGGTCTTCTCTTCCTTCATCCACTGCACGTTCCATCCCGGATCCGTGTGGACGCCCTGGACGGTGCTCGCCATGCTTCCCACGATGAGGTTCTCGTCGACGCAGAGCTTCTTTCGCTCGATCAACTCGGCGAAGAACGTCGCCCTCCGGATGATCTGCTGGTAGCCGGCGGTGCCCTCGTAGACCTCCGCCATGATCCGGATCCCCTCGTTGTCGATCTCCTGAGGCGTGTTCATGTGCCGCGCCTTCAGCCGATCGATCCGGGCGTCGTCGGCCTTGACGCGGCCCGTGGAATTCGTCGTCATTGTCGTTCCCTTTGCCGTCGAGCCATCAGCTCCATTCTGGGACTTGAGTCGCGTGTATCGAACGTCCTGTGTCTCACTCGGATGAGAGCATCGCCCGCGACAACATGCCGCCGGAGATGTTCCGGGCCTTGAATCCGTTCTGCAGCAGGACCCGCTGTGCGTAGTAGGCGCGCTGCGCAGAGCGGCAGATGATCAGGATCTCCCGGTCCTTCGGCAGCTCGCCGAGGCGGGCGCGGAGCAGGTGGAGCGGGATGTTGACGGCGCCCGGGACGCTTCCGATGACGAGCTCGACCGGCGTGCGCACGTCGAGGAGGAACGCGCCTTTCGTCTCGCTCCAGTGGGCGAGCGGCATGTCGCCGCGGAGGACGTCGGCGGCAACCATCCCGGCGAAGTTGACCGCGTCCTTGGCGCTCCCGAACTGCGGCGCGTAGCACAGCTCCGCCTCCTCCAGGTCGTAGACCGTCGCCTTCATCTGCAGGGCCAGCGCCAGCGCGCTGATCCTCTTGTCCACCGCCGGGGCGTCCTCGCCCAGCGCCTGGGCGCCGAGGAGCCGGCCGTCCGACTTCCGGAAGAGGAGCTTCAGGGCGATCAGCTTCGCGCCCGGGTAGTAGCCGGCGTGCGAGTTCGGGAAGATGTAGATCTTCTCGTAGTCGTCGTCGCCGAGCCTCTGCAGCGTCTTCTCGCCGACCCCGGTCCAGGCCGCGGCGCCCCCGAACAACCCGATGATCGAGGTCCCCTGGGTGCCGCGGTAGCGGGAGTTGCGCCCGGCGATCACGTCGGCCGCGATCCGGCCCTGCCGGTTCGCCGGCCCGGCCAGCGCCACGAGGCTCCACTGGCCGGTCACGAAGTCCTTCACCTCGATGGCGTCGCCGACGGCGAAGATGTCGGGGTCGCTTGTCCGCATGCGCTCGTCCACGCGGATCCCTCCGCGCTCGCCGATCGTGAGGCCGGCCGACTTGGCCAGCGTCGTGTCCGGCCGCACCCCGAGCGCCAGGATCACGATGTCGGCCGGATACGTCTTGCCGGCCCTCGTCTTGACCTCGAGGGCGCCGCCCTCCTTCTGCGCGAACGCCGCCACCCCGTCGCCGAGGGCGAGTGTCACGCCGTGCCTCTTCAGGTGCTCCTCCACGAGGCGGGCGAGCTCCCTGTCGAGGGGGGCGAGGACTTGGTCGAGCATCTCGACGAGCGTCACCTCGAACCCGGCGTGGATCAGGTTCTCGGCCGTTTCGAGGCCGATGAACCCGCCGCCGATCACGACGGCCCGCCGCGGCGGCTTCACGAACTGGATCCCGGAGTAGTTGAACATCCCGCCGAGGAACGCCGTCCCCTTTTCGATCCACTCCCGGATCGCCCGCGCGTCGGGCACGGTCCGGACCTGGAAGATCCCTGGAAGGTCGATCCCCGGAAGCGGCGGACGGACGGACGGCGCCCCGGGCGAGAGGACGAGCTTCTCGTACGACTCCGTCGTCACATCGCCGGTCGTGACGTTCTTCAGGTCGACCGTCTTCTTCTTGGGGTCGATGGCGACCGCCTCGCAGTTCGTCCGCGCGTCGATCCTCAGGTTCGCCCGGAAGTACGTCTCGTTCGCGACGAGGAGGCTCGACTCCTTCGGGATCACGCCCGAGACATGGTAGGGAAGCCCGCAGTTCGCGTACGAGACGTACGGCCCCTTCTCCACCATGAGGATCTCGGCCTTCTCGTCCAGCCTGCGCAGCCGCGCCGCACACGACGCGCCACCGGCCACTCCACCAACGATGATGACCTTCATCGCTTGACTCCTTCTGGCAACGCTGGCTACTTCTTCTCGGCCTTCTCGACCTTGATCGCGAGAGCCTCTGTGTAGGTGATGTCGACGGTGTCGCCGACGTTCACGCCCTGGAGCTTCTCCGGGTACCTCACCCTGATCGTGCGCGTGTTGCCGGCCGGTCCCTTGAAGGTGACCGAGGGGACCTTGGGGTCGATCGCCGCGATCGTGACCGAGAGCGTGGTCTGCCGCGCGACGGCGCCCGCCGGCTTCGCGCCGGGCTCGGCGGCTCCGGCAGCGACGGTCGTTGCCGCGCCCGTCCCCTTGCCACCCTTCTTCACCTCGTAGGCGAGAGCTTCCGTGTAGGTCGCGATGACCAGGTCGCCTGCCCGCACCTGGGCGAGGTTGTTCACCGCGTCGCCTGCGACGAAGCTGTACTCCTTGCCGTCGTTCGTCTTCAGCGTGACCTCGCGCGTCTGCTGGTCGATCTTCGTCACGGTCGCGGTGATCTCCGCGGAAGCCACCATCGCCTCGCCCTTGGGCGGGGCCGTCGGCTGCGCGGGCGCCTCGGCGAGGGCCACGGACGCCAGGCACAGGGCTACTGCCGCGCAAGAAGCCATCATCCACGTCCCGGTACCCTTCATGGTCTATCCTCCTTCGTCGTTTCGGACGCCGCGGACGAGCTCCACCGCGGGCAACAGGTCGGTCGCGATCGCACGCTTGAGCACGAAGGCGTCGGCGCCGGCTTCCAGCGCTGCCCGCCGTACGGCCTGCTCGTCGTGGACGCTCAGGACGATCACCTTGAGCTCGGGACAGCGCTGCCGCAGCACTCGCAACCAGCCCAGCCCGCGGTCCCGGGCCAGAGAGAGATCCACGACCGCCACGTCCGGTTGGAGACGGCCCGCTCCGTCGAGCAGCGACGTCTCGTCGGCAACCATGATTACCGTAGCGAACGCAGACTCGAGCAACCCCCGCACGCCTTCCGTGAGACCGTGGTGGCGGTCGGCCAGCAGAACGCAACTCTGAAGCTTCTTCGGCATCGAGGCACTTCCTTCTCTGCGACCGTGCCCGTCGCGATGCGCATCGCCGCCTGGCTCCGAACCGAGGTTAGGCGGGTCTCGAAGAGTTGTAACCTCGGGAAACTACCGGGCTCGTCGCTGGGAAACTACCGGGCTCCCGGACCGAAGGGTCAGAGCCCCACCAGGGCATGCTCGATGGCGAGGTGGCACCGCAGGGCGCCGCGGCGAAAGTCCGGTGTTTCCGTCACCCGGGCCCCGCGGCCGGTTCTGCGACCTGCCCCGACGGGGTGTCGGCGTTCTGCCCCATCCAGCGTCCGAACAGCCGGTAACCGGTGGAGAGGACCACCGCGCCGATGAACAACCCGATCAACCCGTGCAGGAGGAGTCCTCCGATGGCGCCGATCAGGACCACCGGCATGGGCGTGTCCGTGCCGCGACCCAGGAGCAGCGGCTTCAACAGCCCGTCGGAGACCGTCACGACGACGCTCCAGACCGAAAACAAGATGATCGTCACCATGCTGGCGTCCGTGGCCACGAGATAGAGGATCGCCGGGACGAGCACGAGGAGCGGTGGCAGCTGCGCCACCGCCAGGACCAGGACCAGCAGCGCCCACAACCCGGCGCCGGGAACTCCCGCCACGGCGAGACCCAATCCGGCGAGGGCGGCCTGGATCGCGGCCACGCCGACCACTCCTTTCGCCACGGTTCCGATCGTCTGGCCGGCGAGCCGGACGCTCTCGACCCCGGCGTCGTCGGCGATCCGGGCGCCGATGTCGAGCGCGATCCTGACCACGGTCTCGCGTCGTGCCAGGAGAAAGGCGGCGATCACCACGGCCACGGCGGTCAGGAGGACGGTGAAGGCGACCTGCTTCGCGAGCGTCACCAGCCACACGCCGAACGCCTTCACCTGCGGGCGAAACTGGTGCAGCAAGCTCTCGAGGTTCGTCGAGGCGAGATTCCAGGTCTCGTAGACAGTCGGGCCGACGATCGGCCACTGGGCGACCCTCTCCGGAGCGGGCGGGATCCTGAGATCGCCCTCCTCGACGCGCGACGAGACGAAGCCCGCGCCGTCGTACAGCGACTTCGAGACCATGACCGTGGGAAGGACCACGACGCCGAGACACAGAAGGACGAGCAGGATCGCGGCGAGGCTCCGCCGCCCCCCGGTCGCGCGCTCGATCCCCGCGTAGACGGGGCGGAGCGCGACGGCGAGCACGACCCCCCAGACGAGCGGCATCAGGAACGGGCGGAAGATCGCGAAGCACCAGTACGCCAGCAGGCCGACGACCGCGAGGCGCAGGGCCAACTCGATCGCGTTGCGGTCGAGATCCTGATGCTGGTGGGCGTTTCGGGGATCGCTCATCGTCGCCTCGCTCGCGCCGACGCCGGGATCGGCCCGGGCGCGCGGAAGTTCACGGCCGCGCCGGGAGCCGCGGGCCTGGCCTGTCCTGCTTCGTTCTCATGGAGTGGTCTCTGCATGGAACCGCGCCTGCGTCGAGCACCACCCCGATCATCGGGCTGCTTCCCATCGGATGGCGACCGGCTCCGAACCGAGGCTAGGCGGCCCGCGCGGGGTTGTAACCTCGGGAAATTACCGGGCTCGTGCCTGGGAAACTACGAGGTCCACGGGCGGAGGGCTCGGAGCTCGACCGGACGGTGCTGGACGCGAGGTCGAGGTCACCGTGAACCCGCTTACCCACCGAGAACGCCGATGGCGACCTGCACGCAGACGATCTTCAGGATCGTCATGGAGGGGAAGATCGTGGCGAAGGAGACGTCGATGCGGTCGCTCGGCAAGGCCCGGTTCGCGTACACGAGGATCGCCGGGTTGCCGCCGGTACCCGAGACGACTCCGAAGAGATCGTCGGTCGACATCTTGAACAGGAAATGCCCGAGCAGCATGACGCTCACGATCGCTCCCAGCACGATCGCCGCGCCGACCGCAAGGAACGTGAGCCCGGTCTTGGAGACGGTCTCCACGAAGGGTGCGCCCGCCCCGAGGCCGACCGCGGCGAGGAAGAGGGTCAGCCCGAAGTTGCGAAGCGTGAGGTTCGCGGAAAGCGGGATCTGCCAGGACAGCGGGCCGGTCCTTCCGAGCCGGCCGAGGAGAAGCGAGACGAGGAGCGGGCCGCCGGCGAGTCCCAGGGAGAAGGAGCCCACAACCGGAATCGGGATGCGGATCAGTCCGAGGAGGACGCCGAGCGACATCCCCAGGCCGATCGAGATGTAGGAGAACTCGGCCGTGGACTTCAACGAGTCGCCGAAGTGCTTGCGGAGGCTGGGGATCGCCTCGCGAGGCGCGATCAGTCCGACGCGATCGCCGTACTCCAGAACGAGATCGGGGGCAGGGATGAGCACGGCGTCGCCGCGGCGGACTTCGGCGATCTTCGCGACGATGCCTTCGGGGAAGGCAACGCCCCCGATCGGCGTGCCCACCAGCGCCGGCCGCGACACGAACAACCGGACCACGTCCAGGGAGCCCCGGTCCTTCGCGATGCGACCGATATCCGCGTGGCCGAGCGCCAGCCGCGCCCTCTCGAGAGCGTCGGGCAGGCCGAACAACAGGACCCCGTCGCCGGACGCGAGGCGGGCCTGCGGATCCGGCAGCTTGTTCGCGTGGCCCTGACGGACGGCCACGAGCTCCACGCCCGGCGGCAGACCGGCGATCACCTCGGCGACGCTGATGCCGCTCGTGCCCCCGAGGGTGATCTCGAGCGGCTGGAGCGGCGCGGGCGCGGGCGCGAGGCGCGGCTTGAAGACCCGCGAGAAGGCGAACAGGCACAGGATCGGGCCGATGACGCCGAACGGGTAGGCGACCGAGTATCCGACGGCCGGATCACGGTTTCCGGAGGCGTCGAGCGCGGCCTGAAGCGTCGGCGTGCTGGTCAGCGAGCCGGCGAACAGCCCCATGGAATAGGCGGGAGAGACGCCGGCGGCGACGCCGAGCGCGAGGGCGACGCCGAGCGCGCCGAGCACCCCTATCGCGGCCAGGAGGTTCCACTTGAGCCCCGGACCCTTCAGGCCGGCGAAGAACTGCTTGCCGTACTGGATCCCGATGCCGTAGAGGAACATGACCAATCCGATGGAGTTCACGAGCCCCGGGGGCGCGGATCTCGGCGCGATGGCGCCGATCGCGAGACCGGCGAACAGCACCGCGCCGACGCCGAGCGAGAACCCGGCGATCGAGATCTGCCCGAGGGCGTAGCCGAGCCCGATGACCGCGAAGAGCGCGAGCAGCGGCGACTGTTCCAGGAATTGTCCGACGATCTCCAGCAATCGCGTTTGTCCTCTCTCCGGTCAGCGCGTGTCGCAGCCCGCGTCGCGGAACTGGCCGAGCACGTACCGCCCCCAAACCGGCCTGTCCAGGGCCGCGAGGCGAACTAGCAGAGCGTGAGGTTGGCGGCGAGGCCGCCCTCGCTCGTTTCCTTGTACTTCGAGCCCATGTCCCGCCCCGTCTCGGCGAGGGTCTCGATCGTCGTGTCGAGATCGACCCGGTGCCTGGTTTCGATCTCGTTGCTCGCGATCATGTAGGCGACCCACGCCTTCACCGCGCCGAAGGCGCAACGCTCGATGCAGGGCACCTGGACGTAGCCGGCGACCGGGTCGCAGGTCAGGCCGAGGTGGTGCTCGAGGGCCGACTCGGCGGCGTTCTCGAGGGTCTGCGGCGAGCTGTCCATCGCCTGCGCGAGGAAAGCGGCGGACATGGCCGAGGCGACTCCGATCTCGGACTGGCAGCCGCCCTCGGCGCCGGAGAGGGTCGCATTGTGCTTGCACAGGTAGCCGATGGCTGCGCCCGCAAGCAGCCCCGCGCGGACCTTCTCCAGCGGCAGCTTGCGCTTGCCCTGGACGAGCGCGTAGACGATCGCGGGCATCACGCCGGCCGAGCCGCCCGTCGGGGCCGTGATGACGAGGTGGCCCCGGGCGTTCTCCTCCGATGCGGCGAGAGCGCAGGCCGAGACGAGTGCTATCGCGCGATCGCTCTCGTACCTGTCGTCCATCGCCCGGCTGTAGACCGTTGCCGCTTTCGAATGCAGCTTGATCGGCCCCGGCAGGACGCCCTCCTTGACGGACAACCCCGACTTCACGGTCGCGAGCATCGCTCCCGAGATCTTGTCCAGGAACGCGTGGATCTGGTCCTCGCTCTTGCCGGAGACCGCGACCTCGTTCGCCATCACGACCTCGGCGATCGAGAGCTTGTTGTCCTCGGCGTGCTTGCGAAGCTCCTTCATCGTGGCGAACGGATACTTGGGCTGCCCTTTCTTGGGAGGCTGGTAGCCCTTCCACTCGATGAAGCCGCCGCCGACCGAGTAATACTCGAGCTCGAAGATCGGCTGGCTTCCCGCCATGAGCTTGCAGGTCATGGTGTTCGGGTGGGGGAAATCTCCCTTGGGCGAGTCGTAGATCACGTCGGCGAGCGAGAGCTCCAACGTCTTGTCGCCGAGCTTCACCGGGTAGGACTGCTCCGGCTTCGCCGCCATTCCATCCAGGAACAGCGGGTCGACGGTCGCCGGCTCCATCCCGAGAAGACCCGCCAGCGTGGCGCGCTCGGTGCCGTGGCCCTTGCCGGTGGCACTCAGACTCCCGTACAGATGGACCCGGAGGCCGGTCGCCTTCGCCAGCTCGTCGGCCGGCAGCTTGGCGCAGCGCTGGTAGAAGTCGTAGCTGATCCTCATCGGGCCGATCGTGTGCGAGCTCGACGGTCCGGGACCGACCTTGTAGAACTCCTCGAGGACGGTCATCACGGGGCCCTTGGAGCGCTTGACGACGTCCAGGTCCGAGGACATGGTCGAGCCCATCGCCGGCGGCTTCGCGGCCGGCGCCGCGGGCGGCGTCGCGGCCTCCGACGTGGCGCGCTCGGCTCTCTCCTCCTTCGGCATGTCGCAGCCGGTCATCACCGCCGCCGCGCCGATGACGGCGCTGCGCATCAGGAACGATCGGCGGTCGGTGCCCGCGGGGACATCCACGTCCGCGGGCGACGGCGGGAACGGCAAGGTGTCTTTCGTGACTGGGCTCATAGCGATTCTCCCCCTGCATCAGGAATGGACGGGCGTCGGAGTCAGCCTTCGTTGTAACTCTGAATCTCGACGATGTAGCCCTGTGCGCCGGTCTGGATGTGCGCCGCGTTCGCTTCGTCGGTGTCGATGTGCATCGCCAGCGCGTACGTCGGGTCCACGCGCACCAGCACGTCGCCGAACACCAGCTCGCGGTCGCCGGCCACACGCACGCGCACGAACGACCTGTCGCGCACGCCGTAGAGGAGCGCGTCCGCCGGCGTCATGTGCACGTGACGCAGGGCGCAGATCACCCCCCGCTCCAGCGTGACGCTCCCGGCCGGTCCCTCGAGCGTGCAGCCGGGTGTGTCCTTGATGTCCCCGCTCTCGCGGATGGGCGGATGCACGCCGAGCTTGAACTGTTCGGTCATTGCGATCTCGACCTGGGTGACCTTGCGGGTCGGGCCGAGAACACGCACGCGCTCGATGCGGCCCTTCGGTCCGGCGATCGTGAGCTGCTCCTTGCAGGCAAACTGGCCGGGCTGCGAGAGGTCGGAGTGCCGGGTGAGCTCGCGCCCTTTCCCGAACAGCGCCTCCACGTGCTCCTGCGTCAGGTGGATGTGATGCGCCGACACCTCCACGAGGAAGGGCTGCCGGGTCCGCGCTTCCAGCACGTGTGCGAGATAGGAGCGGCTCAGCGCCCGGAGCGCCTCCCGCGCCATCATGCGCTCTTCGTCGGTGGGGACCACCAGCACCGCCACCGGCGACTCGTCCGTCGAGATCCGGCAGATCTCGTCGAACCCCCGCGCGCTGCGGTTGCGCTCGTCGTCGAGACGGATCCCCATCCCGCTCAGCCCCTGCAGCGCCAGCGCGCGCACCACGTCGCTGCCCTGGCCGACGCCGCCGGTGAAGACGACCGCGTCCAAGCCGCCCATGGCGGCGACGTACGCGCCGATGTACTTCCGTACGCGGTAGCAGTAGGCCTTCAACGCCAGGAGCGCCCGCGCTTCCCCGGCATCGGCCGCCTTCAGGATCTCGCGCATGTCGCTGGAGATGCCGGACAGGCCGAGCAGGCCGCTCTTCTTGTTCAGCAGCTCCTCGCTCTGGGAAGCGCTGAGGCCCTCGGTGCGCTCGAGAAACGCCAGGACGCCGGCGTCCACGTCCCCGCAGCGGGTGCCCATGATCAGACCCTCGGCGGGCGTGAAACCCATGCTCGTGTCCACGGATCGTCCGTGGTCCAGGGCGCACAGCGACGAACCGTTGCCGAGGTGGCAGCTCACGAGCTCGAGCTCGTTCGGACGGCGGCCGAGATACTGCGCGGCGCGCAGACCGACATAGGCGTGCGACATGCCATGAAAGCCGTACCGGCGCACGCCCCGCCGCTCGTAGAGATCGTAGGGGAGGCCGTACAGGTAGGCGTAGGCGGGCAGCGTATGGTGAAACGCCGTGTCGAACACCGCGACGTGCGGCACCGCGGGAAGGAGCCGGCGCATCTCGCGGATCCCGGCGAGGTTCACCGGGTTGTGCAGGGGCGCGAGCGGACTCAGCGCCTCGAGCTCGCGCAGCACCTCGTCGGTGACGAGCGTCGCCTCGGTGAAGCGCTCGCCGCCGTGCACGACGCGATGCGCCACCACGCTGACCTCACCGGTGCCGGCGATCACCCCCACGTCCTTCGAGGTGAGCTCGCCCACCATGGCGCGGAACGCCTCCGCGAAGCCGCCCTGTGGCAGCTCGCGCTTCACCTCGCCCTTCGGCCCGCGAACCACGTGCCGCGTGCCGGCGATGCCGATGCGCTCGACCTGGCCGCGTGCCTGGCGCGATTCATCGGCCGTGTCGAAGAAGGTGTACTTGAGCGACGACGAGCCGCAGTTGACGACGAGGATCTTTTCCGGCCGCTCGCCCCGAAGCGTGAGGCCGTAGGGGTCGTCGCTCCGGCGGAGCGCGGCGGCGGCCTTGGAGGGGTCCGCCATCAGCTGCCGGAAGCGTTCCGCGATGGTCCGCGAGATGTGCTGCACCGCGCGCGGCTCGGCGACGATGACGGACTGAAAGAGCGACACCGGGATGAAGAGCGCCTCGCAGCGCGATTCGGCGATGAAGTCGGCGAGCATCTTGTCGCCGGTCATCAGCGCCATCTCGCCGAAGGTCTCGCCCGCCTCCAGTCGGCCAACGTCCTGCCGCACGCCTCCGTCGCCGAGGACCGACGCGGATACCGTGCCGCTCAAGACGACGCAGAAGTGCGTCGCGTCCGCCCCATGGTGGGCGAGCGCCTCGTTCGCCTCGAAGGAGGCGACACGCGATCCGCCGACGAGTTCGCCGAGGCGGTCTTCGCTGAAGCCGGCGAAGAGGGGGACGCTCGCGCGCAGGAAGCGGACGGTCTCGTGAAGTGCACGCATCAGGGAACTCCCGTTGTTTTCGGGCCTCCGCTTGCGCCCGTCTCGGCTCCCGCAACCGACTCGAAGGCAGTCTACTCCTGCCGGCGTCGAAATTCGCGCCGAAGCTCGTCGGAGGTCGTAGAGTCGCAACCTGGGAAGATTACGAGGTTTTCGGGCCGGGCGAGGGGAGGATCAGAGCTCGACCAGGCCGTGCTTGATGGCGAAGTGGATCAACTCGGCGTTGGTGTGAAGGTCCAGCGTCTCCATCATCTCGTACTTGTGGAACTCCACGGTTCGGGGGGAGATCGCGAGAGTCGAGGCGATCTCCTTCGCCGAACGCCCCTCAGCCAGGAGCTGGAGGACCTCCCGCTGCCGCGGCGTGAGGGATACGACCGGGTCGCCGTCCTTCTCCGGCCCCTGCTTCATGGCCTCCAGGACCTCGCCTGCGAGCTGCGGCGTGAGGTACGTCCTGCCCGCGAGCGCGGCGCGGATGGCCGTCACCAGCTCGGCCGGGGCCGAGTGCTTGAGCACGAAGCCCGCCGCCCCGGCGTCGAGCGCGCGCCGCGCGAAGGTGACATCCCGGTGCATGGTGAGGAACACCACGGGCACCCGATCTCCGCCCTGCCTCAACTGGACCAGGGCGTCGATGCCGTTGAGGTGGGGCATGGTGACGTCGGCGACGATCACGTCCGGCCGCAGCGTTCCGGCCGCCTCGACCAACTCGCGCCCGTCTTCCACCACGCCCACGAGATCGAACTCCGGAGAGAGCAGGCTCTTCAGCGCCTCCGCCACCAGCCGATGATCGTCGGCGAGGAGCACCCGCGGACGCTGCGGCAAGCTCATCGCGACCCTCCTTCCACGGGAACCCAGGCGGCGATCGCCGTGCCCTGGCCGGGCGCGCTCTCGATGTCGAGCCTGCCGTTCACCAGCCGCACCCGTTCACGCATGCTCGCCAGGCCGAGGCTCCTGCCCCTTCCCGGACCCGCCGGATCGAAGCCGACACCGTCGTCACGGATGGCGAGGAGCAGGCCCCCGTCCTCCTGCCGCAGCGCGACGCGCGCGGCGCGCGCGGCGGCGTGGCGGGCGACATTGTTCAGGGACTCCTGCGCCACGCGGAACAGGCAGAGCGCCGTGTCCCTCCCGAGGGCGGCAGGCAGCGGACCGATCTCCAGCGACAGCTGGATACGACCCCGGCGTTCGATTCGTTCGCATTCCGTCCGGAGCGCGTCGGCCAGGCCGAGCTCCTCCAGGACCGACGGGTGCAGCTGGTACGCCAGGGAGTGGATGTCCTCGCTGAGGCGCACGAGCCCCTCGCGAACCGCCCGCATCGTCTCGACTTGCGCTCCGCCGGGCGCGGCGAGCTCGGCGCGGCCGACGTCGATCGCCAGCACGGCGATTCGCTGCGTCAGGTCGTCGTGCAGCTCGCGCGCGAGCAGCGCGCGCTCTTCCTCGTGGGCGCGGATCAGGCGTCGGCTCAGGTCGCGCAGCTCGTCCTCGGCTAGCATCCGATCGGTGATGTCTTCCACCACGGAGATGAAGTGCCGGGGCTCGCCCGCTGCGGTCCGCACGAGCGAGACGGTCAGGTTGGTCCACACGAGGGAGCGATCCTTGCGGATGTAGCGCTTCTCCGTCGAGTAGGTCTGGATCTCGCCGGACAGAACCCGGCGCACGCGATTCAGGTCCGGCTCCAGGTCGGCGCGGTGAGTGATGTCCTGAACGGTCAACTGCAGCAGCTCCTCGCGCGGATAGCCGACGATGGCGCAGAGCTTGTCGTTGACCCGCAGCCAGCGGCCATCGGTTCCGACGTGGGCGATCCCCACCGCCGCCTGGTCGAACGTGGCCCGGCTGGCCTCCTCGCTCTCGCGCAGGGCCTCGTCTGCACGCCTCCGAGCGAGGGCGTTGGCGAAGATCTGCGTGACCAGCTGCAGCCGCGTCACCAGCGCCTTCGGCCAGTCGCGCTCCGCCCGCAGGGAATTGAAGGCCAGGGCGCCCACGGGCGGCGCGCTCCCGGTCGAGAACGGGAGGCACAGATTCGACTTGATGCCGCGTCGGCGGGCACCTTCCCGGTCCGCGGCGGCCTCCTCGGGCAGCTCCTCCAGCGAAGGAATGGCAACCGTGCGGCCGGCCCGCAGCTGCTGGGCGACCCAAGGGAAGAGATCCTCGCGCAGCGGCTCGAGGAGTTGCGGACCTTCGTGGGGGTAGCAGGCGTGGGTGGCGGTGAAGACATCCGGGGCCGCGACCGACCGCTGCCAGAGCACCGCGTAATCGATGCCGAAAGCCTCGCACACACGGCGCAGCGCGTCCTGGATCTCACGGTCCACCTCGCCCGGAGGCACGTTGATGAACCGCGAGGACAGGTCGGCCAGTAGCTTCTCGAACGCGAGACGGCCCTCGAGGTCGTCGGCAGCAGTGCGCGTCGGTTCGACCATCAGCGATCCAAGGAATGACGGAGATGGCTCAGCTCGCCCCCCCCCTTCTCGTACCGGTTCCGATTGTAGCCCAGGCGCCGTTGCCCGCGACCCCTTCCGCCGGCTCTCGCCCATGATCTCCGGGCCGGAGCGGGAGAACCGGGAGCTTCCCAGAGCTTCGATGCATTTGACAGCCGGCCCCCATCGCGGCGATGCTCACGCGTGCGGGGGAACCGCTCCGGTCGAGCTGCATGAGAGATGTTGTGAGAGGGAAGCGCGCGCGCCACGGAGTCCGGCTCGAGCTCGTCCCCACCAGCGGCTCGGCGGACAACGTGTCTCGCCCACGCGACCCGGCGTCTCTCACGTGCATGCTCTTCACGCTGCGAGACCACATCGGAGTGGTGCGCAGGCGGCGGGGCTAGGCCCGCCGCCGTGCCGGCGTCCTGTTCTTCGCGGAGCGTAGGGGCCGAACCATGAGCGAGCCGGTCATCTGCTTCGGGCAGCAGCCCTGCGGTTTCTTCCCGAAGCGGTTCTTCCACGCCAAGGTGGTCAGCGCGCTGCGTCTGCGGCGGCGGATCGGCGGGCGCATCGTCTACTTCTGCCACGACAGCGATCACGACCACCGCGAGACGACCACACCGCTCGTCGACCTCAAGACGGGTGCGCTGAAGCGCCTGAATTTCGAGCACGTGAGCAAGATCCAGAAGAACTACTCCCCGCTGTACGTCAAGCGGATCCGGGACGGTTGGCAGGAGCGGACGGCGCGCGTCCTGCCGTGCTTCGTGGTCCCGGCGCTGGTGGAGCTCTTCCGGTCGGTCCGGGCGGCGACCGTGGCGGATTTCTGCCTCGACATGTACCGGCGCCTGGGAATCCTGGAGGGGATCGAGGTGGTGCGCTCGAGCGATCCCGAAGTCCGGCGCCGGGCGGTGGAGATCGAGGACCCGTACGTCGACGTGGAGTACGAGGGGGAGCTGGTGCGGGCCCGGCGCAAGGGGGGGCGGCTGACCCTGCACAAGGGCGGAGGCGAGTTCCTCGACCTCCCCGAGCGTGAGACCGGCAAGGAGTGCGTGAGCCCTGCGCGCGATGCTCGGCTGCGCTGGATGCAGTCGGTGGTGCGCTGTACCCACTACATCGCCGGCGCGAGCGAGATGCAGTACTTGAACCGGGACGAGACGCCGGAAATCGCCTTCGTGGAGCGCGACTCCATCGACGACCCCCACGGGTCGTTCGTGGACTGGCGCTGACCGGGCCCCAGCCGGACGGCTCGCCCGGCGGCGGGGGGGATGATAGGCTTTCCCGCCCCCCCTCGAACGGAGACGCGCTCGTGAGTCGTGACGCCGCCGATGAAGTCCCGCCTGCTTCCGCGGCAAGGGCCCGCCGCATCCTGGCGGTCGGCGCCCATCCCGACGATGTCGAGTTCGGATGCGGCGGCATCCTCATCAAAGAGGTTGCCCGCGGCCACGAGGTCACGATCCTGAACCTGTCGTGCGGCGAGGCGTCGTCGAGCGGCGACCCCGAGACGCGCCGGCGCGAGGCCGAGGCGGCCGCTCGGATCATGGGCGCCCGGCTGGAGTTCCTCGATCTCGAGGGGGACGCGCGGATCGAGTACCGGCCGCCGAACGCCGTCGCGATCGCGCGCCTCATCCGGCGCCTGCGGCCGCACATCCTGCTCGCGCCGTCGCCGGAGGAGAACCAGCACCCCGATCACGCCAAGGCCGGACGGCTGGTCCGCGATGCCGCGCGTCTGGCGCGCTTCGGCGGGCTGCAGGACCTCGCACCCGCCCAGGCCCACGCCATCGAGGCGCTCTACTTCTACGAGATCACCGGGACCGGACTCGGCTCCGCCCCGACCGGCCTGCCCTGGATCGTCGTGGACGTCTCGGAGGTCCTCCCGACCTGGCGCAGGGCGATGGAATGCCACGCCTCGCAGATGGCGACGCGCGACTACGTCGAGCTGCAGCTGGCGCGCGCACGCGCGCTCGGGCTCGGAATCGGCGTCGAGCACGCCATGGCGGTCCGGGCGAACGATCCGATCCGCGTCGACGGGCTCACGGACCTGCGCGGCTCGGGGAGGCGGTTCTGAGCCGCGCGCGCGGCGCCGGCGATCCCCTGCGGATCGCCATCGCCTGCTACCCCTCGGTGGGGGGCAGCGGCATCCTCGCGTCGCAGCTCGGGCAGCAGCTCGCGGCGCGGGGCCACCAGGTGCACTTCGTCTCCTACGCGATGCCGTTCCGGCTGGACGGCTCGGCGCCCAACATCTTCTTCCATCCCGTCGGCGTCAGCGAGTACGAGCTGTTCCGCTATCCCGACTACACCCTGCCGCTCTCGGTGAAGCTGGCGGAGGTCAGCCGGACCTTCGATCTCGACCTGATCCACGCGCACTACGCGGTGCCGCACGCGGTCGCCGCCTATCTGGCGCAGCAGATGATCGGGGCGGGGGCGCCCCGTCTCATCACCACGCTCCACGGAACCGACACGACGCTGATGGGGAAGGACCCCAACTACCAGCCGGTGATCTGCCACGCCATCGAGCACTCCGCGGGGGTGACGGCGGTGAGCGCATTCCTGCGCGAGGAGACGAAGCGCACCTTCCAGGTGGCGCACGAGATCCGCGTCATCCACAACTTCTTCGCGCCCATCCCGCCGAGCCGGGACCGGAAGCGCGTGCGCGCGGAGCTGGGGGTCGGCGACGAGATCCTGGCGATCCACATGTCGAACCTGCGCCCCGCCAAGCGGATCGACCACCTGCTGCGCGTCCTCGCCGCCTCGCGGCACCGAGATCGCGTGCGGCTCCTGATCCTCGCCGGAAGCGACTTCGCCCACTACCGTCCCCAGGTCGAGGCGCTCGGGATCGCCTCACAGGTGATCGTGATGCAGTCGGCGCACGACGTGGAGAACTACCTCAACGCGGCCGACCTCGGGTTGTACACCTCCGAGCACGAGTCCTTCGGCCTGAGCGTCCTGGAGAGCATGTTCCACCGCCACCCGGTGCTCGCATCGCGCGCCGGGGGCGTCCCGGAAGTCGTGGTGGACGGGGAGACCGGCTTCCTGGTGCCGGTGGGAGACATCGAGGGATTCGCGCGCAGGCTGGACGCGATCGTGGAGGATCCGGAACGCTACCGGCCGATGGGAGAGCGCGGCTACGAGAGGGCGCGGACGCTCTTCTCCGCCGAGCGCATCACGGGAGAGTATCTCGATTTCTACCGGCAGGTGCTCGAGCCTCGGGAAGCACGAGAGTAGTCGGGGGGCGTGGCAGTGAAGAGATGGACGTCGAAGGCCGGCGGAGCGTGCATCATGGGGGTTCTTCTGGGATCGATGGGGCCGGGCTCCGCGATGGCGCTCGTGCCGCGGCGGCCCGACGCGGCCGAGATCCAGCTCGCGCTCAAGAAGCTTCAGGTTCTGGGTAGCGTGCTGTACGTGGCGGCGCATCCGGACGACGAGAACACGCGCCTGATGGCCTGGCTCGTCAACGGGCGTCTGGCGGACACCGCCTATCTCTCCATGACCCGCGGCGACGGCGGGCAGAACCTGATCGGTCCCGAGATCGGCGACCTGCTGGGCGTCATCCGCTCGCAGGAGCTGCTCGCGGCGCGCCGGATCGACGGCGGGAGGCAGTTCTTCACCCGGGCGATCGACTTCGGCTTTTCCAAGAGCCCCGAGGAGACGCTGCGAATCTGGAACCGGGAGCAGGTGCTCGCCGACACGGTGCGGATCTTCCGGCAATTCCAGCCGGACGTGGTCATCACGCGGTTCCCCACCACCGGCCGCGAGACGCACGGCCATCACACCTCGTCCGCCTGGATCGCGCGCGACGCCATGGCGGCCTCCGGCGACCCGAAGCGCTTCCCCGAGCAGCTGGATCGCCTGACGCCGTGGCGGCCGCGGCGGCTCCTCTGGAACACCTCGCGCTGGTTCTACGACAAGCCCGAGGACCTGAAGCCGGACGCGCTTCTCCAGGTCGACGTCGGTGCCTACAACCCGCTGCTCGGCGAGTCGTTCACGGAGATGGCCGCCCGCAGCCGCAGCATGCACAAGAGCCAGGGGTTCGGATCGAGCGGCCAGCGCGGCGAGGTGCTCGAGTTCCTCGAGCCCGTGGAAGGCGAAGGGAAGCCGAGCGACCTCTTCGAGGGGACCGACACGACGTGGCGGAGGATCCCGGGCGGCCAGGCCGTCGGCGAGATCCTGGAGCGGGCCTACCGCGAGTTCGCCCCCGAGACCCCGGCCGGCATCGTGCCGCGCCTGATCGAGGCGCGCGCCAGGCTCGTGGCCCTGCCTCCCGGCCGCTGGACGAACACCAAGCTTGCCGACCTCGACCAGGTCATCGCCGCCTGCCTCGGCCTCTATCTCGAGGCCGCCGCCGACGTCTACGCGGCGGCGCCCGGGGAGACGGTGAAGATCAACCTCGAGGCGGTCAACCGCTCGCCGCTGGCGGTGCGGCTGAGGAAGGTGAGCATCGCCGCCGCCGGCAGCGACAGCGCGTGGGAGCAGGATCTCGACGGCCGCCAGAGCTTCAAGAAGACGATCGAGGTCACGCTGCCGGCGGATCTCCAGTCCTCGCAGCCGTACTGGCTGCGCGAGAAGGGCACCCTCGGAATGTTCCGCGTGGACGACGCGGCGCTCATCGGCCTGCCGGAGAACCCTCCCGCGCTGTCGGCGTCGTTCGCCCTCGAGGTGGCGGGGACGCCGATCGCGTTCGAGAGACCGGTCGTCTACAAGCGAACCGACCCGGTGCAGGGAGAGCAGTACCGGCCGTTCGAAGTGATCCCGACGGTGGCCGTGGGGATCACGGAGAGCGTCTTCGTCCTGCCCCCGGAGATGGCGTCGCACGCGGTTGCGGTCGAGGTCCGCGCCGGACGGGCCGGCATCGAGGGAACACTGCGGCTCGAGGCGCCCGCGGGCTGGACCGCGAGCCCCACCTCGCGCCCGTTCCGCATCGACGCGAAGGATGCGAGCGCGACGCTGACCTTCGACCTGGCGGCGCCCGCCGCGCCGTCGGCCGGCATCCTGAAGGCGGTGGCCGAGGTCGCGGGACGGCGCTACGGGCGCGGGCTGGTCCACATCACCCACGACCACATCCCGACCCAGGTCGTCATGCCGGCGGCCGAGGCGCGTGTCGTGCGCGCCGACGTGCGCCGCAAGGGGCAGAACATCGGCTACGTGCAGGGCGCCGGCGACCAGGTACCGGCGGGGCTGCGGGAGATCGGCTACACGGTGACCGAGCTGTCCATGGACGACCTGGTCCCCGGGCGGCTGCGGGCCTTCGACGCGATCGTCCTCGGCGTGCGGGCCTACAACACCCTCGAGCGCATCCGCTTCCAGCAGCCGGCACTCCACGACTACGTGAAGGCCGGGGGGACGCTGATCGTGCAGTACACGACGGCCCAGGAGCTCAAGGTCGATGCGGTGGCGCCCCTGCCGCTCACGATCTCGCGCGACCGGGTGAGCGAGGAAGGGGCGGAGGTCCGGTTCCTGGTACCGGAGCATCCGGCGCTCAACGAGCCGAACCGGATCACGGCCGCGGATTTCGAGGGCTGGGTGCAGGAGCGAGGCCTGTACTTCGCCGGCACGTGGGATCCCGCCTTCACGCCGCTGCTCTCCTGCCACGATGCCGGCGAGCCGCCGCGCGACGGCGGCCTGCTCGTGGCAACGTACGGCGACGGCTGGTTCGTGTACACCGGCTACTCCTTCTTCCGGCAGTTCCCGGCCGGGGTGCCGGGGGCCTACCGTCTGTTCGCGAATCTCCTCGCGCTGGGAAACTGATCCCGTGAGACGCTCCGCGTGTCCTCAGCGCTCGGGCCCGACCGCATGACGACCGATCCCGACAAGCGACGGCGCGTCCTCGACGACCGGCCGCCGTTCTTCCGGACCTGGGCTGGCGTGTACGCGGTGGTGCTCGGGTTCCTCGGCCTGCTGGTCCTCTTCTTCCACCTGCTCACGAGGATCCTCGCGTGAGTCTCCTCGACATCCTCGTCCTCACCGGCACGCTCGTGGGGATCGCCCTCTATGGAGCCTGGAGAACCCGAGGCAACCGCGACCTCGAGGAGTACTTCGGCGGCGACCACTCGATGCGCTGGGGGACGATCGGCCTCTCGGTGATGGCGACCCAGGCGAGCGCCGTGACCTTCCTCTCGACGCCCGGCTTCGGCTACGAGAAGGGGATGGAGTTCGTCCAGAACTACCTGGGCCTGCCTCTGGCCCTGGTCCTGGTGTCGGCGCTGTTCATCCCCGTGTACTACCGGTGCGGGGTCTACACGGCCTACGAGTACCTCGAGCGGCGCTTCGACCTGAAGACGCGGCAGCTGGGCGCCCTCCTGTTCCTCGTGCAGCGCGGGCTCGCGGCCGGCATCACGCTGTACGCCCCCGCGATCATCGTCTCGAACCTGCTGGGCTGGGACCTGGACTCCACGATCCTGCTCACGGGGCTCCTGGTCGTGGCGTACACGGTCGCCGGGGGCTCCCGGGGGGTCAGCCTCACGCAGAAGCACCAGATGGCGGTGATCCTGGTCGGCATGGGCGTGGCGTTCGTCCTCATCCTCACGTACCTGGCCCGGGAGATCCCCGTCGCGCAGGCCCTCCCTTTGGCGGGCAAGCTGGGAAGGATGGAGGTGATCAACTTCTCCTTCGACTACAGTCGGCGCTACACCTTCTGGTCGGGGCTCTTCGGCGGTCTGTTCCTGGCGCTGTCGTACTTCGGCACGGACCAGTCGCAGGTGGGGCGCTATCTCACGGGGAAGTCGGTGACCGAGAGCCGCCTCGGCCTGATGTTCAACGCCGTGCTCAAGGTCCCGATGCAGTTCTTCATCCTGCTCACCGGCGTGATGGTGTTCCTCTTCTACCAGTTCGTGCAGCCGCCGATCCTCTTCAAGCGGCCGGCGCTGCAGGCGGTGCAGGCGTCGGCGCGCGCCGCGGAGATGACCGAGCTGGAGACGCGCTACGCGGAGGTGTGGGCCGCCAAGCGCGACGCGGTGCGGACGCTGGCCGCCGCCCTCGAGGACCACGACGACGTCGGCGCCTCGTCCGCGCAGGCGCGGGTCCGAGAGCTCGCGGCGCGCGCGGAGGGGATCCGCAACCAGGCGAAGACCCTTGTGGCGGAGGTGGCCCCGGGGATGGAGGCGAAGGACTCCGACTACGTCTTCCTGACCTTCGTCGTGCGGCATCTTCCGAGCGGGGTCGTCGGGCTCCTGATCGCGGTGATCTTCTGCGCCGGGATGTCGTCGACCTCGTCCGAGCTCAACGCCCTCGGATCGACCTCGACGATCGACCTCTACCGCCGTCTCGTCCGTCCGGGGGAGAGCGAGCGGCATTACGTGTTCGTGTCGAAGGCGCTCACTGCGTGCTGGGGGCTCGTCGCCATCGCCTTCGCGATGGCGGCCAAGCTCGCGGAGAACCTGATCGAGGCGATCAACATCCTGGGCTCCCTGTTCTACGGCACCATCCTGGGGATCTTCCTGACCGCCTTCCTCCTGAAGCGGGTCCAGGGAACCGCGGTCTTCCTGGCCGCCTTGCTGGCGGAGTGCACGGTCATCGCGCTCTATCTCACCACGGATATCGGCTACCTCTGGTACAACCTCATCGGCTGCCTGATGGTTCTGGCGCTCAGCACGCTGCTCGAGACCCTCCTGCCCGGTGCGAGGCGGGAGGGCGTTGCCCCAGGGGCCGGCGCGGGCTAAGATCCCCGGTCTCATCCGCTTCCATCGATTCCGCGGTTTTTTCCGAGGAGGAACTGCATGAAGAAGATCCTGCTGTCCGCCGCCGTCGTGATGTTGCTGGTTCCGTCCGCGTTCGCGCAGCTCAAGCTGCCCCGGGTCAGCCAGAAGGGCTCGGTGATGCAGACGGTCGGGCTGACCGACGTCACGATCACCTACAGCCGCCCCGGCGTGAAGGGACGCGTCATCTGGGGCGACCTGGTTCCCTACGACAAGGTTTGGCGCACGGGCGCCAACGAGGCCACGACCATCGTGTTCAGCAAGGACGTGACCATCAACGGGAAGCCGCTTCCCGCCGGCACCTACAGCCTGCACACCATTCCCGGCAAGGCCTCCTGGACCGTCATCTTCAACAAGAAGGCCGACCAGTGGGGGAGCTACCAGTACGACGCCACCCAGGACGCGCTGCGCGTCGACGTCACCCCGACCACGGGGCCGAACGTGGAGTGGATGACCTTCTCCTTCCCCGACGTCCAGACCGGCTCCGCGCAGGTCGAGCTGGCCTGGGAGAAGGTGCGCGTGGCCTTCACGATCGGCGCGGACACCACGAACCAGGCGCTGGCCGAGATCCGCAAGACCATGTCGGGCGAAGTGAAGGAATGGAACGTCCCGTTCAACGCCGCCGGCTTCGTGTTCAACAACAACCTCGACAACAAGGCCGAGGCGATGAAGTGGATCGATCAGTCGATCGCCTTGAAGGAGGTCTTCTGGAACTTGCGCCTCAAGGCGCAGATGCTCGCCAAGGACGGCAAGCTGAAGGACGCCGTTGCGGTGGGCGAGAAGGCCGTGGGCGTGGGCAAGAGCGACCCCGACGCCGCCGACGAGATTCCGAAGTTCGAGAAGCAGATCGCCGAGTGGAAATCGGGCAAGTAGCTCCGCCTCGCTCGATCGGAGTTCGTGCGGGGCCAGGGACGCCGAGGGCGGCGCCCTGGCCCTGGACGGTATGAGCGCGTGCGACCGAAGCTGAAGGTGCTGTTCCTGTGCACGGGCAACTCCTGCCGCAGCCAGATGGCCGAAGGCTGGGCCCGGGCGCTGCACGGCGATCGGCTCGAGCCGTACTCTGCGGGGAGCGCACCGGGGGGCGTCGATCCGCGCGCGATCGAGGTCATGCGCGAAGCCGGGGTCGATCTCTCCGGCCAGCGCTCCAAGCACGTCGACGAGCTCGCGGGCGTTGCGTTCGACTGGGTCGTCACCGTCTGCGACCGGGCCAACGAGAGCTGCCCGATCTTCCCTGGGGCGGTCCGCCGCCTGCATGCCGCTTTCGACGATCCGCCGCGGCTGGTGGCCGACGCCACGAGCGAAGACCAGGCCCTGGAGCACTACCGCAGGGTTCGCGACGAGATCCGGAGATTCGTCGAGACCCTGGGCACGCCGTCCTGAGCCTGCGCTTCGAGGAATCACCATGAGCGCTCGCGGTCGGCGACCCAAGCAGGACCGCGTTCTCTCTCGCGTTCAGGCGCCTCGTCGAGGAGTCAATCCGCGGGCATCGCGAGCTGGCACGGAACGAGATCCTGTCCCGCCTTCTTCTTCTTGATCGGCTCGACCTCGCTCGCCGTGACCCGCGCGGCCTCGATCCCTCCTTCGCCCGTGAGGGCGGCCATGATCGCCTCGCCCCGCGCGCGCGCGAGGGCGGCGAGATCGTCCGGGCTGGCGCTCTGGGCCTGCAGCAGCGCCCCGCGGATCTCCTCGAAGTACCCCGCCGCGTCGAACACGGGCTCCGGCGGCGGAGGCTCCTTGCGGCCGCGCTTCGCCGCGCCCTCGACAGGCGCGGCGGCGCCGGCGGGCGGAGCGCTCGTGTGCTTGTGCCGGAGCGTCTCGCGCGCCTCCGCCGAGAACGCCTCGGCGTAGAGCGCCTCCAGGACCCGGTCCAGGACAGCCTCGCCTTCCTCGGCGGCCCCCGGGGCCATCGTCTCGCGGCGCGCGGCGATGAGCGCATCGAGCCTGTCCCGGCGCAGGGCGTCGGCATCGGAGACCGGATCGAACCGGCCTCCGATCTCGAGCGCGATCCCGGGGCGGCTCTTCATCCCCTCGACGAGCTTGGCGAGCTTCTCCTTCTCGGGGGGCAGCAGCGTGCTACGCCCGGCCTCGAAGCTCACGTACTCCAGGTCGTCCCCCTCGATCCCCATGAGGCGTCCGAGGAAACGGAACGGCGCGGTGGTCACGTTCACCAGGATCCGCTTGAACGCCCCCCAGATGACCTTCCGGTACGCGAACTCCGGATCGTCGACGGAGCCCTCGATGGGAACGTCGAGCTCGATCCTCCCCTGCGAGTCCTTGAGGAGCGCGACCGCCAGCCGCAGAGGGAGGCTGGCCTTCGCGCCCTCGACCTTGTCGCCGAGCGTGAGCTGGGTGGCGGTGAGCTTGTGATTCCCCACGAGCGCGCGGTCGCGGATCTCGTAGCCGACCTCGAGGTCGAGCCGGCCCTCCTTGATGGAATAGCCCGCGAACTCCGCCGTGTAGGGAGTGAGGCGGCTCATGTCCACGTTGCGGAACAGGACGCGGATGTCGCTCGCGGCGTACGGGTCGAAGACGCGCAGCGTTCCCTCGGCCTTGGCATAGCCGTACTCGTCGACCTTCCCCTCGACGAGCAGGTGCGATCCCGCCGAGCCCTTGGAGGACAGGTCGCTCACGGAGCCTTCCGCGGAATGGATCTTGGTGGCGAAGGGGAGGATCAGGCTCTCGTCCGCGTAGTCCACCTTTCCCCCGTGGATCCGGATCGAACCGATCTCGAAGGGAAAGGGGAAGGGCGCGGCGGCCGATGCGGCCGGCGCGGCCGCGGGGGGCGGCGGAGCGGCGACGGCCGGCGCGTCGCCGGTGGGCTCCGCCTCGAAGAGCTTGAGGGCGCCGATCTGCCCCTGGCGGTCGATCAGGATCTGCGCGAACGGGTTCGTCAGGTTCAGCGTCCGCACCCGCGCCAGGTTCGGCTCGAGCGCGAGGCGGATGTCCTCCACGGCGAGCCCGTCCCAGGAGAGGACCGGCACGCCGTCGGGATCGGCCAGCAAGAGCCGATCGAGCGTCGCCCGGCCCTCGAACCTCGCGAGCGGCTTGCCGCCCTGGCGATAGGAGGCCTTCCCGCGCACCCCCACGGAACCGGATCGCAGCTGGACGCGAGCGACCTGGGACGCGTACCCCTGGAACGCCGCGAGCTCGAGACCCGTCGCCTCGACGTCGAGATCGGCCGCCGGGGGGCTCATTGCGAGTGTTCCGGCGGCCGACACCGTCCCCGATTCGTTCACCTTGGCGGACAGGCGCACTCTCACGGGCGCGGACCCGTCCGAAGTGAGGTTCTCGAGGCGCGACTCGATCCCCGAGAGCGCGAGCTTCTGCGGCGGTGCGAGCGTGCGGTCCTCGACGTCCACCGCGCCTCCCGCGATCTCGAACGCGGCGCACGAGGCCTTCCATGCGGTGCCCGAGCCGCTCGCGGGCTCGGAACTCGCGAAGGAAGCGCGGAGGCGCTCGACGAAGCTCAACCAGTTCAGGGTTCCATCCTCGGATCGCCAGGCTTGCACCGCAGGCTCGGAGATGCGCAAGAGGTCGACCTCGACACTCTTGTCCGGCCAGCGGACGCGTCCGCCCTTCAGCTCCACCAACCCCAGCCGCAGCCACGCATCGCGCGAATCGCGCGGGCGGAAGTCCAGGGCGGCGACGTCGAACGCGATGTCGTGCAACTCCGCGCGCAGCGTGCCCCCCGCCACCTTCTCCACGACGTAGGGAAGAACCAGGTGCACCGCGCCCGAGGCCATCCGGACGGGATACTCACGAGCGACGTATTCCGCGACCCGGCGGAACTCCGTCAGCGAAACCTCGAGCTGTCCCTCGAACCGGATCGGCTCCATCGACATGCGTCCCGACCAGCGCACCTGACCGTTCTCGAGACCGACCGTGACGACGTGATCCCCCGAGCGCTCCGGGATCGTGGACAGGTCCGAGGCCTGGAGACTGAGTGGTTCCAGGGAGGTTTCGAAGGCGGGCGTGACCGTCTCGTCGCGGAATGCGAGCTTTCCGGCCTCCACGCGGAACTCCTGCACGAGGACGCGAGGGAGACGAAACTCCTCCTCGGGCTTGTCCTGCCCGGGCTTCGGTTCCAGGAGATCGGCCACGGCGATGCGCCCGTCGGCGAGGATCCGTCCAACGGCGCTCGGCCGCACGAGCAGGATCTCGCGAAACGTCCACGCCCTGCGAAACAGGCCCGAGGCCTGCAGGTTCACCTTGAGCTCGTCGAAACCAGCGAGGTGCGATCCGTCCTTGTCGCGGAGCTCGAAGCCGCGCAGCACACCGGTGAAGGTGAAGGGATTGAACGACGCGGCGCGAAGGCTCGCGTCCCGCTCCAGATAGGTCCGCACAAGGCGCGGAACCTGCCAGCGCAGGATCGCGGGGATGCCGAGGAAGCCGAACAGGACGTAGCCGAGAAACGCGAGGCCCACCCACAGGCGAACGTCGCGCAGCCAGCCGCGCGTGGGTCGCTCGAGGAGTCGCACCGTGCCCTCTCGCGGATGCGCACGCCCCCTGAGCACCGGCGCCTCGGGACGGCGCACACGACCGAGCGCAGCATACGCGAGCGCGGTTGCGGAGGAAAGGGACGCCGCGTTTCGTCAGCGAGGCGGACCCTCGTCGGGGGGTGGCCCGGGTCGGTTGGGAGCGGGCGGGGCGGGACGGGGAGGGTTCTCGAGGAAGAAGCGCTCGGCGCGGCGGTCCTCCCTGTAGAGCCGCTCGAACTTCGCGCGCTGCTCGGGCGTGAGCAGCGCTTCGAACCGCGCCCGCGTCCTCTCGAGGTGCTGCTCGAGGCGCGGGCGCAGCTCGCGGCGGATCTCGTCGGCCTCCCTCCCTTGCGGGGGTTCTCCGCCCCGACGCTCGATGCGCAGGTGACGGCGCGCGGTCCCTAGGGACACTCCAGCGACTGCGTCGGCCGGCACGTCGCCGGGACTCCCACGGGCCGCTCGATTCCGCCGGAGTCCTGCCCGTACGAACCCTCGTCGTTGGCATTCCAGGGTACGACGAGGTAATAGCGGTTTCCCGCCCCGGGGGTCACGTCCTCGGCGCGATCGCCGGCGGCATCCGAGCAGTCGATCGCGGTGTGGCTGTACCAGGCCCCGATCCGCCCCTCGTAGATCCCGTAGTCGTCCGCCCCGGCCGAGGTCGCCGCGCTCCAGCCGATCCGGAGCCCACCGGGGAGCAGCATCGATTTGTCGACGCGGATCTTCCCGACGCTTCCCGGGTCGGCGAGAAACGACATCGCGTCGAGCCGGCTGGTCACCGGCCAGTTCGGGTCTGCGTCGTACGAGGCGAAGCTGGTCCCGTTCCAGGACACGAGCTCGCCGGGGAGGTAGGTCGCCGCGCCGAGGGTCGTCGGGACGTCGAAGCTGAGGATGGTCCTGCTGGCGCGCCGGTCGGCGCCGGTGACGTCGTACGCCGTCGGAACCGGGGGCGTGGCGGCCGATGCATCGAAGAACAGGCTGAAGGTCCCGCCGGAGTACCGCACGAGGTCCGCGGGATCATAGGTTGCCGCACCGATCGTCACCGGAACGTCGAAGCTCAGGATGAGCGGGGCCGAGTCCCCGCCGTTCAGGAACGCCGCATCGAGGTTCGCGCCGCTCGGAACGCCCGCCCCCGCGCCTCCGAAGAAGAGCGCGTACGTGCCGGAGGCCGGATCGTAGCGGATCACATCGCGCGGCTCGAAGTCGGTCCCTCCGAGGTTGGTCGGCGCCTCCACGGAGATCAGCCAGTTCCCGCTGCACATCTGGTGAAGAGCGTCGATCGGAGTGCTGGGAGGGAGCGAAGCCCGGAGCGTGTAGGTTCCCGAATCGTTCCGGACGATCTGCCACGGCAGGAACACCGTCGCCGTCGCGCCCGACGGGTCGTTCGTGGGGACGTCCGGGCAGAAGTAGTAGGAAATCGCGTGGGTGGGCGGGCTGGCCACCGCCAGGACCACCAGCAGGAGCAATCGCCGTCTCATGGCTCGTCCTCCGTGTCCCGGTCGCGCCAGGCTAGAAGAAGTTCGGCATGTAGTTGTCGTTGAACGATCCGGCTCCCGTTTGCTCGCAGCAGAAATCCGTCGTCGGGCCGTACGGCGGGAGCGCGGCGCAGACCTGTGGGTTGCCGAGGTTTCCGCGGGCCGTGTTGCGCCCGAAGGTGTTGTCCGCCCCACCCCAGGCGTTCGACAGATGAAGCCCCCAGCAATTGCCCAAGGCGAACTGGCAGTTCCGGTTCAGCACGTTTCGGTCCGTGTGGTTGCGGCTTCCCTCGAGGCGGAGGCCGTCGCGGGCGTTCTGGGTCGAGACGTTCTCGAGAACCAGGTTGTCGTCCGACATCCCGGCCAGGTCGATCCCGTGGTGCTGGGCCTCCCGCACGACGTTGTTCCGGATCTCGTTCCCCTTCGCATCGCCCAGGAAGATCCCGCTCCCCGAGTTCACGATCTCCACGGTGTTCGACGCGATCAGGCCCGCGTGCGAGTAGTCGTAGACGATCGCTCCCTGCGACGGGGGCGGGGCGACGACGTTCGTGACCTCGAGGCGGTTGTTCAGGATCCCGACGCTCGACCCCCAGCGCACGGTCAGTCCCCCGGTGCCCTGCAGGCGGTTGTGCTCGATCGTGCCGTGGACGTACGTCGGCGCAGGCCCCACGCCGTCGACCCAGATCCCCTCCCTGCCGGTCTGCAACACGTTGCACCAGCGCACGGCAAAATCGCTCAGCGCGACGATGTAGATCCCCTCGAACTGCGAGCCGATCACGTTCACGTGCTCGATCACCACCTTGTTGAAGGCGGCGAGGATGGGGGACATGGCGTCGATCCCCCGCGTCCCTCGGCGCAGCGTGCCGTTGCGGATCGCGATGTTGGAGACGTTGGTGGCCTGGATGACCGGGGCTCCGTCGGTTTCGAGCGTGAAACCGTTGAGATCGATGTCCACGTCGGACGCCAGGATCGAAATCACCGTCAACCCGCTCCCGGTCCCGTTGATGTTGCGGGTGACGATGTACTTCCCGGGGTTGCTGATGACGGTGCCGACCTGCCAGATCGGCGCTCGCCCCTCTCCGGCGAACGAGCCGAGCGCGGCGAGGCCGACCACGAGTCCCGCCACCGCGATGCGAACGCTCCTGATCATGGGATCCTCCTTTCATCGAAGCACGCGACGACCCTGCGCCACGCGCTGCAACAAGACTTCCCCACACCATCCCCTACTCTGGACAGACTACCCCCCTGTCTGAGGGGCTCGCCATGATCCAAATGGATCATTCTGCGGCTCCCCGGGCAGCGGAGCGGCGCCGGACCCCGAGCGGGGACCGGCGCGCAGCGCCGCCCGGGGAAAAGAGGACCAACGACTCCGACATTGGCCCTTGTGCCGCATGTGTCCCGGTGCGTAGCATTGCCACTCGCGACGCCCTCGTCGGCAGGCCGGAAAGCCCCCGGCCCGGCCGGCACGTCGGCCGAAGAGAAGGGAGGCCAGCGATGCGATTCCCCCTCTTCCTCCACGCCAACCTCGCCCTGCTCCTGGCGGCGGCCGCCGGGTGCGGCAGAGAGGGGGCCACGCCGGGCAAGGGCGCCGCAGGACCGATCGAGGTCACCGCGCTGAGCGTCAGCCCGCGGGATGTGCCGGTCAGCTTCGAGTTCGTTGCACAGACCCAGAGCTCCCGCCAGGTCAACATCCAGGCGCGGGTCAGCGGGTTCCTGGAGCGCCGCGTGTACACCGAGGGCAGCGTGGTCCGGGAGGGGCAGGTGCTGTTCCTGATGGATGCCAAGCCCTTCCAGGCCCAGGTGGACGCGCACGCCGCGGCGCTGGCGCGGCAGCAGGCCGGCCTCGAGGTGGCGCGGGCGGACCTCGAGCGCACCAAACCGTTGGCCGCCCAGAACGCGCTCTCCCAGAAGGATCTCGACGACGCAACCGGCCAGTTCCTCGGCGCGTCGGCGGCGGTCGAGGAGGCGAAGGCCAGGCTGGAGACGGCGAAGCTCAACCTGTCCTACTGCACGATCGTCTCTCCCGTGACCGGGATCACCAGCGCCGCCCTGCAGCAGGACGGCACCTACATCAGCCCCCAGAACAGCCTGCTCACGACGGTGGCCGTGCTCTCTCCGATCTGGGTGAACTTCAGTGTCTCGGAGAACGAGATGCACGCGTACGAGGAGCAGGTCGCCAGGGGAGCGCTGCTCCCGCCCCGGGACGGGAGCTTCGTGGTCGAGGTCCTGCTCGTGGACGGCTCTCTCTTCCCGCACACCGGGCGGATCACCTTCGCCTCGCCTTCCTTCAGCGCGCAGACGGGGACCTTTCTGATCCGCGCCAGCGTCGACAATCCGGAGGGGATCCTGCGGCCGAACGCGTACGTGCGCGTGCGCCTGACGGGAACCGTCCGCCCCCACGCGATCCTCGTCCCGCAGCGCGCCGTGCAGCAGGGCTCGGCGGGACACTTCGTCTGGGTGGTGGATCCGGAGGGAAAGGCGCGGCCCCGCCCCGTCCAAGTCGGTCAGTGGCACGGGAACGACTGGTTCATCTCCGAGGGGTTGCACGACGGGGACCGGGTGATCGTCGACGGGGGCCTCGCCCTGCGCGCCGGCGCGCCGGTCCTCGTCAGGCCTCCAACCGGTCCCGGATTGGTCCCCTGAGCGCGGAGGATCGGAGCGATGTTCTCCAGGTTCTTCATCGAGCGACCGATCTTCGCATCGGTGATCTCGATCCTCCTGTGCCTGGCCGGGCTCGTGGCCATGCAGGCCCTGCCGGTCGAGCAGTACCCCACGATCACCCCCGTGCAGGTGACGGTCAGCGCGATCTATCCAGGTGCCGATTCGAAGACCCTCGCCGACTCGGTGGCGGCGCCGATCGAGGCCCAGATCAACGGCATCGACAACATGCTCTACATGTCCTCGACCAGCTCCTCCACGGGGATGCTGAACCTCACCGTCTACTTCTCCCTCGACACGGATCCGGACATCGCGCAGGTGCAGGTGCAGAACCGCGTCAACCTCGCCGTCCCGCAGCTCCCCGCTGCGGTGGTCCAGCAGGGGGTGTCCGTCCAGAAGAAATCCTCGTCGATCATGATGCTGATCGGCGTCTACGCGAAGGAGGGGCGCTACAGCAGCGAGTACATCGCCAACTACGCCAACGTCTACGTCCTCGACGCGCTCAAGCGCGTCCCGGGCGCCGGGCAGGCCTCGATCATGGGGGTGCCCGACCAGGCCATGCGCGTCTGGATGAACCCGGACCGCATGGCGTCGCTCGGGATCACCACGAGCGACATCCAGCACGCGGTGGCGAGCCAGAACGCCCTGTACGGGGCGGGCCAGATCGGCCAGCAGCCCACCGCGGGGCACGTGGAGCTGACCTTCCCGGTCGTCACCCAGAGCCCGTTCACCGATCCCGCGGGCTACGAGAGCATCATCCTGCGCGCCGGCCAGGGCGAGGGCGCGATCGTGCGCCTCAAGGACGTGGCCCGGGTCGAGGTCGGGCTTCGCCAGTACGTCGTGGACAGCCGGCTGAACGGTGCGCCGGCCACCTTCATCGCGGTCTACCAGCAGCCGGGGGCGAACGCGCTGCGGGTCTCGCAGGCGGTCCACGAGGCCCTCGAGGGGATGAAGGCGCGCTTCCCGGACGGGCTCGACTACCTGGTGTCACTCGACACCACCGAGTTCGTGCGCCTGTCCATCGACGAGGTGATCCACACCCTGTTCGAGGCGATCTTCCTGGTCGTGCTAGTGGTCTACCTCTTCCTGCAGAACTTCCGGGCCACCGTCATCTGCTCGACGGCGGTCATGGTCGCGCTGCTCGGCACCTTCCCGTTCATGCTCGCCCTCGGGTTCTCGATCAACCTGCTGACGCTCTTCGGCCTGGTGCTCGCCATCGGCATCGTCGTGGACGACGCGATCGTGGTGGTGGAGAACGTCGAGCGCAACATGACGCAGCGGCACCTCCCCCCACGGGAGGCCACCCTGATCGCCATGGACGAGGTCTGGAGCCCGGTCATCGCGACGGTGTTGGTGATGGCTGCGATCTTCGTCCCCGCCGCCTTCCTGCCGGGCACGACCGGCCAGCTCTACAAGCAGTTCGCGATCACGATCGCGATCTCGGTGGCGATCTCGGGGTTCGTCGCCCTGACCCTGACGCCGGCGCTGTGCGGCGTCCTGCTCCGGCACCGCGTCCCTCCGCGGCGCGGGTTCTTCGCCTGGTTCAACCGCAGCTTCGACGCCCTGACCCGGGCCTTCGGCCGCGTCGTGGTGCTGGTCATCCGGCGCATGCTGATCGCGTTCACGTTCCTCGCCGTGTTCGTCGCGGGGATCTTCTACTTCTTCGAGGCGCTGCCCACCAGCTTCGTGCCGATGGAGGACCAAGGCTACGTGATGACGGCGATCATCATGCCGGACGCCGCGAGCCTGGAGCGGGCCGCGGCGGTCACCGAGCGGGCGGACGCGATCTTCGCGGCCACGCCCGGGGTCGCCGACCGCACGCAGATCACCGGCTACAGCTTGCTGGACGGCGGACTGAAGACCAACGCCGGCACCCTCTTCGTGACGCTCAGGCCGTACGACGAGCGCTACGGGTCCTTCTCCCGGGCCCGCGCCGAAAACGCCGGCGCGGTGCTGCGGGGCGTGTACGCGCGCGGCCGCGAGATCCGCGAGGGACTGGTCCTCCCGGTCGCACCGCCGTCGATCCCCGGGATCGGGACGACCGGCGGCTTCGAGTTCTGGATCCAGGACAGCGCGGCCGGCGATCCCGCGCGGCTCGACGAGCTGACCCAGCAGTTCCTCGCCAAGGCGCGGGAGCGCCCCGAGCTGACCGGTCTGAACACGACCTTCCGCGCCAGCACCATCCAGCTCCGCGCCGAGGTCGACCGCGAGAAGGCCACGCTGCTCGGCGTCTCGATTCAGGACGTCTACAGCGCGATCCAGGCGCAGTTCGGCTCGCTGACCGCGAGCCAGTTCAACCAGTTCAGCCGCGTGTGGTGGGTGGTGCTGCAGTCGGACCCCCGCTACCGGCAGAACCCGAGCGAGCTCACGCGCCTCTACACGCGCTCCGGCCAGGGCACGATGGTCCCGCTGTCCGCCATGGTGAGGACGTCGTGGGTGACGGGCCCCGATCTCCTGCCTCACTTCAACGGGCTCCCGGCCGCGAAGGTGAACGGCTCGGCCGCTCCCGGCTACAGCTCGGGCCAGGCGATCGCGGCGATGGAGGCGGTCGCCGGCGAAGTCCTGCCTCCGGGCTACCGCTTCGCGTGGTCGGGGCTGGCCTTCGAGGAGACGAAATCGGGAGGGACGTCCACGGCGGCGTTCGTGTTCGGACTCATCATCGTCTTCCTCGTGCTGGCGGCCCAGTACGAGTCGTGGACGCTGCCGGGCGCGGTCATGACCGCCGTGCCGTTCGGCATCCTCGGCGCGCTGCTCCTGAACTGGCTGCGGGGGCTGGAGAACGACGTCTACTTCCAGATCGGCCTGCTCGTGCTGATCGGCCTGGGGGCGAAGAACGCGCTGCTCCGTGTCACCTTCGCCGTGGACCTGCGCAAGCAGGGACGATCCCTCATGGACGCCACGATTGAGGCGGGCGAGATGCGCCTGAGGCCGATCATCATGACCTCGCTCGCCTTCGTCCTGGGCGTGCTGCCCCTCGCCATCGCCATGGGCGTGGGCGCCAACTCCCGCCATTCCATCGGCACCGGGATCATCGGCGGCATGCTCGGCGAGACCACCCTGGCGATGCTGTACGTCCCGCTGTTCTTCTACCTGTTCGAGAGCCTCTCCGAGAGGCTGCGCGATCGGAAGAGGCCGCCTGCCCCCGCGGCGCAGGGCGGCGAGGGGGCGCCCGCGGGGGCGCCACGCGATCCGGGCGAGGGGGGAGGGTGATGCGCCGACCGATCGTGGCGCTGCTCGCCGTTCCGCTGGCCGGCTGCCTGATGGGGCCCGACTACCGGCGTCCCGTGCTGGAAACACCGGCGGCCTTCCGCTACGAGACCGCGGACGCACAGGAGACCGCCAACACAGCCTGGTGGCACCAATTCCAGGATCCGGTGCTCGACGAGCTCATCGCGGACGCGATCGCCGGCAACCCGAACGTCAAGATCGCCGCCGCCAACGTCGAACAGGCCGCCGCGGTCCTGACCCAGGCCCGCGCGCCGCTCTACCCGACGGTCGGCTATGACGCCAGCGGCGCGCGCGAGCGCGCGAGCGAGGCGGGTGCCGTGCCGCTCCCTGCCGGCTTTCCGAACCCGCGGGACTCGTACCAGATCCTCGCCGGTGCAAGCTGGGAGATCGATCTCTGGGGCCGGATCCGCCGCCTCTCGGAGGCTGCGCGCGCCCAGATGCTCGCCTCCGAGGAGGCGCGGCGCGGCGTGATTCTCAGCCTCGTGGCCTCCGTGGCGAGCGGCTACGTGCAGTTGCGCGGGCTCGACGAGCAGCTCTCGATCGCGCGGCGCACGAAGGAGGCCTACGCCGCGTCCGTGAGACTCTTCGAGCTGCAATTCCAGTACGGCCTGAAGTCCGGGATGACGGTGGAGCAGGCGCGGACCCAGTACGAGACCGCGGCCGCCGCGATCCCGCAGATCGAGGCCCAGATCGCCCAGACCGAGCACGCGATCTCGATCCTGCTCGGACGCAACCCCGGGCCGATCCCGCGCGGGAAGTCGATCGAAGCCCTCGCCCTACCCGCCATCCCCGCCGGCGTCCCCTCGGAGCTGCTCGAGCGCCGGCCCGACATCCGCCAGGCCGAGCAGAACCTCGTCGCCGCGAACGCGCAGATCGGCGCGGCCAAGGCGCTCTACTTCCCCACGATCTCCCTCACCGGAGCGTTCGGCGGGGCGAGCAACCAGCTGGGGAACCTCTTCCAGGGGCCGGCGCGGGTCTGGAGCTACGCGGGCTCGATCACCGGGCCGATCTTTGCGGGCGGGGCGATTTCCGCCCAGGTGCGGCAGGTCGAGGCCGCGCGCAAGGCGGCGGAGCAGGGCTACGTGGCGGCGATCCAGAGCGCGTTCGCGGACGTCGAGGACGCGCTCGTCAAGCGCGAGAAGCTCGCGGAGCAGCTCGAGGCCCAGGAGCGCCTGGTCAAGGCCTCCCGCGAGTACGCACGCCTGGCGCGGCTCCAGTTCGACGGGGGGGTGACTCCGTACGTCACCGTGCTCCAGGCCGAGCAGCAGCTCTTCCCGGCGGAGCTCAACCAGGTCGGGCTCCGCTCCTCGCTGTTCGCCGCGACCGTCGCCATCTACAAGGCGATGGGCGGCGGATGGGTCGCCGTCGCGGAGGGGCAGTCACGTTAGGCGCGGCAGGAGTTCTCCAGGCGCTCGCCGCCGCTGCGCTGTTCGGCGTCGCGAGCCCGGCCGCCAAGTCGCTCCTCTCCGGAGTCGGGCCGGTGATGCTCGCCGGCATCCTCTACCTCGGCGCGGGGCTGGGACTGAGCGTCTGGTGGCTCGCCCGTCGCGTCGTCGCAGACCCGTCGGCCCGGCCGGAAGCGGGTCTGGCGGCGCGCGACCTGCCGCTGCTGTGCGTTGCGGTGGCGGCCGGCGGGATCCTGGGTCCGGTGCTGCAGATGATCGGGCTCGCGAGGACCCCGGCCTCCACGGCGTCGCTCTTCCTCAACTTGGAGGTGGTGTTCACGACGCTGCTCGCCGGTCTCGTCTTCCGGGAGCATCTCGGGCGCCGCGTCGCCGCGGGGATGGCCCTGGTCGTGGCGGGCGGGGTGACGCTGAGCTGGACGGGACGACTCGACGCCGTTCCCTGGGGATCGCTGGCGATCGTCGGGGCCTGCCTGGCATGGGCGATCGACAACAACGTCACGCGGCGCATCGCCCACCGGGATCCCGTCCAGATCGCCGCAGTGAAGGGTGTGATCGCGGGGGCGTTCAGCCTGGCGCTCGCATTCGCCGCCGGCGGCAGCTGGCCCGCTCGCGGGTACGTGGCCGGCGCCGCGCTTCTTGGGATCGCCTCCTACGGGGCCAGCCTCGTGCTGTTCGTCCTCGCGCTGCGCCAGGTGGGGACCGCGCGCACGATCGCCTACTTCTCTCTCGCGCCGTTCGTGGGGGCCGCGGTCTCGTGGGGCGCGCTCGGGGAGGAGGTCTCGCTCCGAGCGGTCCTGGCGGCGCTGCTGATGGCCGCGGGGATCTCCCTGCTGGTGCGCGAGCGCCATGAGCACCCGCACCGGCACGAGGCCACGGACCACGACCACCGGCACCGGCACGACGAGCACCACCGCCACGCCCACGGCCCGCACGACCCGCCGGGGTCGCCTCACGCCCATCCCCACCACCACGATGCCGTCGTTCACGGCCACCGGCACCTCCCGGACGAGCATCACCGGCATTCACACGGAGGCTAGAGTGCTGTAGAATGCCGTCCTAAAAATCCCTCGTACGCTCGGTGACCGGGGTCCGAATCCCAGGAGAACCGTCCGTGAGCCAGAACGCTCCCCGCTTCGCGGCCCTTCCGATCCCCCAAGCGCTCGCCGCCCTCGCGCTGCTCTCCGTCCTCGCGGTGCCGGGCTGCGCGAAGAAGGAGGCTCCCGCCGCGACCCCGCCCGAGGTGTACGTGGCCCAGGTCGCGCAAAGGGACGTCCCGGTCTACATGGAGGCGGTCGGGCAGACGAGGGGCGCCCAGGACATCGAGATCCGCGCGCGCGTCGAGGGCTACCTGGACCGGGTCGCCTTCTCCGAGGGGACCTTCGTCCGCAAGGGCGACCTCCTCTACCAGATCGACCCGAAGCCGTTCGAGGCGGCTCTCGCGAACGCGAAGGCCGACCTCGCGACCTGGGAGGCGCATCTCCAGAAGACGAACAACGACGTGGCGCGCTACCGACCGCTCGCCGAGAAGCAGGCGATCAGCCGCCAGGAGCTCGACAACGCGTTGTCCTCCCAGGAAGCGGCGAGGGCGCGGGTGGAAGCGGCGAAAGCGTCGCTGGAAAAGGCGGCGCTCGACCTGGGGTACGCGCACGTCACCTCTCCCATCGACGGCCTGGTCGGGACGACCGAGGTCAAGGCCGGGACCCTCGTCGGACGCGGGGAGAGCACGCTGCTCACGACCGTCTCGCAGATCGACCCGATCTTGTTCCGGGCCGGGATCAGCGAGGCCGAATACCTGAGGCTCGTGAAGCGCATGCCGGACGCCGAGCGCTCGACGCAGGCCGGGCGCGAGATCGAGCTGCTCCTCGCCGACGGTACGGTGCACCCGTACAAGGGCCACGTGGATGCGATCGAGCGCGCGATCGACCCGACCACCGGAACACTCACCATCCAGGTCGCGTTCCCGAACCCGGATCGGATTCTGCGCCCCGGCCAGTACGGTCGCGCGCGTTTCGTGGCCGAGACGAAAGTCGGCGCGCTGCTCGTCCCGCAGCGGGCGGTCCGGGAGCTCCAGAACCTGTACAGCCTGGCCGTGGTCGGCGCGGACAACAAGATTGCGTTCCGCAATGTGAAGGTCGGTCCCCGCGTGGACGGCATGTGGGTCGTGGAGGAGGGGCTTCGGCCCGGGGAGACGGTCGTGGTGGAGGGGCTGCAGCGGGTGCGCGACGGCGCGGTCGTGAGCCCGAAGTCGGTCCCTCCCGTCGCCGAGCGGTCGGGGGCCGCCGAGCCGGCGACCGGGGCGAAGTAGCATGGCCCGCTTTTTCGTCAACCGCCCGATCGTGGCGATGGTGATCTCCATCGTCACCGTGCTCCTCGGCCTCGTGGCGATGAAGAGCCTGCCGATCGCCCAGTACCCCGAGATCGTGCCCCCGATGGTCCAGATCACGACCACGTTCGTCGGTGCGAGCGCGACCGACGTCGAGGCCTCGGTCGCCACGCCGATCGAGCAGAAGGTCAACGGCGTCGAGAAGTCGATCTACATGAAGTCCACGAACGCGAACGACGGCACCTTGACGCTCAAGGTCTCGTTCGAGGTGGGCTCGAACCTCGACATGGACAACGTCCTGACCCAGAACAAGCTCTCCGAGGCGACACCCCAGCTGCCGCAGTCGGTCAAGAACTACGGCGTCGCCGTCAAGAAGTCGCTCGCGTTCCCGCTCCTCGTCATCTCGATCAAGTCGCCGAAGGGGACCTACGACAGCAACTTCCTCGCGAACTACACGACGATCAACATCAACGACGAGATCGCCCGCATCCCGGGCGTGGGCCAGATCAACCTCTTCGGCGGCAGCGACTACGCCATGCGCGTCTGGGTACGTCCCGACCGCATCGCCAAGCTCGGGCTCACGGTCCCCGACATCGTCAACGCCATCAACCAGCAGAACCAGTTGAGCCCCGCCGGCCAGATCGGCGGCCCGCCCGCGGCACCGGGGACCGAGTACACGTACACGGTCCGCACGAAGGGACGCCTGCTCAACGAGGCGGAGTTCGGCGAGATCATCATCCGCAGCAACCCCGACGGCTCGCAGGTGCTGCTCAAGGACGTAGCCCGCCTGGAGCTGGGGACCCAGCTCTACAACGCCTACGGCCGTCATGACGGCCTCCCGGCGGCGGTCATCGCCGTCTTCCAGATCCCCGGCACGAACGCCCTCGAGGTGGCGGACCGGATCAAGACGACGATGGCGCAGCTGAGCGAGCGCTTCCCCGGGGACATGGACTACTTGATCTCCCTCGACACGACTCTGCCCGTGAAAGAGGGGATCAACGAGATCGTCCAGACCCTGTTCGAGGCGGTGCTCCTCGTTCTCCTCGTGGTGTTCGTCTTCCTGCAGAACTGGCGGGCCACCCTGATCCCGCTCATGACCGTGCCGGTCTCGCTCGTCGGCGCCTTCATGTTCTTCCCGCTCCTCGGTTTCTCGATCAACGTCCTCTCCCTGCTCGGCCTCGTGCTCGCCATCGGGATCGTCGTGGACGACGCGATCGTGGTCGTCGAGGCGGTCATGCACCACATCGAGCAGGGGCTGGCTCCGAAGGAAGCGACGCTCAAGGCCATGGAAGAGGTCTCGGGCCCGGTCGTGGCGATCGGCCTGATCCTGGCCTCGGTCTTCGTGCCCGTGGGGTTCATGGGCGGGATCACCGGCCGCCTCTACCAGCAGTTCGCCATCACGATCGCCCTCTCCGTGCTGCTCTCGGTCGTGAACGCGCTCACGCTGAGCCCGGCGCTCGCGTCCCTCCTGCTCAAGGCGCCCACCGGCAAGCGCACGCTGCTCAGCCCGTTCTACAACGGGTTCAACAAGATCTTCGGCCGCACCACGGACGCCTACGTCGGCTTCGCCGGCATCCTCGTCCGGAAGATGGTGCGGAGCCTGCTCTTCGTCGTCCTGCTCGTCGCCCTCATCGTCCCGATCGTACGGCACATTCCGGGCGGCTTCGTCCCCGAGGAGGACCAGGGGTACCTGCTCGTGAACGCGATGCTCCCCGACGCGGCGTCGCTCGAGCGCAGCGACGCCGTGATGCGCAAGGTCGAGGGGATCCTCGAGAAGAACGAGGGTGTGGAGGGGTTCAACACCATCACGGGGTTCAGCCTCCTGACGGGCGCCTACTCCTCGAACATGGGGTTCTTCTTCGTGCAGCTCAAGCCCTGGGAGGAGCGTCAGGGCGAGCGGCTCCACGCCAACGGGATCCTCGCGGACCTGAATGGGGCCTTCGCCCGGCAGGTCCCCGAGGCGGCCGTCGCGGCCTTCGGCCCCCCGGCCATCCCCGGCCTCGGGACGGGCGCAGGATTCACGCTCGAGCTCCAGGACCGCAGCGGCGGGACGCCGCAGTTCCTCGCGGACCAGACCGCACGCTTCGTCGAGGCCGCGCGCAAACGGCCCGAGATCGGCCGCATCGGAACCCTCTACCGAGCGAGCGTCCCCCAGGTCTACGCCGACATCGACCGGAGCAAGGTGCTCAAGGTGGGCGTCCCGCTCCAGGACGTGAACACGACCCTCGGCGCGCTCCTCGGCAGCTCGTACGTGAACGACTTCAACCGCTTCGGCCGCGTGTACAAGGTCTACGTCCAGGCCGAGCCCGAGTTCCGGAAAGACCCCAAGCAGCTCGGTCTGTTCTTCGTGCGCAGCGCCGGCGGGACGATGATCCCGCTCGACACACTGGTCACGGTCGGGCCGACGTCGGGACCCGAGTTCACGAACCGGTTCAACCTCTTCCGCGCGGCGGAGGTGACCGGCGTGCCCGCGCCCGGCTACAGCTCGGCCCAGGCGCTGGACGCCCTGGAGGCGACGGCGAAGGAAGTCCTGCCCCCGGAGATGAGCTACACCTGGGCGGACATGTCCTACCAGGAAAGGAAGGCGCCGGGGGTGGCCATGGTGTTCGCCCTCGCGATCCTGCTCGTGTTCCTGGTCCTATCGGCGCAGTACGAGAGCTGGGGGCTTCCTTTCAGCGTCCTCCTCGGCACGCCCTTCGCGGTGTTCGGCGCCTACCTCGGCCTGTGGCTCGCGCGCCACTTCTCCCCCAGCTACGTCAACAACGTCTTCGCCCAGATCGGCCTGATCATGCTCATCGGTCTGGCCGCAAAGAATGCGATCCTCATCGTCGAGTTCGCCCGGATGCTGCACGGGCAGGGAAAGGATCTGGTCACGTCGGCGCTCGAGGCGGCGAGACTGCGCTTCCGGCCGATCCTGATGACCGCCTTCGCCTTCATCCTCGGCGTCACGCCGCTGCTCACGGCGAGCGGCGCGGGCGCCGAGGCGCGCAAGGTGATGGGCATGGCGGTCTTCGCCGGCATGCTGATCGCGACGATCCTCGGCGTCTGCCTGATTCCCGTGCTGTTCGTGGCGGTCGAGAAGCTGATCGGCCGCGGCGCGCACGCGGCGCCGCCGGCCGCGCCGGGCTCTCCGGCCGGCGCCTCGGGCACGGGTGGGCACTGACATGACGAGGCTCTTGCGCGCAACGCTGTCCGCCGTCGCGATCGCTGTCGCGCTGATCGCGGGCGGCTGCACGGTCGGACCCAACTACACCCGTCCTGCGCTGACGACCCCCGAGCGCTTCCGCTTCGCGGAGCAGCAGGCGGAGTCGTTCGCGGACCTGCCCTGGTGGGAGGTCACCCGCGACCCGCAGCTCCAGGCCCTGGTGCGCGAGGCGATCGCCAACAACCTCGATCTGCGCGCGGCCGCGGCGCGCGTCGAGCAGGCGCGCGCGCGGGCCGGGATCGCGCGCTCGTTCCTGTTCCCCGAGGTCGGCGCCGGCGTCGGCTACACGGCGCAGCAGACCTCGCGCCTCGGAGACCCGCCGAACGAGTCGGGGGACCGCACCTTCCAGAACTGGAGCCTGGGCTTCAACCTTGCCTGGGAGATCGACCTGTTCGGGCGCATCCGGCGCGAGAGCGAGTCGGCGGTCGCGATCTTCCTGGCGACCGAGCAGGCGCGGCGCGGGGTGCTCGTCACCCTCGTCGCCGACGTCGCCTCGAACTACCTGCGGCTGCGCGAGCTCGATCTGCAGCTCCAGATCTCCCGGAACACGGTCGAGATCAACGACGAGACCGTGCGCTTCTACGCGACCCGACTCGACGGCGGGGTCTCGAACCGGCTCGAGCTCGATCAGGCGCTGGCCAACCGCTCCCGCACCGCGACGTCCATCCCGCGGATCGAGCTCCAGATCGCGCAGACCGAGAACCTGCTCAGCCTGCTGCTCGGCCGGCCTCCGGGACGCGTGGAGCGGGCGGGCCCGCTCTCCGAGGCGGATGCGACGGTCGCCGTCCCCGCCGGGCTCCCCGCGGCGCTCCTCGAGCGGCGCCCGGACGTCGTGGAGGCGGAGCAGCGCCTGGTGTCCGCGAACGCGGACATCGGCGCCGCCAAGGCGCTCTTCTTTCCGACGATCTCCCTCACCGGCTTCCTGGGCGGCGTGAGCCGCGAGCTCGCGGACCTCGTGAAGTCCGACGCGTTCGCGTGGGACGTGAGCCCGGGGCTGTTCCAGCCGATCTTCCAGGCCGGGCGGATCCGCCGCAACTACGAGGCGGCGCAGGCGCGCTTCGAGGAGGCGCTCGCCCTGTACCGGAAGGCGGCGCTCAACGGCTACCGCGAGGTGGCCGACGCGCTCGTCGCGATCCAGAAACTGACCGAGGAGCGCGTAGAGCTCGAGAAGGGGGTCGTGGCGCTGCGCGAGGCCGCGAGCCTCGCGCGCTCGCGTTACGACACGGGGCTGTCGGACTACCTCGAGATCCTGATCGCCGATCAGCAGCTCTTCGACCAGGAGGTGCTGCTCGCCAAGGCGCGCGGCGCGGAGGCGCGCGCGATCGTGGATCTGTACCGCGCGCTGGGCGGCGGCTGGCAGACGGAGGCCGCAGCCCCCTGAAATCGGGGACATTCTGCTTTCTCTTTCAATTCTTCCTGCCGTTCCTCCAAGGCCGAGGCCTTCTTGCGTGAAAGAAGAGAAAAATGAAAGAGAATTCAGAATGTCCCCATGCCTGAGAGGTCGCTGATGAAGCGAATCGTGTTGGCGGCGGTGGCCGCGGCGCTGTGCGCGTCCGGCGCATGGGCCAGGGGCCCCGTATACCAGCTCGTCGAGGCGAGGACCGAGCCCGGTCCGAGCGCGGACCCCCTCGAGAAATTGATCGTGGTCGGGATCTCCGACGACCGCGACGTGCGCAACCGCTTCGAGGACAAGTTCGTCAGCTACCTGCGCGCGCAGGGGATCCTGGCGGCGGCGAGCCACACGCTCGTATCCGATCTCACGAACCCCGGCGACCGGGAGCGCATCCTCGAGGAGCTGGTCCGGGAGAAGGTGGACGGCGCTCTGACCGTCCGGGTCGTGCCGCTGGAGGCAGAGGGCGAGGACGGATGGGCGGCGGCGTGGAGGGCCTGGGCGGCCGCGCCGTCCGGGGTCGGAGATCTGGTGCGGAAGACCGTGCCGGTCCAGAAGAAGAAGGCGAAGCGCTACGGCGTCGAATTTGCCCTGTGGGACATCGGTTCGCCTCGACCGCTGTGGGCCGCGCGCACGGGAACCTACGGCCTCCGGGATCTGCAGATGGGGGTCAGCGATCTGCTGCAGGCCGCCATCACTTCTCTTCGGGACACACCCTGGCTGCGCCCCGACTGAGACCCGGCGCGCTACCGGGCCCGGTCGAGCAGCTCGAGCGAAACGAGCCGGGCGAGCAGGATCGCCGGGTACAGCTGTCCGGTCAGGGCCTCGAGGACCGCGAACGAGCGGGCGACCGGGTGGAGCGGCGTCACGTCCCCGTACCCGACGGTCGTGAGGGTCACGAAGCTGAAGTACACGTAGGAAGACGCGTTCACGCCGGAGCCCATCTGCGCACCGGCGAACGCGCCCGGCGCCAGGACGTTCACGAGGTGATACACGGCGGCCCAGGTGAGGCCGAACAGCAAGTACGCGGCGACCGCACCCAGGATGCGGTGGACGGTCACCGGCCCCGCGCGGAAGACCTGGGCCAGAACCACGAGAGCGAGAAGCCCCGCGGAGAGGACCGTCGCCGCGGCCCCCGCCTGATCGAACCCCGAAGAGGGAAGCAGGCGATCGACCGAGCGCAGGCCGACCGCGGCGATCGCAGCGGCCCCCAGGACCCAGCGCATCCAGCGGCTCGATGAGACCGAGGCGACACCGGTCAAGAGCAGGAGCGCGAAGAACGCCTCGAAGATCACGCGCGCCAGTACACCGGGAGAGATCAGGGGCGGGACCAGGAACATGTTGACCAGGAGCAGGACGAGGAAGATCGAGAGCCCGCGCTCGCTCCCCCAGAAATTCCGGAACCCGCGAACGATCCTGTTCCGCATCGTTTCTCCCGCTCGTCGCGCCGAGCACGCCGGATGCGCGCGACGATCCTATACCAGCGAGCGGGGAGCGGGGAAGCCGCCTCCGGCCCGCGCGGATCTCTGATGCGCATCCCCCCCGCGCCGCACCGCTGGGACGTCACCCCCGCGCGGGCGCTCGAGATCCAGCGCGAGCTGGCCGGGCGCGTGCGCCTCGAGAGCACGCGCGGCGCGGCGCGCCTCGTCGCCGGGGTCGATGCCGCCTACACCCGCGACGGGCGCTCCTGCATCGCGGGCGTGGTGCTGTGGGATCTCGCCGAGCGCAGGGTCCTCGAGCGGCACACGGCGCTCCGGCCGCTGCGCTTTCCGTACGTCCCGGGGTTGCTCTCGTTTCGCGAGGCGCCCGCCGTGCTCGCGGCGCTGCAGGAGCTCTCCGCCCTCCCCGATGTTCTCGTCTGCGACGGGCATGGCCTGGCCCACCCGCGCCGCTTCGGGATCGCCTGCCACGTCGGCCTGATCCTCGACCTGCCCACGGTCGGCTGCGCCAAGAGCCGCCTGTGCGGCGAGCACGCCGAGCCGGGCCCGCGCCGCGGCTCCGAGGCGCCGCTCGTGCACCGCGGCGAGGTCGTCGGCGCGGTGCTGCGCACGCGCGCGGGCGTGAAGCCCGTATACGTCAGCGCCGGCCACCGCATCGACCTGCCCGGGGCCATCCGGCTCGTGCTCGGCTGCGCCGAGCGCTTCCGCCTCCCCGAGCCCACGCGGCTCGCCGACATCCTGGTCGACGCGGCACGCCGCGAGGGAACCCCCGCGCGCGGCCCTCGGATCAGGGAGGCGCGAAGATGCGGCGGTACTCGAGCGGATTGACGCCGAGCTGGGCGCGAAACGCGCGCGCCAGCGGTCCTGCCCCGGAAAAGCCGGAAGCCGCGGCGACCTCCTTGACCTGCAACCGAGTACTCACGAGGAGCCGGGAGGCCTGGGAGATGCGCAGCGCGATCAGGTAGGTGTGCATGCGCTCGCCCAGGATCTCCGTGAAGCGGTTCGTGAGGTACTTCGGGTGGCAGTCCAGGGCCGCGGCGACCGAGCGCAGGGACAGGGTCCGATCGCGGTAGTGCTCCTGCAGATGGGCGAGCGCGCGGTTCACGAGGGCGGCGCCCGCCGGATCGGTCCCTTCGGCCTCCGGGATGGCAGCATTCGCGGTCCGTGCGCCGCCCCGGGACGACCCGCGCCGGGAGCCGGCCCGCCGCATGCGTGCGAGGCTCCCGCGCAGTCGGTCGATCTCCTCGCTGAGCAGCGAGACCGCAAGATCCTGACAGGTTCCGGCCACGAGCAGGGTCAGGACGCTGCGCGCGGTCTTGAGCGCCGGCTCGGGCGTTTCGGCCTTCGCGACCAGCTTGGCGACACCGACGAGCCGGTCGCCGAGGTGAACCGGCACGCAGGAGCAGCGCAGCCCGATCGGGCAGACGTGATGATGGAGGCGCGCGGAGCGCCGACCGGCGCGGACGTGGAGCAGCCATTGCTCGCCGCAGGGAGCGTTCGGGACCGAGCGCAGCCTGCGCGCGCAATGCGGATGCACGGGAGGCGAAAGGGCGAGGCGCTCAGCGTTCCCGGGCACGGATGTCGCGATGCTGGTCACGGCGGTCAGGCCGGTGATCCTGCGGAAGAGCCGGAGCGCCCGCCGCATGCGCGCCGGAAGCTGAATCAGGGCGCGGGCCATCCCCGGCCCCGCGGACGCGGTCCGCGCGGGTAGACGGCCGCGGGACGCTCGCCCACGGACGCGCTGCCGGTTCGAAGCGTGTGCCGTCGGCCCTCCCCCCCTGTTGCTCGTGCTGACGTAAGTATACCGAAATTCCGCGCGAAGGGGAGCACGCCGGGCAAGGATCCGGCGCGGGGGATCCCGTCGACCCCGCCGCTAGGATCCGTCCCGTTTCATCCGAGCGACGAGATCACGGAACCGTGGATCGCTCCGAAGCGAAGCGAACCAGCCGTCGGCCTCGAGGTACCTCCAATCCCGATCGCCGAGAGCGAAGTCCTTCTCGAGAGCCTGCAGCGCCTGCTCGGGGTGGCCGAGCAGCGCGTGGACGCCTGCCAGGTTGTAGTGTCCGGCCGCGGCGTCGGGGAGCGTTCGCGTCAGCTCGCTGCAGGTGGCGAGCGCACGATCCAGGCGTCCCGCCTGGACGAGAGCATCGCAGGAATTCACGAGCGACGCGGCGTACTCCGGCGAGCGCTCGCCGCCGGGGATCCCGCGCAGCAGATCGCGTGCCTGATCGTAGTGGCCGAGGGCCTCCTCGACCGACGTGGGCCCCGGCCGCTCGAGCAGCCGACTCTGCTCCATCAGGCTCGCGCCCAGGTCGATGTGGGACCACGGGCTCTGGGGAGCGAGCGCGAGGCTGCGACGGGAGTAGGCCTCCGCGCGCACGAACATCTCCCGCGCCTCCTCGCGGGCGTTGCGGCCGAGCGCGTCGCGGCCCCGCTGGACGGCGTTGTCGGCCAGCGCCTCGAGCACCCTGTAGTCGTCGGGCCGCGAGCGCGCCACCTGCTGCAGGTGCTTCTCGCCTTCGTCCGGCGATCCGGCCCGCGTGAGCAGGCGGCCGAGCAAGAACTGGCTGATGTAATCGTCGGGGTTGAGCGCGATGGCGAGGCGGTAATCTTGAATCGCGTTCTGCAGGCGGCCCGCGCTTTCCAGGGCCGCGGCCCTTCCGCGGAGCGCCCCGATGTCCTGCGGCCTGAGGGCCAGGGCCTCGCCGAAGAGCTGCGCGGCCCGCTCGTACGCGCCGGAGCGGGAGGCGATGTCGGCGTCGAAGAACAGATCCTGGTAGGTCGGCTCCGGCGAGCGAAGCCGCCTCGCCTCTGCCTCGGCTCGCGCGGCCTCCGGCGTGCGGCCGAACTTGGCCAGAGTGTCCGCCTGGAAGCGGTGGGGCCAGGCCGCGCCGGGAGCGAGGCCGATCAGGCTTTCGCAATCCGCGAGCGCCGCGCTGCGAAAGCGCGCCGCTTCTCCTTCCGGCGCCTCCAGCGCCAGCTTCACGTAGCTCGAGGCCCGGGAGGCCAGAGCGCCGAGGTTGGCTGGGTCGAGCCGTAGGATCTCCGACGCGGGTCCGAGGAGATCGCCGTAGGCTCCGCGCTGCCAGGACCAGCGGACCTGTTGCTGGAGCTGCTCGACACGCTGCGCCCGCGCCAGGCGCCGCTCGCGGAGCGCACGCTCGCCCAGGAAGCCGACCGTGGGCACCACCAAGAGCAACGTCGCGACGAGCGCGGCGTGGATCGGATTCCGCCGCGCCCATTTCCCGATCCTCATCAGGCGCCCGGGCGGCCGCGCCAGGATCGGCCGGAAGTGCAGGACGTTCTCGAGGTCGTCGGCGAACGCAGCCGCCGAGGCGTAGCGGTCGCCGGCGTTCTTCTCGAGCGCCTTCCCGATCACCACGTCGAGGTCGCGGCTGACCCGCGGATTGAGCTTGCGCGGGCGGCGGGCCTCGGCGGTGAGGACCGCGTTCATGTAGAGCTGCTGCGTGTCCCCCGTGTACGGGAGGGAGAGCGTGAGCAGCTCGAACAGCGTCACGCCGAGCGCGTACACGTCCGTGCCCGGCCCGATCGCCTCGCGCCGGCCGAGGATCTGCTCCGGGGCCATGTAGGCGAGCGTGCCCAGCATCTTCCCGGTCGTGGTCATGCGTGCCACGTCGCGGTCGATCGCCAGGCCGAAATCCGCGATCTTCACCGCTCCGGTCTCCGCGCTGAGCAGGAGGTTCATCGGTTTGATGTCCCTGTGAACCACCCCCTCCCGGTGGGCGTAGTCCAAAGCGCGGGCGGCGGTCATCACCGTACGGATCGCCCAGGCCACGTAGTCCGCCGTGCCGAACTCGAGCCGGAGCCGGTCATCCCGGCCCCAGCGCCGCAAATTCTTCACGACGTCGGCCAGCGAGCCGCCACGCACGAGTTCCATCGAGTAGTAGTGGAGCTCCTCCCACGCCCCGCGCTCGTACACCTTGACCAGATTGGGATGGTCGAGCTTCCCCGCGATCCAGGCCTCCTGGGCGAAGCGCTCGACGCTGCGCTCCCCGGGCGCCTGGTGCCGCGAGAGGATCTTGAGGGCGACGCGCCGGTCCATCTTCTCGTCGTGGGCCTCGAAGACCGCGCCCATTCCGCCCGCGCCGAGCTCGCGCAGGATCCGATACCCCGCCACCTGCTTTGGACCGGCGAAGTCCGGAGCTTCGGGAGCGGTTCCCTCCGCTTCCCGCGTGGCCGTGCAGCTCGGGCAGGCGCTCGCGCCCCCCGGGCGCACGGCGCCGCAGGCGGGGCAGACGTTGCCGCTGCGCGTCGCGTCGCCCGGGCTCGTCATCGTGATCCGCCCATCCGCCTACGGGCAGGGCCCGTCGTGGATCCGCGGCGGAGTGGACTCCGAGCCTCCCAGCGGGCCCTCGCCGAGAAGGTTGTTTCCGGTGACGAGATAGGTGAAGACGGAGAGCGCCTCCGGCAGATCGGCGTCCGTCGTGTCCGGCAGCCCGTTGGAGTTCGCATCGGTCGCGATGCGGCAGGCGAGCCGGGTCATCGAGGAGGTCCGCGCGACCCGGTCCGCCCGCAGCGCGCTCACCGAGCCCCGGTACACGCTGTACGACGCCGCGAGAGGCGGGACGCTCCATTCGAGCACGGTCGTGCGCGTCGGACCGGACGAGCCGAGCCTCAGAAGGGCGACCTCCTCCGGTAGGACCGGCGAGATCACGTAGGTCTCGCCCGCGTTCGTCGGGGTCGCCGGCTGCGTGTCGGCGAACGGCGCCCCCGCAAGGACGTCGCTCACGCCGTCGGCGTTGACGTCCGCCCCGCCGCTGACCGAAGCGCCCAGCCGATCTCCGGCCTCCGCGCCGATCACGGCCAGACCGGGCGCCGCGCCTCCGATCTCGCTCAGCGGCACCTCCGCGCCCGGAGGCACCGCGCCACCGAACACGACGAAGAGCTTGCCGGCGTCGATCCGTCCTGCGGGATCGGCCTCCGGGGCGCCGATGACGAAATCCTGGAAGCCGTCATGGTTGACGTCGCCGGCTGCCGCGACGTTGAGGTCGCCCAGATCCCCTTCGGCTCCTTCGGTGTACGCCGTCGCGCCGAACAGTGCGGCCGCGCTCGGGGCGCCGACGTCGCGCAGGGCACTGCCGGGCTGCTCCGCGGTCTTGATCGTGGTGGAGCCGGTGAGCGTCTTGGGGCCGTCGCCGGGAATGATCCAGGCCTCGTGGCTGGCTCCGACGAGGATGTCCGCGATGCCGTCTCGGTTGAAGTCCACCGCCCCCGTGACCGCCCGACCGATGAGATGGCCGGGCCGCGAGCCGAGGAAGACCGTCCCGGCGACCTGATCCGTGCCGCCGCCCGCCACGCGCGACAACTCGATCCTGCCGGGTGTGGCGGAGTCGTTGAGGTTCGCGGTACCGCCCTGGATCGCGTACAGATAGCCCGCCTCCAGCATCGGTGCGCCGCCCTCCGCGAGGACCGACGCTCCGGGAGCGCCGAGCAGAAGGTCGTCGATCCCGCTCGGGCTCTCCGCCGGCCAGCGCGAGACCGAAGACCCGAGCCGGTCCCCCGCCGATTCGCCCAGGAAGACGAGTCCGGGCGTGGCGACCCCGACGCTGGCGAGATCGAGCGTCCCCGCGGAGAGGGGCCCGTACACAAGGTATGCCTTCCCGGCGGCGAGCTTCCCGTCCGGGCTCGCGCCGGGAGCCCCGATCACGATGTCGTCGTGGGCGTCGTTGTTCAGATCGCCCGCGTGGGCGAGCGCGAAGCCGGCGAGATCTCCGGCCTGAGCCCCCAGGATCCTCACCCCGCAAAGTCTCGGATCGGCGCAATCCGGAAGAGAGCCGAGGTGGCGCGGCGAGCCCGCGATCTCGTCCAGGCCGGCGTCTCCGAACACGAGCCAGACGACGCCCGAATCCGTGCCGTTGACATCCGCATCGGGGGCCCCGATCAGGAAATCGCCGATCCCGTCGCCGTTCATGTCACCTGCCGGCGAGACCGCCTTTCCCGCGAACCCGTAGGCCGCATCGCCGCGATAGTCGAGGACGCGCTGTGCACCCGACCCGGACTGCAGCCCCGGCTCGCCGAAGACGAGCCGAATCTGGCCGGCGTCGATGAGCGCTCCGACGTCGGCGTTGGGCGCCCCGACCAGCAGGTCGTCGATCCCATCGGCGTTGACGTCGC
>Ga0316622_100000055_pt1 | contig 49515 bp, 41 predicted proteins | sample OWC_Aug_OW2_C1_D_FD_207646 | JGI IMG/M metagenome (GOLD analysis project Ga0316622, IMG submission 207646) | Wetland soil microbial communities from Old Woman Creek delta, Ohio, United States - OWC_Aug_OW2_C1_D5_C | ecosystem: Environmental > Terrestrial > Soil > Wetlands | place: USA: Ohio... | reverse complement strand
CCTCTCCCGCGACGTCCACCTGGCCGTGGGGCGTGACGAAGACGTTGATCTCGCTGCGCACCGCCATGCGCCCGGCCAGGTAGATCCCGGGCTCGACGGAAAAGGCCACGCCGGGAACGACGAATCGCTCGTCCCGCGTCTCCAGGTTGTCGATGTTTACGCCGTTCCCGTGCACCGCGGTCCCGATACTGTGGCCGGTGCGGTGGAGGAAACGGTCGCCGTAGCCGGCGTCCGCGACGACCTTCCGGCACACGTCGTCCACTTCCCAGCCGGCCACCTTCGCGCCCGCGCCGAGCCGCTCGCGAACGAAGCGCAGCGCCGCATCGCGGGCGTCGCGCACGGTGCGGAAGATCTTGACGTACTCGGCGGGAGGCTCGGACCCGGCGAACGCGCACCAGGTGATGTCGTAGTAGACGGCGCCCGGGCGGTTCAGGCGCGCCCAGAGGTCGAGGAGGACGGTGTCTCCCTTCCGGAGAGCGTAGGCCCCCTCCTCTTTCGGCTCGAAGTGGGGATCGGCCGGGTGGTCGTTGAAGCCGACGATCGGGCTGTCCCCGTCACTGGTCAGACCCTCCTCCGCGAAGCGCCGCAGGATGAACTCTCGGACGTCGAACTCCGTGAGCCGCGTGGCCTCGCGGAGCGAGCGGCCCATGAGGGCGAACGCCTCGTCCTTGATCCGCTGCACCTTCTCGCCCGCCTCGCGATGACTCCGGAGGCCTTCCTCGCCGATGACGGCCTCGAAGGCCTGGACGAGATCCGCGGAGGTCACGACCTCGTGTCCGAAGGAGCGCACCAGCTCCACGGTCCCCGCATCCACCACCGAGACGTAGGGGATGTTGTTGAGGGGGGAGTACTGCATGGCGATCGTCTTCCGGGGGCCGAGGATCGCCCGCAGCGTGTCGTGGAGCTCGCGCCAGCCGAGGAAGAACTCCTGGCGGCCCGGGGCCCGCTCGAGCTTCCTGGGCTCCACGCGGTGGCTGAGCTTCACCGGCTCGCCCGCCGCGGGAAGCCAGTAGAACCAGCGCCGCGTGGTCATCCCGGCGCTGTCGATACCGAGGATCCGGTAAGCCATCAGGTCGCGATGGTGGAAATCGCAGAACAGCCAGCCGTCCACGCCGGCCTGCTTCAGAGCCGCCTGGATCGCCGGGAGATTCATCGCCGCCTCCGGGAAGGGGCGCGGACGCAGCCTCCGGCCCCTCGAGCATCAAGCCTGGTTACGCCACGGCGCGGTCACGGCCGTGGGCGAAAAACGCCTCCACCTCTTTCAGGAACTCCTCCGCGCTCCCCAGGGCGTTGATGCGCGCCCGGAGCTGGCGTCCGTCGGGCAGGCCGTGGGTGTACCAGCCGGTGAACGTGCGCAGCTTGTGGAGAGCGAACTCCGGCTCCTCCTGCTCGCTCACGAGCCGGAAGTGCTCGAGGATCAGCGCGCGCCGGTCCTCGAGGGTGGGCTCGGGCGCGGCGCGCCCCTCGAGGAGCGCCGCGGCCTGCCGGTAGATCCAGGGGTTCTTCATCGAGGCGCGGCCGATCATCACTCCGTCGGCCCCCGTCTCCGCGAGCATCCGCACCGCATCCGGGGCCGAGGTCACGTCCCCGTTCCCCACCACCGGGATCGAAAGCGCCTGCTTCAGGAGTGCGATGCGGCTCCAGTCGGCGCGCCCCGAGAACATCTGCTTGGCGGTGCGCGGGTGGAGCGCGACGGCGTCCGCCCCCTGGTCCTGACAGATCCTGCCCAGCTCCAGGTAGTTCAGGCGGTCCTCGCGGATCCCTGCCCGGAACTTCACCGTGAGCGGGATCGTGATCGCGGCGCGGACCGCGGCGATGATCCTCCCCGCCAGGTCCAGATCGCTCATCAGGGCGCAGCCGGCGCAGCCCTTCAGGACCTTGTTCGCCGGGCAGCCCATGTTGATGTCGCAGGCGTCGGCCCCGATCTCCTGGACGATGCGGGCCGCCTCGGCCATGCGCTCGGGACGCGACCCGTAGATCTGGATGGAGATCGGGCGCTCCTCCTCGGAGTACGCCATGAGGCGCCGCGTGCGGGAGTTCCCTCGGGTGAGCGCCTCGGAGGAGATGAACTCCATCGTGACCAGGCCGACACCGCCGAGCCTGCGCAGGACCAGGCGAAACTGGCGATCGGTCACCCCGGCCATGGGGGCGAGCACGAGCGGCGGATCGATGCGCAGGGACCGGTACTTCACGACGTCAGCCATTGTAGTGCGGCGCGGCGGCCGCTTCTCAGCATCCCCGGTAGCGCGGGGCCCTCTTCTCCGCGAAGGCGCGCAGGCCCTCGGTCCGATCCTCGGTGTCGAGCGTGCCGAGATAGCACTCCCACTCCAGACGCAGGGCCTCGTCGAGGGGCAGGTGTCTTCCCTGGTCGATCGCCTTCTTGGCGAGCCGGATCGCCACGGGACCCTGCGCGGCGATCGTCTCCGCGAGGCGCACGGCCTCATGCTCGAGCGCCTCGGCCGTGACCACGCGGTCCGCGACGCCGTCCGCGAGCGCCTCCTGGGCGCTGTGGGCGCGGGCGGTGAAGATCCAGCGCTTGGCGCGGGCCGGACCGATCAGGCGCGGCAGGCGCTGGGTCCCGCCCGCGCCGGGGAGGATGGCGAGAGCGGTTTCCCGCAGGCCGACCGTCGCGTCCTCCGCGAGGATGCGCAGGTCGCAGGCGAGCGCGAGCTCGCAGCCGCCGCCGACCGCCGCCCCCCGCACGGCGGCGACGGTCGGAAAGGGCAGATTCTCGAGCCTCCTGAAGGTCCGCCCGAGGAAGGGCACGAACTCGAGCACCTCCTCGCGGCGCATCCCCTGCCGCTCCTTGAGGTCGGCACCGCCGCTGAAGTGTCGTCCCGCGGAGCGCACCACCAGGCAGCGCGCCTGCGCGTCCCCCTCGAGCCGCGCGCAGGCGCGGTCGATGTCCGAAACCAGCTCCCGGCCGAGGGCGTTGACGGGCGGGCGGTCCAGGCTCAGGATCCGCACACCGTTCTCGCGCGTCTCGAGATGCACGAACTCCAGATCTCTCACCGGATCTCTCCTCCCGGGGCGAGCGCGAGGCCCGCGCCCGGCCGCGGCGGATCGTAGTCGTCGGGGACCTCGACCGTCATGCGCAGCAGCGCCAGGCCGTGGGATTTCCCCTGGGCGTCGTTCTTGAGGCTCGCGGAGCCGCCGCCGCCCAGGGAGTCCTGAAGGATGAAGTTGAGGCCGAGCAGGTTGGGCAGCTCGTAGCGCACGACCTCGCCGCGCACGAGCCCGCCGAAATGGGCCTTCACGCGCTCGGGGGTGAGAACGGAGCGCAGGATCTCGTAGCCGCGCGCGTCGTAGGCGAGCACGCCCACGTTCGATCCGCTCCCCTTGTCGCCGGAGCGGGCGTGCGCCAGGGCATAGAGCGGGAGCGTCTTCACGACACCTCCTCCACCAGCACCTCCGCCCGGACCAGGTTCTTCGGGATCAGCGCGGGCCAGAACCCGAGCACCTCGGTCGCCTTGGGCCGTCCTCCGGCAAAGCCCGTCACGCCGGGAGGCCCCGACGTGACCAGCGGGGCGAGCTCCTTGCCGAAGCGGTCGACCTTCGCGCGGCTCGCGTCCCGCACCCCGACCCGCAGCACGACCTCGTTGGTGAGCGGCGCCGGGGGCGTGATCGGACCGTGGCAGGAGTCGACCCCCACGAGCTCCGTCGAGGTCGCCTCGTAGCGGAACCCCGCGTTCGCGAGCCGTCCCCACAGCGCGTCTGCGCAGATCTTGGCCTTGGCCACGGCGTCCGGACCGCTCACCGTGAGCTGGCCCGTGGCCTTGTATCCGAGCAGGTAGGAGATGGAGACCTTGTAGGAGTCCGTCGCCGCCCGTCCGCGGATCCCGTGCACGCGCACGCGGTCCTTGCCCGCCTGCTCGAGGCGGATCGTGGTGAAGTCCACGACGCAGTCGGGGGTGATGTAGGAGCGTGGGTCTCCCATCTCGTAGACGAGCTGCTCCGCCACCGAGTCCACCGTCACGAGCCCGCCGGTTCCCTCGTGCTTCGTCACGACGAACGTGCCGTCGGGACTGGCCTCGATCACCGGGTAGCCCAGGCGGTCCCAGCCCTCCACCTCCCACCAGCGCGAGAAGTTCCCGCCCGTGCACTGCGCGCCGCATTCGGCGATGTGTCCGGCCACGGTTCCGGCGGCCAGCAGGCTCCAGGCGTCCGCGGGCCAGCCGAATTCGGCCAGGAGCGGCGAGAGCACGAGCCCGGGATCGGTGGAGCGGCCGCTCACCACGATGTCGGCTCCACTGCGGAACGCCTGCGCCGCGGGGGCCGAGCTGATGTAGACGTTCGCGGAGAGGATGCGCTCGCGGATCTCTCGGAGCGGCCGGCCGTCGTCAAGGTTTTCGAAGGCGATGCCCGCGGCCAGAAACTCGTCGATGCGGTCCAGGATATCGTCGCCCGTGACGGTTCCGATGCGCAGGCCCTTCGCGCCGCGCTCGAGCGCGACCTCGCGCAGCGCTTCCCGGCAGGCATGGGGGTTGACGCCGCCCGCGTTGGCCAGCACGCGGATCTTCCTGCTGCGCAGCGTGGGCAGGATGCGCCGGATCAGGTCCACGAAATCGACGGCGTAGCCCGCGCGCGGATCGCGGCGCTTCTGCTTCTGGAGGATCGACATGGTCACCTCGGCGAGATAGTCGAGGGTGAGGTAGTCGAGGGGCCCTTCCTCCACGAGCCGCACGGGAGCATCCACCGAGTCTCCCCAGAAACCCTGGCCGTTGGCGATCCGGACGATGCGCTCTTGGGACACGAGATCGCTCCACGAACGGAGAGAGCCGTCGCTTCCTTTGCGGGCGAGGGATTATAGCTGACGGGATGTGACGGGCTATGCCGCCTTCGCGCGGCTCCCCAGGACGGCCGCTGCCGTGCGCAGCAGCTCGTTGATCTCGAACGGCTTGTGGAGAATCGCGCTGATCCCGCGCCGCTCCACCTCGTCCTGGTCCAGGCTCGCCCCCCAGCCCGTGACCAGGACCACCGGCAGGTCGGGCCGGTCGGCCTTGATCCTCTCGGCCACTTCCCAGCCGGTCATGTCCGGCATCCCGAGATCGGTGAAAACCAGGTCGTAGTCGTCCTCCGCGGCCAGCCGGATCCCGTCACCGCCGCTGAACGCCGTCGCCACCGCATGACCCTCCGCGGAGAGCGCGTCCTTCAGGACCTCCGCGATCTCGGCCTCGTCGTCGATCACGAGGATCCGTCCCGGAGGCAGGAGCATCGGAGCGAGCGCGGCCTGGTCTGCCTCGGACTCCACCGCGAGGCCGGCGGCAGCGGCGAAGCGCATCTGGAACGTCGTTCCCTCGCCGAGGGCGGTGGCCACGTCGATGCGCCCGCCGTGGCGGGTGACGATCCCGTACACGACGGACAGACCCAGCCCGTTCCCGCGCGAGCCCTTGGTGGTGAAGAACGGATCGAAGAGATGGCGGCGCGTCTCCTCGGTCATCCCCGTCCCGGTGTCGCGAACCACGGCGGCGACCTTACCCGCCTCCTCCCAGCACGACAGCGAGATGCTTCCGCCCTGGGGCATCGCGTCCACGGCGTTCAGGATCAGGTTGGTGAAGACCTCGCGGAGCTCGGAGGCGTTCCCCAGCACGGGCGCCACGGGCGGCGCGTGGACCGAGACGGCGATCGTGGCGTTGCGTCGCTCGGCATCGGTCTTCCAGCGCGTCCTGGTGATCTCCACCGCGTCCCGGATCACCTCACCCAGGTCCACCGGCACGAACTGCCGGTCGCGCCGGGTGCGCGAGAACTCCTGGATGCGCCGGACAGTCTCGCGGCCGTCCTGGGCTGCACGCTCGATCACGGCCAGCTCCTGGCTGGTCGTGACGTCGAAGTTGCGGCGCCGCAGGAGCTGAACGCGGCCCAGGATCGCGCCCAGCAGGTTGTTGAAGTCGTGGGCGACGCCGCTCGCCAGCTCGCCCAGGGCGCGGAGCTTCTCGGTCTCGGCCAGTCGCTCGCGCAGGCGCTTCGCCTCCGTCATGTCGATGAGCAGGCACTCGGCGGCGGGCTTGCCGCGATACTCGATCCCGCTCCCGCGCAGCTCCAGGTCGCGCGCCTGGCCGCTCGCATCCTTGCCGACGACCTCGATCCCGGCGGTCGCCTCGCCGCTCTCCCAGGTGGCGATCCGGCCCGCGGCCAGCGCCGCCGACCAGGAATCGAAGATGCGGTCCAGCCGGAAGTCGGGGCCCAGCGCTTCCTCCTCCGGGATGCCGAACAGCTCCTGGAACGCCTGGTTCACGAAACGCACGCCCCCGTCCTGGACGATCAGGATCGCGTCCGGAGAGTGCTCGACCAGGGTCTTGTACTGCGCCTGCTTCTCCTCGAAGGCACGGCTCCGTTCCTGGACCTGCTGCTCGAGCGTGGCGTTGAGCGACTCGAGCGCCTTCTGGAAAGCGGCCGACTCCAGCGCCTTCTCCTGCACGCGGTCCATCATCCCGTTGAACGCCTGCGCGAGCTCGGCGAGCTCGCGAGTCCCGCTCACCGGAATGCGGTGGGCGATGTCCCCGGCGGAGAGCGCCTGGGTCCCCTCCGCCAGTCCCCGCAGCGGCGCCGTGATCCGGCGCGCCACGAAGCGGCCGGTCACGACACCTACCAGGGCGAGGACCAGGCCCAGGAGCGCGAGCCCGAGATCGAGACGCTCGATCTCCGCCTCGACCGACGCGAAGGAAAGGCCCACGCGCACGGTCCCCCAGACATCCTCGCTGCTGCGGAGGCGAACCGGCGCCGAGACCTCGAGAACCGTCTGCAGGCTGCCGCGCCCGTCGTCGATCTCGAGCTCCCGGCCGGTCCAGCCCTGCGCCGCGGGAAGCGGGAGAGCGGCCGCCGCCATCGAGCCCGCGGCGCCCGCGACCTGCCCCTCCTTGTCGTGGATCACGACGTAGGTGGCGCTCGTGTCCTGGTAGGCCCCTTCCGCGGCGGCCTGGAGCGCGGCGGAGTTGTAGGTCAGCAGGGAGTTGACGGAGGTCGCCCCGATCGAGCGCGCGATGGACAGTCCACGCTCCTCGAGGCCGCGCCGCAGCACTCCGTGGAGCCGGGAATGCACCACGAACATCACCGCCCCGATCAAAACCACGACGGTCAGGGCGGTGGAGATCGCGAAGCTCTCCTCCAGGCGGCGCCGGCCGAAGAACTCTCGGATCACAGCGCGGTCTCCAGTCCGGAGAACCACACGTTCTCGAGGAAGACGTTGGCCAGGCCCAGCGGGCCGGGCTCGAGGCCGTGAACCTGCTTGCGCAGGGCCAGCATTCCCACCGAGTTGTGCAGCGGGATCAACGGAGCGATCTCCAGCAGGTGGGCCTCGACGCGGCGATAGATGCGCGCGCGCCGGATCGAGTTCATCTCCGCGGCCCCTTGCGCGAGCAAGCGGTCGGTCTCGGCGTCATGGAGCCCGAAGAAGTTGGCCGGCCCGCCGGACTCGAAGAGCGAGCGCAGGAACGAGTCGGGGTCCGACAGGTCCGCGATCCAGCTCAGCATGAACGCCGGCGCCGTCTTCCGGTCCAGGCGCTCGCCCATCTCCTCCCAGGACACGCGGTGCGGGCGCAGGACGATTCCGATCGCCGCCAGGTCGGCGGCGAGGGGCCCCATGGCCGCTTCGGCGGAGGGACTGCCGGCCGCCAGGTACAGGTCGAGGGGCGGAAGCCCGTGTCCCCCCGGGAAGCCGGCTTCCGCCAGCAGAAGCCGAGCCCGCTCCGGATCGTAGGACAGGGCCTTCGACACCGGAGCATAGCCGGTGAGCCCGGGCGGGAGGATCCCGGAGGCCTTGCGGTAGAGCGCGGCCGAGTCCGCCACGAGATGATCGCGGTTCACCGCGTGGGCCACCGCCTTGCGCACCCGGGCATCGCTCAGGAACCTCTCCGTGGTGTTGAGCCCGATGAACGTGAGGCTCATCTCCGCGAAGCGATGGAGCCGCACGTGCGGGTTCCTGGCCAGGCGCTCGAGCTGCCCCGGGGCCACTTGGAGCGCGTCGATCTGCCCCCCGTGGAAACGCGCCGCCCCGTGCTCGGCCTCACCGGCGCCCAGGAAGTTGATCACGACGCGGTCGATGCTCGGCCTCTGTCCGAAGTAGCCGCGGTTCGCCTCCAGGACCAGACGCGCGCTCCCCCACTCGGCGAGCCGGAACGGGCCGGTCCCCACCGGCGTGCGGCGGAACCGCTCGTCTCCCATGCGCGTCGCCGATCTTCGCGGGACGATCCGCAGGCCGTCCATGGTCAGGACCTCGAGGAACGACGGGTACGGTCGCTCCAGCTCGATGCGAACCGTGTACGGGTCGAGCGCTGTCACACCCGGCAGGTCCGGGCGCTCGCCGCGGACGAACTCCGGCGCTCCCCGGATCACCGCCACGTAGCTGCAGGCCACGCTCAGCTGGGCCCGCGCGGGGGAGAGGAGCCGCTGGATCGTGAACACGACGTCGTCCGCCGTGAGATCGCTGCCGTCGTGGAAGCGCACACCCGGACGCAGGTGGAACGTGTACGCCTTCCCGTCACGGGAGATCGTCCAGGTTCGCGCCAGGGAGGGGACGAGGCTCAGCGTGCTGTCCACGTCGACCAGGCCGTCAAAGATCTGGTTGATGGGAAGAGACTCGTAGACCGAGTCGGAGTCCACGGGGTCCAGGCTCTGGGGAGCTTGCTGCACGAGGCGCAGATCCCCCCCCGCGCGCCTCAACGGCGGCCTGGGGGGCGCCGGGGCGGGGCCTGTCACCCCGCACGAGGAGAGTCCGAGGAGGAGCGCGGCGGCCGCAGAGCCCCCGGTCAGGACCCGATTCAAGCGGAAGTCCACCCGGTTTCACCTCTCGTACCGTGCGCAAATCTCGGCACCAGTCCCTCCAAAGTCAAGGAGGCGAAAGAACGAATGCCCGCCACCCACCCCCCAATCCCGTGCTATAGTGAGGCGCCCGCCCCGGAACGAGGTCCGTGGAGCGCAGAGTGCGCTCCGGAACCCCCGGGGGCCGCGGGGGGTTGCCGCACGCGCCCGACGTCGAGCGGAAGCCGAGCCGGCAACGGAAGTCGAAGCGAAGCGCTGAAAGGGAGAGCGCCTCACCCCATGTCGAAGATCATGCTCGTCAACGTGACGCACGTGGAGGAATCCCGCGTCGCGATCCTCGAGAACGGTGTTCTCGAGGCTTACGAAATCGAGACCATCAACCGCGCGAACATCAAGGGGAACATCTACAACGCCGTGGTCGAGAACGTGCACCCCTCGCTGGAGGCCGCGTTCTTGAGGCTCACTCCCGACCTCAAGGGGTTTCTGCCCCTCGATGAGGTGAACTTCAAGCTGCTCCCCGTGCGGGGCGAGCGGGGCAAGGGCGGCCGGATCGGGCAGCACCTCCACGCCGGCCAGAAGATCCTGGCCCAGGTCGTGCGCGAGCCGTTCTCCGGCAAGCCCCCCACCGTGAGCACCTACTTCTCGCTCCCCGGCCGCTACCTGGTCCTCATGCCGGGAGTGGACTCCGACGGCGTGTCCCGGAAGATCGAGGACGCCGAGCAGCGCGAGCGTCTGCGCAAGCTGATCGAGGAGCTGAACGCGCCCGAGGGGTTCGGGGTGATCGTGCGCACCGCGGGGGTCAGCCAGAGCCGGACCGAGCTGGCGCGCGACCTGCGTTACCTGCTGCGGCTCTGGGAGTCGATCAAGCGGGCGTCGACGACGGCCGAGTTCCCGAGCCTCGTCTACCGCGAGCGGGACCTCGTGATCCGGACGATCCGCGACTACTTCACGCCCGACATCAGCGAGGTCTGGATCGACAGCCCCGAGATCTTCGAGCGGGCAATGGAGTTCGTACAGGACGTGATGCCGGGGAAGACCAAGATCCTCCACCTGTACCAGGGGGACCGGCCGCTGTTCAGCAAGTTCAACCTCGAGGACCAGATCGAGAGCATCTACAAGCGGCGTGTGCCGCTGCCCTCCGGGGGTGAAATCATCGTCGACGGCACCGAGGCGCTGACCGCGATCGACGTCAACAGCGCCCGCGCCAGCCGCAAGGGCGACGCCGAGGACACCATCCTGCAGACCAACCTGGAAGCCGCAGCCGAGATCGCTCGGCAGCTCCGGCTGCGCGACCTGGGCGGCCTGCTGGTCGTGGACTTCATCGACATGGCCTCCTCGCGGAACCAGAAGAAGGTCGAGAAGGCGATGCGTGACGCGATGAAGGGCGACCGGGCCAAATACGACGTGACGCGGATCTCGAAGCTCGGCCTCATGGAGATCGCCCGGCAGAGGATCCGCGGCGAGAAGATGAGCGCCTCCTACGCCACCTGCCCGGCCTGCGAGGGATACGGGCTGATCAAGAATGTGGAGCCGGCGGCGCTCTCGGCCCTGCGCAAGCTCCAGGTGCGCTGCACGCGCGGGGACTTCGCCCGGATGCGCATGGCGGTCCCTCCCGAGGTGGCCTCCTGGATCCTGAACAACAAGCGCGAGGACCTCGTGCAGCTCGAGCGGCGCCACAACATCCGCATCAACGTGGAGCCGAAATCGGCCCTGCTGCGGCACGAGAGCGAGTTCGAGACCTACGCGGGGGAGAAGGCCGACGCACCGCCCGCCCTCGTGGCGCCCGATCGTCCCACGCCGCCGCTTCCACCGGACCCCAGCGAGATGGCCGGAATCGCGGACTCCGTCCCCGCGCCCGCTTCCGGTGGCGCCCCGCCTTCCGCGTTCCCCGCACCCGCCGCGGCGGCCGATGCCGGCGTCTCGGGATCCCGCAAGCGCAGGCGCAGGCGGCGCCGCCACCGCGGCGACGAACTCCCGGCCGGCGCGGCGTACGCGGAGGAGCCCTCCGTCGAGCCTGCCGATCTCGAGGTTCCCGCCGGCGCGAGCGCGGACCCCTTCGAGGAGCCGCTCGCCAGCGAGTCCTCCGAGGAATGGGAGGCTCCGCTCACCCCGCCTCTCGTGAGCGGGGAGGAGGAGGAGGAGGAGGAGGAGGAGGAGAACGCGGGCGAGCCGGACGAGGCCGAGGCGCCGGCGGAGCCCGCGATTTCCGTCGCGGGGGAGGGAGCCCAGGGCCAGGACCCCGCCGGGAGCCGCAGGCGCAGGCGCCGCAGGCGCAGGCGCCGCGGACGCGGAGGGGCCGGTCCCGCCACCGCTGCGGACTCCCAGCCCCCGGCCGACGGCGCCGGCGCGGACGCTCCGGAGCTCAGGGACGGATTCGGAGTCGAGGACGAGCCCTACGTCCCTCCGGGCGTTCGCGCGGAGGAGCTCATGCCCGCCGCCACCGGTGGGCGCCGCCACAAGGATCCGAACGCTCCCGCGCGCCCGTGGCGGGGCCGGCGCCGGCGCGGTCCCGCTCAAGGCTAGGCGGAGCAGCTCGAGGAGGGAGCCGTGCGTCTGCGGCGATTCGCGTGGACCCCCGTGGCGTGTGCACTGGCGATGAGCATCGCACACGCGGTCGAGCCCGCCGCCCGCCGCCCCGTCGCGACCTATTCGATCGTAGCGCGCGACGCCGCGTCCGGAGAACTGGGCGTAGCCGTCCAGAGCCACTGGTTCTCGGTTGGCTCGGTCGTTCCCTGGGCCGAGGCGGGCGTGGGCGCCGTTGCGACCCAGTCGTTCGTCGAGCCGTCCTACGGCCCGAGGGGACTCGCGGCGCTGCGGGCGGGCCAGCCCCCGGAGAGCGCGCTGCGCGAGCTGCTGGCCGCGGATCCCTCTCCGGACGTGCGTCAGGTCGCGCTCGTGGACGCCCAGGGCCGGACCGCCGCCCACACCGGCAAGAACTGCATTCCGGCTGCCGGCCATCGGACCGGACGCGGGTACTCGGTGCAGGCGAACCTGATGCTCTCCGACGAGGTCCCTCAGGCGATGGCGATGGCGTTCGAGGCGGCCCGGGGCCCGCTGGCCGAGCGCATGCTCGCCGCGCTCGAGGCGGCCCAGGGCGCCGGAGGCGACATCCGGGGCAAGCAGTCGGCGGCATTGCTCGTGGTCCGGGCGCAGGCCTCGGACAAGCCTTGGACGGATCGCCTCGTCGATCTGCGTGTGGAGGATTCGGACCGTCCGCTCGCGGAGCTCCGGAGGATCCTCGTCCTGCATCGCGCCTACGAGCGCATGAACCGCGGCGACGAGGCGCTGGCGGCGGGGCGGCTCGACGAGGCGCTCGGCGAGTACGCCGCGGCCGAGATCATGGTCCCGGACAACGACGAGTTCGTCTTCTGGCACGCGGTGACGCTGGTGCAGAACGGGAAGACCGACGCGGCGCTCCCGCTCTTCGCGAGAGCCTTCCGAATGGGCCCCGTGTGGATGTTGCTCGTGCCGCGCCTGCCGGGCGTGAAGCTGCTCCCCGACACGCCCGGCCTCGTCGAGGCGATCCTCGAGGCCGCTCCGCGCGCAGCACCGGATCCCAGGCGGCGTTGAGCGGTTTTTCGGCGAATTCCGGGGATTTTTCGCGCGAAATCCCCGTGGCCGCCGCGTGCTCGTCAACGTACCATTAGGACGACCCGGAACGCAGCGGAGCCCTCGCATGGTTCCCGCGCCGGGGGGCGAAACGAACACGGCGCGGTACGGGAGAGGGTCTTCGGTTTGGAAGTCGCGCGCGATTACCGTTTCAGGACTCGGCGCCGCCTGAGGGAGCTGATCCAGGAGAACGACACGTTCGATGTCGTCGAGGCGGCGCTCCTCATCGCCGCCGACGAGTATCCCGACCTCGACATCGCTCGCGAGAAGCGTCGTCTCGAGAGCGTGAGCATGGAGGCCGAAAGGCGCCTCACCCGCATCCAGAACCCCTTCGCGCGCCTGGACGGCCTGCGCGCGTACATGTTCGAGGAACTCGGGTTTCGCGGGAACACGGAGAGCTACGACGACCCGCGGAACTCCTACATCAACGAGGTCCTGAACCGCCGCATCGGGATCCCGCTCAGCCTATCGGTGGTGTTCGTCGAGGTGGCCCGAGCCGCCGGCTTCGAGGCCTGCGGGATCGCCCTTCCCGGGCACTTCATCGCCCAGGTCGGTCTGGGCGGGCGCAGGATCCTGGTCGACCCGTTCCACGGCGGGCACGTGATCACCGAGGACGACTGCCGCAACCTGGTCGCGCGCTCCACCGGGAAGGCCTCGCTGTTCCGTCCCTCGATTCTCGTGCCGGCGATGCCGCGCGCGATCGTCGTGCGGATGCTGATCAACCTCAAGCGCATCCATCTCAACCGCGAGGATTACACGCGCGCCCTCGGAGCGGTGGAGCGGATCCTGATCGCCACTCCGGACGATGCCCGCGAGATCCGCGACCGCGGCTTCCTCCTCGCCCACCTGGGGAACTCCAGCGCCGCCGTCGCCGATCTCGAGAACTACCTAAGCGTCGCGCCCTCCGCGCCCGATGCGGAGGCGGTCCGGGGACGCCTGGCCTGGATCCTGCGCCGCATGTCCGAGGCGAACTGAAGGGGTCGAAGCCCGGCGCGTTGAAGCCGTCCCGCGCGTGGCCCATAATGGCGCGGTGCGTGGCTGACTTCGCGATTCGACTGATCAGTGGGGACGCCGGCCGGCGCCGGTGTGCTCGCTCGAGGGGGCATGGGAACTGAAGGCGTCTCCAAGGCCAGGCCCTGTGTCGAGACCGCCGACCGGGTGGTGATCCGCTTCGCCGGCGACTCCGGCGACGGGATGCAGCTCACCGGGACCCAGTTCACCGCGACCACGGCGGCGGTGGGGAACGATCTTGCGACGTTTCCCGACTATCCAGCCGAGATCCGAGCTCCGGCCGGAACGCTCCCCGGAGTCTCCGGGTTCCAGATCAACTTCTCCTCCGAGGAGATCTACACCCCGGGCGACGCGCCCGACGTCTTGGTCGCGATGAACCCCGCGGCGCTCAAGGTCAACCTCCCGGAACTGCGGCCGGGAGGGATCCTGATCGTGAACGCGGACTCCTTCCGCGACGTCGACCTGAAGAAGGCCGGCTATTCCTCGAGCCCCCTGGGGGACGGATCCCTCGGTGTCTACCGGGTGTTCCAGGTGGAGCTGACGCGTCTGACCCGGGCCGCGCTCCGGGAGACGGGGCTTCCGACGAAGGATCAGGACCGTTGCAAGAACTTCTTCGCGCTCGGGATGATGTACTACCTGTTCCACCGTCCGCTCGACTACTCGCTGACCTGGATCGAGGAGAGGTTCTCCGCGAAGCCCGAGCTCCTGCAGGCGAACCAGCTCGCGCTCAAGGCCGGCTACGGCTACTGCGAGGCGACCGAGGTCTTCCAGGTCACCTACGAGGTCCCCCAGGCCAGGCTCGCCCCGGGAACCTACCGCAACATCTCGGGGAACCAGGCCCTGGCGCTGGGATTCGTGGCCGCCTCCCGCAAGAGCGGCCTGCGGCTCTTCCAGGGCTCCTACCCGATCACGCCGGCCTCGGACATCCTCCACGAGCTGTCCGCGTACAAGAACTTCGGCGTCGTGACGTTCCAGGCCGAGGACGAGATCGCGGCGATCGGCGCCGCGATCGGGGCCTCGTTCGCGGGCGCCCTCGGGATCACCACCACGAGCGGCCCGGGGATGGCGCTGAAGAGCGAGTTCATCGGGCTCGCGGTGATGGTCGAGCTGCCCCTGGTCGTGGTCGACATCCAGCGCGGGGGCCCCTCGACCGGGCTGCCGACGAAGACCGAGCAGGCGGACCTGCTCCAGGCGATGTTCGGGCGGCACTCGGAATCCCCCTGCATCGTCATGGCGGCGCGCTCCCCCGCCGACTGCTTCGAGTGCGCCTACGAGGCCTGCCGCCTGACGATCCGTCACATGACCCCGGTGATCCTGCTCTCCGACGGCTTCATCGCCAACGGCGCCGAGCCCTGGAAGCTCCCGCACGCGGCCGATCTCCCGGAGATCCCCGTGAGCTTCCGGACCGATCCCCGGGGGTTCCTCCCCTACCTGCGCGACGGGGACACCCTGGCGCGGCCCTGGGCGATCCCCGGTACCCCCGGTCTCGAGCACCGCGTCGGCGGCCTCGAGAAATCCGACGGCGCGGGAAACGTCTCCTACGATCCGCTCAACCACGAGCGGATGGTCTCCCTGCGCGCGGAGAAGGTCGAGCGCGTGGCCGCGGACATCCCGCTCGCCGAGCCCGAGGGGGACCCGGAAGGCGGGCTTCTGGTCGTGGGCTGGGGCTCCACCTACGGACCGATCACGGGCGCCGTGCGGAAGGCCCGCTCCTCGGGGAGGCGCGTGAGCCACCTGCACCTGCGCCACCTGAATCCGCTTCCCCGTAACCTGGGAGAGGTCCTGTCGCGGTTCGACACGATCCTCGTCCCGGAGATGAACCTGGGGCAGCTCGCCTTCCTGCTCCAGGGCCGCTACCTGCGGGAGGTCACGCGCCTGGACAAGGTCCAGGGGCAACCGTTCAAGGAGAGCGAGATCCTGGAGCGCATCCTGGATCTCAGCGAAGGGGAACGCGCATGAGCGAGCCGGCGCCGGCCCTGAGCAAGAAGGACTTCGTCTCCGATCAGGAGGTGCGCTGGTGCCCCGGCTGCGGGGACTACGCGATCCTGAGCTCGGTCCAGCAGGCTTTCGCCGAGCTGGGCCTCGCGAAGGAGAAGTTCGTGGTCGTGTCGGGGATCGGCTGCTCGAGCCGTTTTCCGTACTACATGAACACCTTCGGCTTCCACGCGATCCACGGACGCGCCCCCGCGATCGCCACCGGGATCAAGGTCGCGAACCCCGAGCTTTCCGTGTGGATCGCCACCGGCGACGGCGACGCCCTCTCGATCGGGGGAAACCACATCATCCACTCCTTGCGCCGGAACCTGGACATCAAGATCCTGGTGTTCGACAACCACATCTACGGCCTCACCAAGGGGCAGCTCTCCCCTACCTCGGAGTTCGGGAAGAAGACCAAGTCCACTCCCTTCGGCTCGGTCGACCATCCGTTCCAGCCCGTCGCGCTGGCGCTGGGCGCGGGTGGGACGTTCGTCGCGCGCAGCATCGACACCTACGGGCCGCACCTCAAGGAGGTCCTCAAGCAGGCCGCCGCGCACCGCGGGACGGCGTTCGTCCAGATCTACCAGAACTGCAACATCTTCAACGACGGGGCGTTCGGCCACTTCCGCGAGAAGGAGGTCCGGGACGACAACGTCCTCGAGCTGCGGCACGGCGAGCCGCTGCTCTTCGGGAAGCGCAAGGACCGCGGGATCCGCATGGCCGGGCCGTACCGGGCCGAAGTCGTGACGCTCGGAAACGGGATGACCGAGGAGGACCTCCTCCTCCACGACGAGCGGGCCCCCCTGGGCTACGCCTTCATGCTCGCCCACCTCGAACCACCCGCGTTCCCCGTGCCGATCGGGATCCTGCGCCGCGTGGAGGCAGCGTCGTTCGAGACCGCAGTCGAGGAGCAGATCCGCGCGGTGACCGCCCAGACCGGCCCAGGCGACCTGGACCGGCTGCTGTTTTCGGGCGACGTGTGGGAAGTGCGGTAGGCCCGACGCACCGCGGCGGGCGGGGGCGCGCGTCTTGGATCGCGCTGGGGCTCGCCGTTGCGGTGCTCCTCGTCTTCGGGCGAGCGTGGCGCAACGATTTCATCACGCTCGACGACGGTCAGTACATTCTCCTGAACCCCGACGTCGTGCAGGGCCTCACGGCGCGCTTCTTGGCGTGGGCGTTCTCCACGTTTCACGCGGCGAACTGGCACCCCCTCACCTGGCTTTCCCACATGCTGGACGTGGAGATCTTCGGGCTCTGGCCCGGAGGACACCACCTGACGAGCGTTGCGATCCACGCGGCGAGCTCGGTCCTGCTCTTCCTGTTCCTGCGCCAGGCCACACGCCGACTCTGGCCCGCCGCGCTCGCCGCCGCACTCTTCGCGCTCCATCCTCTCCACATCGAGTCGGTGGCGTGGGCCTCGGAGCGGAAGGACGTGCTCTCCGGCCTGTTCTGGATCCTGACCCTGCTCGCCTACGGCCGCTACGTCCGTAGGCCGGGCCGGGCGCGATACCTCGTGGTGATCGCCTGTTTCGGCGCCGGTCTGCTCGCCAAGCCGATGCTGGTCACCCTGCCCTTCGTCCTTCTGCTCTTGGATCGCTGGCCGTTCGAGCGCTGGGGCGGGGCCGGCGCGCGGCGGCTGCTCCTCGAGAAGGTGCCCCTCCTCGCGCTGTCCGCCGTGTCGTCGGCGGTCACGCTCGCGGCGCAGAGAAGCGGCGGCTCCGTGAGCGGCCTGGCTGCGGTCCCGATCGCCGAGCGCGTGGCGAACGCCGCGCTGTCCTACGTGTGGTATCTGGGGAAGACCGTCTGGCCGAACGGCCTGGCGATCCTCTACCCGCACCCCGCGCTCGCGGCACCCGGGGAGGCGAGCGCCCTTCTCGCGGCGGGCGGTGCGGCGCTGACACTGGCCGCGGCGAGCGTCCTCGCCGTCCGGGTGCGGCGCGGACACCCGCACCTGCTCGTCGGATGGCTGTGGTACCTGGGCACACTCGTGCCGGTGATCGGGCTGGTGCAGATCGGGGCCCAGGCCCGGGCCGATCGCTACTCGTACATCCCTCTCATCGGCATCTTCATTGCCGCGGCCTGGGAACTGTGCCTGCTCGTCGAGAGACGGCCCTCGCTGCGCGCGGTGGTCGCGTGCGCGGTGGCCGCGCTCCTCGCATCGTTCGCCGTGACCTCGGCGCACGCGGTGTCGCTCTGGCGCGACAGCGTGACGCTCTACCGCCACGCCCTGTCCGTGACCGAGCGCAACTGGGTCGTGCATTACAGCCTGGCGCAGGCGCTGGAGCGGCTGGGCCGGTTCGAGGAAGCGCGGGCCCAGCACGAGGCCGCGCTCGCGATCCGGCCCCAGGGAGTCGACGTCCTCCAGAACTACGCCGCGTTCCTCCGAAACCGGGGCGACCTCGTGGGCGCGCGGAAGTTCTACGAGGCGGCGCTCGGCGTCGCGCCTGGCTTTCTCGAGGCCAGGAACAACCTGGGCGCGGTCCTCGCGGCCCAGGGGGATGCGGAGGGCGCGGCGCGGGAGTTCGCGCAGTGCCTGCGCGAGGAGCCGGAGTTCGTTCCCGCCTGGTACAACCTCGGAACGCTGCGCGCGGAGCGGGGCGATCTCCCGGGCGCCGCCTCGGCCTTCGCCGAGGCCGTCCGTTTCGAACCCCGCCACGCGGAAGCCCACAACGCGCTGGCGGCGGTGCTCCTGCGCCAGGGGCAGCCGCGCGAGGCCGCCCGCCAGGCGGAGCGAGCGCTTGGCATCCGACCGGATTACTTCCGCGCCTGGTTCAACCTCGGGCTCGCCGCGCTCGAGAGCGGCGATCTCGCCCGCGCGCGCGCCGCCCTCGAGCGCGCGGTCGAGCTGGAACCGAGCAACGCGCAGGCACACGCCGCTCTGGCCCGCGTCCTGGAGAGCGAGCGACGACTGCGAGACCGGCCCGGCGTCGCGCGCTGAGGCCGGCGCAACGGTCCTCAGGACGGGCGCGGGGAATTCGCGGCGAAATCCGCGCGCAGCCTCTCGAGCATCCGTCCGCGCGCGTCGTACAGCCTGCGCAGCGGGCGCGGCTCGTGGCGCGAGAGCGCGTAGGCCGCGAGGAGCGGGGCCGCGATCGTGGTGTCGCAGTAGACGACGACGGCGTCCGGGAGCTTCGCGGGATCCACCTTCCCCCACGACACCGCCTCACCGGGGGTGGCGCCGGAGAGCCCGCCCGTGTCCGCCCGCGCGTCGGTGATCTGGATGAAGTGGTCGTGCCCGTCCTCGGCGAGGCCCAGGACCTCCTGGATCTGCGGCTCGGTCTGGAGCACGAAGTTCTTGGGCGATCCTCCGCCCAGGATCAGCACGCCCGAGGTCCCGCCGCCCTTCTTCGCCGCGTACACGATCGCCGCCGTCTCGTTCACGTCGAGGGAGACGTCGATGCGCGGCCCGCGGCTCCGGAGCGACAGCTCCGCGACGTTCATCCCGATCGAGGAGTCCCCCGGGGACGAGGTGTAGCACGGCACGCCGCAGCGATAGGCGGTGCTCAAGACGCAGGTGTCGGTCTTTCCCAACTCGTCCTCGCGAGCCGCCAGGTAGCGCCCCAGGTTGCAGTGCAGTTCGGCCGTGGACATGTCGCGCTGGAACTCCGGTGCTTTCAGGATCTCGCGCAGGAACGCGTCGGTCTGGAGCAGGACCTCGTAGTCGAAGAGCACGTCGTAGATCCGCACCACGCCCACCTTGCGGAGCACGCGGTCGTCCACATCGCTCATCCCCTGGTGCATCGCCAGGCCGAGTCCGAAATGGGTGTCGTGGTACAGGTTCGCCCCCGTGGAGACGATCCAGTCCACGAAGCCGGCACGGATCAGGGGGATCAGCACCGAGCGGCCGAGACCCGCGGGGGTCAGGGCGCCCGAGAGACTCAACCCGACGACCGCGTCGGGTCCGAGCATCTTCTCGACGAAGAGCCGGGAGGCCTTGTGGAGCTTTCCGGCGTTGTAGGCGAGGAACACCCGCTCGACGAGATCGGCCGCGCTCAGATCGCGGCCGATCGGATCGGGATCGATGCGCTTCCCCGAGAGCCAGTCTTGCTTCCCGTCCGACACCTGCAGCCTCCCGGCGCGCTGGAGCGCGGCCCGCGCATCCTAGCACGACGAGAACTCGCTCAGGTGGAGCGAGGCGCGCCGCTCTTGAGGAGCGGCCAAAAATCTGGCGCGCGCCGGAAGTGCAGGTGCTCGAAGCGCGATCTGCCGACGAAGCGCTCGACCTGACGCAGGAGCTGCTCGGCGAGATCGGGGTGCGTCCAGGGCATGGCCACGCAGGCCATGAGGGAGGCCGCGGCACGCGCGGAATCGAGCCTCTCGACGCGGGCTGTCTCCGCGTGAAAGAGACGCCAGATCCCCGACAGGGGGAACGCCTCGAACTCGGGCCGGTCCGGAGCGGCCTCGGCGTTGTCGAAGGGAACGGTGGGAGCGCTGTAGCCGCCCGGGCTCTCGAGGACGATCGCGAAGTCGTCTCCGAGGGAAGTCCTCGGCGCCGACAGGGCGACCGCCGTGGTCTTCCCCGCCCTCGACGGACCGGCGAACAGATATGCCCGCCCCTCGTCCACGACGCCCGCCGCGTGCAGGGCGAACCCGCCTTCCTCCACCGCGACCCTCGACACGAGGCAGCGGACGGCGTTCTCGAGCACGCGCTCTGCGGGCTCCTGTTCCTGCGCCGCCAAAGCGCAGCGCCAGGCCCCGGCCTCTTCCTCCTGCCAGAGCGCGAAGTTGTAGGAGACGATCACGATCCTCCCTCCCTCGCGCCGCCCGTCGACCCTGTAGCGCTCTCCCCTGGCGGGCGGATCGAGCCAGCCCTCCTTCGGACCCCGCACGATCCGAATCGACGCCCTCGGAGAGGCGCAGGGAGCCGGGCTCAGGAACCCGCCCCAGCGGCGCTCGAGGCGCGCGGCGAGGTGCGCCTCCAACCCTTCCAGAGAGAAACGCCAGCCGCCGATGCGGAGTGTCCGGACATCCGGCCCGGTCGCCTCGCGCAACCCTCGCAGACGGGGAAGGACCTCGACCTCGCGCACGCTGTGAGAGTGTAGACGCAGCGGCCGGATCGGGCCAGGTCTTCGCGACCGTGGAGTATCCTACGAACCCGCGTTCGGTCCCATTGGAAGGGCGGATCATGGCTCCCGGCGCTTTGAACCGGCAGAAGCTCGTCGAGTACTTCCTGGAGGCCCGTAGGCCGCGCGACCAGTGGCTCGTGGGGATGGAGGTCGAGAAGCTCGGCCGGGATGCCGCTACGGGACTTCCGATCCCCTACGAGGGCGCCGAGGCGTCGGTGCGCCGCGTGCTGGAGCACTACCTCGAGGTCCGCTCCGGCGATCCCATCTACGAGGGGGATCACCTGGTCGGCATCGCGGGGGAATGGGGCACGATCTCGCTCGAGCCCGGCGGGCAGGTGGAATGGTCCTCGCCCCCCTGCCGCGACCTGGATCTGCTGGCGACCGAGCTCTCCGGCCACCTCGCGGCCTCCCGGGAGGCGGGACGAAGATGCGGCGTGGAGTGGCTCGACCTTGCCGTTGATCCCACGACCCCCCTCGGCGACATGCCCTGGATGCCCAAGGCCCGCTACAAGATCCTCGGCGAGTATCTCGGGGCCCGCGGACGTCTCGCGCACCGCATGATGACCCAGACCGCGAGCATTCAGTGCGCCTTCGATTTCGAGTCCGACGCGGACTGGGCACGCAAGTTCGTGGCCGCCGCTGTGGTCTCCCCGGTGGCGGTCGCGCTCTTCGCGAACTCGTCCCGGGCGGACGGTGCGGAGACGGGGTACCGCTCGTTCCGGCAGAGGATCTGGCGTGAAACCGATCCCGATCGCTGCAGCCTTCCGCCCGTCGTGTTCGACCCGGGCTTCGGCATCGAGGCCTGGGTGGACTGGGTCCTGCGTGTGCCGACCGTCTTCCAGCAGAGGGCGCGGGGTCTGGTCTCGGCCGCCGGGGTCCCGTTCCAGGACTTCCTGGGCCACAAGGGCTTCACGGCGGCCGGGCTCGACGCCTGGGAGCTGCACCTGTCCACGATCTTCACCGAGGTACGCTCCTACAGTTATCTCGAGGTGCGCTGCGCCGACCTCCAGCCCGATCCCCGCATTCTCGCGGTCCCGGCGCTGTGGACCGGGATCCTCTATCACCCCGAGGCGCTCGAGCAGGCGGTGCGCGCCTGCTCCGGCCACGCGGATCACGCCGCCTGGCTCGAGGCGATGGATTCTGCCGCCCGCGACGCTCTCGGCGGCTCCGCGGGACGGCGTCCGCTCCGAGAGCTCGCGGGGAAGATCCTCGGTGCGTCGATCTACGGCCTGCGCAACGGCGCGGCCTGCGCCGGGCGGGCGGAGGACCCTGCGGTGCCCTTGCTGCGCCTTGCGCACGAGCTCGGGCTGACGCCGGTCGGAGGGAGCAGATGAGGGTGGGGGCGGTCGTTCTCGCGGCCGGCCGCTCGCGGCGCATGGGAGCTCCCAAGGCGCTGCTCCCCTGCCACGGCCGCACGTTCCTGCGCTCGATCCTGGACGCGCTGGAGCAAGCCGGGATCTCGGAGGTGCGCGTCGTGCTCGGCGATCAAGCGGACGAGATCCGGGCCGCTGGACGGCTTTCGGAGGACGCGATCGTCGTGAACCCTCGCCCCGACGACGGGATGCTCTCCTCGCTTCGTTGCGGGATCCGCGCCTTGGGGCCGGACCTCGAGGGCTTCTTGCTCTGGCCCGTCGACCATCCGCTGGTCCTGCCCCGGACCGTGACCAGCCTCGTGGAGGCCCTGGCGGCGGGAAGGGGCGGGATCCTCGTCCCCGTCCATGATGGAAGGCGCGGCCACCCCGTGCTCTTCGCGGGACGCCTCGCCCCGCTCCTGCTCCAAGCTCCCGACGGGGTCGGCGCGCGCGCCGTTCTCCGCGATCATCCGCAGGAAGTGGTCGAGATCCCGGTCGCGGATCCCGGCGTGGTCACGGACATCGACACGCCGGAGGAGTATGGGAAGGCCCTGCGCCGCGGCCCGGGGAAAGATCAAGACTGACCGTACGGTTCAGGCGCCTCGAACAGAGCTCGCGCGGGAGCGCTTGGCGGTCAGGAGCGAGCCTTCTGGCGGTACGCGCGGAGGATCATGACCGCGTTGTTCAGGCGCTGGATCCTGCGGCTTCGGTGCTGGATGGCCGGGATGTCCTCGAGGGGTGGCTGCTCGCCCCGGACCTCCCGTAGGTGCTTGTCCAGCTCCTGGGCGAAGAGGTCCATCTCGGAGCGGCTCATGGTCCGGAAGGTTCGCTCGGTGACCGCGTGGTAGCCGTCGGCGACACCCGTCACCATCGCGTAGGCGCTGCCCCCGATGAAGTTGGCCATCGACGGAGCAATATAGGCCCCGCTCCGCGGGAAGGCGACCCCCCGGCCCGCTCGCTTACGGGCCCGAGGACCCGGCGTCCTCGGGGGGATATGGGTAGCTGAACTCCTCGTCTCCCGGAGGGCGGTAGTAGAGGAAGAGGACCGCCATGACGTCCTGAGGCCCGCGTGGTGAGCCGTCCTCGCCGACCGCGACCTCGTACTCGTGCTCCCGGTAGACGGGAAATCCCGTCTCGCTGCGGTAGACGGGGATGCCCGCTGCCCCCTGGGCGCCCGCGGGCGGCGGTGCCTGCGCCTGCCACAGCGTCTTCCCATCCTGGAGATCGCTGAAGCGGATCGACGTGGCGTGCTCGTGGAAGTGCGCCACGGCGAAGTGCACGGTGGAATCCACGGGAACGATGTACGAGTAGGTGCGCCGCACGACCTTGAGGCCGGGGGTGAGATGTTCCTCGGACGGGTCCTCGGTTACGGGGAGGGAAAGGACGTAGAGCTTCTTGAGCACGGGCGCCGCGCCGCCTCCCGCACTCGCGGAGAAGTACTCGAGGGTAGCGCGAACGCGGAGCGGACGTCCTGGGGCGGGACTGGCCTCGGCGACGATCGACGCGCCGCGCCACGCCTCGGGGATGTCCTTCAGGACCTGCGCGAGCGGGAAGGCAAACCCCTCCGGAAAGCGGATCTCCGGGGTGCGGGAGGTCACGGCCAGAAGCCGCGTTCCGTTGGCGAGCCTCAGGGCCGCGCGCCAGGGGGGCGCCGCCGCGTCGAGCCTCGCTCCCGAGGCGGCGTCGAATGCCTCGGCGTGGAAGCCGCTCACCCAGTCGAGCCCCTGGACATCAAGAGGCGCCTCGCCCGTCGTGGACTCTGCGGACAGCGGACCGGCCTCGACCGCGCGCGTGTCGGCTTCCGGTGGGAGCGGCGACCGCGAGCACGCCGCGAGGAGCGCCGTGAGAGCGAGCGCGGGGACGCACGTCGGACGCTTCATCTTTGACCTCTACCCAGCAAGGATCGTGCGCGCGGATCTTAGGAGGCGGCCGCGGCGCCTGTCAAATCCCGCTCTTTGACTCCCGGACGCCGGAGGTGTTACAAACGAATCGTGAGACCTGGACGTCGCACCGTGTCGCTCGTGGCGGAGCGAGCCGTCCGCTACCTTTCCGGCCGCGCGGAGCCGGTCGGAAGCATCGAGATGGTTCGCCAGCTGCTCGCCACGCGCGCTTCCGACGAGAACACGGCGAGGCGCGTCCTGGAGGCGGCGTTCGGGAGCGACCCTCGCCTCTACCACGACGGGACGGGGTGGAGAACCCGAGAGCCGGCTCCCTCGGCGACGCCCGGGGCCGCAGGTCCCGCGCCCCCGCGCACGCTGCTCCTGATGCGGGGCCGGCGCGCGCGGCGTGGGCAGCCGTTCGAGCTCACGGCCCTCGCCGCCGTGCGCATCGAGGAGAACGACGTGGTCGGCGCGTGCGGCGGGGAGCCCTCGCGCGGAAAGGGCGGGACCGAGCTGAGAGAAAGCGTCCTCGGCCTGCTGGACGGCGCGATCCCGGTCCTCCACGATCCCCCGGGCGCTCTGTCCGCCCTCGAGCGCTGGCTCGAGGAGCCGCTCGAGGCGCCGGTCTCGCTGCGGATCGTGGCGCAGCGCAGGCTCTCGCTTCCCGCCGATCACGATCTGGAGGCCCTGGCGGCGCGCCTCGGGCTGTCCTGGCGCGACGCCGACGATCTCCTGGACCAGGCCGAGGTCCTCGAGGCCTGCCTCGAGAAGCTGCGCCTCAATGGGGAGAGCCTTTCCGACCTGAGGGTGGACAACCTGAACGCGCCCCGCATCGACTGGTTCCGCTTCGCGTTCGACCGGCGCTTCCTGCGCGAACTGCCCCGCGTGGCCGGAACCTACCGCTTCTACGACGCGAACGGCGGACTGCTCTACGTCGGCAAATCGAAGAACCTCCACCGGCGCATCGCCTCGTACTTCCGGGAGGGCGCCCCGAGGACCTTCCGCGTGCAGCGCCTGCTCGACGCGCTGCACCGGATCGAGGTGGAGCCCGTCGGGTCGGACCTCGAAGCACTGCTCCGGGAAGCCGCGCTGATCCGGGGCGCGCGTCCGGGGGCAAACGTGCAGCGCGACGTGCGCCCGCGGAGCGGAAGCTACCGCGAGCGCCTGCGCTCCGTGCTGATCCTAGAGCCCGCCGTCAAGCCCTGGGTCTTGCGCGCCTATCTGCTGCACGACGGGACGCTCCTGGGCAAGGTGAACATCGGATCCAGAGGCGCGGGCCTGAAGCGCATCGAGCGGCTCCTCGACGACCACTTCTTCGGCGTCCCGATCGGGCCCACGCTTCCCGAGGGACCCACGGTGGAGGTCGAGGTCGTATCGCGCTGGCTGGCCGGGAATCGCGACCGCGCCGTCGCCTTCGATCCGACCGATCTGGGATCGAGCCGCGAAGTGGTGGACCGCCTGCGCTGGTTCCTGAAGCAGGGAAGCCTGAGCGACCCCGAGGGCACTCCGATCCGGACACGCTGATGAGCCATCTCTCGTACATCCTCCTGGCTTTCGCCCTGGTGGCGGCCAACGCCTTCTTCGTCGCCACCGAGTTCGCCATCGTGCGCGTGCGCGAGACTCGGATCGAAGAGCTGGTCCGCCGCGGGGTGAAGCGCGCCGCGGCCACCCGCGAGGTGCTCCAGAACCTCAACGCCTACCTCTCCGCCTGTCAGCTCGGGATCACGCTCACATCCCTCGGACTGGGCTGGGTGGGCGAGCCCGCGTTCGCGCAGCTGTTCGAGCCGCTCGTCGCCGGGCTGGGGACGTGGAGCGGCGTGGCCGCGCACTCCGCGGCCCTGGCTCTCTCCTTCGGCCTGATCACCTTCCTCCACGTGGTGCTGGGCGAGCTGGTGCCGAAGACCATCGCGATCGACCGCGCCGAGGGGGTCGCGCTGCTCTCGGCCTGGCCGATCCGCGCGTTCCATCGGCTGTTCTTCCCGCTGATCTGGGTACTCAACGGCGCCGCGAATCTGACCGTGCGCGGGATGAGGCTTCGCCCGGCTTCGGAGGCGAGCCACGCGCACAGCGAGGAGGAACTGCGGATGATCCTGAGCCTGAGCCACCGCAGCGGTGTGCTCACCGAGGCCCACGCCGAGCTGATCCAGAACGCGCTCGACTTCGTGGACCGCAGCGCGCGACAGATCATGGTCCCGCGCGGGGACATCGTGTTCCTGGACGTGAACCGCACGTACGCCGAGAACCTCGAGATCGCGCGCGCCGCCGGGCACACCCGCTTCCCGCTCTGCGACGCGGACCTGGACCGGGTCGTGGGGGTGCTCCACATCAAGGACCTGTTCTTCTCGCCGGCCACCGCCCCCGACCTGCGCTCCCTGGCCAGGGAGCCGCTGTTCGTCCCGGACAGCCTCGAGGTGCAGCGGCTGCTCGCCCTCTTTCAGAAGCAGCGGGTCCATCTGGGGATCGTCATCGACGAGTACGGGGGGACGTCCGGTCTCGTGACCCTGGAGGACGTCCTCGAGGAGCTCACGGGCGAGATCCAGGACGAGTTCGACCAGGAGCTGCCCAAGGTCCACGCTCTGGAGGACGGGCGGCTGTCGGTGGATGCGACCCTGCCCCTGGACGATTTCGAGGAGGAGCTGGGGATCCCGGAAAGCGCGTGCGGCGAGGCCGTCGACACCCTGGGCGGGCTCGTGCTGGCCCGGCTCGGACGCATCGCGCGCGTGGGTGACGCCGTCGAGGTGGGCGGGCGCAGGATCGAGGTGAGCCGGATCCGGGGGCGGCGGATCCTGAGGCTGACGGTGCATCCGTCGGCGACGCCCGCCGGGAAGCGGACATGAAGGCCCTGTGCTGCTCGCTGCTGCTGGGGCTCGCCGCCGGGCCGAGCGCCGCCGCCGAGCCGGTCGCGGCGATCGAGTTCGTGCGGCCGAGGAGCCTGGCCACCGTGGTCGGGAAGACCGTGATCGAGCTCGGCGTCCGGGTCCCGGAGGGCGGTCGGGTACGGCATGTGCTGGTCCTGGCCGACGGCAAGACGATCGCCACCCTCGCGAAGCCACCCTGGGAGGTGTCGTGGGATGCCGGCGATTCCACCGAGCCCCATTTTCTCGAAGCGGTGCTCGTGCTCTCCGACGGGGCCGAGGTACGCGCGTCCACGCGGACCTCGCCGCTGCGCATCGATCAGTACGAGCAGGTCTCCCTGGTGAACCTGTACGCCACGGTCCGCGACAAGCAGCAGAACTACATCTCCAGCCTGACCCGCGAGCGCTTTCGCGTGAGCGAGAACGGAAGACCCCAGACGATCGTGCGCTTCAGCGACGAGTGGAAGCCCCTGCGCGTCGCCCTGGTGCTGGATTCCTCGCTGAGCATGGAGGGGGAGAAGCTCGAGGCCGCCCGCGAGGCGGCGCTGACGTTCCTCGAGGGTTTACGCCCCGGAGACCAGGGGATGGTCGCGTCGTTCAACGACGCGGTGCAGATCGTGCAGCCCTTCACCTCCGATCGCTCCGCCCTCTCCGCGGCCATCCGCAAGACCCGCGCCCAGGGCGGCACGGCGCTGTACGACGCGGTCTGGACCACGGCGGATCTCCTCGAGCGCTTCGACGGTCGGCGCGTGATCGTGCTCCTGTCCGACGGCAGGGACGAGGCGGCGAGCGGGCTCGAGCCGGGGAGCCTGCACACCGAGGAGGAGGCGCTCGATCGGGCGCTGCGCTGCGAGGCGATGATCTTCGCCATCGGATTCGGCCGCAACCTCGGGGCCGAGTGGGACTTCTTCCGCAGGCGGTCGCTGGCGTCGATCCTGGGCGAGATGGCCGGGGCCACCGGGGGACGAGCGATCTTTTCCTCCCGGGCCGGGAAACTGCGCAAGGCGTTCGACGAGGTGGCGGAGGACCTGCGTCACCAGTACTCCCTTGCCTACACCTCCGACGACCCGAAGCGCGACGGAAGCTGGAGAGAAATCCGGGTGACGACGGACGAACCGGGCCTGGTCGTCGTGACGCGCCGGGGCTACTTCGCTCCCCGCGACTCGGAGTCGGCGCCGCTCAAGCGCTGAGCCCGAGCCTCGCGCTCAGGCCTTGCTCGTGCGGCGGATCAGGATCAGGTTGCGGGAGTAGACGATCAGGCCCGCCGCCTGCCCGAGGATGAAGACGGGGTCCCCGCGGTGCAGCGCGTAACCCAGCAGGAGCGCCCCGCCCGCGAGCGAGAAATACCAGAACACCACGGGGACGACGCTCTGCCTGCGGCGCTCGGAGGTGATCCACTGTGCGATGAAGCGGGCGGTGAACATCGCCTGACCCAGAAATCCCACGACGAGCCAGGCGCTCGGGACTCGCTCAAGGTTCATGACGGATGACCTCGTATCCCAGTTGGCGCTTCTTCATCCAGCGCACGACGAGAAGGTCCGCGAAGGCGCGAAAGACGCGGTTCCAGACCCCGTACTTGCTCTGGCCCGCCCTGCGCTCGCGATGGCGCACGGGGACCTGGACGACCCGCGCCCCTTCGATCTTGAGCAGCGTCGGCAGAAAGCGGTGCAGCCCGGTGTAGAGCTTGATGCCGGCCAGGCTGCGGCGCCGGAACGCCTTCAGCGAGCAGCCCGTGTCGATGATGTCGTCCCCCGAGAGCCGGTTCCGCACCGCGTTGGCGATGCGGGACGAGACCCGCCTCAGCCACGAGTCCTGGCGCAGGCGCCGATACCCGACCGCCGCGTCGGCTCCCCCTTCGAGCGCCGCCAGAAGCACGGGGATGTCTTGGGGATCGTTCTGGAGATCCGCGTCGAGGGTCACGACGATCTCGCCGCGCGCCGCCTTGAACCCGGCGTCGAAGGCGGCGCTCTGTCCGCGGTTCGCGCGAAAGTGAAGCCCACGCACTCCGGGGCGGGTCCGCGCGAGCTCGGCGATCTTCTCGCCCGACCCGTCCGCGCTCCCGTCGTCCACCAGCAGGATCTCGCAGCTCCGGCCGATCGCGGCGAGCACCTGGAGCAGCTCTTCCACGAGGGGCTCGAGGTTCTCCCGCTCGTCGTAGACGGGAATCACGAGCGATAGATCGGGAGCCTCCGGCACGGCGCTCACCCCCGCGCCCCCCGCCGCTCCTCCGGCCTTTTCCGGTTGAACACCCAGAGAGCGCGCCAGAACCGGAAACGCCGCAGGAAGCGCTCCTCCCGGGCGGTGAAGCGCCCGGGTGTCAGGAGAGCCTTCCACTTCAGATAGGCAGCCTCGTCGCTCAGGCGCAGGATCGGCCCGAAGAGTCTGTGGGCCAGACCACCCGGGCGCAGGCAGACCGCGCCGGCCAAGTCCAGAAGCACGAGCTGTCCGTCGGGACGGACCAGCACGTTCTCGCGTCCCCGGAGGTCTTGGTGGAACACCCCCGCGGCATGCATGCGGTCGATCAGGGCGCGCAGCCGACGGACGTGGGTCTCCCCCTCGCGGAAACGGCTCTCGGCGAAGGCGAGCTGCTCCCCGTCCACGTTTTCCATCGCGATCGCGTAGCGGTCGACGCGGCCCACGAAGCGCGGCGTCCCCGCGACGCTTTCGAGGCAGCGGTAGGCACGGGCCTCCCGGGAGACCTGGAGCCGCCCCAGCGGCCGCACCCACCAGGGCTTCCGGAAGAAATCCTTCACGACCATCGGGCCCTCGCCCACGTCGACGAGCAGCACATCGGCCTTGGTCCGGGCGCCGCGGACGAGCACGCCGACCGTGCTTCCCGCGATCTCCTCCCGGCATGGGACGCGGCTCGGAACGCGCTGGCGGTCCAACCCGGTCTGCGATGGGGGGATGTCGGGTGGCTTCGGGGCCGTCAAGGGCACGGGTCTCTTGCTTCCGGGTCCAGAGCTGCGTTCAGGAGCGGCCGGCAGTCTATCACGGCGCCCGCGGGTCTGAGGTATCCTACGCCGCCTGGAGGAAACGCACTTGGCCGAAAAGTCCTACAGCAAGCTCCTGAGCCGCGTGCGCCTGCTCGGCGTGTACGTCCTGGTCGCGATCCTGGTCTTCCTCGCCCACCCGACCCCGCTCGACGTGAGCCTGGGGGCCGTGCTGGTGGCACTGGGCGAGACGATCCGCTTCTGGGCCGCGGGCTACCTGCTGAAGACGGCAGAGCTCGTGACCGCCGGACCCTATCGCTACACGCGGAACCCTCTCTACCTCGGCCGCTTGCTGATCTTCACGGGCATCTGCGTGATGGCGCGGCTTCCCTACTTCGCGAACCTGGTGGTGATGGTGATCGGGTGGGCGATCTTCTTCGGCTACTACCTGCGGCGCAAGGAGCGCGTCGAGCCGGCGCGGCTCCGGGAGGTCCACGGGGAGCCGTACGAGCGCTACTTCCGCGCGGTCCCGGCCCTGTTCCCGACCCTTCGCCCCTACCCGGCCTCGGAGCCGATCGGCTGGTCCTCGGAGCGGATGCTCCGCAACCGCGAGCACTACATGGTTCTGGTCCTCACCGCCCTCACCCTGTTCCTGCTCTGGCGCGCCTACGGGATCGAGGTCTGAGGGGGCCGACGGGCGGGGCAGCCTACTTCCCCGACTCCCGGAACTGCATCTCGTACAGCCGCGCGTAGACGCCGCCTCGCTCCAGGAGGTCGCGGTGCCCCCCCTCCTCCACGATCCTCCCTTCCTCGAGCACGACGATACGGTCGGCGCGGCGGACGGTCGCGAGGCGGTGCGCGATCACGAGGGAGGTCCTGCCCTTCATCAGGACCTCGAGCGCCTGCTGCACGAGCGTCTCCGACTCCGCGTCCAGGGCCGACGTCGCTTCGTCGAGAATGAGGATCGGAGGGTTCTTGAGGAGCGCCCTCGCGATCGTGATGCGCTGGCGCTGGCCCATGGACAGCCGCGAGCCGCGCTCGCCGAGCACCGTATCGTAGCCCTGCGGGAGGCGCTCGATGAACTCGTGCGCCTGTGCGGCGCGCGCGACCTCGATCACCCGTTCCAGACGAACATCGGTGCGGCCGTAGGCGATGTTGTTGCGGGCGGTGTCGTCGAAGAGCAAGGTCTCCTGCGTGACCAGGCCGATCTGGCCGCGGAGCGAGGCCAGGGTCACGCTCCGCAAGTCGTGCCCGTCCACGGTGATCCTGCCGCGGGCCGGATCGAAGAAGCGCGGGACGAGGTTGGCCAGGGTCGATTTCCCCGCGCCCGAGGCCCCCACGAGGGCGACCACCTCGCCCTTGCGGATCGTGAGGTCGATCCCGCGCAGGACCGGCTCCCCGTCGTAGGCAAAATCCACGGATTCGACGCGGATCGCCTGCTCGAACGGCGGGAGCACCCCGGCGTCCTGAGCATCCCGAACATCGCGCTCGCGATCCATGAGCTCGAAAACGCGGGTGGCGGCGGCGACGGCCTGCTGAAGCTCCACGTTGAGCTGGTTCATGCGCCGCAGCGACATGAAGAGGAGCACGAGGCCCGAGAGGACCACCACGAAGTCGCCCGGGTCGATGCGCTGGTGCGCGATCCCGCGCCCCGCGAGGTAGAACAGGATCGCTCCCACGACCCCGCCCAGCAGCTCGAGCACCGCGGGCGCGAGCGCGGCCGCCCTGCCCGCCTTGAGGTCCGCCCGCAGCATGCGGTCCAGGGCCGCGCGGAATCGCGAGACCTCGAAGCGCTCCATGGAGAACCCCTGCACGATCCGCACCCCGGCCACCGTCTCCGTCAGCAGGCTGGTCACCTCGCCCATGCTCTCCTGCGAGCGCGTGGATGCGCGCCGCAGGCGCTCGCCGAGGCGCAGCAGCGGGTAGACCATGAGCGGCAGCGCCACGATCGTGAACAGCGAGATCCGCCAGTCGTGTACGAGCACCAGGGCCAGCGTGAAGGGGATCATGGCGCCGACCCGCACCAGGTCGGCGAGGACGTCCGTCGAGACCCTCTGCAGGCGCTGCACGTCGTTCAGGATCCTCGAGACGAGCGTTCCGGTGGCGTGGGCGTGGAAGAAGCGTAGGCTCTGGTAGGTCACCGCCTCCTGCAACTGGGCGCGGACGTCCCGGATCACGCGCAGGCCCGCGCGCGTCGTCAGGTACTGGCCGAAGTAGACCACCGCACCCCGCAGGAAGAACACGATCACCATGAGCAGCGGAACGCGCACGTAGGGCCGGTGCCCGAGCCACGCGGAGACCTCTGCTCCTGCTCGGAGCGGGAGCCGGTCGGCCAGCCAGCCCGGCACGGGAGCTCTTGGAACGGGGCTCTCCGCGACGGGCGCGGCCGAGGCCGCGGGCAGCAGGACGTAGTTCACGAGCGGCTTGCCGATCGCCAGGATCGCCGACATGAGACCGCCGGCGATCGCCAGGAGCAGCATCCCCCCGATCATCTGGCCCAGGTAGGGCCGCACGTAGCGGAGGAGCCGCGCCAGGACCCGCATCGCGGGGATGCTACCAGAGAACCGGTGAGCTCGTCGTCAGCGGGAGGGTACCAGCTCGACTCCGGGGAAGAAGTAGGCGATCTCGTTGGCTGCGGTCTCGGCGGCGTCGGAGCCGTGCACCACGTTCTTCTCGATGTTCGTGGCCAGCTCCTTGCGGAGCGTCCCGGGCGCCGCCTTCGCGGGGTCGGTCGCCCCCATGACGTCGCGCCAGTGGCGGATCGCCCCGTCCCGCTCCAGGACCATGACCAGCGCCGGCCCCGAGGACATGAATGCCGTGAGGCTCGCGAAGAATGGGCGCTCCCGGTGTACCGCGTAGAAGCCCTCCGCTTCCTGCCGGGTGAGCCGCACGAGGCGCAGCGCCGCGATGCGGAACCCTTCCTGCTCGATCCTGGAGACGACGCGCCCGATACACGCCTGTGCCACGCCGTCCGGCTTGACGATCGCCAGTGTTCTCTCCATGGACTCCGCTCCCCTCTTTCCGCTAGCTCTGGAGCACCTTGCGGGCCGTCTCGCCGATCGCGGCGGGAGTGTCCACGACGTGGATCCCCGCTTCCCGGAGCGCCTTCATCTTCTCGGCCGCCGTTCCCTTCCCGCCGGAGATGATCGCCCCCGCGTGCCCCATGCGGCGCCCGGGAGGGGCCGTCTGCCCGGCAATGAAGGCGACGACCGGCTTCGTGACGTGCTCCTTCACGTAGGCCGCGGCCTCCTCCTCCGCCGTGCCGCCGATCTCTCCGATCATGACCACCGCACGGGTCTGGGGGTCTTCCTGGAACAGCCGGAGCGCGTCGATGAAGTTCGTCCCCTGGACCGGGTCCCCGCCGAGACCGATGCAGGTGGACTGTCCGATCTCGAGGCGCGTGAGCTGGTCCACCGCCTCGTAGGTGAGCGTCCCGGAGCGGGAGACGACCCCCACGGGACCCGGGCGGTGGATCGCGCCGGGCATGATCCCGATCTTGCACTCCCCGGGTGTGATGATCCCGGGGCAGTTGGGTCCGATCAGGCGCGTCGCTCCCCCGCGCAGCGCCGCCATGACCCGTACCATGTCCAGGACCGGGATCCCCTCGGTGATGCACACGACCAGGGGGATCTGCGCGTTCGCGGCCTCGAGGATCGAGTCGGCCGCGGCGGGCGGGGGCACGAAGATCACGCTGGCGTTCGCCCCCGTCGCCTGCACCGCCCGCTCCACGGTGTCGAAGACGGGGATCCCATCCACCGACTGACCGCCCTTGCCGGGCGTGACCCCGGCCACCACATGGGTGCCGTAGGACACCGCCTGGCGGGTATGGAACGTCCCCTCCTTGCCCGTGATCCCCTGCACCACGAGGCGCGTTTGCCGTCCGACCAGGATCGCCACTAGCCCCTCGCCGCGGCGACGACCTTCTGGGCCGCGTCTTTCATCCCGTCCGCCACCGTCAGCTTCAGGCCCGAGCCCAGGAGGATCTCCCGGCCTCGCTCCACGTTCGTCCCCTCGAGGCGGACCACGATGGGGACCGAGACCCCGACCTTCTTCGCGGCCGTGACCACCCCTTCCGCCACGACGTCGCAGCGCATGATCCCGCCGAAGATGTTGATCAGCACCGCCTTCACGTGGGGATCCTTGAGCAGGATCTGGAACGCAGCGGTCACCATCTCGGTCGTGGCGCCCCCGCCCACGTCCAGGAAGTTCGCGGGACTCCCGCCGTGATGCTGGATGATGTCCATGGTCCCCATCGCCAGCCCCGCGCCGTTGACCATGCAGCCCACGTTTCCGTCGAGCTTGATGTAGTTCAGGCCGAAGCGCGAGGCCTCGACCTCGAGCGGGTCCTCCTCGTCCAGATCGCGCAGCTCTCTCACTTCGGGATGGCGGAAGAGCGCGCTGTCGTCGAAGTTCATCTTGGCATCGAGGGCCAGGAGCCGCCCATCCTTGGTCAGGATCAGGGGGTTGATCTCCGCCAGGGAGGCGTCCTTCGCGCTGAACGCCTCATACAGCGCCGCGACCATCTTCCCGGCGGCGGGAACCCGCTCCGGCTCGAGCCCCAGCCCGAAAGCGATCGTGCGGCCGATGAAGGGGGAATAGCCGGCGCGCGGATCGACCCGGACCTTGACGATCGCCTCGGGGCGCGTCGCGGCCACCTCCTCGATCTCGGTCCCGCCCTCCGCGCTGGCGATGAACACCGGCGCCTGGACGGCCCGGTCGACCAGCACGGCGAGGTAGTGCTCGCGCGCGATCTCCATCCCCTCCTCGATCAGGACGCGGCGCACGATGCGCCCTTCGGGGCCGCTCTGCTTCGTGACGAGCACGTTCCCGAGCATCTTCTCCGCGATCTGAGCCGCGGCGTCGGCGCCGTCGACGACCACGACCCCGCCCAGGGGCCGGTCGCTCCCGGGACGCGGCACGGGGTTCCGGGTCTTCGGATCGTGGAAGGTCCCCTTCCCGCGCCCCCCCGCGTGGATCTGCGCCTTCACGACCACGCGCCCGCCGATCCGCTTCGCGATCGCGCGAGCCTCGTCGACGGTGCTGGCGACGTCGCCCTCGGGGACGGGGACGCCGTGGCTTCGGAGGACTGCCTTGGCCTGGTATTCGTGGATTTTCACGGTCGCGCTCCGGTGGCTTGCGAAGACCGCGGATTATAGGCCACCGTCTCCGTTGTTTCCAACCCGGAGCGGGCAGGGTCAGTTCTCGGGGACCAGCGCCTCCGGTGCCCACTGCCAGAGATCCGCCTGGGCGTAGAGATTGAACGAGCGGCGGTGGATGTCGCACGGCCCCAGGCGCCGGATCGCCTCGCGGTGGGCGTCGGTGGGATACCCCTTGTGGGTCGCGAAGCCGTAGCCGGGAAACTGACTGTCGAATCCTTCCATCAGCGCGTCGCGCTCCGTCTTGGCGAGGATGGATGCGGCGGCGATCGCGTGGCAGCGCGCGTCCCCTTTGACGATCGGCTCCTGCGGGATCCTGAGCCCCGGAATCCTGCGCGCGTCCACCAGCACGTAGTCCGGCGCGGACGCGAGCGCCTCGAGAGCGCGACGCATCGCCAGCAGGCTCGCCTGGTAGATGTTCACCCGATCGATCTCCTCCCGTTCGACGCGGGCCACGGCCCAGGCCGCGGCAGAGACCCGGATCGCCCCGGCCAGCTCGAGGCGGCGCTCGGGTGAGAGCTTCTTCGAGTCGTCCACCCCCTTGAGCCCCACGCCGGGCGGAAAGACAACCGCAGCCGCCACGACCGGACCCGCGAGCGGTCCCACCCCCGCTTCGTCCACCCCCGCGATGCGCAGGAACCCTTCGTCCCAGAGCGTCCGCTCGCGGCGCAGCAGCGCGGCGAGCCGGCGCGCCTGGGAGGTCGAGCGTCGCGTGCGAGGTCGTGTCGCCAAGATTCCTCCAGCCATCGGCGGGCGAGATTGTCGTACGGATGAAGCGTCCGAGTAAAGCCTGCGCGGGTTCCTCGCAACCGAAAAGCCCCCGTTCCGACTCTTCTCCGACTGGGCCGCGGCCTTCTCGTGATCGCGACGCGAGCGCGGAGCGCCGCGACGACCCGGCGCTTCTGGATCCGTCTCGGGAAGGTCGCGCTGGGACGGGGCGTGCTGGGGGTCACCGGATACGTTGCGAGCCTGTCGCCGTATCCAGCGTGCAAGAAGGCCACGAGACAGCGACTCCAGGAGGGACTGAGACGTGACCGGGTCGCGGAGTGGCTGGACGAGCGGGAACTCGTGCCGCGTCCCCTACCCGACAAATGCCGTCCCGGGAGCCTCCCCGGCGATGCCGAGAGCCCTGTTCTGCGGTCGCTCTTTGCGCCTTCGCACTTCGGTCGAGGAGGCGCTCAGTAGGCTCAACACGCCCCTTCAATCGTTAGGTCCGGCGAGGGCGACGCCGCGCGGACTTCGGCTCCGAGGGTCGGCTCGCGAGCTTCCGGCTCGAGGCGTCCCGGCGCTACAATGCCGCGGAACGGGAGAGCGCCATGAAGAAACTCGTCCTCCTCCGCCACGGCCAGAGCACCTGGAACCTCGAGAACCGCTTCACCGGCTGGACCGACGTGGACCTGACGCCCCAGGGGATCGGCGAGGCGATCGAGGCCGCGCGGCTTCTGGGCGAGGGCGGGTACACGTTCGACGTCGCGTACACCTCCGTGCTCAAGCGCGCGGTCCGCACGCTGTGGATTGTCCAGGACAAGATGGACCTGATGTGGATCCCCGTGCACCGCTCCTGGCGCCTGAACGAGCGCCACTACGGGGCTCTGCAGGGGCTGAACAAGGCGGAGATGGCGGAGAAGTTCGGCGAGGAGCAGGTCCGGCTCTGGCGCCGCAGCTACGCGGTGCAGCCTCCGGCGCTGACCCCCGACGACCCGCGCGCCCCCGTCCACGACCGCCGCTATGCGGAGCTCTCCCCGTCCGACCTCCCCCTCACCGAGTCGCTCGCGAACACGGTGAGCCGTTTTCTCCCCGCATGGCACGACACCATCGCGCCCGCGGTGCGCGCCGGGAAGCGGGTGCTTCTCGCGGCACACGGGAACAGCCTGCGGGCGCTCGTGAAGTACCTGGACGGGATCTCCGACGACGAGATCGTGCAGCTCAACATTCCTACCGGCATCCCTCTCGTGTACGAGCTGGACGACGAGCTGCGGCCCGTGCGCCACTACTACCTGGGCGACCCCGAGGCCGCGCAGAAGGCCGCGGAGGCGGTGGCGCGGCAAGGCTCGAAGCCTGGCCCTTGACCCCGGTCAAGGCGCGCGGCGCGAACCGGCCCCATGAATAGGGGCAGGGCCCGGGGAGATCGGCCCGGTTTCGACTTCAGAGGAGGAGAGCGTCGTGACGTTCGTGATCGTCGAGCCGTGCATCGACACGAAGGACACCGCCTGTGTCGACGTGTGCCCCGTGGACTGCATTCACCCCACCAAGCAAGACGAACGGTTCGAGGCCGCGCGGATGCTCTACATCGATCCGATCGAGTGCATCGATTGCGGCGCATGCGAGCCTGCCTGTCCCGTCCAGGCGATCTTCGAGGAGGAGGCGGTCCCGGAGAAGTGGAAGCATTTCACGGAGATCAACGCCGCCTACTTCAAGAAGTAGTCTTCCGCCCCTCCGCCTCGAGCCACCTCTCGCAGTCGATGGCGGCGCGACAGCCGGCCCCGGCGGCGGTGATCGCCTGGCGGTAGACGTGGTCGTGGACGTCCCCCGCTGCGAAGACGCCGGGGACGCTCGTGTACGACGAGTTCCCCTGGATCTTGAGATACCCCTCGGCATCCGCGGGCAGAACGGTTCGGAACAGGGATGTGTTGGGCGTGTGCCCAATCGCGACGAAGAACCCTCCGCAAGCGTGCTCCGCCAGGTCGCCGGTCTTCACGTTCTTCACGCGCACCGAGGAGACCTTGCGGCCGTCCCCGGCCACCTCCTCCACGATCGCGTCCCACAGCACACGGATCTTGGGACTGGCCAGGGCACGATCGGACATGATCCGGGAGGCGCGGAAGCGGTCCCGGCGGTGCACGATCGTGACGCGGGAGCCGAACTTGCTCAGGAACAGCGCCTCCTCCAGCGCCGAGTCGCCGCCGCCCACCACGAAGATCTCCTGGCCCCGGAAGAAGAAGCCGTCGCACGTGGCGCAGTAGGACACACCCTTCCCGGCATACTCCTTCTCTCCCTTCACGCCCAGCGTGCGCGGGGAGGCTCCCGTCGCGACGATCACCGCCAGGGCGCGCAGCTCGCCCTCCTCGGTCCAAATCCCGAACGGGCGCGCGGAAAAGTCGACCCGCGCCACATCCCCCGGGACGAAGGTGGTGCCGAACCGGGCGGCCTGCTTCCTGAACAGCTCCATGAGCGCCGGACCCTGGATCCCCTCGGGGAAGCCCGGGTAGTTCTCCACGTCGGTCGTGTTCATGAGCTGTCCGCCGGCCAGCAGGCCTTCGACCACGACCGGCTTCAGGTTGGCCCGGGCGCAGTAGAGCGCCGCGGTCAGCCCGGCCGGTCCCGATCCGATGATCACCACGTCGTGTTGTTCCACGGTCTGAGCCTCCGCAGGGATCCGCGCGCACCTGGGCCCGAAAGGAGGGATCCTAGCAGAAGGTCCCCGTTCCCCCGTTACAGCTCGGCGTAGCGCGGGATCACGACGACGCCTTGAGGGGTGACGGTGAAGCGCTTGCGGTCGGCCTCGGGGTCCTCGCCGATGACGCAGCCGGCGGGGATGTGGACGTACTTGTCGACGATCGCTCTCGTGATCCGGGCGTGCCGCCCCACCTGCACACCGTCCATCAGGACGCTCTCCATGACGCGGGCGTAGGAGTTGATCCGCACCTCCGGAGAGAGGATCGAGCGCTCGGCGCGCCCCCCGCTCACGATCGCGCCGCCGCAGATCAGGGAATCGAGAACGGTTCCGATTCTCCCCTCCTCTCCGCCCGCGAACACGGTCTTCGCCGGCGGGAGCTGGCGGGGCTGGGTGCGCAGGGGCCATTCGGCGTCGTAGAGGTTGAAGACCGGATCGACGGCCACCAGGTCCTGGCTCGCCTCGTAGTAGGAATCGAGCGTGCCGATGTCCCGCCAGTACAGGACCTCCTTGCGGTTCTCGTCCACGAACGGGTAGGCGAAGAGCTTCCCATCGCGCGCCAGCTGCGGGAGGACGTCGTGACCGAAGTCGTGACGGGTCTCCTGCTTGGCGTCCTGGGTGATCGCCCGCACGAGCGTCTCGGTGTCGAAGCAGTAGATCCCCATGTTCGCCATGCAGCGGTCGGGCCTTCCGGGGATCGCGCGCGGAGCCTTGGGCTTCTCGTGAAACGCCACGACGCGCAGGCTCTCGTCCACCTCCACGATCCCGAACGATGATCCCTGCTCGAGCGGGACCTCCACGGCCCCGATCGTTGCGGCGGCACCCTTGGTCTCGTGGAATTCCACGAGTTTCCGGTAGTCCATCTTGTACACGTGGTCGCCGGAGAGGACCAGCACCAGCCGCGGGCGTTCCTGTTGCAACAGATAGACGTTCTGATAGATCGCGTCGGCGGTCCCCGCGTACCAGCGCTGGCCCACGCGCAGCTGCGGAGGAACCGTGTACAGCCACTCATCGAGCTCGGCGGAGAACAGAGGATCCCAGCCGAGCTTCAGGTGCCGGTCCAGGCTGCCGGACTTGTACTGAGTGAAGACGAACATCTTCCGGAGCCCGGAGTTCAGGCAGTTGGAGAGGGTGAAGTCGATGATCCGGTACAGGCCGCCGAACGGGACGGCGGGCTTCGAGCGATCACGCGTCAGGGGGTACAGGCGCTCTCCCTGCCCCCCGGCCAGGACCAGGGCGAGCGTGTCGTCGAAGATGAGCCTGCGGGACTTCAATGGGACTTGGCCGGCTGGCGCGCCCCGAGGACCTCGCGGACCTTCGCTCGCAGCTCGCCCGTGTCCGAGGACTTGATGACGTAGGCATCCGCCGCCCAGCTCAGGAAGTTCTCCTTGTACGAGGAGTAGGCGGTGTTCAGGACCACGGGGATCCGGGGATTGCGGTCCAGGATGCGGCCCATGCAGTCCAGTCCGTCCATCCCCGGCATGCGGATGTCCAGGACCACGAGATCCGGCGCCTCGGTCTCCAGGGCCTTGAGCCCCTCGCCCGCGGTCGCCGCCGTGACGACCGAGTGGCCGTCCTGCTCCAGGTCCTTCTTGTAGAGGAGCCTCAGGCTCTTCTCGTCCTCAACGACCAGGATCTTCGACATGCTCCGTGTCCTCCGCCGCCGGAAGCCGCAGGTAGAAGGTCGTCCCTTCCCCCTCCTTGGTATCCACCTGGATTTCCCCGCCGTGCTCCCGGAAGATGTTCTGTGCGATCGTCAGCCCCAGCCCCGAGCCGGTCGACTTCGTCGTGAAGAATGGCTCGAAGATCCTCGCGCGCGCCTCGTGCGGAATCCCCGGGCCGGTGTCCCGCACCGCGAGCTCGAGCCAGCCCGGGCGGCTGCGCGCGTGCAAGGAGAGGATCCCGCCCTCGGGCATCGCGTGGATCGCGTTCTGCACCACGTTGAGCAGGGCCTGAAAGACCTGGTCCCGGTCGGCCCGGGCTTCGGGAAGATCCTCGTCGGCCTCGAAGCGGATCGCCACGGAGGCCTCGCGCAGCTCCCAGCGCAGAAGCTCCACGGCCTCGTGTCCGAGCCGGGTCAGGTCCACCTTCCCCATCCGGGGCGGTGTGGGATTGGAGAAGTCGAGGACCTCGCGCAGGATCGTCTCCAGGCGCCGCACCTCCGAGGCGATGATCTGGATGTTCTCCCTCATCGATCCTTCCGCGGGGGCATCGCGCAGCAGCAGGCGCGCGAAACCCCCGATCGCCACCAGAGGATTGCGGATCTCGTGGGCGACTCGGGCCGCCATCTGGCCGACGGCGGAGAGGCGCTCCGCCCGCAGCAGCCGGTCGTGGTTCTCCCGGATCTGACGGGTCGCCGCCTCCAGGGAGGCGACCTGCGTCTCAAGCTCGCCCGAGAGCTGCGCGCGCTCGATCGCGAGGGCGGCCTGGATCCCCAGCAGCTCCAGGATGCCGACGTCCTCGTCCTCGATCGACTTGCCCGTGATGGCGTTGTCCGCCAGGAGCAGCCCCATCGGCTTGCCCTCGGCGTGCAGGGGGACCGCGACGAAGCTGGCCACTCCCAGGCTGCGCAGCAGGTCCTCCTCGACGCGGCGCCCGGAGCCGACCTCGACCCCGTTCACGACCCGCACCGTCGTCATCGAGCGCACGACCCGGACCAGGAAGCGATTCTCGTCCTCGAGCCGGACCGAGAGAGCGCGGACGATCTCATTCACCCGGTTCTGCGCGCGGTCGAAGTAGGGCTCGTACTTGCGCAGCAGTTCCTTGAGCCGGGTCTCGAAGCGGGACAGCTCGGACCAGATCCGGGCCGCCTCCTCCGCATCGGAGGGACCGATCGCCACTCGCCCGCGCAGGTCGCCGCGCTTGGCGTCCACGAGCAGCAGAAAGGCCCGGTTGAAACGCAGCCCCTGGCTGGCGGTCGCCCCGACAAGGATCGTGCGCAGGATCCCGGTCAGATCCATCGCGGACTGGAGCGCCTCGCCGATCTCGCGGACCACCGACAGCTGCGCGATGCGCCGCGTCAGCCTCCCTTCCATGACGCGCGAGGCGGTGAGGTCCGTCACGAGAAGGAGCGCGCCCTCCGAGCCGCCGTCGTGGGTGAGCATCTCGGTGCGCGTCACCATGACGTCGAGGATCCTCCCGTCCTGCGCCCGGTGCCGCGTCTCGTAGCGGCGCGTGTCCGGGCCCAGGGACAGCAGCGAGTCCCGCATGTGATCCTCGCCGACCAGCGTGCTCCATTCCTGGCCCAGGACGTTCTCCTGGGTGCGGCCATAGAGCAGCGCGGCCCCGCGGTTCCACGCGCACACGCGGCCCTCCCGGTCGACGATCGCGACCGGAACGGACCAGCCGCCGATGAGGCGAGCGAGGTCCACGGTCGCGGGCTCCTCGAGTCGCGGTGCGCCCGGGACCTTGTTGGCTTCCTGTGGAACCTGCGCGAGGGTCACGTCTCACGTCCTCCCACGACCCTCTGTGTTGAGCATTATAGGTGCCCTCCGCGGGCATGTCCACGGCACTCTCGTGCTTGTTCTCCTCATCCGACGCTCAAACGCGCGCGTCCCTGAGGAAGGCCGCCGCCTCTTCCGGGGCGGTCGGGTTCACGTAGAAGCCGGTCCCCCACTCGAACCCCGCGACCTTCGTGAGGCGGGGGAGCACCTCGATGTGCCAGTGGAAATCCACGGGCAGCGTGTCCCAGTAGTTCCGGCGCCGGACCAGGGTCTCGGTGTTGGGGGCGGTGTGGAAGACGAAGTTGTACGGGGGGTCCCGCAGCACCGTCTTGAGGCGCACCATGTAGTCCTTGAGGCAGCGAGCGAGCGCCTGCAGGTTCGAGCGCGGCTCGTCCGCGAAGGAATGCAGGTGGCGGCGCGGGATCAGCGTGGTCTCGAAGGGGAAACGCGACGCGTAGGGAGCCAGCGCGACGAAATGCTCGTCCAGGCTCACGATCCGCTCCCCGCTGTCCAGCTCCTGGGCCAGCATGTCGCAGTAGATGCAGCGCTCCTTGACGTGGTAGTGGTTCCAAGCGGATTCGAGCTCCACGGAGATCGCGCGCGGCGTGACCGGCGTGGCGATGAGCTGGGTGTGAGGATGGTCGAGGGTCGCCCCGGCCAGCGGCCCGTGATTCTTGAAGATCAGCACGTACTTGAAGCGGGGGTCGCGGCGGAGGTCGCGCAGGCGCTCCTGACACAGGATCAGCAACTTCTCGATCTGTGCCGTCGCCATGTCCGCGAGGTGCTGCCCGTGGACCGGGGACTCGACCACGACCTCGTGGGCCCCGATCCCCCGCATCCGGTCGTAGATCCCCACGGCGCGCCGCTCGAGATCTCCCTCGATCATCAGGGCCGGGTATTTGTTCGGGATCACGCGCAGCTCCCAGCCGGGACCGTTCGGCGCGCCTCCCGGGCGAACCGCCGTGATCTCGGGCGGGGTCTTGTCCTCGGCCCCCGGGCAGAAGGGACAGAACGTGCCCTCACGCGGAGGAGACTCCGGCGCGAGCACGTAGTCCGAGGGCCGGCGGCTGCGCTCGGTGGCGATGATCACCCACCTCTTGGAAACGGGGTCGTGCCTCAGTTCCGACATCGTAATCTCCTCGCGTCACCTTCCAGGCAGCCGGACCCGCAGCCGCCGAAGCTCATACCGACCAGTCGAAGCGCGAGGGGTCCTCCTCGGGAGCGGGAAGGTACAGGCTGCCGTCGCGCGGGATGCGCTGGGACACCCCGTCGAGCGTCTCGATCTCCACCTGGAAGTGCAGGTTGCCGTCGGGGTCCTGGAACGGCTCCAGCGGGAACGCGGCCTCGACGACGCGTCCCACAGCCATCTCCACGTCCCCCGCCCGCGCCGCGCCCGAGGCCGGAAGGGGAACGCGGCGCGTCTTCTCCGGGTGGCCGGGAAGCCGCAAGCTGAGAATCGCCCCTCCCAGCGAGGCCTCCGCAGGAGGATCGCAGGGATCGAGCCTCAGGTAGAGACGGGTCCCGTCGCTCCCGTAGTACACCTCGCGCACGAGGCGCGTGGCCGACTGCATGGTTCCCGAGCCGGTGTCGGCTTTCCCGGCGGGCAGCCACTCGAAATAGTCGGTGACGCACCCGTCCACGACCGGCGCCAGCGGACCGAACGGCAGGTGGAACCCGCGCGGCGCCCGATCGCGAATGGCGCGGGTCAGGATCTCCGGCGCATCGGCCCCGGCCGCGCTCCACGCGGCGCGGAGCTGGCGGCGGAATGCCGCATCGAACTCGGCGGCGAACGGCGTGAAGTGGTCGTCGCCGAACCACCAGAACCAGTCGCTGCCTTCCGCGGCCAGGACGGCTCGCCACGCGGAATCCTCGGCGCTGGGCGCTCCGCGCGCCCGCGCCACGAACTCGCGCGTCTCCGTGAGCCGCTCCCAGGCGCGGTTCTTCTCGGGATGACCGATCCAGGTGGCGAGGTTCCGGCCGATCCACGAGCCCGCCACCACGCGCGGCAGATCCCGGGCCAGGGACGGGTCTGCGGCTTGCGAGGCCGTCAGCGTTTCGATCGCGGGCTCCGACTCCAGCCCCCCATAGAGCGCCTCGAAGAACTCCTCGCCGTTGTCGTGGTAGTACTCCCACGCGTTCTCCCCGTCGAGGATCACGGAGACCGTGTAGGGACCCTGATTCTCGGGAAGGACCTCTCGCAGATGGGTGAGCCGTCGCAGGAAGTCCTCCGCGGCCAGCCGCGGATGCCAGGCGGAGTACACGAATCCGATCCGGTCGGACAGCTCGTGGTCGCGGAACAGCAGCACGGGGCCGTCCCGGAAGCGCCACGGTCGGTAGAGCAGGGTTTCCCGGCGGAAATCCGCCGTCCCTCGGTCCGCGGGCAGCCGCTCGCCGAGGGATCCCAGGAGCACGTCCTCGTCGCTGGCGGTCCAGCGGTAGCCCGCCTGGCCCATCAGCGCCAGCGAGGCTTCCGAGATCGCACCTTCCGGGGGCCAGCCCCCGGCAGGCTTGCGGCCGAACAACCCTTCGAAGCGCGCGAACGCCGCGTCGAGCTGCAGGCGCGCATCCTCGGCGTGCGAGAAGGCCCGCTCGGGGATGCGCAGCGAGGGCAGCGCTTCCAGCGCCGCGTCGAGCCCGCACAGCAGGGGCAGGATCGGATGGTAGTACGCGCTCACCGAGAACTCGATCCGCCCCTGGTCGGCGAGCCTCCGGAACCGCGGTAGGACGTCGTCGACGAAGACCTGCTGGAGCTCGAGCAGCGCTTGCTTGTCCTCCTCGCTGAAGCGGCGCCCCTTCTCCACGAGCTCGCGCGTGAGCCGCTCGCGACGCAAGAGCGGCCCGCTCCATGCGAGGTGGAAGAGGACCTGCAGGTCGCGGAGCGCCTCCTCGTCGAACCGGTCCACCGCCGATTGCGGGATCGGGTCGCTCCCGTAGTCCCCGCGCAGCGCGGCGAGCTCGTGCACCCGCCGCAGGTCCCGGGCCAGGGTGTCGCGGTTGAACGAGAAGAAGTGGGTGACGAGGAACCTCTTCTCCTCGCCGCTGAGCGCTGCCGCGCTCTTGCGCGCGACCTCCAGAAACGGGTCCGGCTTCCCCCGGCCGGTGCGCAGCGCGGCGAGCTGATCGAGGAGCGAGGGGACGACGTTGACGGTGGCGCGCACGCCCGGATGACGCGCCAGGTGCTCGACCATGTCCGCGTAGTCCTTGAGCGCATGCAGGCGCGTCCAGGGCATGGTGGGCGCCTGCGTGAGCGGGTCGGTGTACTCCGGCTGGTGCAGGTGCCAGAGCAGCACGAGGCGGATCGGTGGCTTCATCAGTCTCCGTTCGGTCCTCGCGGACGGAGCGCGGATTATACTCTCGGTGGCCGTCGCGCTGCGGCGAGGAAGAGAACATGGCGACCGACGCCGAGACTGTCCAGCGGGTTCCGAAGGTCGAGCTCCACCAGCACGTGGACGGCTCCATTCCTCCCCGCACTACATGGTCCCTGATGAAGCGCCACGGCCTGCAGCCGGTCCGGAACCTGCGGGAGATGCGCAGGCTGCTTCAGCTCCAGCCCGGCGAGGAGGGCTCCCTGCTCGCCTACCTCGACAAGTTCCACTATCCGCTGTGGATCACGCAGTTCTACGAGAACATCATCCGGGTCACCCGGGACATCGTGGAGGAGGCATACCGGCAGGGCGTGCGGATTCTCGAGCTGCGCTACTCCCCTGCCATCCACTCCTTCGCCGGGCTGACGCCGCGCCAGGCGATCCGCTGCGTCCTCACCGGGATGAATGCCTCGCTGCGAAAACACCCCGATTTGGAGCTGGGCCTGGTGGTGATCTCCATGCGCCAGCACGGGCCGCACATCGCCAAGATCATCGCCCGACAGGCCCTGGCGGAAGCCCAGCACCTGCACGAGCGGGCCGGCGTCGTCGGGTTCGACCTCGCGGGCGCCGAGCGCGGGAACCCGCCGCGGCTGTACCGGGAGGCGTACGAGATCGCGCGCCTGGGCGGGCTGGGGCTGACGGTTCACGCCGGGGAGGACGAGGGCCCGGCGAGAATCTGGGAGGCCGTGGATCTCCTGGGAGCGGACCGGATCGGCCATGGCTGCAGCGCCATCGCGGACCGGGCGCTGCTGCGGCGCCTGGCGCGCGACCGCATTCTCGTGGAGTGCTGTCTCACCTCCAACTACCAGACCGGTGCCGTGAAGCGGGGCGAGCCGCACCCCATCTACACGTTCTTGGAGCACGGAGTCCCCGTGGCCGTATGCACCGACAACACCACGGTCAGCGACACCGACCAGACGCGGGAGAACCTGCTCCTGCGGCCGCGGCTCAGCCACAAGGAGATCCGTGCCATCCACCGCGGGGCGGCCGGCCACAGCTTCATTCGCCGGATTCCCTTCCTGGTGGGGCGGCGGACGCGGGGGGAGGGGGTCTCTACAAGAAAGGCGCGGCGGGCGCTACAATGATCTCGGGAAGGAAAGATGACCGTGAGCACCGACCCTAAACACCTCGACCGGCTCATCGACCGGCACGTCGCGCTCTGGGAAGTGAAGCGGCGGGTGAGCCAGGAGGGGGAGAGTGCGACTCGCGGGATCCTGGCGCACCCGAGCGAGGGGCCGTGGGTCACCGTTTCCAAGCAGCTGGGCTCTGGCGGAACGGACCTCGCGAAGAAGATCGGCGAGCGGCTCGGCTGGCAGATCTTCGACAAGCAGATCCTGGAGGCGATCTGCCGCGAGACCGATGCGAAGGAGAAGATCCTCTCGCACCTCGATGGCCGCGCCGTGGGCGTGCTCGAGGAGTATTTGAGGCACTTGCTGGTGCCGGGAGACATCGGGCAGCCGGCGTACGTCAGGGAGCTCGTGCGCGTGATCTGGGCGATCGCCCGTCAGGGACAAGCGATCCTGGTCGGGCGCGGGGTGAACTGGATCCTGGAGCCGAAATTCGGCCTGCGGGTGCGGACGATCGCGCCCTTCGAGCAGCGGGTCGAGTACGTGGCGCGGGTCGAGGGGCTCGGCGTCGCGGAGGCGCGCAGGCGCGTCCACGACGACGACGCCGGCCAAATCAAGTTCATCCGCCAGGTGTTCCGCAGGGAGGTCGACGACCCCCTCGGCTACGACCTGATGCTGAATTTGGGGGGGATCGACCTCGCGACGGCCGCGGAAACGGTGGCGACGGCGCTGCGGGCCAAGGTGGAGTCCCTGACTTGAGGGACGCACCGGTCCCCACGCTGCCGGGCTCTCTCCTGACGCAGGAGGACATCTACCTCTTCAACGAGGGGAGCCACTTCCGGCTCTACGACCGGCTCGGCGCGCACGCGCTCGGGCAGGGGGAGAGTGCGGGCACCCACTTCGCCGTCTGGGCTCCGAACGCCGAGTACGTCTCGGTGATCGGCGACTGGAACGGCTGGGACCCCGGATCGCAGCCGCTGCGTCCCCACGGGCAGTCCGGGATCTGGGAGGGGTTCGTGCCCAAGGTGGGCACGGGGGCCCACTACAAGTACCACGTGCGCTCGCGCTTTCTGGGCTACAGTTCGGAGCGCTCGGATCCGTTCGGCTTCCACGGCGAGGTCTCCCCCAAGACCGCTTCCGTGGTGTGGGACCTGGGCTACGAGTGGAAGGACGCGGCGTGGATGGCCTCGCGCGGGCGACGCAATTCCCTGCACGCCCCGATCTCGATCTACGAGGTCCATCTGGGGTCCTGGATGCGCGTCCCCGAGGAAGGGAACCGCTTCCTGACCTATCGCGAGATCGCCCCACGCCTCGCCGACTACGTCGCGGAGAACGGCTTCACCCACGTCGAGCTGCTTCCGGTGATGGAGCACCCCTTCTACGGCTCCTGGGGTTACCAGACGACCGGCTACTTCGCCCCCACGAGCCGCTACGGCACTCCCCAGGATTTCATGGAGTTCGTCGACGTCCTGCACGCGCGGGGCGTGGGGGTCATCCTCGACTGGGTTCCGTCCCACTTTCCCAGCGACGGACACGGCCTGGCGTACTTCGACGGGACGCACCTCTACGAGCATGCCGATCCGCGCCAGGGATTCCACCCCGACTGGAAGAGCCTGATCTTCAACTACGGCCGGAACGAGGTCCGGTCCTTCCTGCTGTCGAGCGCCCTGTTCTGGCTCGACAAGTATCACGTCGACGGGCTGCGCGTGGACGCGGTCGCGTCGATGCTCTACCTGGACTACTCCCGCGAGAGCGGCGATTGGGTCCCCAACGCGTACGGCGGGAGGGAGAACCTCGAGGCGATCTCGTTTCTGCGCCGCTTCAACGAGGAGGTCTATCGCGCCCATCCCGACGTCGTGACGATCGCCGAGGAGTCCACCGCCTGGCCCATGGTCTCGCGCCCGACCCACCTCGGGGGCCTGGGGTTCGGGATGAAGTGGGACATGGGATGGATGCACGACACCCTGCTCTACATGAGCAAGGATCCGGTGCACCGCAAGTACCACCACGATCACCTCACCTTTCGCATGCTCTACGCCTTCACCGAGAACTTCGCCCTGCCGCTGTCCCACGACGAGGTCGTCCACGGCAAGGGATCGCTGGTGCGGAAGATGCCGGGGGACGACTGGCAGAAGTTCGCGAACCTGAGGCTCCTGCTCGGGAGCATGTACGCCCAGCCCGGAAAGAAGCTCCTGTTCATGGGCGGCGAGTTCGCGCAGTGGCGGGAGTGGGACCACGACCGGAGCCTCGACTGGGACGCGCTCGGCCACTGGCCCCACGCCGGGATGCAGTGCTGGGTGCGGGACCTGAACCGCGTCTACCGTGAGCTTGGGGCCCTCCACGAGCTCGACTGCGATCCCGAAGGGTTCCGCTGGATCGACTGCACCGACGCCGACAACGGCGTGGTGAGCCTGCTGCGGCGCGGAACGGATCCCGACGACGCCGTACTCGCCGTGTGCAACTTCACCCCGGTCGTCCGCCGCGGGTACCGGGTGGGGGTTCCGGCCCCTGGGTTCTGGCGCGAGATCCTCAACAGCGACGCCGGGGACTACGGCGGGAGCGGAGCCGGGAATCTCGGAGGAGTCGAAGCACAGCCTCGCCCCTTCCAGGGCCAGCCCTGCTCGCTGCCCCTGGTGCTCCCGCCGCTGGCGATCCTCTTCTTCCGGCGCGCTTAGCCTCCGTCACCCGCCCGGCACTCCGGATCGGCGTGGCGAAGCGGGCGGCCACACGCCATAATCCCGCGCTTCTCGACCAGGAGAACGGAGTCGACCCATGCCCGAGTTCATCTACACCATGAAGGACCTGCGCAAGGTGGTCCCGCCGAAGCGCGAGATCCTCAAGGGGATCTGGCTCTCCTACTACTTTGGCGCGAAGATCGGAGTCCTCGGCGCGAACGGCGCCGGGAAGAGCTCGCTGCTCCGCATCATGGCGGGCGAGGACGCCGACTTCACGGGGGAGGCGTTTCCGGCCAAGGGGACCCGCATCGGGTTCCTGCCCCAGGAGCCCAGGCTCGACCCGACGAAGACCGTTCTCGAGAACGTCGAGGAGGGGGTCGCGGAAACCCGCGCGCTGCTCGACCGCTACAACGCCGTGAGCGAGCGCTTCGCGGAGCCGATGGAGCCCGACGAGATGGAGAAGCTCCTCGAGGAGCAGTCGCGCCTCCAGGACCGGATCGACGCGACGAACGCCTGGGAGCTGGATCACACCCTGGAGCTCGCCATGGATGCTCTGCGCTGCCCGCCCGGAGACGCAGACGTCACGAGGATCTCCGGGGGCGAGCGGCGACGCGTGGCGCTGTGCCGACTCCTGCTGCAGCGGCCCGACCTGCTGCTGCTGGACGAGCCGACGAACCACTTGGACGCCGAGTCGGTGGCCTGGCTCGAGCGCTTCCTGAAGGACTACCCGGGCACGGTGATCGCCGTCACGCACGACCGCTACTTCCTCGACAACGTGGCCGGCTGGATCCTCGAGCTCGACCGCGGCGCGGGCGTCCCCTGGGAGGGGAACTACTCCTCGTGGCTCGGCCAGAAGCGCACGCGGCTCCAGCAGGAGGAGAAGGCGCAGAGCGCGCGCCAGCGCACCCTCGCGCGCGAGCTCGAGTGGGTCCGCATGGCGCCGCGCGCGCGCCAGGCCAAGAGCAAGGCGCGCGT
>Ga0316622_100000054_pt1 | contig 49867 bp, 34 predicted proteins | sample OWC_Aug_OW2_C1_D_FD_207646 | JGI IMG/M metagenome (GOLD analysis project Ga0316622, IMG submission 207646) | Wetland soil microbial communities from Old Woman Creek delta, Ohio, United States - OWC_Aug_OW2_C1_D5_C | ecosystem: Environmental > Terrestrial > Soil > Wetlands | place: USA: Ohio... | reverse complement strand
CGGCGCATCGCGCGCAGAAGAACCGCCTCATCGTCTTCGCGCGCGACCGCGCCCAGGATCAGTTCGCCCGGCACGGCAGATCGCCGCTGGAGCTGCGCCACGTGCAGCGCCTGCTGGACCCGGAGGCGCTCACGCTCGGCTTCGCCCGCCGCTTCGCCACCTACAAGCGCGCTGCACTTCTGTTCTCCGACCTGGAGCGCCTGCGCGGGATCCTCGGAAGCCAGGAGCGGCCGGTCCAGATCCTCCTCGCCGGGAAGGCGCACCCGGCCGACCAGGAGGGTCGCGACCTGATCCGCTCCATCTTCCAGGTCTCGGTCTCCCCGGGATTCAAGGGGCGCGTGCTCTTCATCGAGGACTACGACATGCGCATCGCCCGCTATCTCGTCCAAGGGGTCGACATGTGGGTCAACACGCCGCGCCGTCCGCACGAGGCGAGCGGCACGAGCGGCATGAAGGTCGCGGTCAACGGCGGCCTCAACTTCAGCATCCTCGACGGCTGGTGGTGCGAGGGCTACGACGCCTCCCACGGCTGGGTGATCGGCGAGAACCGGGATTACTCCGACCCGAACCTCCAGGATCGCGAGGACTCGGCGGCGCTGTATCGGGTCCTGGAGCAGGAGATCGTCCCCTGCTTCTACAGGAGGGGAGCGAGCGGGCTCCCCGAGGAGTGGATCGCACGGATGAAGACGGCGATCGCGGTCCTCGCGCCGCGCTTCAGCGCGTCCCGGATGATGCAGGAGTACTTCGAGAAGCTGTACCTGCCGGCGAGCCGGCGCGAGGGCTGGGGTTCGGAAATGGACGAGGTGCAATTCTGGGCTCCCTGAGCGAGCCCCTCTCCAAGACGAAGGCGCCCGGCGCGTCCCCCGGAGGATTCCAGGGAGCGCGCCGGGCGGGTTTGCTCCTCGAGCCTTCTAGCGCTTGTCCGTGCGCCTGAGGTTCAGAACCGTCCCCGGCAGCGTGAGGTCGGCGGGCGTCCCCTGGACCTGGGCCGGGACCGACGCGTTTCCGGCGGCGTCCACGGCAAAGACGCTGAACCAGTACGTGGTGCCGTTCGCGAGCCCGGTCTTGGTCGTGGAATCGCCGGCTCCCGGAGTGGCCGCCCGCGCGATGACCGGCAGGCCGTCCGCGGGGCTCGTCGGGTATTTGCCGTCCGAGCGGTAGCGCACGACGACACCGGCGAGGTCGGAAGCCGGGTTGGTCCAGTTCAGGGTCACCTGACCCGTGCCGCCGCTGGCGGTCAGGCCCGAGGGGGACGCGGGTGCGGTGACGTCCGCGTCCGGTGACTCGGTCGGCACGAACGTCGGATCGTTGGTGAGGACGATCCGGTCGGCGCGCGCCTGCGCCTCCCTGCCGCCCAGCTCCAGGTTGTGGAGCCCCTGGGTCAGGGTGTACGAGCGCCCGGCGCTCCACGTCCAGCTCGCGGTGGCGGACGGTGCGATCGTCTGCCGGTTCGCTCCGTCGATCGACTCGTACCACTCGTCGGAGCCGGTCGAGGTACCGTACAGGCGGACCCATAGGTACCAGGTCCCGGCCGCGGGGGCGTAGAACCCGAGGTCCGCCTTGCCGGCCGGGGAGGCGACCGTGCCGGTCGGCGTCCCCGAGGGGGTGTCGATCCAGGCTCCGCGGAAGGCGCCGCTCCCGGCCGTCGCGCGCACCGGGGAGACGACGGTCCCGCTCTCCGCCTCGATCACGATGTAGGTGTACGCGCTGGACGGCGTGGTGAACGTCCCGTCCGGCGAGGACGTGGCGCTGTTCCCGGCAGCGTCGGCGCTGCGCACGTTGAAGTAGTACTGCGTGGACGGCGCCAGCCCCCGGAGCGCGACCGAGTGGCTCGTCACGAGCGCCGTGTCCAGCGTCGTCTGCTGGTAGTTCGAGTCGGAGGCCTTGCGGTAGTAGACCTGACTGTCGGCGGTCTCGGAGGTCGTCCAGGTGATCGTCGCCGTGGTCGCCTGAGCGGTGGCCGCGACCGCGGAGATCACCGGTGCGCCGGTATCGGAGACCGTGGTGAATCCCGTGGCCTGGGTGTAGGTGGCGGTCATGGCGTTGTTCGCCAGATCCTTCACGCCAGCGGTCCCACCCAGAACCTGGATGCGGTAGGTCTTGCCGTTCGCGAGATTCGCCGCGGGGACGATGGTCGCCGTGCGTCCGTCCCCTGACAGCGCCGGGGATCCTGCCGCTTGGGCCACGGGCGTGCTCCCATCGAGCAGCGCGACCGTCGTCGAGGTCACCGTCGTCGCCCTCAGGGCTTCGCTGAACGTCACGCTCGGGTGCACGGAGAGCGGGATCCCGGTCGCGCCGTTCGCGGGGGAGGTCGAGGCGACCGTCGGCGGCGTGGCAGGAAGGACCGAGAACAGACCGCTCGACGTCCCGAAGACCTGATCGGGGTTGGTCACGTCGAGCGTGACGGCTCCGGTCGCTGCGCCGCTCGCCACGGTGATGTTCGCGGTGATCTGGCTGCAGGAATTGACGGTGACGGAGTTCACGGCGATGCCGGGGTTACCCAGCTGCAGCGTGGCTCCGTTCATGAAGTTCACACCGCTGATCACCACGTCGAGTTGCAGCCCCTGCTCCGCGCTCGCCGGAGCCACCCCCGTCACCGCGGGCCTGGGAAGGCCGCTGATCTCGTTGGAGAAACCGGCGCTGAGGTTACCGGCCGCGTCCCGGGCCTTCACCGCCACGTAATAGGTCGTGCAGTCGGCGAGGCCGGACAGCGTGACCGAGGTCACGAGGCCTACGTCCTGCTGCTGCGTGTAGTTCCCCGACGAGGTTCCCCACGAGACCCGGTACCCGGCGAGGTCCGGATCCGTGACGGGGTCCCATGCCACGGCGATCGTGCCTGCGGATACGGGGAGCGCGGCGAGAAGCGAAGTGGAGAGGAGCAACCAGAAGACCCGTTCGATACGCATCGACGACCACCCTCCTGTCACCACCGGTGCACCCATAGCCACAGACGTGCCACTCCTGCCGGGCACACCTCGACGCGGGCTTAGTCGCGTGCGGAAGCGACTTGCGCGGCATGGGATGCAGGCACGGCGAGGCGTGTTCCCGCCGTTCTCATGACGGATGCGTGTCGAGCTTACGGAATTGGTCGGGGACTGCGCCGGTCAGACCCAGAACTTCCAGGCTGGCCGGGGTCGTCCTTCCTCGGCTTCGAGGACGACGTCGTGCACGGGAATTCCGGGGACCGCGGATGCCACGAGCTGGCGAAACTCCGCTGCGTCGGCGTCCGGGCCCGTGTGGTTCGTCGGATTGGTGGCCAGCGCGATGAGCCGGAGCGGACGAACGACACGGATCCGACCTTCCCCCTTGAGCCACGCCTGGAAGTAGATCGGAGCGAGACTGATGCGCGTCGCGTCCCGGACCACGAGCGTGCAGCGGAACGTGGAGCGGACCAGAGGCATGATGAACTCGTCGTTGAGCCCGTGCGGGAGGAGGATCGCGGACACCGTCCCCTCCGCGCGGCGCAGCGCGGCCATGGGATCCTCGAGGCCCGGAGGGAGCATGCCCACGACGCGGCCGCTCTCGTCGAGCAGCAGGGGGACGCCGCGCCCCGCGGCCTCGTCCCAGCCGCTCGCCCAGAGGGGCTCGCAGGTCGGCACGGAGAGGCTGTCCACGTGGAACTTCGCTGCGGCGGCGGACCTGGCGGGGGTCGCGGACCAACCGGAGGAGAGCACGATCACGACCCCGTCCGTCACCCCGGGCGAGGCGAAGCCGCGGCGCTCCCAGCCTCCGTCGACCAGCACAGGCCCGCTCGACAGGTCCTCGAGCCGTCTCAGGACCGCGCTCAGGGCCTCCGGCCCTTCCGGCCCATACAGGTCCAGCGCCGCGTCCCTCGACATCCTGCAGATGTGGACCTCTCCGCGGGGGCTTTCCCAGGAAGTCCGCTCGAGGATCTCCACGGCGTCCGCGGACGATTCCACAACGTCCTTCGCCGTCGCCACAACGGTCCCCGCGGGAAGCCCGAGCCGGGTCACGGGCTCAGCGACGATCCCCTCCGCTTCCGGGCCCAGACGCGGCACGGAGGTGACCCCCAGCGTCAGGTTGCGCCGCTGGATCTGCGACACGAGAGACGAGAGCACGGTCCGGGCGCCGGCCCGCGGATGGAGCCCGAGGATCGCAATCCTCTTGGATCCGCTCTCCACCAGGCGATCGAGAAGGCCCGGGGAGGGAGGTCGCTTAGCCTTTCTGCTGGCCATGGGGCAGACGCTTCCTTGCCCGCGCGGAAACCGCTGCGAGGCTGGAGGCGGCGACCGGATTTGAACCGGTGAATCGCGGTTTTGCAGACCGCTGCCTTACCACTTGGCTACGCCGCCCCGGGGATGGGCGAATATACCGTGCGCCGGAAAGGGGGTCAATCGCGCGGGCTCGCGGACCCGTGGGTCGGCGAGAGCTGCTTGCGCATCGTCTCCACGAGCTCCTCGACCCGGAATGGCTTCGCGAGCATGCTCGCGCCGCACCGTGCGAGATGGCTGCAGTCCTCGGGGCTCAGTGAGGTTCCCGTGACCACGAGAGTGCGTCGTGCCAGCTCGGGTCTGGCGGCGAACAGCGCGCCCAGCCAATCCAGACCGTCCCGGCCCGGCATGCGCACGTCCAGGGTGATCCCGTCCACGGGCTGCGAGGACAGGACCCGGTCCGCCTCGTTCGAATCCCGGGCGCGGACGCACTCGTGCCCCGCCGTCGTCAGGGTATCTTCGATGAGATCGGCGACCTGGGGCTCGTCTTCCACGACCAGGATGCGAATGGTCCGCCCTCCTTGCCCGTACGAAGTCTAGTGTCCCGCATGGCGCGAGTAAAGTCCCCGGGAAACCCCTCGTCGAGACCCCGCTCCGCGGGCTCGTCCCCGGCGGTCTACAATAGGGAGGTACACGCCCAGGAGAACCGACCATGCCCACCTACGTTCTGATGACGTCGCTCTCGCCGGAAATCACCCGGAACATGCGGAACCGGGAGGAGATCGGGAAGGGCTGGAAGCAGCGCATCGCGAGCCAGGTCCCGCAGGTGAAATGGATCGCGCACTACGCGCTCCTCGGCCCCTACGACTTTCTCGACATCTACGAGGCCCCCGACGAGGAGGCGGCGGCCAAGGTGTCCATGATCAGCCTCGCGCTCGGGGCGCTACGCGCGGAATCGTGGACGGCGATCCCCTACGGGCGGTTTCTCGAGCTCACCAAGGAGATCTGATGGGCGCCGACGAGTCCCTGGCCCCCGGCTTCCTCGTGGCCGTGCCCCAGCTCCGGGACCCGAATTTCCACCAGTCGGTGGTCTTGCTCCTGCAGCAGGGCCCCGAGGGCACGCTCGGCGTGGTGATCAACCGGGAAAGCATGCTGCTGCTCCGGGACCTCTGCCGCGACCACGACATCCCGTACGCGGGCGATCCGGGGAAGCGCGTGCGCCAGGGAGGCCCCGTCCAGCCCGAGCAGGGGCTCGTCATCTACGGCCCCGAACACGAGGATCCGGAGGGCAGGTCGGTCGTGGACGGCCTCCACGTGAGCGCCTCCACGGGCACGCTCACACGTCTGTGCACTCTTTCGGCCGGCCGTTTCCAGTGCTACGCCGGATACGCGGGCTGGGGACCCGGGCAGCTCGAGCGGGAGATCCACGAAGGCTCCTGGATCCTGAGGCCCGCGGACGCGCGCCTGGTTCTCGACTCCGACCCGGACGAGGTGTGGACCCGCGCTCTGCGAGACATCGGACTGGACCCCGGCGCGATCGTCTCCGGGGGCGTCGAGGCCTGACGCACGACACTAGGGCAGGAACGTGGCGGGTTTCTTGAGCTTCGCCGGCAGGTACTCGTCGATCACGTAGTTGAGCCCCCAGCGCGCGAGGGCCTGCTGCTCGGCCCGCACGCCCATCTGGATGAGCTGCTCCATCGCTCTGGCCCACGGCTTGTGGATCTGGAAGAACGGGTCGTTCTTGAGGGCGTCCTTTGCGCGCTTGAGGTCCACGTCCTTGAGAGGATGGGTGGGCAGCTTGTAGTCCGTGATGTCCTGGGGGGTGACGCCCAGGAACGAAGCCCGCGGCACGCAGAAGAAGCGGTTGATGTGCGCGGCGTTGCCTGACCCCACTTTCAGCGTCCGGTAGATGTTCGAGATCCCGTAGGGATCGCAATCCACGAAGGCGTAGACGGGGAGGTCGCACTGGTCGGAGAGCCGGCGCACGAAGCGCCGCGTCGCGCGGGTCGGCACCCCGGCCATCGAGACGAGGATACAGCTCGCCTTCTCCCAGAACTTGTGGCTCTGGAGCCGCTGGAACATACCTCCCGTCTCGATGCACAGGATGAACTTGGCCTTCGTCTCGAACGTCAGCTGCTCCACCAGGGACGGGATCGAGTAGGCGCCCGAGCCGAAGCGTGTGCAGTCGATGGTCTCGGTCTTCCCGGTCTCCAGGTCGGTGTCGTGGACGAGGAGCTTGCCCGCGACCGCACCGCCGTGCTCGTCCGGAATGAAGCGAAGCTGCTCGCGGCTGACCCCGGAGACCGAGAACATCGCCTCGATGTCGTCCATCACCATGTCGGACTCGCCTTGCTCGTCGAAGCGCGCCTCCCCCCAGTTCTTGGACTGATAGTAGGCGTCTCGCTTGGTGGCGAAGTCGCTGGTGGTCACGAGTTCCTTCGACAGGGCCATCATCTTGAGCGTCTGCGCGAAGGTCTTGGCCGTGTTCACCGTGAGCGTGCGCACGGACTTCCCCTTGCCGATCTCGAAGTAGCCCTTCTTCGGATCGTAGCGGACGTTTCCGAGCGATCGAATCGGGAAGGACACCTCCGGCTTCGTCATCTTCTCGACCCGTCCTTCGATCGCGCGCGCCACCTCCGTGATCGCCTGGATCGTCACCCGGTCGAGCTTGGCCTTCTCCGCCTGCGGCGATTTCATGGCTTTCCCTCCAGGACAGGAGCGACGGTCCTCACAGACCCAGGATCCGGTCGATCGTGGCCAGGAGCCCGCGGATCTCCCACTCCTGGGTGTCGCCCATGTGAGCGATGCGGAAGGTCTTCTCCTTCAGATCCCCGTATCCGTTGGAGATCTGGGCCCACTGCCTCCCGAGCTCGCGGTTCAGATCGGCGACGGAGATCCCCCGCGTGTTGGTCACGCAAGTGAGGGTCGGGGATTCGTAGCCTTCTTCCGCGAAGACGCGGAAGTGCCGGCGAGCCCAGGTCCGGACGATCTGCGCCAGAGCGTCGTGCCGGAGGTAGCGACGATCGAGCCCTTCGGCGAGGATGTCGTCGAGCTGGGCGTCCAAAGCCTGGATCTGCGCGATGGCCGGGGTCGCCGGCGTTTCCTTCCGCTCGTCGTACTTCAGCATCTCGACGAAGTCGAAGTAGTACCCGCGGTTCTCCACGCCACGGGCCTTGTCCAGGGCGCGTGCGGAGACCGAGGCGACGCTGAGGCCCGCGGGGAGGGCGAACGCCTTCTGGACCCCCGCCAGGCACACGTCGATCCCGTAGGCGTCGACGGGGACGCGCACGCCGGCCAGCGAGGAAACCGCATCCACGAGGAAGGTGACGTCGGGATGCCGCGCAACCACCGCGGCGATTTCGTCGAGATGGTTCATGACGCCGGTCGACGTCTCGTTGTGAACCACGGTGATGGCGTCGTAGCCGCCCTGGGACAGGGCGCGGTCCACCCGTTCGGCGGTGATGGCCTTCCCCCAGTCGACCCGGAGCGCATCGGCCTGCTTGCCGTTGGCTCGGGCGACGTGAAGCCAGCGCTCCGAGAACGCACCCTGCGTGCAGCACAAGACCCGCTCGCGGACGCAGTTTCGGATCGCCGCCTCCCACACACCGCTCGACGAGCAGGTGAAGAGGAACACCCGCTCCTTCGTCTCCAGGACCGACTTCAGCTTGGGGACGACGCGGCCGTACAGCGCGCGGAACTCCTCGGAGCGGTGACCGATCTGGGGGCGACCGAGAGCCGCGAGATTCTCGGGGCGGACCTCCGTGGGTCCCGGGATGAAGAGTCGCTTGTGGGGCACGGTGACCTCGTTTTTCGGATCGGACGGATCAGGGCCGGCCGGCCTGCAGGATCCCCTGGTTCTGCGCCGCGCGCAGCCCCTCGGGACCAAGTTTCCGATCGAGCCAATCGAGAAGGACCTCCGGCTCCAGTACGCCGGTCCGTCGCGAGATCTCGCGACCTTCCGGATCGAGCAGGACGATGGTCGGATAGCCGCGAATCGCGAAGCGCCCCGCCAGCTCCGTTCCGACATGTCCATCGTGGGGGGCCTCGTCCTCGGCATTCACGCGCACCGGCACCAGGTCCGCGAGACGACGCACCACGTCGGGATGATGAAACGTGGTCCGGTCCATGATCTTGCAGGCCCCGCACCAATCGGCGTAGAAGTCCACGAGCATCGGTCTGCCGTCGGCCCTCGCCCGCTTGAGACCGGCGCCGAACGTGCTCCATGGAACCCCGGGCCGGGATCCCCCCATCCCCGACGCGGCCGCGCTCCTCGGGGACGAAGATGCTGGCGACGGCGAGTCGAGCGTGGAGCGAGGAGCGAATCCCGACGTTCCACGCGCGGGGCTGTCCCCCGTCGAGGGACGCTTCCCGTGGCCCTCCGCGGACAGCAGCAGGGTTGACGCGGCGACGATCCCCAGGAGCACGAGAGACGCGGAACTCGTCCAGCCCAGCGCCCGGCCGAGTGTGCTTCGCGGGGCGCCCCCCTCTGCGACGCCGCGGCGTGCGTCCCCTGTGCCCGGCAGCGCGAGGAGCACGAGGGTCGCCGCGGAGGCCAGCAGGACGACGAAGTCCAGCGCCTCGCCGCGGCGATCGATCTGGACCGCACCGATGCCGGCCAGGAGCGTCGAGGCGGCCAATCCTACCCAGCGCGCCCAGCGCTGACGGAGGAGCAGTCCAAGGCTTAGGGAGGCACCGAGAACGGTCCACAGGATTCCCGCCAGGAGCCCGAGCGCCGGGGGAGGGGCGAGCACCCGGCCTCCGCACCACGGACACAGGACCAGGAACACCACGGCTGCAAATACGACACCGAAAGGCACGCGACCCTCTCCGTCGATTCGCGGAGGATATACAGCAGACCGGCCGCACCCGCAACGTGCGCCGATCCGGGTTACGATTCCTTCGCGCGCCATGCGCGCGAGCGAGCCATGACAACGAGCATCGCCGGGAAGACAGCGGGAATCCTTCTCCTCTTGCTGGGGGCGGCAACCGGCGCGACCCGGGGGGCCTCCGAGCCCGATCTCGAGATCCGGGTCTTGGCCCGCTCGATCGTCCCCGGAGAGGCAGCGCGGGTTCTCGTCGCCTCGCGGGAGCCACTCGTTTCGCTGCGCGGCACATTCGCCGGCCGAGCGCTGTTCTTCCAGCGCCACGAGCCATGGCTCCCGCCGCAGGACCGGGAGCTCTGGTCGGCGTGGTCGGTCGTCGATCTCGGTGCGAAGCCGGGCTCGCGCAGGGTGGAGATCGCGGGGCGGGCCGTCTCGGGCAAGAAAGTCCACGCGACGAGGACGGTCCGGGTGCTGCCGAAAGAGTTCCCCACGCAGCGGCTGCGAGTGGAATCCCGATACGTCACGCCGCCGTCCGAGGCGGAGGAGCGGATCGCGCGGGAACGCGAGCACCTGGCAGCGGTGTACGCGACCTGCACGCCGATCCCGCCGGTTTCGCGTCCTTTCCTGGCACCGGTTCCCGGGAGTCCGAGCTCGCCGTTCGGAACGCGCCGGATCTTGAACGGCGTCCCCCGCGAGCCCCACCCCGGGATCGACCTCCCCGCCGCCGAGGGCGATCCGGTGCGTGCCGCCGGTCCCGGGCGGGTCGTGGTCGCGGCCGAACTCTACTACTCGGGCCGCACCGTGATCCTCGACCACGGGGGCGGCCTCTTCACGTTGTACGGGCACCTGTCCCGGATCGACGTGAACGAAAAGGCCTGGGTGGAGAGCGGTCAGCTCCTGGGACTTGCGGGCGCCACCGGGCGGGCCACCGGCCCCCACCTTCACTGGGGTGCGAAGGTCGGCGACCGTCCGTTCGACCCCTCGTCTCTCCTCGACCCGGCGCTGTATCGCGTCAGATGATCCCCGCCGCGAGGCGCGCTGCCTTCTCCGCTTCCGTTCGGGCGCGATCCATTGCCTCGCGCGCCTCGTCCATGGCGCGGCGCACCTGCTGCTTCACGGCCTGCCGGAGTTCCTCCTGGGCCTGGCGGACCGACTCCCCATGTGCCGTGGCTTCCTCGGCGAACGCCCGCCGGAGCGCTCGCTGTGCCTCCCGCACCGCCCGCTGCTGATCGCTGAGCATGGCCCGGGGACCTCTGGGCTGATCCTCCTCTGGCTCGGCGGCCGGGATCGCCACCTGGAGATGGATCGTCTTGCGCTCGCGCACGAGCTCCAGGTCGATCGTCTTCCCGTCCTTGTCCGCCATGGCCTCGATGAGCGCGCCGGCATCGACGACCCGCTCGCCGTCCACGGAAACGATCAGGTCGCCCACCTTCACGCCCGCCTTCTGAGCCGGGGTCCCCGCGAGGACCTTTCCGACCAGAACGCCGGCATCGTCGCTCCCACCCATGTGCGCTCTCAGCTCCGGAGTCGTTTCCACGAGTTCCACGCCCAACCTCGGACGGTCTCCCCGCCACATCCACACCCGGGGAGAGACGTGCAGGTTCTTGAGCTTCTCGCCGAGGTCGTCGAGCCCCTTGAGGTCCGGAACCGAGGGGATCGATCCTCCTTCCCCAAACCCGTACCAGGGACCCCGCGGCGCGGCCCGCTCACCGACCTCGACGGTCACCGTTTCCTTCCGGCCGTCCTTGCGGACGAGCTTGACATCGACCTTATCGCCGGGGCGCGAGGCGTGGATCTTCTCCGTCAGGCGGGCCGGGCCACGGATCACATCCCCTCCGAACCCCACGATCGTGTCGCCGCGCCGGATCCCCGCCTTGTCCGCCGGAGACCCATCCGAAACCGTCACGACCTTGGCGCCGCCCTCCGGGCTCTTCGTGTCCTCTTCCAGAGATACCCCAAGATACGGGCGCGTGACGGCATCCCCTTCGTCCTCGTCGCCGTCCACGACCACGACTCTGACGTCCTTCCTCGGCTCCGGCTTCGGCTTCGGAGCCTCCGCCGCGGCCACGGCGCGGCCCCACGCGAAGAGTGCCGCGGCCACGGCCAGCGCCCCGGCGATCCCCAGAGCGCTCCAGACGATCGGGCTTCGCTTTCCCCTGGGAAGTTCGTTGCTCATGAATGGTCTCCTTTCGCTTTCCGGAATCTAGTACGCGCTCGATCCCGGAAAGTCGCAGGCGCCCAGGCGCGGATTTTGTAATTTGGCTTCCTGCGCCCGGTGGTTGCCGTGGACAGTGGAGGCCTTCTTCCCTATCCTCGGCGTCGTGCCGCCCCCGAAGCCAAGGCTCGGACTTCACGCGAAGATGCTGGTCGGCGTTGGTGCGGGTGTCGCGTCGGGCCTGGCGGCGTTCTTCCTTCTCGGCGCCGACCCGCGCCTCGAGAGGTTCATCCGCTACGCCACACAGCCCGCGGGGCAGGTCTTTCTCCGCCTGCTCTTCATGCTGGTGGTTCCTTTGATCTTCTCGGCGCTCGTCCTGGGCGTCACCGGCCTCGGGGACCTGAGGCGCCTGGGGAGGATCGGCCTCAAGACACTCGCCTACACGGTCGTGGTTTCCGCGATTGCGGTGCTCCTGGGCATCCTTCTCGTGAACCTGCTCCATCCCGGCACAGGGATGTCCGAGGCGACGCGGGCGAAGCTCTCCACGGGGGCAGCGGAGCGTGCCGCCGCACTGCAGGGAGGCACCCTGCCCCGGACCGGGATCGACCTCCTGGTGCAGATCGTCCCCGACAACCCGCTGCGAGCCGCGGCGAACGGCGACATGCTCGCGGTCATGTTCTTCGCCCTCCTCTTCGGAATCGGGCTTTCCTGCACGCCCGGCCAACCCGCCCGTCGTCTCGCGGAGACGATCGAGGGTCTGTACGACGTCACCATGCGTCTGATCGGCCTGGTGATCTCGATCGCCCCGTACGGCGTTGCGTGTCTACTCTTCAATCTCACCGCGCAGCTGGGCTGGGAGATCCTGGTCCAGCTCGGCCGCTATGTCGGGGTCGTGGTGCTGGCCCTGGCGATCCACCAGTTCGGGGTGTACTCGCTGTCCGTGCGGCTTCTGGGCGGGATGAGCCCGCTCCGGTTCTTTCGCGGGATCCAGGATGCGATGATCACGGCGTTCTCCACGGCCTCGAGCAACGCCACCTTGCCCACGGCACTGCGGGTGGCCGAGGAGGAGCTGCACCTCCCCCCCCACGTCAGCCGCTTCGTCCTGACCATCGGCTCGACCGCGAACCAGAACGGAACCGCGCTCTTCGAGGGGGTCACCGTGCTCTTTCTGGCGCAGTTCTACGGGGTGGAGCTGACGCTCGCGAAGCAGGCCCTGGTGGTGCTCGTGTGCATTCTCGGAGGGATCGGAACCGCCGGCGTCCCGGCAGGCTCCATGCCCGTCGTGGCCCTCATCCTGGGGATGGTCGGCGTGCCCGTCGAAGGGATCGGCCTGATCCTCGGCGTGGACCGCTTTCTCGACATGTGCCGGACCACGCTCAACGTGAGCGGAGACCTCGCCGCCGCGGTGGTCGTCTCGCGCGGCGAGCAGCCCGGAACGTAGCCGCCGGGACCTCCACACAAAAAGAAACCCCCGCGGGGGGGGGCCGCCGCGGGGGTGGGATACGCCGTCGGTTTCGACGGCGCCTGTCGTCTAAGTTCCAGGACCTACCAGCGGACTTCCATCTGCGCCATGTAGCGGTTGATGGCATCGGCAGTGAAGCCGGGGCCGTCAAAGACCTTACCGGGGTTCCAGCTGGCCCAGAGGACGGCAAAGCCCACCTTGTCGTTCATGTTGTAGTGGTAGTTGAGGTCGAACTCGTCGCCGATCGCGTCCTCCGTGGACCCGTAGGAGGCCGCCTCGTTCCAGGTGAACATGTGATAGGACAGGCCGAACATGTGCTTCGCGTTCTGCCACCGGTAGCCAAGGTTGATGTCCTCGATGTCCGAGGGGCCGCCCCACACCGTGTCCTCCCAGTCGGCATCGCCCAGACGGTTGTAGGCGTGGAAGTCGCCGTACAAGTTGTGGAAACCCTCGTCCTTGTTGGGCGTGTTCTGATCGTCACCCGAGGAGCTCCAGTAGCCGACGTGCACCCGGCTGTTGGAGTCCCCGTGCTTGAAGCTCCAGCCGAACCAGCCCTCGATCACGTCGCCCGAAAGGTCCAGCGCGGGGCTTCCGAACAGCGGCTCGCCGAAGTCGCCGCTCTGGAAGGCCCACTCGATGTTCCAGTCGAACGCACCGTTTTCGACGTTCGGCATCTTCGCCCAGCGGAAGCCGTACGTATCGAGCTTGGTGTCGAGATCGAGCACCTGGTTAGACAGATAGTACGCGCCCGCGGTCCCCCACTTCTTTTCCGCGATGTCATAGTCGAACGTCAGGCCCCAGAGGTTCTCGTCGTTCGATCCGCCGTTGACGAAGACACCCTGCTGATCGAGGTTCCCTTCGAACGTCTTGTGGTAGAACCCGTCGAGGCGCCAGCTCTCGCCTCCCCACCAGAGACGCGCACCGTCGAAGGACGTACCGTTGTAGAACTCGTAGTTGCCCAGGAAGAGCTCGGTACCGTAGGTGTGCTCCATGCGGCCGACCGCGAAGGAGACGTTGCTGCCGCCGATCTTGCTCACCTCGACCGACGCCGTGTACACGTTCACCTCGCTGAGGCCGAAGGGATCGGCAGCGTCGGCGGACTGTTCGGGCGGGTATGCCGGGCTCTTGATCGGGGCCTCGTTTCCGAAATGCCCGAAGCCCTGGAGCTGAACCTCCGCCTTCACGTTCTCGGCGAGCTCCGCGTTCATTCCCACGACGACACGGTACGGCCAGAACGTGTACGAGTCGTCGGCCACATCGCCCGGAGTCGTGCTGTCCTGCAGGTCGAAGTAGTTCTCCACGGACTCGAAACGGCTGCGCACCATGCCGGACCAGGTGATCTTCGCTCCGTCCTCCGCCGCCACGGCGGGGACTGCCAGCACCACGGCCGTCGCGGCCAGCAAAACAACGAACGCCAGCTTCCTCATTCCGCTTCTCCTCCTCTTTCACCTCCGCCCCTGGCGGAGTCGAGAATCCTGCTCACGGGGGATGGTTCCTGCTCTCGACGCTTCGAGGGAGAAACCATCGGTTATTGCAACTCTCGGCTGCCCCCCACGCGCCAGGCAGGCCAGAGTCGCCGATTAGAGCAATCCGCTTGCCACGCCCGCCCGGGTTGCTGTCGACACGGGGCAAGTCGCGAAGGATCAAAGTGTTCCGGGTGTGGCTTGGCGCAACCGCATTGTTGCGCTGGGGTCGACGCGCACTTCGAGCGCTCCAATGTGTTGAATCCGTTCAAGGCGTTGGATTCCGGCCGACCTGCCGCAGGCGAGCGCCCGCGCCGCCGGAGGCACTCCCCTGCTACTCGTACCGCAGGGCTTCGATCGGATCGAGCAGGGAGGCCTTCACGGCCGGGAAGAACCCGAACAGGACCCCGATCAGCGCGGAGAACCCGAACGCCAGCCCGACGGAGCCGAGGTCGATCTCCACGGGCCAACCGGCGAGTCGGGCGGTGATCCGCGACGCCAGCGCGCCGAGCGCGACGCCGAATGCCCCGCCCGTGACGGAGAGCACGACCGCCTCGAGCAGGAACTGCGCCAGAACGTGCCGGGACTTGGCGCCGATCGCCATGCGCAGCCCGATCTCGCGCGTGCGCTCCGTCACCGACACCAGCATGATGTTCATGATCCCGATCCCGCCCACGACCAGCGACACGGCGGCCACGATCCCCAGCAGGAGCGAGAAGGTCTTCGTGTTCTCCGCCGCCATCGAGGCCATCTCCTCCTGGGAGCGCATCATGAAGTTGTTCTCCTGGCCCGGGCCGAGCCGCTGCCTCTGCCGGAGGAGCGACTCGATCTCCTTCTGCGCGCTGGCGACCTTGTCCACGGAGACCGCCGAGACGTAGATCACGTTGATGCGCGTGGTCCCCATGAGCTGCTTCATGACCGTGGTGTACGGAGCGGCGACCATGTCGTCCTGGTCGTCGCCGTGGGTGTTTCCTCCCTTCTTCTCCAGAACGCCCACGACACGGAACGGCACCTTCTTGATCCGGACGAGCTGGCCGACGGCCCCTCCCTCCGGGAACAGGTTGTCCGCAACGGTCCGTCCCAGCACGCACACCTTCGCCGAGCCCTTGATGTCCGCGTCGGTGAACCAGGTCCCCTCTCCGAGATTCCAGGCGCGGATGAACGGCCAGTCCATCCCGACCCCCTGGATCTGGGTGCCCCAGTTCAGCTCGCCCGCGATGACCTGTCCCCCGGTGCGCACGCCGGGCGACGCGTACGCGACGGAGGGGCATTCCTCCTTGATCGCCGCGGCGTCCGCGGGGGACAGGCTCGACTGCCCGGTGAAGATCCTCGCCCCCGACTGCGTGACCGCGCCCGGGAAGATCATGAGGAAGTTCGTCCCGAGGGAGGTGATCGAATCCTGGACCAGCCGAGCAGCACCCGAGGTGATCGACACCATACAGATCACGCACGTGACACCGATGATGATGCCGAGCATCGTGAGCGACGAGCGCATCTTGTTTCGCAGGATCGAGCGCAGCCCGCCTTTCAGGATGTTGGCCGTACGCACCATGGCGATCCTCATGACCGGACCTCCCGCGGGAGCGGCACGCCTGCGGCGCGCGGGGCGAGCACCTGAGCCACGGGCTCGTCGCTCACGACCTTGCCGTCCCGCATGTGAATGGCGCGCCGGGCGTGCTGCGCCACCTCCTGTTCGTGCGTGATCAGGATGATGGTCCTGCCCAGCGCGTTCAGGGCCTGGAACGTGGCCAGGATTTCCTCGGAAGTACGCGAGTCCAGGTTGCCGGTCGGCTCGTCCGCGAGCAGGATCGCCGGATCCGTGATCAGCGCGCGCGCGACCGCCACCCGTTGCTGCTGCCCGCCGGAGAGCTGCGAGGGGTGATGGTGCTCGCGGCCCTCGAGTCCGACGTCCGCCAGGACCTTCCGGGCCCGCACCATGCGCTCGCGGGGCCCCAGGGCGCCCCTCCCGTACAGCAGCGGAAGCTCCACATTCTCGAGGGCCGAGGTGCGCGCCAGAAGGTTGAAGCTCTGGAACACGAAGCCGATCTTGGCGTTGCGGATCTCCGCCCGGGAATCCGAGTCCAGTCGCGAGACATCCACCCCGTCGAGGTAGTAGCTGCCCTCGGTGGGCCGATCGAGGCAGCCCAGCAGGTTCATGAGCGTCGATTTCCCCGAGCCGGATGGCCCCATCACCGCGACGAACTCACCCGCCTCCACGCTCAGGCTCACTCCGTCGAGCGCGCGGACCTCGGTCGGGCCCATCCGGTAGACCTTGACTAGGTCGCAGACCTCGACGAGCGCGGGCATCAGAACATCCGCCCCCCGCCGGGCGGACGGGCGTTTGTCTGCACCCGGGACGTCGCCTGGCCGACGATCACCTTGTCTCCGGGCTGGACCTCTCCTTCCACGATCTGGGTGAACTTGCCGTCGGAGATCCCGGTGCGGATCGCGACCCGCCTCGGGCTCCCCGTGGAGTCCATGAGGTAGATGGCCTGCGGCCGCGTCGATGGGTCTCCACGGGCCACGGCTCCGCCGAACTGCGCCGCGGCGGCCGCGAACCCTCCGCGGCCCTCTCCCCCCCGCGCCGCGCGGCCCTCGACGCCGCCCGCGCCCCCGCGGCCGGGGGGCGCTCCGCCCTCGGCCTTCTCCTCGCCGCGCCCCGCGCGCTCGCCCGCTGCGGCCTGCGTCTGCGTCGGCCGGAAGCGGAGCGCCGCATTCGGAACCCTGAGCACGTCCTTGACCGTGGCCACCTCGATCGTCACGTTGGCGGTCATCTGCGGGCGGAGCTTCTCCTCGGGGTTCGGAACCCGGAGGATCACGGGGTAGGTGATCACGTTCTGGTTCACGGTGGCGTTGAGGCGGATCTGGGCGATCTCGCCGTGGAACTCCTGCTCCGGGTACGCATCCACGCTGAACCGCGCGGACTGCCCCACGCGAATCCGGCCGATGTCCGACTGGTCCACGTCCGCCTGGACCTGCATCTTCGTGAGGTCCTGGGCGATCGTGAACAGCGTGGGAGCCTGGAACGAAGCAGCCACGGTCTGCCCGACATCGTACTGGCGGGCCACCACCACCCCATCGATGGGAGAGAGGATCTTCGTGTACTTGAGGTTGGTCTCCGCCTGGCGAAGCGCCGCCTCCGCCTGCTCGACCTGCGCCTGGGCGGAGTCGAGGTTCGCCTTCGCGGCGTCGTAATCGGCCTGGGGGGCCAGGTTGTCTCGAAGCAGCCGCTCCTGGCGCTCGAAATCCACCCGGGAGCGCCTCATCTGCACCTGGGCCTGGAGCAGATCGGCCCGCCGCTGCGAGACCATCGCCTCGAACGGCGTCGGATCCAGCTCCGCGAGCAGCTGGCCTTGACGCACCGGGCTATTGAAGTCGGCATGGAGCCGGGCGATGATCCCGGAGACCTGGCTTCCGACCTGGACGGTCGTGACCGCCGAGATCGTCCCCGTGGCGGTCACCGCCATGGTCAGGTCCCCTTTCTCCACGCTCTCGACGCGGTACGTTTCCTCGGGAGCGCTCTGCGAACGTCGCAGGTAAAAGAAAGCTGCGATCGAGCCGATCGCGAGCACCACTACGAGCCACAGTACCAGTTTCCGCATGAGCGCGGCTCCCGCCGTCTTCGGCTAGACTCCCGTGTCGAGTTTACGGCAACTGCAAGGTACCAGCAGGGGGCGGCTCGAGCAAAAGGAAATCGCACCTTGGGGGTCCAGATGCCGGGGGACCGGGCGGCCGCTGCGGGGCGCGGGAGAGGGCTCGCGGTCCCGGGGCCCAATGCGGGGGCACGCAACTGCCTCGGGCTGGCGCTTCTTGCGCGGGAAAGGGACGAGGAGGCCCGCGAGCAGTTCGCGGAGGCGGTCCGCTTCCGTCCCGAATTCGCGGATACGAGGGCCAATCTGGCTGGCGTGCCGTTCCGTCAGGGTAAGATGGACGCCGGGATCGAGCAGTGCCGCGAGGTCTTGAGGAACCATCCGCGGCACGTCCGGGCCCACACCGATCTGGGACTGGTCCTGATGCAGCGGGAAGACTTCCAGGAAGCCGCGATGCACTTCGCCGCGTCCCTGGCCAAGCGGCCGGACCATGCCCCCACGCGGGCGCGCTTGGGAGCTGCCCTGCTGCACCTGGATCGTCCCCCCGAGGCGCGCGGGGAGTTGGAGCGTGCCCTCGCGCTGGACCCGAGCCTCGTTTCGGCCCGGATCGACTTGGCCCTTGCCCTGGCCGGCGAGGGACGTCCGGAGGATGCCGCCCTCCCGCTCTCGGAGGCTCCGCGCCGCGACCCGGGGAACGCGACAGCCCGGAACTACGTGGAGATTCTCTCCGCCGCTCCTCCCGGCGCTCGCTGAGCTCCCTTGACCAGACCCGCGCTCACACACCCGCACGGCGAACGGCCTCCGCTTGGGCTCGCGCTGCTGCTCCTCGTCCTCGTGACCGCGGCGGTGTATGGACGCACGCTCGCGTTCGATTTCACGAACTTCGACGACCCGGAGTACGTCGTCGAGAACTCCGTGGTCCGGTCGGGTCTGACGTGGGAGGGCCTGCGCTGGGCATTCACGACCTACCACCAGGCGAACTGGCACCCCCTCACCTGGCTCTCGCTGATGCTGGACGCGGAGCTCGCCGGGACGCGCGCGTGGCTGTTCCGCTCTACGAACCTCGCGCTGCACGTGGCCAACACCCTGCTGCTCTTCCTCGCCCTCGACCGCATGACCCGCTCGCGGGCACGGAGCGCCGTGGTCGCCGCGCTGTTCGCGGTGCACCCCCTGCACGTCGAATCCGTTGCGTGGATCGCCGAGAGGAAGGACGTGCTGAGCAGCCTGTTCGGCTTCCTGGCGCTCCTCGCGTGGCTGCGCTATCTGAAGGACCCGGCGCCCCGCCGCCATTGCACCGTCGTCGTCCTCTTCGCTCTCGGGCTGCTCGCGAAGCCCATGCTGGTGACGTTCCCCCTGCTCCTGCTGCTGCTCGACTTCTGGCCCCTGCGCCGGCGCCCGGCGATCCTGGAGAAGCTCCCCCTGCTCGCCCTGTCGCTGCTCTCCTCAGGGATAACGCTCTACGCGCAGTACGCCGGCGGGGCCCTGGGAACCGTCGAGACCTACCCCATCGCCGCGCGCATCGAGAACGCGCTGATCGCCTACGCGGCCTACGTCGGAAAGGCGCTGCTGCCGATCCGTCTTGCCGCGCTCTACCCCCATCCCGGCGCGGCGATCCCGGCGATGCAGGTGGCGCTCGCGGCCGCGTTCCTCGCCGCCGCCACCGTCGGCGCCCTGGCCGCCCGCCGCACCCGGCCCTATCTCACGGTGGGCTGGCTGTGGTTTCTGGTCACGCTGTTCCCCGTGATCGGAATCGTGCAGGTCGGCGCGCAGTCCATGGCGGACCGCTACATGTACCTCCCTCTCGTGGGGCTGTCCGTGGCGCTGGTGTGGGGGGTCGGCGAGCTCGTGCAGGCACACGCCGCGCGCCTCAGAACAGCGGTCGCGGGGCTTGCGCTCGCCTGGATCGGAGCCCTGGCGGCGCTCGCCTTCGTTCAGGCCGGCTACTGGCGCGACGGCGTCACGCTCTTCGAGCGGACGCTCGCGCTCACCCGCAGGAACGCGATGGCCGAGAACAACCTGGGCGCGGCATACTTCAGGAGGGACCGTCCGGGGGACCTGGAGCGCTCTGTGATCCACTACGCCGAGGCGGTGCGCCTCAATCCGCGCTACGTGGTTGCCCTGAACAACCTGGCCGGTGCCCTGGCCAAGCTCGGCCGCACCGAGGAGGCGATCGCGCGCTGGAACATCGCCGTGCGCGTGAAGCCCGATCACGTCCCCTCCCTCTGCAACCTGGCCGGGGCGCTGTTCAGGATCGGGAACCTCGACGAGGCGATCCGGCGCTGCTCCGAGGCGCTGCGCGTCGATCCCGATGCGGCATGCGCTCATTACAACCTGGGAATGGCCTACCTGCGACAGGGCAACCTCGAGGGCGCGGGCGAGCATCTTGCGGCAACGCTCCGCATCGAGCCGAGATCGGTCGATGCATTGGTCAACCTGGGCGTGGTGCGGACGCGCCAGGGCCGTTCGGACGAGGGGATCGTTCTCTTCCGGCGCGTGCTTCAGATCGACCCGGCTCACGCGGGCGCGCGCCACAACCTGGAGCGCGCGTTGCGGCGCTCGCGGGGCGGCGGGACTCCATGAGCGCCGACAAGAGCCGACGGAGGACCCTGGTCCTATTCTCCGCGCTCCTGTTCCTCCTCGGCGCGGGGATCTACGCGCAGGTCCTGGCCTTCGACTTCGTGAGCCTGGACGACGACGTGTACGTCACGCGGAACGCCATGGTCCGCTCGGGGCTCACCCTCTCCGGAGCCGTGTGGGCGTTCACCACGAGCCACGCGGCGAACTGGCATCCGCTGACCTGGCTCTCCCTCATGCTCGACGCCAGCCTGGGAGGCGCGCGCCCCGCCGTCTACCACGGGACGAACGCACTGCTGCACGCGCTGAATTCCCTCCTGCTCTTCCTCGCGCTTGCGTGCATGACGCGCCGCGCCGGGAGGAGCGCATTCGTCGCGGCGCTCTTCGCCGTGCATCCTTTGCACGTCGAATCGGTCGCCTGGGTCTCCTCCCGCAAGGACGTGTTGAGCGCGCTTTTCGGGTTCCTTGCCCTGCTCGCGTACGCCCGCCGCGATCGGGCACCGGGCGCGCGGCGGCTCCTCCCGACGGCGCTCTTCCTGGCGCTGGGACTGATGGCGAAGCCCACTCTCGTCGCCCTGCCGCTCATCTTCCTGCTCCTGGATTTCTGGCCCCTGGAGCGCTCTACGGACGACGGGCGCGCCCGCTGGACGCAGCTGCTGCTCGAGAAGGCGCCCCTGTTCCTGCTTGCGATCGCCGCGGCGTTTCTGACCTGGCGCGCGCAGTCGAGCGGGGGCGCGCTCGACGCCCTCCCACAGCTGTCGGTCGGCGCCCGCCTGGCCAACGCGATCGTGACTCCGGCGAGCTACGCGGTACGGACGCTCTGGCCGGCGCGGCTCGCCGTCTTCTACCCTCATCCGGGAGCGTCGCTCTCCCCGGTCTGGGTGGTCTGCTCGGCCGTCTTGCTCGGGGCGCTCACGGCGCTCGCGCTGCTCGCGGCGCGCAGGCGCCCGTACCTCACCGTGGGCTGGCTGTGGTACGTCGTGACCCTCCTGCCCACACTCGGGATCTTGCAGGCGGGAAGGCAGGGCATGGCCGACCGCTACACGTACCTGCCCCTGATCGGGCTCGTCCTCGCGCTGACCTGGGGAGCCGCGGACGTTCTCGGGGGCCTGCGCAGCTCAAGGGTGCGTCACGCAGTTCTGGGCTCGGCCGCCGCCCTGAGCGTGGGCACGCTGTCGCTCGTCGCGCACGTCCAGATCGCGGTCTGGCGCAACAGCAGGGCGCTCTTCGAGCACGCCTTGGCGGTCACGCGCGACAACTACCTCGCGGAGGCCGCCCTCGGATCCGAGCTCATGCGCGCGGGTGAGCACGACGCGGCGCTCGACCACCTCCAGGAAGCGCTGCGCATCGAGCCCCGCTTCGCCGAGGGGCGCGACGGCCTGGCCCGCGCTCTTCTCGCGATGGGACGGACCGAGGATGCGGTCCGGGAATGGAACGAGGTGCTGCGAGCCAAGCCCGACTACGCCGAGGCGCGCGCGGGGCTCGCGGCAGCGCTGCTTGCACAGGGAAGAACCGAGGACGCCGTTGCGGAGAGCCAGCGCGCGCTGCATGACGCCCCTGATCTTCCCGAGGCCCGCACGAGCCTGGGCCTCGTGCTGCTCCGGAGTGGTCGCTTCGAGGAGGCGGCAGCGGAGTTCCGGCGAGCGCTGGCAGCGGACCCGGATCACGCCGCCGCTCATGCCTACCTCGCCGGCATCCTTCTGCGGGAAGGAGAAGTGGAGGAAGCCAAGGCCCAGTGCCGTGAAGCTCTGGCCGTCGATCCCGATGCTCCCGGCGCCCACTACAACCTCGGCCTGGCTTTTCTCCAGGAGCGGAACCTGGAGGCGGCCCGCGCGGAGTTCGAGGCGGCGATCCGGGCGGAGCCGCGCTACGCCGACTCGCGGCTCAACCTGGGTGTGGTCCTGGCACAGCTCGGACGCCTCGACGAAGCCGAGGCCCAGTTCTCGGAAGCGCTCCGCATCGACCCGGGAAACCAGGCGGCGCGGCGCAATCTGGAGCTGATCCGCGGCGGACGGCGCTAGCGAGCCGCTCCCCGGGAGGCCGCCGCTACTTCTTCGTCTCGACGACGCCGCAGGCGATCCGCCCGCCGGCGTTTCCGGTGGGCTGGGTCTGGAAATCGTCAGGCTGGGCGTGGACGATCAGGCTCTTGCCGAGAATGTCCGATTTGGGGTCGCCGCCGATCGTCCAGAGATCGGTCGTGAGCACCAGGCTCCCCTCGCCGTGCTCGTTGACCTCCACGTTCCCGATGTCCCCCATGTGGCAGGTCTCTCCCCATTTCCCGTGCTTGGTCGCTCCCGGGTTCCAGTGCGGACCCGCCGACTTCGCCTCGGGGTCGCTGCAGTCCCCGACCTCGTGGAGGTGCACCGCGTGCGCTCCCGGAGAGGCGTTGCGCACCTTCAGGCTCAGCGTCACCTTGCCCGCGTCCTGCGTGAACTCCGCTTCACCCTCCACCTGGGTTCCGCTCTTGCCGTGCAGCACGGCGGCGGCGGACGGCAACGCCACTCCCTTCGCCGCCAGGCGGGTGGGCTTGCGCCCGGCAGGAGCCTGGGCCGGAACGCCCGATCCTGCCGCGAGCGCGAGGCCCAGGACCATGCAAGGAAACCAGCGCCGCTCGAGCCTGACTCGTATTCTCACGATGGAATCTCCTTCCGCGAGGACCGCTGCGCGGATGCTAGCGGCGCCCCCACGGGTTGTCAACGCGCGGCTCGCGCGAGGGCGTCCGCGAGGAGCGCATCGTCCGCCTCGTACGGCAGGGTGATCCGCAGCGCGGGCTCGAGCGCCGTGGCGCGCTGGACGGCGCGCACCGCCTCCGGGTTCCTGGCCCAGGCGCGGCGAGCGAGGCCGTTGTTGACGTCCCAGGCGATCATGCTGCGGATTCGCCGGTCGGCCTCGGGGCTGCCGTCGAGGACCATGCCGAAACCGCCGTTGATCGCCTCTCCCCACCCCACGCCCCCTCCGTTGTGCAGGCTGACCCAGGTCGCTCCGCGGAAGGCATCGCCGACGAAGTTGTGGACCGCCATGTCGGCGCACGAGCTGCTTCCGTCGCGGATGTTCGCGGTCTCTCGATACGGAGAGTCGGTGCCGGAGACGTCGTGGTGGTCCCGGCCGAGAACCACCGGGGCGCCGAGCTCCCCGCTGCGGATCGCCTCGTTGAAGGCGAGCGCGATGCGCTTGCGCCCCTCCTCGTCCGCGTACAGGATCCGCGCCGTCGAGCCGACCACGAGCCGGTGCGAGCCCGCCTCGCGGATCCAGCGCAGGTTGTCCAGGAGCTGCCGCCGCGCGGCGGGAGCAGCGGTGGATGCGATCTCTTCCAGGGTCCGGCTCGCGATGCGGTCCGTCGCTTCCAGGTCCTGGCTCCGGCCGCTCGCGCACACCCAGCGGAACGGCCCGAAGCCGAGGTCGAAGCACATCGGACCCATGATGTCCTCGACGTAGGAGGGATAGCGATAGCGCCCGCCGCCGCCCCATACTTCGGCGCCCGCCCGGCCCGCCTCGAGCAGGAACGCGTTCCCGTAGTCCCAGAAGCGCATCCCGCGCGCGGACATCTCGTTGATCGCGCGCACCTGGCGCCGCAGCGAGTCGCGAACCCTCTCCCGGAACCCGTCGGGATCCGCGCGCAAGTGCTGGTTCGACTGCTCGAAGGTCAGCCCCGCGGGGTAGTAGCCTCCGCCGAAGGGATTGTGGAGCGAGGTCTGGTCCGATCCCAGATCCACGGGAACGCCTGCGTGCACGAGCCTCTCCCACAGATCGACGACGTTCCCCAGGTAGCCGAGGGAGAGCGGCTCGCGCGCCGAACGCGCGCGCTCGAGGCGGTCGAGCAGCGCATCCAGATCGGTCTCGTACTCCTGGAGCCAGCCCTGCTCATGGCGCTTGCGCAGAGCCTTGGGATTGATCTCGGCGATCACGCCGATCGCCCCCGCGATCACGGCGGCTTTGGCCTGGGCCCCGCTCATTCCGCCGAGCCCCGAGGAAACGAAGACGCGCCCCGCGAGGCCCTGCGTCTCGGGCACGCCGAGGTAGCTCCGGCCCGCGTTCAGGAGCGTGATCGTCGTTCCGTGAACGATCCCTTGCGGGCCGATGTACATGAAGCTGCCTGCGGTCATCTGACCGTAGGAGGTCACTCCCAGGGCGGCCAGCCTCTCGTAGTCCTCGGGACGGGAGCGGTTGGGGATCACCATGCCGCAGGTGAGGACCAGCCGCGGAGCGTCGGCGTGGGAGGGGAACAGTCCGAGCGGGTGTCCCGAGTAGAGGACGAGCGTCTGCGCGTCCGTCATCTCCGCGAGGTACTTCATGGTCAGGCGGTACTGGGCCCAGTTCTGGAAGACGGTGCCGTTCCCGCCGTACGTGACCAGCTCGTGGGGGTGCTGGGCCACGGCGGGGTCCAGGTTGTTCTGGATCATGAGCATGATCGCCGCCGCCTGCCGGCTGCGCGCGGGGTACCAGTCGAGGGGATACGCCTTCATCTCGTACTCAACCGGCCGGTAACGCCGCATGTAGATGCGCCCGTCGCGCTCCAGCTCCTGCGCGAACTCGGGCGCCAGCGCAGGGTGCAGGTGGCGCGGGAAATAGCGCAGCGCATTGCGAAGCGCGAGGATCTTCTCCGCGGGCTCGAGGACCGGCTGGCGCGGCGGCGCGTGGTCGACCGAGTCGTCGGGCTGGGGGATTGGCGGCAGATCGTCGGGAATCCCCTGGGCGAGAAACCTCTTGAGGTCGATCGCTGCGGTGTGGGCTCCCATGGCGGGCGTCCTCCTCGGGGTGGAGCTTCGGGGCGCTGTCTCGATCATATCAAACGGTCCCGGCCCTCGCGGAGCGCCGTGAGAACCTGCTAAGCTCGGAAGACGACGGAGGCGAATGGGACCGATGACGACACGGGGATTTCTCGCGGCGGGGCTTCTGGCCGCGGCAGTTTGTTCCTGCGGAACCCGGACGGAGGAAGCCCCTCCTGCTCCATCCGGCCCGCCCGCTCCCAGAGCGGGGGTGATCCGCCAGCCCCAGGTTGTCCAGCAGGTCGACCCCGAATTCTCCGAGGAGACATCGCGCTTCCTCGCAACCTCCGACGTGAAGCTGACGGTCGTCTTCCACATCGCGGTCCGGGAGGACGGCACGATGCGCAGCGTCGAGGTGGTCCGCGTGGAGCCCGCGGATCTCCCCGTGGCGCGCAAGTTCGCGGAAGAGGTCGCCGCCGTCATGCCCCGCTGGCGCTTCGGCCCCGCCATGCTCGACGGGAAACCGGTGGACGCCGAGTTCGACTTCACGCTGGAGGCGCAGGCCGGGCCCGAGACCGAGTAAGACGTGGCGGGTCGCGCCGTCAGCGGGCGCGCGGGATCCCGAGCTCGTGGCGCAGCGCGCCCTCGAGGTCCGCATGGCGGAACTCGAATCCGGCCTCGAGAAGCCGCGCTGGCCGGACGCGCTGGCTCGCGAGGAGAAGCTCGCCCGCCATCTCTCCGAGCGCGAGCCGCAGCGCGAAACCGGGAGCCGGCAGCAAGGCCGGGCGGCCCAGCACACGGCCGAGGATGCGTGTGAACGTGCGGTTCGTCACCGGCTCCGGCGCGACCACGTTCACGGCCCGCTCGAGCGCGCTCTCCAGCAGCGCGAACCGGATCGCCGCCACGGCATCGTCAAGGGTCACCCAGCTCATCCACTGCCGCCCGCTCCCGACCCTGCCTCCGAGGCCGAGCCGGAACGGCACGAGCATCCTGGGCAGCGCCCCGCCCGACGCGCTCAGAACCACTCCGAAGCGAAGGAGCGCGACACGGATCCCGCGCCGGGCCGCGGGCTCCGTGGCGGCCTCCCACGCCCCGCACACCTCGGCCAGGAACCCGACCCCGCGTGGCGCACTCTCGTCGAGCGTCTCGTCCCCCCGATCCCCGTAATATCCCACGGCCGAGGCGCACAGCAGAACCTTGGGCGGACGGTCGAGGCGCGCCAGCGTCTCGCACAGCAGCCGGGTTCCCCGGCTGCGGCTGTCGCGGATCGCTGCTTTCCGGGCCGCGGTCCAGCGCTTCGCGCCGATGTTCTCCCCCGCGAGGTGGATGACCGCGTCGAGCCCCTCGAGGGACGCCGCGTCGACGACTCCTGCCGCGGGGTCCCACGAGACCTCTGGAGCGGCGCCGCGCGCGCCGCCCCGCACAAGCCTCACGACCCGGTGTCCCGACGCGGCGAGAGACGTCGCGAGAGCCGAGCCGATCATTCCCGAGCTCCCGCTGACGGCGATGCAGAGTGGCTCACTCACGGCAGACAGTGTACCGAAACGGTCGTGAATCCTCCCCCTCTTCTCGCGTGACAGGCCCCGGGGATTCGCTAGAATGTCCTTCCCTTCCGCACGCGGAGAAGGAGCCTCCATGATCGTCGGAATCGTCAAGGAAACCTATCCCGAAGAGAGGCGCGTGTCCCTCGTCCCGGGCCTCGTGTCCAGCCTGACCAAGGCGGGCTGCGAAGTTCTGGTGGAGACCGGCGCGGGTGCCCTGGCCGGACATGCCGACGCCGCCTACACCGCCAAGGGCGCAGCGGTCGCGCCCTCCCGCGACGAGGTGTTCTCGAGGGCCGACGTCGTGTTCCAGGTCCGCGCGTACGGCGCGAACCTCGATGCCGGCAAGCAGGACCTCCCGCGCCTGAGGGCCGGGCAGGCGGTGATCGGCCTGTTCGAGCCCCTGACCTCGATCCGGGCCGTGGACGAGGCGGCCCGAACCGGCGCGTCGGTCTTCGCCCTCGAGCTCCTCCCGCGCATCACCCGGGCGCAGAGCATGGACGTGCTCTCGTCCATGGCCACGATCGCCGGCTACAAGGCGGTCCTGCTGGCCGCGGAGAACCTGCCCCGGCTCTTCCCGATGCTCACGACCGCGGCGGGAACCGTCGTGCCCGCGCGCGTGTTCATCGTGGGCGCCGGCGTGGCCGGGCTGATGGCGATCGCGACCGCGCGCAGGCTCGGAGCCATCGTCGAGGCCTATGACGTGCGCGCCGCCGTGAAGGAGCAGGTCCAGAGTCTCGGCGCCAAGTTCGTGGAGATGCCGGTCGCCGCCGCCGCGACGGAGGACAAGGGCGGCTACGCGAAGGCGCAGGACGAGGACTTCTACCGGAGGCAGCGGGAGCTGATGGCGAAGGTCGTCGCGCAGAGCGACGTCGTGATCACGACCGCCGCCGTGCCGGGGGCCAAGGCGCCGATGCTCGTGGCCGCCTCGATGGTGGCCGGGATGCAGCCGGGCTCGGTGATCGTGGATCTGGCCGCGGAGCGCGGCGGCAACTGCGAGCTCACCCGTCCCGGCGAGACGGTCGTCGCGAACGGCGTGAGCATCCTCGGCCCCGTGAACCTGCCGTCAACGGTGCCGACCACGGCGAGCCAGCTCTACGCGAAGAACATCGTCACGTTCCTCCTGCACGTCGTGAAGGACGGCAAGATCCGCCTCGACCAGGACGATGAGATCGTTCGCGAGACCCTCGTGTGCCACGGCGGACGGGTGAGCCATCCCAAGATCCAGGAGGCACTGCGGGCAGCGACCTAGAGCCGGCCACTCACGCGAACAGCCGCAGCGAGTTCTCGTGCAGGATCGCGCGGCACGCGGCTTCCGGAAGCCCGAGCTCCAGGAACTGCTCCACGTTCCGCCGCATGTCCGGGACACCCGGCCCGGGCCAGTCGCTTCCCCACAGCGAGCGCGGGGCGAGATCGGCGAGCTTGGGCAGGTAATGCAGAAGCCGCTGCGGCGGGATCCCCGACAGGTCCAGCCAGATCTGCGGGTGGCGCCGGGCGAGGAACAGCGCCGTCTCGCCGTGGAGCGGGCGACCCGCATGGGCGAGGATCAGCGTCAGGCGCGGGAAATCGACCGCGACGTCGTCGATCGGCATCGGATCGGCGTGAACGTTGCGGGCGCCGGGAAAGACCGACGTGCCGGTGTGGAACATCACCGGAACGCCCCGCTCCTGCGCGACGCGGTACACCTCCCCGATCCCGCGGCCTGGGCCCCCCGTCCGGTAGTCGTTCACCTGGAAGCCCTGGTGGGGCGGGTGGACCTTGATCCCGCGGATCCCCAGATCCAGGATGCGCTGCGTCTCGCCCGCGGGATCGTCCGTGAAGCGGGGATGGACGGAACCGAAGGGGATCAGGCGCTCGGGAGCGCCGGCACAGTAGCGCACGCACCAGTCGTTCGTCTCGCGCGTGAAGCCCATGAGGTCCGGAGACGGGTAGTTGATGAGCGCGACCCGCTCGATCCCGAGGCCGTCGAGGAAGCGCAGGAATGCCGCGGGAGAGTGCATGAACTCGCGGATCGGCGCGAGGTCGGCGCGGCCCTGCTCCATGCGCGCCTTCACCGCGGGCAGGAGCATCTCCCAGGGCTGGATGTGGACGTGGAGATCGGTGACCCGGTATCCGCCGATCATTCGCCGCCCTGCGCCGCGGCGTCCCAGCGGTGGAACCCCTGCCCGGTCTTCTTGCCGAGCCGTCCCTGCGCAACGAGGCGGCGCAGGATCTCCGGGGGTCGGAACGCCTCCGATCCCAGAGAGCGATACAGGTGCTCCGCGATCGCGAGCCGCACGTCGAGCCCCACCAGGTCGCTCAGGCGTAGGGGGCCCATGGGGTGCCGGTAGCCGAGGGTCATCGCGCGATCGATGTCCTCCGCGCTCGCGACCCCCTGCTCGAGCATGCGCATCGCCTCGAGCCCGATCACGACCCCCAGTCGGCTCGTCGCGAATCCGGGCGAATCCCGCACCACGATCGGCTCCTTTCCCATCCTGCGTCCGACCGCGAGCGCACAGTCCACAGCCTCCGCGGAGGTGCGCTCGGCCCTCACGACCTCGAGCAGCGGCATGAGATGAACCGGGTTGAAGAAGTGCATCCCGACCACCGCCTCAGGCCGGGGCGCCGCGCGGGCGATCTCCGCGACGGGCAAGGCCGACGTGTTCGTGGCGAGGACGGCGCTCGCGGGTGCCGACGCCCCTGCACGGCGGAAGACCTCGCGCTTCAGGTCCAGCGACTCGGGAACGGCCTCGATCACGAGCTCGGAACTCGCGGCCGCGTCCTCAAGCCGGGGCGCCGGGTGGATGCGTGAGAGCACCGCGTCCCGCGCCTGGGAGCTCCCCTTGCCGCGGGAGATTCCGTTCTCGAGGGTCGTCCGGATCGACTCGATCGCCTCGCGGACAAGCTCCTCCGAGACGTCGTGGAGGCTCACGTCGTAGCCGGCCGCGCCGGCCACCTGGGCGATCCCGCGGCCCATGGTCCCGGCGCCGATGACCGTGATCCTGGAAACGTCGGACATGGCTCCCTCCGCGAACCTCGCTCAGAATACGGAGCGAACCGGCGCGGGTCAAACCGCGGAGGACTCAGGACGTGCGCTCGCTCGTGCTCGATCTGGCAAGGCTGATCGCTGGCGCCGGCTGTCTCCTCGTTTTCGCCGCCGGCCGGGTCGAGAGCCGCGGGCGACTCGGCGCGGCGCGGCGGATGGCGCGCGCCGGGGGGTTCGTCGCGGCCCTGGGGAGCGCGCTCGTGGCGGCGCTCTCGCTCGCCGCCGGCGGTGTGGGGGGAAACGCGCCGTTTCAGGCCGCGAGCGCTCTCGCGGCCCTGGCCTCGGGGTTCGTCGCGCTCCTGGCGGGACTTGCCGGAAAGCCGCGGCCCTCGGGCGCCTTCGCCGCGCTGCTCTGGCTCGCCAGCCTGGCCTTTGCGCTCGCTCTCGGGTGAGCCTCCGGCGCCGGTTCCGGTATAGACTGACGGCCCATTTCCACCAATCGCGCGGAGGAGACCATGCACAGCACCAAGGACCGGCCGTTCCGGACCCTCGCGGTCATCGGGGCGGGCAACATGGGCAGCGGGATCGCCCAGAAGATGGCCACGGAGGGGTTCGAGGTCGTGCTCGTGGACCTGGACGCCGAGAAGGTCTCCCGGGGCCTCGAGATCATCCGCAAGACCCTGGCCGAAGGAGTGGCGCGGAAGATCTTCAAGCCGGAGGCCGCGGCGGCGATCGAGGCGCGGATCCGCGGGACCGCCGACTGGCGCGACCTCGCGGGAGTGGACCTGGCCGTGGAGGCGGTCTTCGAGGACCGCGAGGTCAAGAAGAGCGTGTTCCGCAGGCTGGACGAGTTCTGCCGGGAGGATGCGGCCCTGGCCACGAACACCTCCTCCTTCTCGGTCAGTGAGCTGGCATCCTCGACTCGCCATCCCGGTCGCGTGCTCGGCCTCCACTACTTCTACCATCCCGCCAAGAATCGGCTCGTCGAGGTGGTCCCTGGGAAGGACAGCGACCCGAGCGTGCTGCGCCGCGCCTGGGCTTTGCAGGAGCAGCTCGGGAAGACCCCGATCGCCTCTGCCGACCGTGCGGGATTCGTGGTGAACCGCTTCTTCGTTCCCTGGCTGAACGAGGCCGTCCGCTGCCTGGAGGAAGGACTGGCCGACATCGCGACCATCGAAGAGGCCTCGAAACGAGCCTTCGGCGTGGGGCTTGGGCCGTTCGAGCTCATGAACGTCACCGGCGTCCCGATCGCGCTTCACGCCGCGACCACCCTGGGCCAGGTCTTCGGGCCGCTGTACGAGCCCGCCGCCCTACTCCGCCGTCAGGTGGATTCGGGAGCGGTGTGGACCGTCTCCGGGGTTCCGGACGAGGCGAAGTTCGAGGCCGTGGCCGATCGCTTGCGCGCGGTGACCTTCCTCGTGGCCGCGGCCCTCGTGGAGGAGGGGGTGGGAACCGTCGAGGACACGGACATCGGTGCGCGGGTCGGATTGCGCTGGCCCAAGGGGCCGTTCGAGATGATCAACCGCTACGGGGTGGACCGCGCCGGCTCGCTCGTCGCCGGCCTTGCGCGCCGCTTTGGCCTCGCCGTGCCCCGTCCGCTCGCGGAACGTGCGGCCTCCGGGCGGGCGTTCGAGTTCCGTCTGGTGCGCATGGACGTCGTCGATGGGATCGCGACGATCACCCTGAACCGGCCCGACGCCATGAACGCGCTGAACGAGGACCTCGTGGCGCAGACGCATGCGGCGTTCCGGGCCGCGCTCGCCGATCCCGCGGTGCGCGGGATCGTGATCGCCGGCGCGGGCAAGGCGTTCATCGCGGGGGCCGATGTTCGCTTCTTCGTGCGTAACATCGAGGCGAAGAACCTCGACCGGATCGTCTCCTTCACCAAGGCCGGCCATGCCCTGCTCGACGAGATCGACCGCTCCCCGAAGCCGGTCGTGGGGAGGCTCGACGGCCTGGCCCTCGGCGGTGGGCTCGAGCTGGCGCTGGCCTGCGACGTCCTGATCGCGACCCCCCGGGCTTCCATGGCATTCCCCGAGACCGGCATCGGGATCTACCCCGGGCTCGGAGGTACGCAGCGCGCGACCCGGCGCGTCGGGGTCGGCCTGGCCAAGTGGCTCGTCTTCACGGGCAGGATGCTGCGCGCCTCCGAGGCCCAAGCGATCGGTCTCGTGGACGAAGTCGTCCCCCACGAGGAGCTCGACGGGGCCCTGCGCCGGGCGATCGAGACCGCTCCCTCGCGCGGGTCGCGGCAGGTGCGGGTTCCCGACAGCCACCGTGCCCTCGACGAGCTGTTCCGGAGCCAGGGCGCGGACGCGCTGCGGGAGGGGAAGGTCGACACGCGGGGGAACGAGGATCTGGCCCGCGCGGTGAAGTCTGTGGCGGCCAAGGCGCCGCTGGCGCTGCGCCTCGCGGGGCGTCTCATCGAAGAGGGGGCCGAGCGGCCGCTCGCCGACGGCCTGCGGATGGAGCTGGATCACCTGCTCGAGATCTTCTCGACCCGGGACGCGTACGAAGGGCTGAAGAGCGTCGGCCAGAAACCCCCGGTGTACGAGGGACGATGACGGCCGCGCCGGAACCGGCTCCGGGGCTGATCGAGCGCGCCATCGATCTGCTCGCGAAGGCGCTCAACCTCCTGGGCCTGAACGGCGCCCGGCTGCGCTGGAAATGGCAGCAGAAGCGCAGGGACCTGGGCGAATCGGGGCTGCGCTCGGCGATCCTCTGGAGGTCGGCCACCTCCCGTTACAAGATGTGCCCCGCGTGCCGGACTCTCGTCCCACGCTCCGCCGCTTCGTGCCCGGAGTGCGCACGGCCCCTGGCCCGGGTCCGGGCTCCCGGCTTCGGGCGGCTGATCTCCAACCTGATCCCCGGCGCCACCGCGGCCACCTCGCTGCTGCTCCTCGTCAACGGAGCCCTGTTCGTGCTGATGCTCATGACCACGATCGGCTCCGGACGCAGCCGGGGGCTCCTGGCCGCCTTCGATCCGATCACCCTCGTGCGCTTCGGCTCCGGGCTGAATCTCCTGACCATCGCGCACGGGGAGTGGTGGCGGATCCTGACCCCGATCTTCCTCCACGGCGGTCTGTTGCACTTCGGATTCAATTCCTACGCGCTCCTCCAGATCGGTCCGCTCGTCGAGGAGGAGTACGGAACGGAGCGCTTCGCGGTCGTCTACCTCGTGAGCGGGATCTTCGGGAACGTGTTCAGCCAGTACCTCCGGCCCTACCTGGCGCAGATCCTGCCCTGGATCGGTCCCGGGGTCCACACCGTCGGCGCCTCGGGCGCGCTGTGCGGGCTGATCGGGCTGCTCATCGCGTACGGCACGAGGCGGGGAGGCGTGGCCGGAACGAGCCTGCGCTCGGGCATGACGCAGTACGCCGTCTACCTCCTCGTCTTCTCGCTCCTGCCCGGGATCGACCTCCTCTGCCACCTGGGCGGTTTCCTGACCGGGTTCGCCCTGGGATTCCTGGTCCCTGCGGGACCGCTCCGCGGCCCGCGGGCGGGCGCGCTGTGGGAGGGGCTGCTCCTGGCGCTGGTCCTCGTGATCCTCTTCGCCTTCTATCGGGTCGCCGCTCACGGGGCCGAGAGCGTGCGCTGGCTCATGTCCCGGGGCGGCTGATCCGCAGCAGGCCTTCGGCCCCGGCGGGCTGCGGATCGTCGCATGTTGCGATATATTGCCTCACCAGTTTCGGACCCAGTCATCCCACAACCGTGCTTCGCTGCGAGAGGAAATCCACCATGAAGAACAAGCCCTTCAACTCGTTCGAGATGGCCCAGGCCCAGTTCGATCGCGTGGCGGACATCCTGAGCCTCGATCCGGCCGCGCGCGACCTGCTTCGCTTCCCGCAGCGCGAGTTCCATTTCGGGATTCCGGTTCACATGGACGACGGGACGGTCAAGATCTTCCGCGGCTTCCGGGTCCAGCACAACGACGCGCGCGGACCGAGCAAGGGGGGAATCCGGTTCCACCCGCAGGAGACCGTGGACACCGTCCGCGCCCTGGCGATGTGGATGACCTGGAAGTGCGCCGTGGTCGACATCCCCCTGGGCGGGGCCAAGGGTGGAGTGGTCTGCGATCCGCACAACCTCAGCAACCGCGAGCAGGAGCAGATCTGCCGCGGCTGGGTGCGGCAGGTCGCGCGCAACGTGGGGCCGGTCCAGGACGTTCCCGCCCCCGACGTGATGACGTCCGCGCAGCACATGCTGTGGATGCTCGACGAGTACGAGGCGATCCACGGCGGGAAGTACCCGGGATTCATCACCGGGAAGCCCGTGGGGCTCGGCGGGTCCGCGGGCCGCACGGAGGCGACCGGATTCGGCGTGGTGTTCACGGTGCGCGAGGCGCTGCGCGAGCTGGGAATCCGTCCCCAGGACACGGTCGCCAGCGTCCAGGGGTTCGGCAACGTCGCGCAGTACGCGATCCGTCTCTTCCAGCACATCGGCGGGAAGGTGATCGCGGTGTCGTGCTGGGATCAGGAGGACGGCCGCGCCTACTCGTACCGGAAGAAGGACGGCGTGGACCTGGACGCGCTCCTGGGGATCACGGACCGCTTCGGCGGGATCGACAAGGACAAGGCCCGGGATCTGGGATACGAGCTGCTCTCGGGCGACGCATGGCTCGAGCAGGATGTGGACATCCTCATGCCCTGCGCGATCGAGAGCCAGATCACCGGGGACAACGTCGCCAAGATCCACCGCCGGGTCCGGCTGATCGCCGAGGGGGCCAACGGGCCCACGACTCCGGAGGCCGACCGCGTGATCGCCGAGCGCGGGATCTACATGATCCCCGACTTCCTGGCCAACGCCGGAGGCGTCACCTGCAGCTACTTCGAGCAGGTGCAGTCCAATGCCAACTACTTCTGGGGGAAGGACGAGGTGCTCGGCAAGCTCGACGTCACCATGACCTCGGCATTCCAGGCGGTGAGCGAGATGGCGCGCAGGCAAAAGCTGTTCATGCGGGACGCGGCGTACGTCATCGCCGTGAGCCGCGTGGCCCAGGCCTGCCGGCAGCGCGGCTGGATTTAGATGCTCCCGGTTCCTGCGGTCCCCCGCTTCGACCGGAGGTTCTTCGACGGCACGGAGCGGTTCACGCGGATCGGTGAGGGCGCGGTCGGGGGCAAGGCCGCGGGGTTGCTTCGGATCCACGACGTGCTCCAGAACGGCCTGGATCCGGCCGAGTTCCCGGGGATCCTGGTGGACATCCCCACCCTCACCGTGATCTCGACCGATCTGTTCGAGGCGTACCTCGAGCGGAACCGCCTGCACGAGATCGCGCTCTCGGACGAGCCGGACGAGCGCATCGCCGCCGCGTTCCAGCGGGCTGACCTGCCTGCGGAGCTCCTGGGCGACCTCAGGGCACTCGTCGAGCAGACCCGGACGCCGCTTGCGGTCCGCTCCTCCAGCCTGCTGGAAGACGCGCTCTACCGGCCGTTTGCCGGCGTGTACGGCACCAAGATGATCCCCAACAACCGCCCCGACGCCGACGCCCGCTTCCGGGCGCTCGTGGAGGCGGTGAAGTTCGTGTGGGCCTCGACCTACTTCGCGGCGGCGAAGGGCTACATCCGCGCCACGGACCATTCCATCGCGGACGAGCGGATGGCGGTCGTCATCCAGGAGATCGTCGGGCGCCGCTTCCGGGACCGCTTCTACCCCGTCGTGTCCGGCGTCGCCCGCTCGTACAGCTTCTACCGCAGCGGCCCGGCCCGGCCCGAGGACGGTGTCGTGAACCTGGCCCTGGGCCTGGGAAAGACGATCGTGGACGGCGGCCTGGTCTGGAGCTACTCACCGGCCCATCCCGCGGTGGGCCCGCCCTTCGCGTCCCCCTCCGCGCTCCTGGACGAGACCCAGACCGCGTTCTGGGCCGTCCAGATGGGCAAACCGCCCGCCTACGATCCGATCCGGGAGACCGAGTATCTGGTTCACTGCCCGCTCGCCGACGCAGAGGAGGACGAGACGCTGCGCTGGGTCGCCTCGACCTACGATCCGGACTCGGATCGCCTGGTTCCGGGGACGGGTCGGCGGGGGCCGAAGGCGGTCACGTTCGCGCCGCTTCTGCTCCTGGACGAGTTCCCGCTCAACCCGCTCGTGAAGCGCCTGCTCGCCGTCTGCGAGTCGGGGCTCGGCGAGAAGGTGGAGATCGAGTTCGCCCTGAACCTCCGCTCCCCCTCCCAGGGACCGTCGTCCCTCGGCTTTCTCCAGGTCCGCCCGATGGCGGTTTCCGGGGAGCGCGTGGAGATCACGGCGCCGGAGACGCAGGCCCAGGGGCTGCTCCTGTCCTCCGACAACGTCATGGGAAACGGCGTGGTCGAGGGGATCCGCGACGTCGTGTACGTGAGACCGGAAGGGTTCGAAGCGCGCAGGAGCCGCGAGGCCGCGGCGCAGATCTCCCGGCTCAACCGGGAGCTGCTGGAGGCGGGGATCCCCTACCTGCTCATCGGCTTCGGGCGCTGGGGAAGCTCCGACCCGTCGCTCGGGATTCCGGTGGGCTGGGCCGACATCTGCGGGGCCAAGGCGCTCGTGGAGGCGACGATCCCGGCCATGAACGTCGAGCTCTCCCAGGGCTCGCATTTCTTCCACAACATCTCGAGCTTCGGCGTGAGCTACTTCTGCGTGCGACATGACGGGAGCCACCGCGTAGACTGGGAGTGGCTGGCCCGGCAGCCGGCGGTCCACGAGAGCGAGAGCGTGCGCCACGTGCGCACGGGGTCGCCCCTGGGGGTGAAGGTGGACGGGAGGACCGGGCGCGGCGTGATTCGCGTGGAGGGCGAGGCGCGATGAACAACGACGATCCCATCGACCGGATCCTCGAGACGCTCCAGGAGCGGGCCAAGGAGCTGAACTGCCTGTACACGGTGGACGCGCGGCTCGCGGTGCCCGTCGCCTCGCTGGACGAGACGCTGCGGAGCATCGCCGAGGCGATCCCGCCGGGCTACCAGTATCCGGACGTCTGCCATGCGCGCATCGTGCTGGAAGGAACGACGTACTCCACCCCGAACTTCCGCGAGACCCCCTGGCTGCAGAGCGCGAGCATCGTGGTGCAGGGACGGGCGGCCGGGCGCGTCGAGGTGGTCTACACGGAGTCCATGCCCCGGGCGGACGAGGGCCCCTTCCTGAAGGAGGAGCGGAAGCTCATCGACACGATCGCCGGACGGATCGGCCACCACGTGTTGCAGCGCCGGCTCCAGGCCACCATGCACGACTGGCACGGCGCCCAGCGGGAACCCCCTTCCGACCGGAAGCGCGAGTGGCGGGTGATCATCGACTTCCTGGGGATCACGGACCCGCTGCTCCTGTCGCGGCTCTCCCGCAAGATGCTCAACCACCTGTGCTGGAGCGGAATCCACGAGGCTCAGCGCCTGCTCGAGCGCATCGCCCCCGATCCCGGGACCCAGGAAGCCGTGCCCGCGGACGACAACCGCCCGGTGGAGCGGTTGACCCCGCAGGATCCCCTGTCCCTGGCCGCGGAGACGTTCGCGATCGCGGCGGCGCACTTGAGCGAGACCGAGATGGTCACGCGGATCCAGAAGTGGATCAAGGACGACCGGGCCAGCTTCCTGCTCGAGGCCCTGGAGAATCCCGCCACGACCGTCGCGGGGATCGCCGACGCGCTCCAGCGCTACCGCCACATCGCAGTGGACGAGAACGAGCTGACCAAGCCCATGCGGACCGCCCTGCGCGTGGCCCTGGTGCGCCGCTTCGCCAGCGACGATCTCGACTTCATCAACACCGCGAAGAACTACGTGTCGGTCGCGGACTTCTGCGATCTCACCCAGCGCATCCTGGGGCCGCCCCACGGGCACGGGCGGCTGGGCGGCAAGAGCTCGGGCCTGCTCCTGGCCACCCAGATCGTGCGCAAGTCGAAGGAGTACGCCGATCTGCTGGCCGAGATCAAGATGCCCAAGACCTGGTACATCGCCTCGGACGGGCTGCTGGATTTCATCCAGTACAACCATCTCGAGGACGTGTACAACCGCAAGTACCTGGATCTGGACCAGGTGCAGCGCGAGTACCCGCACATCGTGCAGGTCTTCAAGAACTCGCGCTTCCCGCCGGAGATGATCCACGGCCTGTCCATGGCCCTGGACGACCTCGAGGCGCGGCCGCTGATCGTGCGCAGCTCGAGCCTGCTCGAGGACCGCATGGGGGCGGCCTTTTCCGGAAAGTACAAGAGCCTGTTCCTCGCCAACCAGGGATCGAAGCGCGAGCGCCTGACCGCGCTCATGGACGCCATCGCCGAGGTGTACGCCTCGATCTTCGGTCCGGACCCCCTGGAATACCGCGCGGAGCGCGGGATGCTGGACCTGCACGAGGAGATGGGGATCATGATCCAGGAGGTAGTGGGCGCGCGCGTGGGCCGCTACTTCCTGCCCGCCTTCTCCGGGGTCGCCTTCAGCAACAACGAGCTGCGCTGGTCCGCGCGGATCAAGCGCGAGGACGGTCTGATCCGCATGGTCCCGGGGCTCGGCACGCGGGCGGTCGACCGCACCGCGGACGACTACCCGGTCCTGATCGCACCGGGTCAGCCCGGCCTCCGCGCCAACGTCTCCACGGACGAGGTGCTGCGCTACTCGCCGAAGATGATGGACGTGATCAATCTCGAGACGAGCGAGTTCGAGTCGGTCGAGGTGCACCAGCTGCTCTCGGAGTCCGGCGCCTCCTTCCCGATGGTGGGGGAGATCGTCTCGGTCGTGGATCCGGACGGGATCCACCGTCCCGTGGGGTTCGAGATCGATTTCGCGAAGACCGCGCTCGTGGTCACCTTCGACGGCCTGACCACGCGCACGCCGTTCGTCGCCCGCATGAAGGCGCTGCTGCGGCTCCTGCGCGAGAAGCTCGGCGTCCCGGTGGACCTCGAGTTCGCCTGTGACGGAAAGCACCTGTACCTGCTGCAGTGTCGCCCGCAGAGCTATGCCGCGGACACCGCGTCCTCTCCGATCCCCACCGACCTGCCGCCGGAGCGGGTGATCTTCTCGGCAAGCCGCTACGTGTCCAGCGGGCGCGTCCCGGACATCACGCACGTGGTCTACGTCGACCCCGCCGCGTACAAGGCGCTTCCCGACCTGGCCGCGCTCAAGGACGTGGGGCGCGCCGTCGGCAAGCTGAACAAGCTGCTTCCCAAGCGCCAGTTCATCCTCATGGGCCCCGGCCGCTGGGGGAGCCGCGGCGACGTCAAGCTCGGCGTGAGCGTCACCTACTCGGACATCAACAACGCCGCGATGCTGATCGAGATCGCGCGGAAGGAGGGGCAGTACGTCCCGGACGTGTCCTTCGGCACGCACTTCTTCCAGGACCTGGTGGAGGCCTCGATCCGCTACCTGCCGCTCTTCCCGGACGAGCGGGGCGTGCAGTTCAACGAGGACTTCTTCACCAAGAGCCGCAACATTCTGGCGGATCTCCTGCCCGAGTACGCGCGCCTGTCCGAGGTGATCCGCGTCCTCGACGTGCCCGAGGTGTCGGGCGGCAAGGTCCTCCAGGTCCTGACCAACGCCGACCGGGACGAGGCCCTGGCGATCCTCGCAAGCCCCCGCAGCGCGCCCGAGCCCAAGGAAGAGATCAAGAAGACCGAGCAGACCGCCCTCGAGGTGCACTGGCGCTGGCGCTCGCGGATGGCCGAGCGGGTCGCATCGCAGCTCGAGTCCGCCCGCTTCGGGGTCAAGGGCGTCTACCTCTTCGGCTCGACCAAGAACGCGACCGCGGGCCCGGCGAGCGATATCGACCTGATCGTCCACTACGACGGGGAGGAGGCGAACCGCCGCGCTCTCGATCTCTGGTTCGAGGGCTGGAGCCTGTGCCTGAACGAGGTGAACTTCCTGCGCACCGGCTGCAAGACCGGTGGCAACCTGGACGTTCACTACGTCACGGACCAGGACATCGCCCGGCAGACGAGCTACGCGGCGAAGATCGGCGCGGTCACGGACGCGGCCCGGCCCCTCCCCCTGGCGCCGCCGCCGCCGGGTCGCTGACGCGGGAAATCAGAGGCAAGGCCCCCCGATCTGGCGCGCGAGAAGCGCCACGTCGCTCGCATCCACGTCCCCGTCCCCGTCCAAGTCCCCGTCCGTCCCGGGCGGCACGCTCTCCCCGAGGTGCGCGCGCTGCGCAGCGAGATCGACGGCATCCACGTCCCCGTCGTCGTCCAGGTCGCCCGTGCAGGTGACGGAGAGCACGTACCCGCGCGAGGCGGGCGTGAGGCCGATCGAATCCACGACCCCCTGGATCCCCCCGTTTCCGGTGATCCGCGTGGTCTTCCCGACGTGCACGACGTCGCTCGCCGAGTAGAGGATCCAGGGGCTTCGCGGCGGAAGCACGTCCTCCAGCATCGTGAAGTGGCCGTTGCGCCAGAGCGCGGGCTTGATCACGTAGTCCCGGGTGCGCGGGTTTGTCTGTACGTAGGCCTGACCGACGATCTGGCCCGCATCGCTGATCGCATCGGGGAAGAACGCCACGATCGGCGCGGGCATCGGCAGCAGAGACAGACCCGCGGGGAGCCCGTACGCCGGACTGGGAAGCCAGATCCACGGCACGCCGAGCTCGATCTCGCCCGCGACCTCCCCGTGCACGTTCACTCCGGCGCCATGCCCGTACGCGTCGATCCCCGCCATCAGGTCGTTCATCCCGGCGGGCAGGCCGTAGGCGGGCTCGGGCAAGAACAGGAAGGCCTTGTTGTACCCGGTATCGTCGCTGGCCGCGCCCACGATCTCTCCCTCGGTGTTGATGGCGTTCGCCACGGCATAGCCGCTGCCGTCCGCGCGCAGCGTGCCGAGATCGGACACGACGGGGCCGCCCGTCGCGAACTCCCAGCGCACCGCCCGCGGGCCGATGCCGTCCGGGCTCGAGCGTCCCACGATGATCCCGGCGTCGTTCACGGCCGCCGCCTCGGCGCCGAACTGGGACGCCAGGCGCGGGAGCACGTTGGGACCCGCGCTGCCGCCGGGGATGTCCTGGGGAAGCCACGCCACCGCCAAGAGCCCGTAGTCCCCGTCGTTGCCGCCGACGACCCAGCGCGAGGCGTTGATGTCGAACGCGTGGCTGTCGCATCCGAGCGGCGAGCACAGGCTCCCGCCCTCGATCGCCCCGAGGTCCTGCAGGCTTCCGCCGCTGTAGAGCACCGCATGCCCGATGAACGGTTCGGCCGGGGGTCCGCCGATCTGGCCGATCGTCCCCGTGACGTACGAGGTCCCGGCCACATCTCCCGCCTGGTTGATCCCGAATCCGGCCGTCGGGCGGCCGGTGAGGGTGCCGATGTCGACGATCGTCACCTGTCCGCGGGTCGAGGAGGCGGCGCCGGCGAGCTCCGCCTCGAGGGCCGGGGCCGCGCGCGAGGCGCGGTTCGTTGGACCGCGTCCGCGTGCCGCCTGGGGAAAGGCCGGCAGGACTGCGAGCGAAACCGAGAAGACAACGAGCGCGACGATCCGCAGCCAATTCCTCGTCATGGGAACACCTCCGATCTGCGGCGGGAACGCCCCGCGGCGCCGGGCCGGCCGGGTCGTTCGTGCCTGTCCTCAACGCGCTGAGCCATGTACCTCGCAACCGACGAGCGCCACCCGGCCCTCGTTGGCCTTCCCGGCGATGCGGAGCCGGACCCCCTGCCGATGCTCGAGGCGGCCTTCCACGGTGATCGTCAGGATCGGCCCCTCCCCTGCCAGAGGCGTCGGCCCGTACGCCGCCAGGCGCAGCGTTCCCGCGCTGTCGCGAAACGCGAGCGACCACGGAGACAGCAGGCCGGCGCGCTCCACGTCCACGATCGCGAGCCGCGTCGGGTCGTAATCCAGCTCGAGGTCCAGCGCCTCGACCCCCGTGGCGTTGCGGATCCCCACCTCGAGGGTGCGGCGCTCCCCCGTGCGAAGCGGGCCGGCAACGCCGTCCAGCACCAGGCGCGCGGGCCGGTCGGTACGGTACGCGGCGGCGCTCCCGAGGACGCCGGTGCGCAGCCGGCTCACCTGCGCACGATCGCGCAGGACCGCCCTCGCCTCCTCCCCTGCCGCGCCGGCGCCGAGCGCTCCGCTCGCGGGAGCGGGAGCCCAGTTCCCGCTCACGTCCCCGTAGAGCACGGCGTAGAAATCGTCCGTGGCCGGACCCTGCAGGGGCGCGTGCTCGAATCGGGGCGTGCCGCAGTCCTGGTCGAAGGGATCCACGTAGGAGTCGCAGCGCAGGAAGCGCCAGTCGCTTCCGGTCGCCGTGGCCACGTCGAAGTGGTCCCGCAGCATCACGGAGAATTGCGCGACGTGCGCCGCGTCGAAGGCGGTGACCTCGCCGTTGCCGGTGACGTCCGCGGCGATCCGCTGCTGCGGCGACAGGCTGGTGAGCGCCACGACGGCCTGCGCGATCAGCGCGGCATCGAACGAGGAGATCGCATCGTTGTGGTTCGCGGCCCGCGGCGTCCCGTACAGCCCGAGCGTGGTCAGCGTGACGGTTCCGGCGAGGCCAGGGAGCGCGTACTGCCCATCCGCGCCGGTGGTCGCCTCGGCGAGCCCGTCCGCGTTCGCGTCGATCCCGACCCCTGGCACCGGCGTCGCGCTCGGCTCGTTCCCGGCGGCGCGGTAGTAGCGCAGCGTCCCGCCGATGCCGCAGGTTCCGGTCGGAACGTGCGAACAACGCTCCGCGACGCAGCGGTCCACGGTGCAGGCCCCGCCGTCGTCGCAGTCGCAGTCCGTGTCGCAGCAGTTCGCGATCGGCAGCCCCCGGCACACGCGCTCCGCGCAGGTGTCGTTGCTCGTGCAGGGGTCGGCGTCGTCGCAGGGGGCCGTGTTGGGCGCGTTCGCGCAGCTGCCGTCCGCGCAGACGTCGTCCGTGCACGGGTTGCCGTCCACACACTCCGCGCTCGACGTGCAGATCCCCGACACCGCGGCGCGCAGCGCCGAGAAATCCTGCACGGCCGTCCCGCCGCTCCAGAGGTTGGGCGCCCCGAAGCTGCTCGACGTCCCGTCCTTGTAGGCCGAGAACGCGGTCACTCCGGCGGCGGGATTCTCCTCGAGCTTGAAGACCTCGTCGCTACCCACGCCGCTCGTCGGATGGACCCCCTCTCCCACGGGGCCGAACACCAGGTTCCCGGAGGCGTCGCGGATCGTGATCTGGGTCTGCTCGTTCGACACGCTGAAGTCCAGCGCGCTCACGTACTGGCCGTCGCCGGACGGCCCCGCGCGCAGGTGGATCCACCAGTCCCCCGAGGCGGGCGCGTAGCTCGCGTTCGTGGGCAGCTCCTCGCCGACGGTGAGGATCGTCCCGCCGCGCAGATCCGCGAGCAACGGATCGCTGCTCAGGGTCAGGGTCTGCGCGCTCTCCCCGGGGAGCCCGACGGCGTCCCGGACCTCGACCTGCCAACCCCGGATGTCCAGGTGGTCCGCCACCACCACCAGCTCGATCCAATCGCCCCCGTTGCCGAGGATCCTGCCCCAGAAGACGTCGGACGCGTTGCTCCCGAGGAATCGGTTGGGCGAGACCGCGTTGTACTCGTTCACGAGGAGCACCGTGGCGCTCCCGGTGTTCGCCGCCTCGGGGGTCGGATACAGGAACGAGACCAGGTTCGGTGCGCCATCGGGCATCCTGCCGTAGGAGACGTTCGCGCCCAGCGCGGGGTACGAGAACCCGTCCACCCGCATCCCGTTCGTGTCGTAGAGCCCGATCCAGCCACCGCCCGGGTTCAGCGTGAAGCTCGCGTGCAGCGGGCCCTCGGCGCTCTCGCCGTCCGCCCACACGAGCAGGCGATCCAGCCCGCACACGCTCGTTCCGGGCGGGAACGGCCACTTGGTGGGGAGCGCCGGGTCGTCGCTCAGGAACATTCCGCTCCAGTCGAGGCGCTGCACGTGCGGGTTGTACAGCTCGATCCAGGGATCCAGGTCCCCGGCCTCGTCCTCGATCACGGTGGCGTTCAGCGGCAGGACCTCATTCACGCGCGCCGGCGGAAGCGGCTCGTAGGTTCCGTCGTTCTGGGCGCTCCAGAGAGTGCCGGAAAGGGCTCGCGCGCGGATCCGGGTCGTCGCCGTCACCGGGATCGGTGCCCCGTAGACCAGGGCGCTCGGCGAGACCGCGCCGCCGGGGAGCCGCGGGTCGCTGCCGTCCAGGGTGTAGTAGATCGTTCCGGAAGCGGCGCTCAGCGCGACCGTGGCTCCGGAGAGGACGGCCCCGGGAGCCGGATCGAAGGCGGGCGGCGTCGGGAACTGGGAGTCGATCCAGCCCAGGCGATCGAGGAGGAACTGGCGCATCCAGGCCACCTCGGACGCGTACGTCGGCCCGACGTAGTAGTTGGGCCAGACGTAGACGCCGAGGATCAACCAGCGCTGGAAGTTCCGCTGCTGCGCCTCCTCGAGCAGGGCGGCGGTGCCGTCGATGTCGGCCAGGATCCTGGCGTTCGAGAACGGCCCGCGCCGGAGCTCGAACCAGCGGTCGGCGTAGCGCAGCTGGAATTCCGGGTCCGCGAACAGCTGCGGCCACCAGGGGTACTGCGATGCCGACAGCAGCGTGTGATACCAGCCGCTGGGGATCCAGGCCTCGAGATAGTTGGCGTTGCCCAGAGAGAGGTTGTAGTCCCAGATCGGCCCCGCCACGATTTTGCCGTTGCGGTCCTTCGTGTAGAAGGTGCTGAGCCGGAATCCGTCGATGTTCTTGGTCATCTCGACCAGGATGTGGTGGTCGATGAACGATCCGACGTCGATGTAGGCGGCGTAGCCCAGGAGCGGATCGGCGGCGTTGGGACCGTGCAGGGCGGCCTCGAACGCGTCCAGGTATCCCTTGATGTACGCGGCCTGCTGGGGGGTCACCTCCTCTTCCTTCGGGTCCACGTACGCGAAGCGGAACCCCTGGCTGGTCGCGAAGCCGACGTCCCCCGGGTCGAGCCGGTCGTACTTGAGGATGTAGCCGCCGCTGAGCTCCGGGAGCGCGTTGTGGTCGGGGAGGAGCTCCTGGATGTTCACCCGGTTGGGATCCTGCTTGATCTTCTCCATCAAGGCGTACACGCCCACGTAGTCGGCGGAGGTGACGTCCCCGGTGCCCGTGCGCAGGTAGACCTCGCAGAGCCGCGTCCGCACGGCGTAGCGGCCGATGCGGTTGCTCCACTCGTAGGCCAGGTTGTTCTGCATGAGCGATTTCTCGGAGTAGGGGGCGTACAGGATCCAGTCCGACTCGCCCGGAAGCCCCAGCAGCGACACCTCGAGGTCCGCGCCGGTTTCGTCCCAGGTCTCGAGGAAGTACTGCTTCTTCGGGAACCCCCGGGAGCTCGAGCCCCGGATGCGGATCCCTCCGCGCCCGACGTACTGGGGCGCGCCCGACGCCGAGGCTCGACCCGTGAGCGGGTTCACCTCGAGAAAGCTCGCCAGGGTCGGCGTCCACCAGTCCTCGGCGATCGCGGAGCCGAAGCTGTCCACGATGACGATCGGGAGGTTCGAGGTGAAGCCGAGGAGGTCGCTGCCGAGGCGCGCGTACATCCGCGACAACACCGGACCGGGCGCGAGCCCGTCCTGCAGCACGCGGGCGCGGATGTGATTGCTGGTCTGGATCGAGATCGGTCCGGTGTAGAGGGTCCCGTGCGTGGCGCTGGGCTCGCTCCCGTCGAGCGTGTACCGGATCGGCGCCCCGGGGGCGGACGAGGAGATGCTCAGCGTGAAGGGGTCCTGAAACGTGCCGCTCGGGTGGGAGAAGACCGGCGCCGCCGAGACGCCGGGGAAGCCGGCGCCGTTCGGGGACGCGGGAGTCGGCACGGTGAAGTACACGGGGCTCGGCAGGCCCCCGAGGTCGGCCATGGTCTTGAGCTCTGGAAGCAGCAGGAAGTCCGGGTCGGCGGGGTCGTCGTTCAGGCCGTGCAGTGCCAGGACGTTGGTTCCGGCCTGGAGAAGTCCGGTGAAATCGGTCAGGTCGATCCGCTCGGAGGACAGGGCGCTCGCGATCGGCCGATCCGACGCCGCCTCGGAGTTCCACTCCAGGGCGGCCGGCGCGTTCCGGCGTGCGACCTCCTGCCCGTTGAGGTAGGCGACGAATCCGTCCTCGTACGCCATGTCGAGGAGGAGCAGCCCGACCGCGGACGGGTCGGGGACCTGGAACGTCGCGCGCACCCAGAGCGAGGCGTTGACGCCCCGCATCGCGGGCGCGACATCGGTCCGAACCTTCGAGCCCAGGGCTGCGGTGGCGAGCCCTCCGTTCGCGACGTCGCCGACCAGGCGGAAGGCCGAGGAGCTGAACGAGCCGTAGGAGCCCTGTGCCGCGAACAGCTCGAGCTCCGAGCCCCCTCCCCGTTCGTAGAACACGAGCCTCAGCTTGTAGATCCCCGCCTCGGGCAGCTGAAACACTGCCAGCGTGTCTCCCGGGCCGCGCGGCGACGGATAGGAGGAGTGGAAGGCGTACGGCTCCTTCTGAAGGTCCAGGGCGAATCCGTCGTCGCTGTTGACCCCGAACGTCCACGCCCCGGCCTGCGGGATGAAGAGGTAGCCGCTGACGAGGACGACGAAGTCATTGACGTCGCTGCCGATCGTCGTGCCCGGGAACGGAGCGTCGCCGGAGAAATGCGCCGCTCCGCCGGTGTTCAGGAAGTTCACCACGGGCGACAGCGCGCTCACCACGTCGACGTGGGTCGCCGGATCCTCGATCACCGCCTCCGCCGTGGCCAGGTCGGAGACGGTGATGTTCGCCTTGTAGTAGACGACGTCGAGCCCGCCCGAGGTCGCCCCGAACATCCCGATGCCGGTGGCCCCGGTCTCCCACGACGACGCGTCGAAGTCCGCTGCGGCCCAGGCGCTGCCCAGCGCCGCATCGCCCGCGCCGGGAACGTGATAGGAAACCTGCTGCTCCGCAGCGATCAAGGTCTGCTGCGCCTGCGGGATGCCGTACGAGAAGCCGGGGAACTGCGGCGGGTACAGCGGCGTGAAGGCGTGCGCGATCGTCACGCCGTCGGGCTCCACCAGCGCGAGGTACTCCCCCGCGCGATCGAGCTTGAAGTTGGTGTGCAGCGGCGAGCCGGCGCTGGCCCTGTTCTTACCGGACGCGAAGACCAGGAGCTGCCCCCCTCGTCCGAGCGTCACCCCCGGAGGAAACTGCCACTTCGCCGGCACGTCCGGGTCGTCGGTGACGTACCAGCCGCCCAGGTCCAGGAGCGGCTGGCAGGGGTTGTAGATCTCGATCCAATCCGAGTAGTCGCCGTCCTCGTCGGCGACCGTCGAGACGTTATCCGCCCCGATCTCGGCGATCACCGCATCCGAGGGGGACAGACACGGCCACGCGGGTGCCGCGCCGATCAGGAGCGCCCACCCCACCAGCAGGCGCCGGCAGCGGCCGCGCCATGCGTTCACGAACCCCCCCCTTGGCCCATTCCCCGACGTTGACGCCCGCGATCCCCGGAGCTCCGAGGCTACGCATGAAGATACCACCATTCCCCCACGCCGGCGGGAAGACCTGGCCCGCTCGCGGGCCGGCGCGGGCCCTAGTGCAGGGTCCTGCGGGCGGACTCGGGGGCGCGGGGATCGAACTCCACCACGGCCAGCTCGGGGCCGTCGTGCGCCGCGGAGAAGGCCCAGGTCCGGCCGATCCGCTCCCTCCACTGTCCCGTGATCCGCGCCGACTCGTGCACGTGGCCGTGGAGCGTCAGGAGCGGCCCGCGCTCCTCGATGAAGCGCCGGACCGCGATGCTCCCCACGTGCACGTCGAGGGGGACGTGATCCACCTGCTTCCCGTCCAGAGCCGCACGATCGAGGGTGGTCCGGTAGGGGGGGGAATGAAGGAGCAGGATGGCCCCGAGAAGATCTTGCCCTGCGGTGAGGGCGCGAAGGTCGTGGTCGATCGTCCCGTGGCGAAGCTCGCGCTCGTCCGCCGCGACGCTGCGCCAGCCTTCCTCCGGCGGGACGCAGCCGGGATCGATCGAGCGGGACACGTCGTAGCGTTCCCAGTCCTTGAGCTGGAAGGGCGTCGGGGGAACGCAGGCGTAGCCGTACACCTGGAACTCCCGCCACGCAATGCGCCGTCCGTGCGCGTAGTCCCACAGCCCGTCCGCCCCCGCGCGCTCGAACCCCTCCTCCTCTGCGCGCGGATCGTCGTTGCCCAGGATCGCGAACACCCTGGGGTAGGCGTCGCCCAGCTCGGCGCGCAGTCCCGCGAAGCCGCCCGCGATCACTTCCCGGACGAAGTCCTGCTCCGCCCCGCCCCGCGCGCGCCGCCGGGAGAGGGCGTGAGGCAGCAGGTCCCCGCCCAGGAACACCGCCGCCGGCCGCCGCGCGCGGACCTGCTCGTACAGCTTGGCGTAGCGGTCCTCGCGGCCGTGGAGATCGCTCACGAACAGGCAGCGCGCGGCGCTCACCCCGTCCCGCCCGGCTTCAGGATGATCCCGCGGTTCTCGCGCCCGTTCATCTTGACGACCAGCGGCTCGGAGAAGCGCAGGTGCCGGATGCAGCCCGACTCGGCCAGCGCGTCCTGGCGCGCGAGGAAGTCCCAGTCCACGAACCCGTCGTCGTCCCCCGGGTTGACCGTGAAGTACCCCACATGTGCGCTGGTCAGGTTCTGGAAGAAGTGGGTCCCCTGGGAGGGTGTCACCTGGAAGTCCTTGAACCCCGCCTCGACAATCACGCGGGCGCCGGCGATCTGGTCCCAGGTCACCGGGATTCCCAGCAGCGGGTCCGCCGATCCCCAGCGCCCCACGCCGAACAGCAGGTACGGCCGGCGGCACGCCACGAGTTCGGCGTTGAAGCGGGCCAGCTCCTGGGCCACCTCCTTCGAGTGCATCCGGTCGAAGCGGTGGAAGTCGACGGCCAGCACGTCCCGGACCTGATCGATCTTCCCGTGTCCGAGAACGCAGGAGCTGCGGCACAGGAGCCGCGAGGGGTCCTCGTCGTCCAGATTGAGCTCGGCCATCTCGCGGGACAGCGCCAGCGGGCGCAGTTGGAGGAACCCGAACTCCGCGGGCTCGGCGGGAGCCCGGGAGAGGTCGACCGCGAACTCGATCTCAACCGGCGTCGAGGTCCCGCGCACGCCGATCTCGAGCAGCGTTCTCAGCAGATCGGCGAGCGGGAACCTCTCATGTTTCAGGATCGGGGCGAAGCTCACGAGGCGCACGCCCGAGCGCGAGATCCCGTCGTAGACCGCGTCGTTCTCCGGAGAGTAGGTCGAGCCCAGCGCCGCGAGGGTCCCGTCCTCCTCGGCCGCCTCGAGGCTCAGCCGCCGGAGCTCGACACCCGGATACATTCCCATGTCCGGCGGGGAGTCCTCGAGGCGCACGGCGTAGAAGTGACGCTGGGAGTTCTGGAGGATCGCGCGCACCGACGAGAACTGGATGAGGTGGTTCGGATAGCGCGGGCAGAACCGCACGCAGACATCTCCATCGACCACCGTCTTGCCGAGTCCCAGGGCCACGGCGGCGATCCCGTCCTCGGTCCGCATGGGCGGCGTCGGGTAGAAGTTGTGGGAACGCGCGACCCCGGCGAAATCCGGGTAGAAGCGCTGCTCGTGAGCCGACCCCACGACCTTCTGCACGATCACCGCCATCTTCTCCTCCTCGAGGCGGTAGGGCGTCGTCTCCAGATATGCCTTCGCGTGGCGGCGGAAGGTCGAGGCGTAGACCCGCTTCACCGCGTCCAGCAGCTGCGCGAGGCGCACGTGCGGGTCAGGGTGCGTGTTGGGCAGCATGTAGGTCTCGTAGATCCCCGCGAACGGCTGGTACTGGGAGTCCTCCAGGAGACTCGACGACCGCACGGCCAACGGGTAGCGCGCGAGATCGAGGTAGGCCGCCAGCTGCTCGCGCACCGCCCCCGGAAAGTCCGCCGTGAGGAACCGCGCCAGGATCACGTCGTCGTCCTGGGAGTGGATCGCGAAGTCCTTGAGCCCGTTCTCCTCCATGAACGCGTCGAACAGATCCGTGCCGAGGACCACCGACGGCGGGACCGCGATGTGGATCCCCGGGAACCGCTCGCGCACGCCGAACTCCTGGAGCAGGAACCGGACGAAGGCCAGCCCACGCGCCTTTCCCCCGAGCGATCCGCCCCCTATTCTGGAGAAGCTGGCCGCGGCATCGAACGACTCGGGAGCGAAGTCGGTCAGCGTTCGTCCGCTGCGCTCCTGGCGGTACTCCTGGATGGACCGGATCATGTCGGCACGCAGGTGCTCGAGCGACGGGAAGTCGCCGACCTTGCGCGGGCGCAGCCGGTGCGCGAGCGCGAACTCGGTGCGTGCCTTGAGCCAGTTCGAGAAGTGGTTGCGCTCCCCATGGTGGGCCAGGCTCTCCGCCGGCACGGTCCGCAGCTGCTCCTCGAGGGCCTTCAGGTCCGCGGCCCTCCCCACCTCGGTGCCGTCCGGGAGCCGGAACACGAAATCGCCGAAGCTGAAACCCTCCACCATGAACTCGCGCAGCTGTCCGAGCAGCGTCGGGGAGTTCTTGAGCAGGAACGAGGCACCCACGGATCGAGCCACGGCCTCGTTCTCCGGATGGCTCGACTGGAGCAGGATCGGGATG
>Ga0316622_100000053_pt1 | contig 50195 bp, 50 predicted proteins | sample OWC_Aug_OW2_C1_D_FD_207646 | JGI IMG/M metagenome (GOLD analysis project Ga0316622, IMG submission 207646) | Wetland soil microbial communities from Old Woman Creek delta, Ohio, United States - OWC_Aug_OW2_C1_D5_C | ecosystem: Environmental > Terrestrial > Soil > Wetlands | place: USA: Ohio... | reverse complement strand
CACAACATGTTGTGTCTGCGCCTCCGCCGTGGACTTGACGCGGAGACCGATTCGGGCATGGGGTCCGCGCTCGCGGTCCAGCATGTAACCCTATGTTTGTTATGGGTAAAGAAATATTGCGGCGCCGCGAACAAAGCGGTTGACGAGGCCCGGTGGCCTGCCTACTCTTGTCCGCCTGACCCAACATGTTGTGTCCGGCACGATGCGCTCCCAGGGGGATTTCGGAGCGGTCCGAGCCGGGCCTCACCGGGGCCAGTCGGGCGTCTGCCGGCCCTCCTGCGCGGGAGCGCGGCACCCGAAGGGATCCGCCGACAACCAACCAAGACGAATCCGGAGCCGCGTCGCCGCAATGAGCACTGCCGTGAAGATAGAGCCGCGGGATGCCCGAAGCATCCCCTACCAGGAAGCGTCCCTCGATATCTGGGACAAGAAATACCGCCTGAGCGCCAAGGACGGGACGCCGATCGACTGCAGCATGGACGACACCTACAAGCGTGTCGCCCGGGCGCTGGCGGACGTCGAGGCGGCGGAAGTGCGCGAGCACTGGTACGACCGGTTCCTGTGGGCGCTGCGCCGTGGTGCCATCCCGGCCGGTCGCGTCACCTCGAACGCCGGTGCGCAGGAGCACAAGCCGGCGACGTCCACCATCAACTGCACGGTGTCCGGCACGATCCGCGACTCCATGGACGACATCCTCGGCAAGGTCCACGAGGCCGGGCTCACGCTCAAGGCCGGCTGCGGCATCGGCTACGAGTTCTCGACGCTGCGCCCACGCGGCGCCTACGTCTCGGGCGCCGGGGCCTACACGTCGGGTCCGCTGTCGTTCATGGATATCTACGACAAGATGTGCTTCACCGTGTCCTCGGCCGGCGGCCGCCGCGGCGCGCAGATGGGCACCTTCGACGTCGGCCACCCGGACGTCATGGAGTTCATCCGCGCCAAGCGCGAGGCCGGGCGCCTGCGGCAGTTCAACCTCTCGCTGCTCGTCACCGACGAGTTCATGAAGGCGGTGCGAGAGGACGGCGACTGGCAGCTCGCGTTCCCGGTGACTGCGGCGGAGGTCGAGGGGCACGACATCGCTGACCCGGCCAGGTTCGTCTGGCGCGAGTGGCCCACCACCAACGGCTACCTCTCCAACGACGATGGCCTGGTGCTGTGCAAGGTCTACAAGACCGTGCCTGCGAAGCGCATGTGGGACGTCATCATGTCCTCTACCTACGACTTCGCAGAGCCCGGCTTCGTCCTCATCGACCGCGTGAACGAGATGAACAACAACTGGTGGTGCGAGAACATCCGCGCCACCAACCCCTGCGGCGAGCAGCCCCTGCCGCCCTACGGCTCCTGCCTGCTCGGCTCGGTGAACCTCACCAGCTTCGTGCGCGACCCGTTCACCGAGGACGCTCACTTCGACTGGGACGAGTACCGCGAGGTCGTTCGAGTCTTCACGCGCATGCTCGACAACGTGGTCGAGGTGAACGGACTGCCGCTCGAGCAGCAGCGCAACGAGATCCTCCGCAAACGCCGCCACGGCATGGGCTTCCTGGGGCTCGGCTCCACCATCACCATGCTGCGCATGAAGTACGGCTCGCGCGACGCGGTCGCCTTCACGGAGCGGGTGTCGCGGGAACTTGCGCTCGCCGGCTGGCAGGCTGCGGTGGAACTCGCCGAGGAGAAGGGGCCGGCCCCCATCATGCTCGAGGAGTTCGAGGTCACGCCGGCGATGCTGCGCAAGCGCCCAGAGATGCGGCGCGATGGAATCAGGGTCGGACAGAAGCTGCCCGGGCGTATCCTGCACGCCCGCTACAGCCGCTACATGCAGCGCGTCGCCGAGGTCGCGCCGCAGCTGGTGGACAGGCTGGCCGAGACGGGCGCGCGCTTCACGCACCACAGCTCGATCGCGCCTACGGGCACGATCTCGCTGTCGCTCGCGAACAACGCCTCGAACGGCATCGAGCCGTCGTTCGCGCACCACTACTTCCGCAACGTGATCCGCGAGGGCCGCAAGACCAAGGAGCGCATCGACGTGTTCTCCTTCGAGCTGCTCGCCTACCGCGAGCTCGTGAACCGTGCTGCCATGCCGGGTGGCACCAGCGCGGCCGAGAAGCTTCCGGAGTACTTCACGACCGCCGACGACATCACCCCGCGCGAGCACGTGGACATCCAGGCGGCGGCGCAGAAGTGGGTGGACTCCTCGATCTCGAAGACCGCGAACGTCCCTACGGACTACCGCTACGACGATTTCAAGGACATTTACCTCTACGCCCACGAGCAGGGGTTGAAGGGCTGCACCACCTTCCGCTTCAATCCCGAGGCGTTCCAGGGCGTGCTGGTGAAGGAAGAGGATCTCAAGAACACGACCTACGTGTTCACCCTCGAGGATGGCACCGAGGTGTCGCTCAAGGGCGACGAGCAGGTGGAGTACGACGGCGAGATGCACACCGCCGCGAACCTGTTCGACGCATTGAAGGAAGGCTACTACGGCAAGTTCTGAGTCGTCGCAGCCGCGGCGTCCCGGTGATGCAGAGAGAGAATCAATGAGCGCGCAGAAGATCGAGCGGAAGATCGTCAAGTACCGGGTCGTGAAGCCGGGCGACAAGTCGGAGTCGAAGGCCGACTCGAAGCGGGAGGAGCCGCTGGTCGAGTCCCGCGATGCCAAGGTCATCTGGATGCACGAGAAGCTCGAGCGTCCGGAGATGCTGGTGGGCTCAACCTACAAGATCAAGACGCCCGTGTCGGACCACGCCATGTACGTGACCATCAACGACATCCTGCTGAACGAGGGCACCGAGCACGAGCAGCGCCGTCCTTTCGAGATCTTCATCAACTCCAAGAACCTCGACCACTTCCAGTGGATCGTGGCGCTCACGCGCATCATCTCGGCAGTCTTCCGCAAGGGCGGCGACGTCACGTTCCTCGTCGAGGAACTGAAGGCCGTGTTCGACCCGCGCGGCGGCTACTGGCAGTCGGGCGGCAAGTTCATGCCCTCGATCATCGCCGAGCTCGGTCACGTGATCGAGAAGCACCTGCAGTCGATCGGGCTGCTGCGCGACCCGGAGATGGACGAGCACCGCAGGAAGCTCATCGAGGACAAGCGCAACGAATACGAGGCACGGCAGAAGCAGCAGGACGCGTTCGCCAAGAGCCACTATCCGCAGGGTGCGCAGCTGTGCACCAAGTGCAGCACGGCGGCCGTCGTGATGATGGACGGCTGCATGACCTGTCTCAATTGCGGCGACTCCAAGTGCGGTTGAGGTGATCCGGCCGGCCCTGCCTCTGGCCGGTCGCGCCGTGAGGCGCTACAGTCGCGCCGCATGACCCGACCCACCCGGACATTCGGGCCGCTCGCTGCGGCACTGCTTGCGTTCCTGCCCGGAACTGGCTCGCACGCGCAGGGATTCCAGTCGGCGTCCGGTGCGACCCGGACGCCTGCCGCCGTGGTCCCGACGCCGGCGGCGCCCCGTCAGGGACAGTCCTTCCAGTCCGTAGGTACTTCCGGCGCTCCGGGTACTTCCGGCGCTCCGACGGTCGCCGGGCCACCCGTGGCCGCGGATGCGCCCGCGGGCGCGCCGGCGACCGAACCGGTTGCCGTGCCGCCCGCTGTGCCGGCCATGGCAGCGCCGTCCTTGCCGGTCGCGGCGCCCGTCACTGCATCGCCAACAGCGACTGCCCCTGCACCGTTCACATCGCGTCCGCCGCCCGCGGTTGCCTCAATGGGCCCTGCGCCGGTCTCGTCACCGCCAGCCGCAACGGCCCTGGCGTTCAGTTCCGTTTCCGCGCCCGACCGCGGCCGATCCGCCAGTGCGGGTGGCGCCGGACCGATGCTGCCGGCGCCCGACGGGTCGGGACCGTCGTTCGAGCTCGCCGACCGAATCGTCATCGAGAAGGGCGTCCGCCGCCTGTACCTGCTGCGTGGCGACGACGTGATCGTCGATTACCCGGTGAAGCTCGGGCTGAACCCCTACGGCCACAAGCAGCGCGAAGGCGACTTCCGTACGCCCGAGGGCACCTACCATCTTTCCCGGCGCAATCCCCGCAGCGAGTTCTTCCTTTCGTTGGAGGTGTCCTACCCGAACCCGGCCGACCGTGCGCGTGCCCGTCAGGCGGGCGTGCGGCCGGGCGGCCTGATCATGATCCACGGCCAGCCGAACGTGCCGAGCAAGGCACCCGACTACTACGCCAACAACGACTGGACCGACGGCTGCATCGCCGTGAGCAACTCCGACATGGTGGACATCTGGCAACGCACCCGGCTCGGGATTCCGATCGAAATCCGGCCATGATGCGTCGCGTCGAGGCGTCCGTGCCGCCTGCGGAGGAGCAGGACTCCGTCCACGCCCGGGTGACGCCGACCGGCAGTCTCGAGAACCTGTCGCAGCAGGAGGTCGATCGCCTGCTCGATTCGTCGCGCGGGGGCCTTTACGAACTCTACCGGCGCTGCTCCCTCGCGGTGCTCAACAGCGGCGGTGAGACTGACGACGCGCGGGCGATCTTCGAGCGCTACTCCGACTTCGACATCCGCATCGAGCGCAAGGCCTGGGGCGTGAAGCTCGACCTGCGCAACGCGCCGGCGGGCGCCTTCGTGGACGGGCGGATGATCCGCGGCATCCAGGAACACCTGTTCGCGGTGCTGCGCGACATCCTCTACATCCACGGCGAGGTTTACCACCACGGCAGCGTCGAGCTCACCGAGTCGCAGGGCATCACGGACGCCGTGTACCGCATCCTGCGCAACGCCGGCCTGCTCAGGCCCCGCGTTCGGCCCGACGTGGTGGTCTGCTGGGGTGGGCACTCGATCAGCCGCGACGAGTACGATTACACGAAGAAGGTGGGCTACGAGCTCGGGCTGCGCGGGCTCAACGTCTGCACGGGCTGCGGGCCGGGGGCGATGAAGGGGCCCATGAAGGGCGCGACCATCGGCCATTCGAAGCAGCGCATCCGCGACGGCCGCTACATCGGCGTCACGGAGCCCGGCATCGTGGCGGCCGAGCCGCCGAACGCCATCGTGAACCAGCTCGTGATCCTGCCCGACATCGAGAAGCGTCTCGAGGCGTTCGTCCGCACGGGCCACGGCATCGTGGTGTTCCCGGGCGGCGCGGGCACGGCCGAGGAGATCCTCTACCTGCTCGGCATCCTGCTGCATCCGGACAACGCCGAGCAGCCGTTCCCGGTCGTGTTCACCGGGCCGGCGGACAGCGCGGAGTACTTCCGCCAGGTCGACGAGTTCCTCGGCGCGACGCTCGGACCGCTCGCGCGGCAGTGCTATCGCGTCGTGCTCGACGACCCCGCCGAGGTGGCCCGCGAGATGCTGCGCGGCATGGATGCGGTGCGGGAGTTCCGCAGGCGCCGCAGCGACGCCTACAACTACAACTGGCTGCTCGGCATCCCGCACGACCTGCAGCAGCCCTTCGAGCCGACGCACGAGGCGATGGCCACGCTCGAGATTCGCCGGGGCATGGAGCCGCACCGGCTGGCCGCGCAGTTGCGCCGCGCCTTTTCCGGCATCGTCGCTGGCAACGTCAAGGAGACGGGCATCCGCCTGATCGAGCAGCGCGGCCCGTTCGAGATCCACGGCGAGCCAGGACTTCTCGCCCCTCTCGACGCGCTGCTGACCTCGTTCGTGCGGCAGCGGCGCATGAAGCTCTCGGGCGAGTACCGCCCCTGCTATCGCCTGGTGACCTGATCACCGCCATCTGTGATCCAGTACCGGGCCCTGCGGCGGTCGCTGCCGTATGGTCCGCGCACAGGCCAGCGGTGATCCACATGAGCGACAGCAAAACCCCCAACGGGCCGCGCGGCCCGTCCCCGGCCGCCGCGCCCGACGGCGAGGGCCTCAGGCGTGCCAAGTTCGGTGTCGCCTCCGAAGGTTGGGACGCCTACAACACCTGGCTCGACCGCGTGCGCCAGCAGCCCGGTCCGGTCTCACGGCAAGCGGTGATCGCGAAGGCGCTCTACAGCGTCTCGAGCTACAAGACCTGGGCCGGCAAGGCGCGCGGCGCCTTCGACAAGCCGAAATAGGTCGGCACGGTGTCGGACCGGTATCATCTCAATTGAGCGCGAGTGCTCGTTCGGACGCCTTGCGGCGCGCCGGCTGAATCATGGAACGAATCCTGAAGTTGCTCGATGATCTCGACGACCTGAACGCCCTGGTTCGGGTGCAGGCAGGACCCGTGATCGTGACCGCACTGTTGCTCGCGGCCTTCCTCGCCGTGGTCGCCGGGGTATTTGTGCTCGGGCCGCCGGAGCTGCTCGCAGCGCCCTGAGCCCGCCTGCTTCGCGGACGTTCGGGCGTCAGCCGACGGCCGGGTTCAGGCTGTAGGTGCCCGTCAATCTCGTCTCCGCGAGCACGTGGCCGGCGATTGCCGCGCGCACCTGCGCAGCGGTGAACGCGCCGTCGACCGGACACCGGTCGAGGTCGGTCGCATACAGCACGAAGTGATAGTGATGCAGCCGCTCGTCGTTCCAGGGAGGGCAGGGGCCGTCGTATCCGAGGTATTCGCCCCCCATGTCCGCGTCGCCCGCGAACCACGTGGTGTAGTCGTTCAGCCCCTGGCGCGCTCCGTCCGGGCCCGCGGGCGAGCGCTTGCCGCGCGCCACGATGCCGTCCGAGCAAGCGCCGGCGGCGATCTCCCGCACCGTCGGTGCGATGTCCACCATCAGCCAGTGGTAGAAGTCCGTGCGCGGCAGGCTCGCCGGCACGACGCGTCCCGCCTGGTTCACGTCGTCCCCGCGGGTAGGGACGTCGGTGTCCACGCACACCAGCACGAGTGAGCGGGTCGCCAACGGCGCGCCCGACCAGCGCAGGTGCGGGTTGCGGTTGGCCCCGAGTCGCAGATGCTCGACCGGGTCGGGCACGCCGAAAGCGAACTCCGCGGGAATGCGCTGACCGTGACCGAAGCTCGAGGACATCAGTTGCATGGCTGTCTCCTGCCGTCGGTGGATACCGGGAGGATTCTGGCACACTGCGCCCCGCTCTCCGGAGGTGACCGTGCAGCCGACTTTCCGCCCGCCGGTGCCGCGCCCGGTGACCATCGACGGAACTGCGGGCCCGCTCGAGGCCCGCGTCGAGGATCCGACCCCGGGATCCGTCCCGGCGGCGTGTGGCGTGGTGTGCCATCCGCACCCGCTGCACGGCGGGACGATGCAGAACAAGGTCGTGCACACGCTGGCGCGAGCGATGCAGCAAGCCGGTGCGCCGACCGTTCGCTTCAATTTCCGGGGCGTCGGTGGAAGCGCGGGCCACTACGACGCCGGCGTCGGCGAACTCGAGGACGCGTTGGCGGCCTGCGCCTGGGCGCGAGCGCACTGGCGTTGCGAGGTGCTGTGGCTCGCGGGATTCTCTTTCGGTGCGGCCGTGGCGCTCGAGGCCGCGGCCGTTGCGAAGCCCTCTGCACTCATCACGGTGGCGCCGCCCGTCGGTCGGATCATCGTGGCGCCGGTCGCGCGTCCGTCCTGCCCGTGGCTCGTGGTGCAGGGCGACCGTGACGAACTCGTGGACGTCGCGACCGTGCGACGGTGGGTGGCGGAATTTGCCTTGCCGCCGCGGCTGCTCGAACTGCCGGGGGCGGAGCACTTCTTCCACGGACGCCTCGGCGAACTGCGTGGCGCCGTGCTCGAATTCCTGTCCGCTGGAGAAGGGGCCGGCGTCTAGCGGCGGCGCGCGTTGCGCGGGGAAATGGTCAGAAAGACCGTAGGGAGTTAGTGAGGGCGACCGGGGCGGCCCTGCGCCGCCCCGGGGAAAGAACTGGCCGGCTCAGTTCACCATTCCCTTGAGGTTCTTGAGCGGCATGACGCGGACCTTCTTGCTGGCGGGCTTCGCCTTGAAGACCATCTTCTCGCCCGTGAACGGGTTGACGCCCTCGCGCGCCTTGGTGGCGGGCTTCTTCACGACCTTCATCTTCGCAAGACCCGGCAGGGTGAACAGGCCGTGGCTCTTCAGGCTCTTCTTGATGATGACGTTGAGCGAGTCGAATACGGCGCTCACCTGCTTCTTCGGGAGCCCGGTGTCCTTCGAGATCGTCGCAAGGATGTCGGACTTGGTCGGTGCTGAACTCTTCTTTGCCATCTAAGTCTCCTGTGGATGGATCGCTGGCCGCTGGCCCCGTGAAATCATTCGCGCGCGGAAAATAACACAAGTTCGAAGGGTGTTTAAGCGCTCTCGGGCCTTTTTTTTCAGGTCCGGAGCGATCAGCCGGCGACGAACTCCCGCTTGAACTGCACCGAGTAGTTGCCCGGAGCATCGAGTGGCGAAGCCGAGATGTCGAACACCAGGATCTCGGTGCCGCTGATGCCGACCTCGCCGATGAAGTAGACGGACGATCCTTCCGTGATGCGACGCATCTCGAGGTTCTTGAGCTGGCCGTTGAGGTTGTACGCGCTGGCCGTGACGGTGCCGTCCACCGGCGTGGCTCGCCCGTCGGCGCCCTTGCGCAGCAGTGATACGTTGAGCATGACGCGATTGGCGCTGCGCTCGATGCCGTAGGCACGAGCCACCGCGACGGACAACTCGTCCGTTCGAACGGCATTGAAGTGCACCTCGAAGTCGCCGAAGTCCTGGTGCGTGGGTTCCGAGGGTGCGGCGGTGCGGGCCTGGCCGGGCGCGGGGCCGCCGGCATCGCAAGCGGCGAGGGCGAGGAACGTGCACGCGAAGAGCCACTGGAAGAACTGCGTCGTACGACGGTTCATCGTCGATTCCCCCTGTGTCAGGCAACTGAAGTCCGACTCACTATAGTCGAAGCGGCTCGCGATTGCCGACCCCCGTGGCGCCTCAGTTGCAGCCGAGCAGCTCGCGGATCGCTTCGTCGAGCGGTGGTGCGTCGCGGATCCGCACGCGCTTGTCGCGCGCCGAGTGGCCCTGCTCGATCACGACCTGTGCGCGCGACACGGCGAACGAATCGGCCATGAACTCGACGAGCGCGGCATTGGCGCGTCCGTCCACCGGCGGGGCCTGCAGGCGGACCCGCAATCGCCCGCCGTGCAGTCCGGCGAATACGCTGCGCGGCGCGCGCGGCTGGACGCGTATCTCGATCACGAGGTCGTTGCCGTCGCGGCGGCCGGCGGGCATGCACGCCGTCTCAGCGCAGCGGGACCTGCGAGGCGAACACGACCGGCGTCACGGGAGCGTCGACGACGAAGCGCAGTGCAGCCATCGGTCAGCCCGCTCCGAACTCGCGTGCCAGCTCCGCGGAGCGTCGCTCCGCTGCTGCGACCGCCCGGTTCACGATCCCGCGGATGTCCGCGGCTTCGAGGATCGCGAGGGCCGCCGCGGTCGTGCCGCCTCGCGAGGTGACCTGCTCGCGCAGCAGGGCGGGCGGATCGGCGCTCTCGGCCGCCATGCGGCCCGCGCCGAGCGCCGTGTGCACGGCGAGCAGCCGCGCCGTAGCGCGCGGCAGGCCGAGCGCCGCGCCCGCATCCTCGAGCGCCTCGACCAGCAGGAAGAAGTACGCGGGCCCGCTGCCCGACACCGCCGTCACGGCGTCCATCTGCGCCTCGTCGTCGAGCCACACCAGCGGGCCCACGGCCGACAGCACGCGCTCGACCGACGTGCGCTCGCCCGGCTCGACCTCGGCGGACGCGTACGCGGCCGTGATTCCGGCGCCGATCAGCGCCGGCCGGTTCGGCATCGCCCGCACGAGCGGGCCGCCCCGGCCGAGCCAGCCTGCCAGGCTCTCGAGCCGGATGCCTGCCGCGACCGACACGACGATGCGGCGCCGCGCGGCGAGTTCGCCGGCGAGGCCGCGCGCGACGGTCGCCATGTCCTGCGGCTTGACCGCCAGCACGACGAGGTCGGCGTCGCGTACCGCCGCCTCGTTGTCGGTCGTGCCGTGCACGCCGAACTCCCGGCGCAACCGGTCGAGTTGCGCTACGGACGGGTCGGCGACCGAAAGTTCCGCAGCCGCGACTCCGCGGGCGAGCAGGCCGCCGACCAGGGCCGTGCTCATGTTGCCGCCACCGATGAACGCGAGCCGCATCATGCCTGCCACCATCTCAATTCCGCGGTCCGAACACCGCCGTGCCGATGCGCACGATCGTCGCGCCCTCGAGCACCGCGGCCTCGAGGTCCTCGCTCATGCCCATTGAAAGCACATCGAGCGCGTGACCACGCCGGCCGAGATCCTCGAGCAGTTCACGCAGGCGGCGGAACGGCACGCGCTGCGCGTCCTCGTCCGTGGCGGGCGGCGGGATGCACATGAGCCCCCGCAACCGCAGGCGCGGCAATCGGCCCACGGCGTCCGCCAGCCGCGGCAGTTCGTCCGGGATCACACCGCCCTTGGCGGGCTCGTCCCCGAACCTCACCTGCAGCAGTACCTCGAGCGGGCCGGCGAAGTGCGGGCGCTGGGCGTCGAGTCGCGTCGCGATGCGCTCACGGTCCACCGTGTGCACCCACTGGAAGTGTTCGGCGACCTCGCGGGTCTTGTTGCCCTGCAGCTGGCCGATGAAATGCCAGGTGAGCGGGCGACCGCGCAGCGCCGCGATCTTGGCGACGCCCTCCTGCACGTAGTTCTCGCCGAACTCAACCTGTCCCGCCTCGGCGGCGGCCTCGATCGCCCCGATCGGCTGCTGCTTACTCACCGCCAGCAAGCGGACGGAATGCGGATCACGACCGGCCCGACGCGCAGCCGCATCGATGCGTGCGTGCACGTCCGCGAGTCGCGCGGGCAAGAACTGCGGACCGGTTAACATATTGGCACGCGGGCTGCTGATCTATACTGCGGCCGCCTGCGCGAACCGACCGACTGCGGACCCGGAGCGCCGCCTCAAGGAAATTCCGATGGCCGTCGACATTGCCCAGCTGCTGGCGTTCGCCGTCAAGAACAAGGCCTCCGACCTGCACCTGTCGTCGGGCGTTCCGCCCATGATCCGTGTCGACGGCGACATGAAGCGGATCAACATGCCGCCGCTGACGCACAAGGAAGTGCACAGCATGGTGTACGACATCATGAATGACAAGCAGCGGAAGGCTTACGAGGAATTCTACGAAACGGACTTCTCCTTCGAGATCCCGAAGCTCGCCCGCTTCCGCGTCAACGCGTTCAACCAGAACCGCGGCGCGGCGGCCGTGTTCCGCAGCATTCCCTCGCTGGTGCTCTCGCTCGACGACCTGAACGCGCCGAAGATCTTCAAGGATATCTCGATGCAGCCGCGCGGCCTGGTGCTCGTCACCGGGCCCACCGGGTCGGGCAAGTCCACGACGCTCGCGGCGATGATCAACTACGTCAACGACAACCGCCCCGATCACATCATCACGATCGAGGATCCGATCGAGTTCGTGCACGAGTCGAAACGCTGCCTCATCAACCAGCGCGAGGTGCACCGCGACACGCTGGGCTTCAGCGAGGCGCTGCGCTCGGCCCTGCGCGAGGACCCGGACGTGATCCTGGTGGGCGAAATGCGCGACCTCGAGACCATCCGCCTCGCGCTCACGGGCGCCGAGACCGGCCACCTCGTGTTCGGCACCCTGCACACGAGCTCGGCCGCGAAGACCATCGACCGCATCGTGGATGTGTTCCCCGCGGCCGAGAAGGAGATGGTGCGCGCCATGCTCTCCGAGTCGCTGCGCGCGGTGATTTCCCAGACGCTGCTGAAGCGAATCGGGGGCGGGCGCATCGCGGCCCACGAGATCATGATCGGCACGCCCGCGATCCGGAACCTCATCCGCGAAGGCAAGATCGCGCAGATGTACTCCGCGATCCAGACCGGCCAGGCCGCCGGCATGCAGACGCTCGACCAGTGCCTCAAGGAGCTGCTCCAGAAGGGCCTGATCACAAAGGAAGAAGCGCGCTTCAGGGCGCAGAACAAGGAGGACTTCTGACCGCCGGCGGGCTCGCGCCGTCCGGCAGGGAAGCAACATGGAACGAGAACAGGGCATAAAGCTCATGCAGGACCTCTTGCGCCGCATGGTCGAGCGCAACGGGTCGGATCTCTTCATCACCGCCGGCTTCCCGCCGGCGATCAAGGTGGACGGCGAGATCAAGCCGCAGACCAACCAGCCGCTCACGCCCGAGCAGGCCCAGCTGCTGGTGCGCGCGATCATGAACGACCGCCAGACGAAGGAGTTCGACGCGACCAAGGAGTGCAACTTCGCGATCGCGCCGCCCGGCATCGGCCGCTTCCGCGTCAGCGCCTTCGTGCAGATGGGGCTCACCGGCGCGGTGCTGCGCACGATCAACGTCAAGGTGCCCACGATCGACGAGCTCGACCTGCCGCCGATCCTCAAGGAGATCGTGCTCTCCAAGCGCGGGCTCGTGATCCTCGTCGGCGCCACGGGCTCGGGCAAGTCCACCTCGCTCGCCGCGATGCTCGACTACCGCAACGACAAGACCCGCGGCCACATCATCACGATCGAGGACCCGATCGAGTACGTGCACACCCATCGCAACTGCGTGGTGACGCAGCGCGAGGTGGGCGTGGACACCGACAGCTGGCACATGGCGCTCAAGAACACCCTGCGCCAGGCGCCGGACGTCATCCTGATCGGCGAGATCCGCGACCGCGACACGATGGAGTACGGCATCCAGTTCGCCGAGACCGGCCACCTGGTGCTCGCAACGCTGCACGCCAACAGCGCCAACCAGGCGATGGACCGCATCATCAACTTCTTCCCGGAGGACCGGCGCGAGCAGCTGCTGATGGACCTCTCGCTCAACATCCGCGCCATGGTCGCGCAGCGACTGATTCCGCGCGAGGCGGGCAAGGGCCGCATCGCGGCGATGGAGGTCATGCTCAATACGCCGCTGATCGCCGACCTGATCTTCCGCGGCGAGGTGAGCGCCATCAAGGAGATCATGGCCAAGTCGAACCGGCTCGGCATGAAGACCTTCGACCAGGCGCTGTTCGATCTGTTCGAGTCGGGGGCGATCGCCTACGAGGAGGCGCTCCGCAACGCCGACTCGAAGAACGAGATCCGGCTGCGCATCAAGCTCGAGAGCAAGCGCGCCGACAAGTCGCACCTCGACGAGACCGGCGCCCTCAAGATCCTCGAGGAAGAGGAGTAGGCGACGCATGTCTGCCACCGACACGGACGGCTCCACCACGACGACCGAGGCCGTGCTGAGCGACGCTACCGCAGGCGCGGCCACCGCACGCAACTTCGTGCTCAACACCCGTCCGCTGTTCAAGCTGATGGTCGAGAAGAAGGCCTCCGACCTCTTTTTCACCTCGCACGCGCCCATCAAGATCAAGATCGAGGGCCAGATCATCCCGGTGAACCGGCAGGTACTCTCGCCCGACCAGGTCCGCCAGGCCGCCTACGGCCTGATGAACCAGGAGCAGATCGATTACTTCCAGCAGGAGCTCGAGATCGATTTCGCGATCTCCGAGCCCGGCCTCGGCCGCTTCCGCATCGCCGTGTTCCACCAGCGCGGCAACCCTGCGATGGTGCTGCGCTACATCACGGCGGACATGCCCCGGCTCGACGACCTCGGCCTGCCGGAGATCATGAAGGACCTCTCCATGATCCGGCGCGGGCTCGTGCTGATGGTCGGCGCCACGGGCTCGGGCAAGTCGACCTCGCTCGCCGCGATGATCAACCACCGCAATGAGATTGCCTCCGACCACATCCTCACGGTCGAGGACCCGATCGAGTTCCTGCACGCCAACAAGAAGTCGATCGTGAACCAGCGCGAGGTCGGGCTCGACACCAAGTCGTTCCACCGCGCGCTCAGGAGCGCGATGCGCGCGGCGCCGGACGTGATCCTGATCGGCGAGATCCGCGACCGCGAGTCCATGGAGTACGCGATCACCTTCGCGGGCACCGGGCACCTGTGCCTCGCCACGCTGCACGCCAACAACGCGGCCGAGACGCTCGACCGCATCATCAACATGTTCCCCCGCGACCAGCACTCGCAGATCTTCCTCGACCTGTCGCAGTACCTGAAGGCGATCCTCTCGCAGCGCCTGGTGGTGGCCAAGAACGGCCGGCGCTGCGCCGCCATCGAGGTGCTGCTCAACACGCCGCACGTCCAGGAGCTCATCAAGAAGGGCGATGTCGTCGGTGTGAAGGAGTCGCTCATCCGCAGCGCCGAGAAGGGCATGCAGAGCTTCGACAGTGCGCTGCACAAGCTCTACCTCGACGGCAAGGTCACGCTCGAGGAGGCGCTCGTGAACGCGGACTCGCGCTCGAATCTCGAGGCGAAGATCAATTTCGGTTGAGTGGCTCGCAGGGTCAGGCGCGCGTGGCGGGCGGGGGTCGCGGGTCCGTCCTGCCTCGCGAATGCCGACATGCTCGGCTGGACGGACCCGCAACCCCCGCCTGATGCACGGCGCCTGAGCGAGTTATTCGCCTTTGGCGAAAACTCGCACGGCGCATGCAACATCGCCGGAGACAGCCGGGCGCGCGCCTTCAATCGGTCCTTTGCGACCGGTGTTCGCTATGGATGCGGCCGTTCGCGAACGCGTAAGGTCTTCCAAGGGCGGCCCGTCGTGCCGGCTCGTTCAACCCGCCGCGGCACCGACGACGGCGGAGCTCGCATCCATGTTCCCCGTTGCCACCAGTACCTGTGCTCACTTCCAGAATTGCGAATTGCGCCCGCATTGGGTGCTTTCTAGCCTGAGTGCACGGGGCGGACGACGCACCGCGTGTGGTGCGCCCAGCCCTCGGGGATGACAAGGAGGGGTTCATGAGAAGGATATTCCTTGCAGCAGCCTTGACGCTCGCTGCGTTGTCCAGTCCCGCCCTGGCCGATGAAACGATTGTCCGCTGGGATCGGGTGGAAGGCGTCGTCGGAGCTGACTACATGCCGGTGCAGGTCGGTCCGTTCGCGGCGACGGGCCGCTGGCGCACCACAGGAAGTGGCCAAGTCATCCTCAACCTCCGCACGGGGTTTCTGTCCGTCAGAGTCACCGGCATCTCCGTAGCGAATCACTACACCAACGCCCCGCTGGGTAGCCTCTCGCCGATCAACCCGGGGAACTTACTCGCGACGGTCGTCTGCAATTCGACCGAGCGCTACGGCCCGGTCACGTGGGCAGATGCGACTGTCTTCGCCAGTGCCGGCAGCCTCCGGTGGCAGGGCTTCCTGAATCTACCTACGGCCTGCGTGGACAACCCTGAGGAACTCGTATTTCTGGTGCGGCACCTCGAGGGACCGCCGTTCTTTGGAGGCTTCATGCTCTATGGTACGGAGCGCAGCATTCGATAGCTGGTGTTGTGCCCGAGGACAGCGACCCCGGCCTCCGCGCCGGGGTATCTGTTTACGCCCTGATTGGCGGACTGAACGTCAGCGGGCGCGATCTAGTCGAGGAGCCTGACGATGTGCCGGCGCTCTTCCTTATCCGCGGCATGCCACTGTCCACAGAGGCTCGTATCCTGCTATCCACCGACCGCGTTGCAGCCGCGGATAGGGTCAGGATCCGGCAATCGTTGCATGCGCCGTGCGCCGGCCGCCGCAGGCGGTCGGCGCTCAGGCGCCGAGGGTCCGGCAGCTGTTGGGGGATGGCAGAGGCAAATCTCATTTGCCGGCGCCATCCCCCAACAGCTGCGTGCCACCGCCTCCGCCCGTAGGCCATCTCGACCGCCGCGCAAGGTGAGCAGCCTTACGCCGCCGGCGGAAACACCGCGTTCGCGTCGAACACCGGCCCGTCCACGCACACGCGCTTCATGGCGAGCCCCGCTTCGGTGACGACCGGCACGGCGCAGCCCGCGCAGCCGCCCACCGCGCAGGCCATGAACTCCTCGAGCGAGACCTGGCAGGGAATGCCGAAGCGTCGTGCGACCTTCGCGGCCGACATCAGCATGGGCGTCGGGCCGCAGGCGAACATCTCGACTTCGCAGAGCGCCGCGGCCGAGAGCGACGACAGCCAGGCCGCGGCGAGGTCGGTGACGTAGCCGTCGAAGCAGCCGGGGAAGCCCGCGAGGGTCGCGAGCCGGCTCGGCACGCCCCAGTCGTCGAGCAGCGGCATGCAGGCGATCGCCTCCGGCGGCATGCCCTGCACCAGGATGGTCGAGGGCCGGGTGCGGAACGGGAACGGGATCTCCGAGCCCATGAGCACCAGCGGCTGCCACGCGGCATCGCGGCGCGCCTTGAGCGACTCGGCCAGGAACACCATCGGCGGAATGCCGACGCCGCCGCCGACGAGCAGCGTGCGCGGTCGCGCGGACGACGGCCGGAATCCCTGCCCGATCGGGCCCATGACGCTGAGCACGGCCCCGACGGGCTGCTTCGAAAGTGCGTCGAGGCCGGGCCCGACGATCTTGTAGAGGATCTCGATCCAGCCCGCGGCCGGGTCGGCGCGCATGATGGACAGTGGCCGGCGCATCGGGATCAGCGCGTCGCACGACAGGTGCGCGAAGCTGCCGGGCGTGGCGGCCGAGGCGCACTTCGGTGCGCGCAGCCGGATCACGAATTGGCGGTCCGGATATTCCTGCCGGGCGATGAGTTCCGCGTCCTCGACGAAGATCGTCCCGCGGTGCTCCCGTCCGTTCATCCAGCCCTCCGGCCTGCCTCGACGTTGCGCTCCTGGACGTTGCGCACGATCGTGGCGAGCACCGCCATGCGCACCGCCACGCCGTTCGTGACCTGCTGTCGGATCACCGAGTGCGGGCCGTCGGCGACTTCGCTCGTGATTTCCACGCCACGGTTCATGGGGCCGGGGTGCATGACGATGGCGTCGGGCCGGGCATGGCGCAGGTTCCCGGTGCTGATGCCCCACTCGCGGTAGAAGGACTCCTTGTCGAGCGCGTCGGAGGCCGACATGCGCTCGTGCTGGATGCGCAACGCCATGACCACGTCCGCGCCGCGGATGCCCTCGGCGAGCGCGGTGAAGCGCGCCGCGCCCTCGAGTTCACCCGGCGCCGGCATCAGGTTCGCCGGGCTCACGAGCCGCAGCTCGCCCACGCCGAGCGTCAGCAGCGCGCGGCCGGTGGAGCGCGCCACGCGCGAGTGGCTCACGTCGCCCACGATCGCCACGCTCAGGCCCGAGACGTCGCCCTTGCGCTGGCGGATCGTGAGCACGTCGAGCAGGCCCTGGGTCGGGTGCGAGACGTGCGCCTCGCCGGCGTTCAGCACGCTCACGTGCGGCGCGACGTGTTGCGCCACGTACGCCGGCAGCCCCGGTTCCGCATCACGCATCACGAACACGTCCACCTGCATGGCCTGCAGGGTGTAGATCGTGTCGAGCACGGTCTCGCCCTTGACGCGCGAGGAGGAGTGCAGGTCGAGGTTAACGACGTCGGCGCCGAGGCGCCGGGCTGCGAGCTCGAAGGACACGCGCGTGCGCGTGCTCGGCTCGAAGAACAGGTTCGCGACGGTGCGGCCCCACAGGCTCTGGTCGCGCGCCGGAAGTTCGCCCGGGAAGCGCACGTAGAACTGTGCAAGGTCGAGCAGGTGCGACAACTCGTCGCGTGACAGCCCTTCGAGGGTGAGGAGGTGGCGCAGGCGCCCTGCCTGATCGCGTTGCAGATTGCAGCCGGTGTCGGTGGTCAATGACTGCTCCCGGGTCGGTCGGCGGACCCGCGCAGCCAGGTCTCGAGGATCAGCCGCGCGGCGTGGGCATCGATGTCCTCGCGCTGCACGCGGCGGGCACGTGCCCCGCTGCGGCGTGCCTCGCGCAGTTCCGCCGTGGCCGCCAAGGAGGTCAGGCGCTCGTCCACGAACTCCACGGGCAGTCCGAAGCGACGCGCGAGTTCGGTGGCAAAGGCGCGGCAGGTTGCGGTGAGGAGGGTCTCGGTACCGTCCATATTATAGGGCAGCCCGACCAGCAGCCGGGACGGCGCCCAGTCGGTCACGCACCGGCCGAGGGCCGTCCAGTCCGGGGTGTCGCGCACCGCCACCACGCCCACCGGGCTCGCCGAGCCGGTCGCCGACTGGCCGACCGCCACGCCGATGCGCCGGCCGCCGTAGTCGAAGGCCATCACCAGCTCGCCGGCTGCGGGCACGGCGCCGCTCAGGCGTGCCCCGCGTCGCTGCTCAGGTGCAGCAGGTTCACGCCGAGCAGCCGCCCGGCCGCCTGCCAGCGCTCGCCGACGGGGATATCGAACAGCAGCCGCTCATCCGCCGGCACCGTGAGCCACGCATTCTGGGCCATCTCCGCCTCCAGCTGTCCCGCGTCCCAGCCGGCGTAGCCGAGCGCCACGATCGCTTCGGCGGGGCCATCGCCGCAAGCCAGGGCGTCGAGGACGTCGCGGGACGTGGTCAGGTGCAGCCGGTCGGAGACGGGCAGGGTCGAGTCCCAGCGCGGTCCCGGGCTGTGCAGCACGAAGCCCCGGTCGGTTTGCACGGGTCCGCCCTGCAGCACGGCATCCGCCGCGATCCTCGACCGCGACGAGTCGAGGCCGAGCTGCGTGAACACCTCGGCCAGCGTCATGGACAGCGGGCGGTTGATGATGATGCCGAGCGCGCCCTGGGCGCTGTGCTCGCAGACGAGCGTCACCGTCTGCGAGAAGTTCGGATCGCTCATGCCCGGCATGGCGACGAGGAACTGGTTGGTCAGGAAGTCGCCGGCCATGGGCGCGAGTATCCTGCCGCTGCGCGCGCGTTCACAAGCGTTGCGTGCGGCGGCTGCGGGGGTTCAGGGCGCCCCCGACCGGACCGCCTGCGCGTCCGAACGGCCCGACATGAACTGCCACTCGTAGGCGAACCGCAGCACCGGGTAACGCTCCCTCATCGCCGGCGGGAAGGGGTCGAACGGCGCGGCGAGCCGCACGGTGCTGATGGCTGCGTGGTCGAGTTCGCTCCGTCCGCTCGAGCGACGGACGACCACCTGCTGCAGGCTGCCGTCCGCGCGAATCGCGACCTCTAGCACCGGATTGCCCGATCGCGACCGCCTGCGTGCCTCCTCCGGGAAGTGCGCCGTGCCCACCTGCTCGACGCGGCGCTTCCACCCGTCGAGATAGGAAGCGATCTGCGACTCGCGGGTGTCCGCAAGCAGGCGGTCGTCGGGCGACGGATCGCCGCGCAGGTGCAGGGACTCCTCGGCCGCGCTCGCGTTGACGCCCACCTGCGGAAGCGGACGCGATTCGACTGGCAGGGCTGCCCGCCCGCTCGGCTCGAGTTCCTCGCCGGTCACCGCGCGCTGCGACTGCGGCGAGTTCGCCGCGAGCACGGGCGAGCCGCCCCGGCTGGAATCCGAGGCGGCCGGCGATGTCTCCGTGCCCTGCACGTCGCCCGTGTGCTCGAGGAGGCTGGCCGAGGCCTCCGGCAGCGAGGTGCGTTGCCGGTCGCGCCCCGTGCCCGCACCGCGCTGGTCACGGCTCGAAAGATAGGCAGCTGACTTGTTGTCCTCCTCGGCCGGGCCATCCGGCACGAGCAGCACCTCGAGCGTCGGCAACGGCCGCTGGTCGGGCGGGGCCGCGCCGAACCGCACTCCAAGGATCACGAGCCCGTGCAGCAGCGCCGCGACGAACACCGCCGTGGCGAGGCGATCCTCCGGTCGTCCGCTGGAGACGCCGAGTCCCATGCCTCAGCCGCGCCGCCGCGCGATCGCGTCCATGAGCAGGCCCGCGACGTCGGTGCCGAACTGCCGATCGATCTCCCGGGCTCCGGTCGGGCTCGTCACGTTGATCTCGGTGACGAACCCGCCGATTACGTCCAGCCCGACGAACAGCATGCCCCGCTCGCGGAGCACCGGACCGATGCGTCCGGCGAGCCAGCGATCGCGCTCGTCGAGCGGCCGGCCCACGCCCTCGGCCCCGGCCGCAAGGTTGCCGCGGTTGTCGGCGGCCGAGGGGATGCGCGCGAGCGCATACGGCACGGCCTCGCCGTCCACCAGGATCACGCGGGCGTCGCCGGTCATCACGATGTCGGGGATGTAGCGCTGCGTGATCGCGAAGCGGGTTCCGTATTCGGTCAGCGTCTCGAACACCACGCTGGCGTTCTTGTCGCCGGCCTCGAGCACGAAGATCGAGCGCCCGCCCATGCCGTGCAGCGGCTTGCAGACGGCGCGCCCGTGCTCGCGCAGGAAGGCGTGCATGTCGGCCATGTCGCGCGTGATGAGTGTCGGCGCACAGCACTCGGGGAACCAGGCCGTGTACACCTTCTCGTTCATGTCCCGCAGGCCCTGCGGGCGATTCACCACCAAGGCGCCGGCGGCCTCCGCACGCTCGAGGATGTAGGTGGCGTAGATGTACTCGGTGTCGAAGGGCGGATCCTTGCGCATCAGGATCGCGTCGAAGTCGCCGAGGCGCAGGGTGACTGGCTCGCCTCGGGTGAACCAGTCGCGCGGGTCGTCGCGAACCTCGACGGGACGGGCCCGTCCGAAAGCCACGCCATCGCGCAGCCAGAGGTCGCGAAGCTCGAGATACGAGAGGCGCCAGCCGCGGCGTTGCGCCGCGAGCATCATCGCGAGCGTGGTGTCCTTCCCGGGCTTGATGGACTCGATCGGGTCCATCACCACGGCGAGGTGCAGTTGCTTTTCGGGCATCTTGGGCTCTCTGCCTCCGCGGCGGGCTAAGGCCGCGCCTGTGACGTCCGTCATGGTATCGAAAGCAGCCGATGGCGGGGCTACACCCGATATGTTAAAACGCCGTCGCCTGCGGTATCTCGCGCTTTAGCGTCACGCCGCAACGCTCATTCGCTTCGGGGGTTCGACGGCATGGAAAACTCTGCAGCCAGCACCAGCCGGCCTCGGCTCGCGGGCCTGAAGGTGCTGGTCATCGACGACAGCAAGACGATCCGCAGGACCGCCGAGACCCTGCTCGCGCGCGAGGGCTGCGAGGTGTTCACCGCGGTGGACGGGTTCGACGCACTCTCGAAGATCGCGGACCACCAGCCCGACATCGTCTTCGTGGACATCATGATGCCGCGGCTCGACGGATACCAGACCTGCTCGCTCATCAAGCACAACAAGGTGTTCCGCTCGATCCCGGTGATCATGCTCTCGAGCAAGGACGGCCTGTTCGATCGCGCGCGCGGCCGAATCGTGGGCTCGGAGCACTACCTCACCAAGCCGTTCACGCGCGAGGAGCTCCTGAGCGCGATCGAATCGCACGTGCACCGCTGACCCGCGCCCGACTCCGGAGGACCGCAATCGTGGCACTCGTACTGATCGTGGACGACTCACCGACGGACGTGCACGTCATGCAGCAGGCCCTGGAGAAGGGGGGGTTCAGCACGGCGGCGGCGGCCGACGGCGACGAGGCCATTCGCAAGGCGCGCGAACTGCGCCCGGACCTCATCCTGATGGACATCGTGATGCCGGGCCTCAACGGCTTCCAGGCCACGCGCGAGTTGTCGAGCGATCCCGAGACGCGCTCCATCCCGGTGATCATGGTCACCTCCAAGGCCCAGGAATCGGACCGGGTGTGGGGTCTGCGCCAGGGCGCCGTGGATTATCTCGTCAAGCCCGTCTCCGCCGAGCAGCTGGTGCGGAAGGCCCACGCAGCGCTCGCGGTCTGAGATGGAAGGAACAGTCGAGCTCAGGTCGCTGCGAGACCGGCCCTACGAACTGCTGCGGGAGGTGGACCGCCGCGCGCGGGCCGCGGCCCAGGGGGGCACGGAGACGGCCCTGTCCGGCACCGAGTGGGTCGGCGTCGCGTTCCGCCTCGGCGGCGAGGCCTTCCTGATGGCGCGCGAGGAGACCCGCGAGGTCATGGGCTACCCGGCCTCGGTCACGCGCGTGCCGGGTGCGAAGGGCTGGATCCGCGGGCTGTCGAACCTTCGCGGCCAGCTGTTGCCGCTGATCGACCTGCGGTGGTTCCTCGGTGCGGGTCCGACCACCGTCACCCGCGCGACGCGGGTGCTGGTCGCGAATCACCGCGAGGTTCCGGCCGGGCTGGTCGTGGACGAGGTAATGGGGTTCCGCCGGTTCTACGAGAGCGAATTCTCCGCCGACCTGCCGCCGACGCTGCTGCGCTGCGAGCGTTACCTCGCCGGCACGTTCAAGCGCGGGCCGGAGGTCTGGCCGGTGTTCAGCGTGCGGACCCTGCTCGAGAGTCCGGCGTTCCAGCAGGCGGCGGCTTCCTGATGCCCGGCGAACGAGGCTGGCGCAACCGAATCGGACACGAACCATGACGAACAGACTCGATGCCTCCCGGCTGCAACCCACGCTGATCGTGGTCGCGCTCGTGGCGGCCCTGATCGCGGCGGCGACGCTGCTGCTGACCGGCCAGGCGACGCGCCAGCAGTCGCAGCTGCGCGGCCACTCGGCCACGCTCGCCTCGCTCTCGCAGAACATCCCGCTGCAGGCAGGCGCCGCGGTGCGGGGCTCGGCCCCGGCGTTCGACGCGCTCGCCGAGTCTCGGGCCACCCTGGCGGGTGTCCTCGAAGCGCCCGAGGCGCCGCTGCCCGGAGGCGCGGACGGCTGGTCGACCTTGCTCGAGCAGACGCAGGCGGTCCTCGACGGCCGTGAGGCCGCGCTCGACGCGCAGCGCGCCGCCGCGTCGGTCCGCGAGCTCACTCCGCAGCTGCTGGCGGCGGCGGCCAACGTGGCCAAGGCGGTCGGCCCGGCCCGCACCGAGGCGCTCGCGCCTCACTTCGAGCGCTTCGAGCTGCGCGCGCAGGCCGTCGAGCAGGACCTGTCCGCGCTGGCCGACGGCACCGCCCCGGTCGAAACCGCCGCGCGGCGACTGTCCGACAGCCTCGTGTTCATGGGCCAGTTCGTCTCCGCGCTGAATGGCGAGGACAACACGCTCGGCATCGCCGGCCTGCCTGAATCGGCCGGGGACCCGGCCCGCCTGCTCGCGGCCGTGTTCCGCGCCGAGCAGGACCAGCTGCGCGGCGCGCTCGAGCTCGGCGACCAGCTCGAGCAGATGCAGGCGGCGCGCAACGCGCTCGCGGAGGGCGGGGCGTCCCTGTTCGCTGTGCTGCGTTCCGAAGAGCAGCAGGCCGGGGCGGGCGCCGTGGGCTGGCTCGCGAGCCCGTGGTTGCCGCTCGCCTTCGTGCTGGTCGCGGTGCTGGCGCTCGCGCTCGCGGTCTTCCTGCAGCGCTCGCTCGCCTCGCTGCAGCGGGCGGCCGACCAGCAGGCCCGCCAGAACGAGCGCAACCAGCAGGCGATCCTGCGCCTGCTCGACGAGCTGTCGAGCCTGGCGGACGGCGACCTCACCGTGCAGGCGACCGTCACCGAGGACATCACCGGCGCGATCGCCGACTCCATCAACTACGCGATCGAGGCACTGCGCGAACTCGTCACCACCATCAACGACTCGGCCATCAAGCTCGATGGGGCGACGCGGCAGACGCAGGCGCTCTCGACCCACCTCGCCAAGGCGTCCGCCGCGCAGTCGAAGCAGATCGGCGCGGCCTCGGAGTCCGTGGCGGCGATGGCCGCGTCCACCGAGGAAGTGTCGGGGAATGCGGAGCGGTCCGCCGACGTGGCGCGCCACTCCGTGGACATCGCGCACAAGGGCGGCGACGCGGTGCGCCGCACCATCGACGGCATGAACGCGATCCGCGAGAACATCCAGGAGACTTCCAAGCGCATCAAGCGCCTCGGCGAGAGCTCGCAGGAAATCGGCAACATCGTCGAGCTGATCAACGACATCGCCGAGCAGACCAACATCCTGGCGCTGAACGCCTCGATCCAGGCCTCCATGGCCGGCGAGGCCGGGCGCGGCTTCGCCGTCGTGGCCGACGAGGTGCAGCGGCTCGCGGAGCGCGCCGCGAACGCCACGAAGCAGATCGAGGTGCTGGTGCGGACGATCCAGGCCGACACGAACGAGGCCGTGGTGTCGATGGAGCGCACCACCACCGACGTGGTGGGCGGGGCGCTGCTCGCGGAGAACGCGGGCGCGGCGCTCGAGGAGATCGAGCAGGTCTCCAACCAGATCGCGAGCCTGGTGCAGAACATCTCTGCCAGTGCGCGCCAGCAGGCGACCTCGTCGCAGAGCATCTCCCGCAACATGCAGGTGCTACGGGAGATCAGCGCGCAGACTTCCGACAGCACGACGGCCACGTCGGCCTCGATCGGCAAGCTCGCGGAGCTGGCCGCCCAGCTGCGCCGGTCGGTGACCGGCTTCCGGCTCCCCGGCGGTTCCGCGAGCGTGACCGGCGACTACCCGGCGCTGCGCCCGGAGATCGTGCCGGAGGCGCCCGCCGACGAGCGACCGCTCCGCGTCAGCGGCCTGTCGGGCTGACGCCGTGCCAGCCGCCGCCTCCACGACTGCGCAGGCCGTAGTCGCAACGCACGACGAGAGCCACGCCTCGCTGCAGCTCGTTGCCGGGGAGATCGCCGCCGAGCTGCGCGAGGCACACGCCGCGCTCGAGTCGTTCCTCGAGCGGCCCGAGGACCGGGCCCCGCTGCAGCGGTTCGCGATCCACGTCCACCAGGCGCAGGGTGCCCTGCGGCTGGTCGAGGTGTACGGAGGAGCGCTGCTGGCGGAGGAGATGGAGCAGGTCGCCCGCTACCTCGAGTCCCAGGCCGGGACCGGCCATGCGCCTTCGGACGATCTCGACGCGCTGCTCCGCGCGATGGAGCAGCTGCCCGCCTACGTGGACCGCGTCGCCTCGGGCGGCCGCGACGTGCCGCTCGCGCTGCTTCCGCTGCTGAACGACCTGCGCGCGGTGCGCGGCGGGGCGCTGCTGTCGGAGGGCACGCTGCTGCTGCTCAACCTGCGTTCCGACGAGCCCGCCCGTCCGGCGCATGCGGACGAGACAGGCTTCACCGCGCCCGCCCTCGCGCGCAAGCTTCGACCCCGCTTCCAGGTCGCGCTGCTAGGGTGGATCCGCGGCGAGAGCGTGGAGCGCAACCTCGCGGAGCTCGACGAAATCGCCGGGCAGATCGAGGTGCACGCCACGACACAGCCGCTCTTCCAGCTCTGGTGGGTGGCCGGGGCCGTGCTCGAGGCGCTGCGCCAGGGCGGAATCGACAGCAGCGTCTCGGTGAAGCGCCTGCTCGGGCACGCCGACCGCGAGCTGCGCCGGCTGCAGGAGCTCGGCGAGACGGCCTACGCCGCGGCGCCGCCCGTCGAGCTCCTGAACAACCTGCTGTACTACGTGGCGCGCTCGCGCACCGCCGGTCCGCGCGTCGCGAGCGTCCGCCGGTCGTTCCGGCTCGAGGAGGTGCTCGCCGCCAGCGGCCAGGCGGACGACACCAGCGACACGCTGTCGGCGCCGAGCGTACGACTGATGAACACGGTTGCCGCTGCGATCCGCGAAGACCTCACGCGCGTCAAGGACGTGCTGGACATCTTCGTGCGCAAAGGCGCCACCCAGGTGGACGACCTCGTCCCCCAGCTCGAGATGCTGCGCAAGATCAGCGACACGCTCGGCGTGCTGGGTCTCGGCGAGCTGCGCGACCGCGTGCTGGGCGAGATCGGGTCCCTCGAGGCTATCGTCGAGCGCCGCCGGGCCGCGGACGATGCGGCGCTGCTCGGGATCGCCTCGGCACTGATCGAGGTCGAGGACAGCCTCGACTCGCAGCTCGTGCGGCTCATCCTGCCGGAAGGTCGGGGCGGAAGCGCGACGGCCGCACCGATCGACGAGGAATTCCGGCAGGTCCGCGACGCGGTGCTGCGCGAATGCGTCGTCAACATGGCGCGCATCAAGGATGCGATCGCGCAGGCAGCGGGCGCGCCGGCCGAGGCGCAGGGATTCGATCAGGTTCCGCAGCTGGTTCGCGGCATCACGGCCGGCCTGCTGATGCTCGAGGAGCCGCGCGCCGTCGAGGTCATGGAGCGGCTCGGCCGGGTGCTCGCGGGCATGGCGCTGCCGGACCTCGGTGCGCTCGCCGGGCCGAGACTCGATCACCTCGCGGACGCCATCGTCGCGCTCGAGTACTACATGGAGATGCTGCAGGCCGGTCGGCGCGATCCCGGGCGCATGCTCGAAAACGCCGAGCTGTCGGTGGCGGCGCTCAAGCCGCCGGTCGGCAAGGTCGTCAGCCTGCGCCCCGCGCGGGTCGAGCCCGAGGCCGCGGCGCCGACCCTGCCGACGGCACCCGCGCCCGTCGAGAGCGTCCCGGCGGGCGTTGCCGCGACCGGCGGCGGTGGCGCGCCGGCCCCGCTCGCGGCGCCCGGCGTCGAGCCCGAGTTCCTGCAGCTGTTCGTCGAGGAAGCCCGCGAGCACGTCGCGAGCCTCGTCGCGCTGTTCGCCCAGTGGCGCGACGACGCAGTCGATTCCGGAGCGCTGCGCGACCTGCGGCGGATCTTCCACACGCTCAAGGGCAGCGGCCGCATGGTCGGAGCGCAGCGGGTGGTCGACCTCGCCTGGTCGGTCGAGGACGTGTTGAACCGGGTGATCAGCCAGACCCTGGCCCGCTCGCCCGACATCGTCGCGCTGGTTGGCGACGCGGTCGACCTGCTCCCGCAGATGATCGACGAACTCGAGCACGGCGTTGCGGCCGTCGATCACGATCGGCTCGTCGCACGGGCCGCGGCGCTGACGGGCCGCGAGGCCGTGGCCGCTCCCGTGGCGGCCGCGCCTGAGCCGGAGGAGGCGGAGGCGCCGTCCGGCATGGACCCGGTGCTGCGCGACATCTTCCGCAGCGAGACGGCAGGTCACGTCGAGGTGGTGCGCGACTTCATCGAGCGCTGCCGGCAGGGAGCGGCGCCGTATGCGGTGACGGAGGCCCTGCACCGCGCCTGCCACACCTTGAGCGGGATTGCGAAGACCGCCGGTGCCCGCCAGGGCATCAAGGTGTCCGAGCCGATGGAGAACTACGTCCGCAAGCTCCACGAAAGCGGGCACGGACTCCCCGAGGAGGGGCTGTCGCTGCTCATGGACACGGTCCGCAGCCTCGAGAACGTGGTCGGCCACATCGACGAGGACACGGGCTTCTTTCCCGATCACGGTCGGCTGATCGCCGGCTGGCACGTGCTCGAGCGTGCGCTCGATGCCGAGCTCGCCCGACTCGCGGAGGCCGCGGAGCAGACGGTCGGCGCCACCTGGGCGCCGCCGCCGGTGGAGTTGCCGGACGCACCCGAGCCGCGGGCGTCGCCGGTGGAGCCTGTGGCACACGAGTCCGCCACCGAGGCGCCGGTCGGTACGTACGCGGCGGAAGACGAGGCACCGACATCGACCGTCTCCCAGGAGCTGGAGCCGCCGGACGGGATCGAATTCGACGCCGACATCGCCGCAATCTTCGGCGAAGAGGCGGGCGAGCTGCTGGAACGCTCCGACGCGACCCTGTTGCAGTGGAGCCGCGACCGGGCCGACCGAAGCCACGTCACCGAGCTGAAGCGCCTGCTGCACACGCTGAAGGGCGGCGCGCGCATGGCCGGCATCCGCGCCATGGGCGACCTGAGCCACCAGATGGAGTCGCTGCTGGCGGAGGTCGAGGGCGGCAGCGTCGCCTCCGAGCCGGACGCGATCGCCGTGCTGCAGGCGTCGCTCGACGAACTGCACCGCATGCGCGAGTCCGCCGCCGCCGGTCAGCGCATCGCGCCGGCGCTCGAGCTGATCGAGCGGGCGCGTGCCGTCGCCGCGTCGCGGCCGCTCCCGCAGGCGCCCGTGCCGACGGCTGCCTGGACGGCACCGGTGGTCGCGCAGCCGGCGCCGGCGACGCCCGAGGCTGAAGAGGTGAGGGCGCCCGAAGCGGCCGTGGAGTTCGACGCGCCGGCGCCGGCGCCGGAGCCGGCGTCCGGAGTCGTGGCGAGCGAACCTCCGCCGGAACAGGTCGAGCTGGCCGGACCGCCCCCGACCCTGCCGGGCCGCGAGCCGGTCGCACCTGCCGAGCGGCACGAGCTCGCGCGCGTCGCGGCCGACCTGCTCGACGACCTGCTCAACAACGCCGGCGAGGTCAGCATCTTCCGGGCCCGCATCGAGCAGCAGATGACCTCGGTCGAGTTCAACCTCGTCGAGCTCGGCCGAACGGTCACTCGGCTGCGCGAGCAGCTGCGCAAGCTCGAGATGGAGACCGAGGCGCAGATCCTCTTCAAGCACCAGGAGGATGCCGAGCACCGCGCGGACTTCGATCCCCTCGAGCTCGACCGCTACTCCACCATCCAGCAGCTCTCGCGCGCCCTCGCCGAGTCGGTGAGCGACGTCGCGAGCATCGAGGGCCTGCTCGGAAACCTCAATCGAGAGGCCCAGAATCTGCTGCAGCAGCAGGGGCGCGTCGTCGCCGACCTGCAGGGCGGCCTCATGCGTACGCGCATGGTGCCGTTCCAGCGGCACGCCCAGCGGTTGACGCGCCTGGTGCGCCAGGCCGCGCAGGAGTCGGGCAAGCAGGTCGATCTCGTCCTCGAGGGCGGCTCGGGCGAACTGGATCGCCAGGTCCTCGAGCGCATGCTGCCGCCCTTCGAGCACATGCTGCGCAACGCCGTCGTGCACGGCATCGAGCCGGCCGCGGAGCGCCTCGCGCGCGGCAAGCCGGAGGCGGGCAGGATCACGGTGAGCCTGCAGCGCGAAGGCGCGGACGTGCTCATCCTCGTCGAGGACGACGGCGCCGGCGTCAACATCGAGGCCATCCGTGCCAAGGCGCGGCACACCGGCCTGCTGCGGCCGGACCAGGACATCACCGACGAGGAAGCGCTGCAACTCATCCTCGAGCCGGGCTTCAGCACCGCCGACCGACTCACCCAGCAGGCCGGCCGCGGCGTGGGCATGGACGTGGTCGCCACCGAGGTCAAGAAGCTCGGCGGCGGGCTGTTCATCGAGTCCGACCCCGGCCGCGGGACCCGCTTCACGATCCGCCTGCCCTTCACGCTTGCGATCACCCAGGCGCTGATCGTGAGGGTGCACGATGAGTTCTACGCGCTGCCCGTCGCCACGGTGGAAGGCGTTGCGCGGCTGCCCAGGAGCGACATCGCGCGTCACCTCGCCGAGGAGCAGCCTACCTTCGAGTACGCGGGCCAGCTGCACCGCTTCCAGCACCTGTCCACGTTCCTCGGCGGCGACGCGACGGCGCTGCCCGAGACCGACGCGGCGCTGCCGGTGATCCTGGTGCGCGCAGGCGAGCGCTCCGCGGCGCTCGTGACCGACGAGCTCGTGGGCAGCCGCGAGATCGTTCTCAAGTCGGTGGGTCCGCAGATCGCCTCGGTCCGCGGCATCGCCGGCGCCACCATCCTGGGCGACGGCCGCATCGTCATCATCCTCGACGTCGGCGCGCTGGTGCGCTCGGAGTGGCGCGGCCGAGCGGCCGAGGCGTCGGTGCGCCCGGCGCGCGACGATCGCATCTTCGCCATGGTCGTGGACGACTCGATCACGGTGCGGCGCGTCACGCAGCGGCTGCTGGAGCGCAACGGCATGCGCGTGCTGACTGCGAACGACGGTCTCGAGGCCCTCTCGCTGCTGCAGGAGCACGTCCCCGACGTCATCCTGCTCGACATCGAGATGCCGCGCATGGACGGCTACGAGGTCGCCGCGCACGTGCGCAGCGATCCGCGGCTCGCCGACGTGCCGATCATCATGATCACGTCGCGGGTGGGCGAGAAGCACCGCGCACGAGCCATCGAGCTCGGCGTGGATGACTACCTCGGCAAGCCGTACCAGGAAAGCGAGCTGCTCGACGCGATCGAGGCGCTGGTGCTGGCGCGGCGCGCGCAGCCGCTGTAGCGGAGAACGACCATGAGCACGGCGGTCGACGAGCTCTATTGCCTGCTGGTGCCGCTCGCGGACGAACGCCTGCTGGTGCCGCGCTCCTGCGTCACCGAGGTGATCAACTACCAGGCACCGACGCCGCTCGAGGGGCAGCCGCCCTGGTACCTCGGCACGGTCGCGTGGGGTGGCCGTCGCGTGCCGCTCGTGTCGTTCGAGGCGGCCTGCGGGCGCAACCCGCCGCGCACTTCGGGCCGCACCCGCATCGTGATCATGCAGGGCATCACGTCCCATGCCGGGACCATCGGCGGCCACTTCGCCGTGCTCACCCAGGGTTTTCCCCAGCTCGTGCGCCTGAGCCCCGACGTGGTCCATGCCGACGACTCGCGCAGCTTCGGGGAGCGCGTCCCGGTGATCTGCCAGGTGCGCATGGTCAACGAGCACCCGCTGGTGCCGGACTTCGAGCGCCTCGAGCGGCAGATCGCCGAGGAAACCCGTCCCGCAGCCTAGCCGAGGTCGCCCGCGAGCGCCTGAAGCACCGCCAGCGCCGCGATGCCGGCCGTCTCCGTGCGCAGTACGCGCGGTCCGAGGCGCACCGCCTCGAATCCCGCAGCCACGGCCGCCGCGAGTTCCGACTCGTCGAGGCCACCCTCCGGACCGATCAGCAGCTCGACGCCCGTGAGCCCGGCGGCGAAAGCGCCGATCGACCCCTTGCCCTCCGGCGCCAGCACCAGCCGGCGGAGCTCGCCGCGCGGCCCGTCGAGGTAGCGCTGGAGTTCGAGCGGCACCTCGATGCGCGGCAGCACGCTGCGACCGCACTGCTCGCAGGCGCTTGCGACGACGGCCTGCCAGTGCCGGAGCCGGCGCTCGCCCTGCTGCTCGTCGAGTCGCACGACGCTGCGTGCCGAGAGCACCGGCTGGATTCGCCGCACGCCGAGCTCGGTCGCCTTCTGCAGCGTCCAGTCCATGCGCTCGCCGCGCGACACGGCCTGCACCAGCGTCACGGCGAGCGGCGACTCGCGCAGGCCCAGGACGCGCTCGAGGATGCGTGCGCGCACCCGTGCGCCGGCGATCCCGGTGATCTCGGCGTGGAAGTCGGCCCCCGAGCCGTCGAACAGCACGAGCCGGTCGCCGGCTCGCATTCGCAGCACGCGCGCGACGTGGCTGGCCGCCGCCTCCGGCAGCGCCACTTCGGCCGCGGTGGCGAGCGCCTGGGGCACGTGGACCCGCGTCAGTCGCACGTCGCGGCCTCGATGCCGTCGCGGGCCGTCGCAACCAGGCGGTCGATTTCCTCCGCCGTGATGACGTAGGGCGGCATGAAGTACACCACGTTGCCGATCGGCCGCAGCAGCGCCTCGCGGCCGAGTCCGTGGCGGTACACGCGCAGGCCGCGCCGCTCGGCCCACGGGAACGGACGGTGCCGGTCGCCGCCCTGCGCCAGCTCGACCGCCACGATCATCCCTTGCTGCCGCACCTCGGCGACGTGCGGCAGCTCCGCGAGCTCCCGGGCGCGCTGGCCGAGGTGCGCGGCAAGCGGGCGGTTGCGCGCGATCACGTCGTCTGACGCGAAGATGTCCAGCGTGGCGAGCGCGGCGGTGCAGGCGAGCGGGTTGCCCGTGTAGCTGTGCGAGTGCAGGAAGGCCCGTAGGCTCGCGTACTCGTCGTAGAAGGCCTCGTACACGCGCTCGCCGGTGAGCACCACGGAGAGCGGCAGGTAGCCGCCGGTGAGTCCCTTCGACAGGCAGAGGAAGTCCGGCGCGATGCCCGCCTGCTCGCAGGCGAACATGGTGCCGGTGCGGCCGAAGCCGACCGCGATCTCGTCGGCGATCAGGTGCACGCCGTGACGGTCGCAGGCCTCTCGCAGCAGCGACAGGTACACGGGGTGGTACATCCGCATGCCGCCCGCGCACTGCACCAGCGGCTCGACGATCACCGCGCAGGCTTCCGCCGCGTGCCGGACGAGCGTCGCCTCCATGGGCGCGAACATCCGCCGGCTGTGGGCCTCCAGGGTCTCGCCGTCCTCGCGCGCGTAACCGTCGGGCGTGGGCACCGCGATCACGTCCATGAGCAGCGGCTGGTAGATCTCGCGGTACAGCTCGACGTGGCCCACGGCGAGCGCCCCCAGCGTCTCGCCGTGGTAACTGTTGGTTAGAGTGATGAATCTGCGCGTCGCAGGCCGGCCGCTGTTGCGCCAGTAGTGGTAGCTCATCTTGAGGGCGACCTCGATCGCGCTCGAGCCGTTGTCGGCGTAGAAGCAGCGCGTGAGGCCGGGGGGCGCGAGCGCGGTCAGGCGCTCGGCGAGCTCGACGGCGGGCTCATGGGTGAACCCGGCCAGCATCACGTGCTCGAGCCGCCCGAGCTGGCGCGCGACCGCCGCGCCGATGCGCGGGTTGGCGTGGCCGAACAGGTTCACCCACCACGAGCTGATTGCGTCGAGGTAGCGGCGGCCCTCGGCGTCGTACAGCCACACGCCCTCGCCGCGGACGATGGGAATCATCGGCAGCCACTCGTGGTCCTTCATCTGGGTGCACGGATGCCAGACGGTGGCGAGGTCGCGGCGGGCGAGGTCGGTCGAGGAGGGCATCGGGGTGCGGGGCTGCTCGCCGGCGGGCGGGCCCCGATTCTAATCCCGCCGCACGCCCCGCTCGGGCCTCGCGCCGTTTGGCGGGCGCGCCGGGCTCCGGGCATGATGTCGGGATGCTTCGCTCCCCGACCAGCCCGACCGACCTGAGCGGCCTGCGCGTCGACACAGCGAGCGGCCGGCTGTTCGGGGCGCGCCAGGTCGAATCGCCCAACTGCGACGATCGCCCGCCGGGCCAGGCGCCTGAGCTGATCGTGGTGCACGGCATCAGCCTGCCGCCCGGCGAGTTCGGCGGACCGTGGATCGACGCGCTGTTCACGAACCAGCTGCCCGCCGACGCGCATCCGTATTTCGAGACCCTCGCCGGACTGCGGGTGTCGGCGCACGCGCTGGTGCGGCGCGACGGGTCGGTGGTGCAGTACGTGCCGTTCGACCGTCGCGCGTGGCACGCCGGCCCCTCGCAGTGGCGCGGTCGCGAGCGCTGCAACGACTTCTCGATCGGCATCGAGCTTGAGGGCACGGATGCGGGCGGCTACGAGCGCGCGCAGTACGCGGCGCTCGCGCGCATCGTCGCGGGGCTGTGCCGCGCCTACCCGGCGCTGTCGCCGGAGCGGGTCGTGGGCCACAGCGACGTGGCGCCCGGCCGCAAGACGGATCCCGGCATCGCCTTCGACTGGCCGCTGCTGCGCACGCTCGTGCGCCTCGACCTCGAGGCCGGACCCTCGTGAGCGTGCTCGCCCTGCTGCTCGCTTTGGCGCTCGAACGCGGCCTCACCCACCTCTTTCATCTGCGCGAGCCGCGCTGGCTGGACGGCTACTTCGACCGGGTCGCCCGCGTCGTGGCAGGCAGTCCACGCGGACTGGCCGCCGTCGGGGCGGTGCTGGCGCTCGCGCTGCCGGTGCTGCCCGTCGCGATCGCGGACCGCGCGCTCGGTGCGCATCTCTTCGGCCTGCCGCAGCTGGCGCTCGCCGTGCTCGTGCTGCTCCTGTCGTTCGGCCCGCGCGATCTGCGCGACGAAGTCGACGACTACGTCGACGCGCTGGGGCGTGGCGACCGGGACGCGGCCGACCGCCGTGCCAAGGAACTGCTCGAGGGTGACGCGGCCGGACGCGGTTCGGGCCAGCGCGAGGCGGTCGAAGAGGCGATCTTCGTGCAGGCCAACAACCGGATCTTCGGCGTGATCTTCTGGTTCATGCTGCTCGGCCCCGCGGGTGCCTGGCTGTTCCGGGTCGGCGACCTGATGCGCCGCCGCGCCGCGTTCGAGGCCGCGCGACACGGCGGGGTCCCGCAGTCGACCGGCGGCGCTCCGGCGCTCCTGCACGGCCTGCTCGCGTGGATCCCGGCCCGGCTCGCGGCCATGAGCTACGCGCTCGCGGGCGGCTTCGAGGACGCGATCGGCAACTGGCGCATCGCAGTGGATCGCGCATCGAAGGGATTGCTCGACCGCACCGAGGACCTGCTCGCCCGGGTCGGCAAGGGCTCCCTGCAGCCGAGCCTCGTAGGGGTAGCGCCCGAAGTACTCGACGCCGCGACCGCGCACGGCGCGTGGCGTATCGTCGCGCGGTCCGCGTGGATCTGGCTCGCGGTGATCGCCCTGCTCGTGCTGGCCGGCGAGGCCGCGTGAGGCCAGCCGCGTCCTTCGCCCTGGGCCTGCTGATCCTGCTTCCCGGTTCCCCGGAGCCTGCGGGCGCCGCCGAGCGCCTGCGCATCGTGAGCCTCGCGCCCAGCCTGACCGAAATCACCTACGCGGCGGGCGCTGGAGCCGCGCTCGTCGGCACCGTCGAGTACAGCGACTACCCGGCGGCGGCACGCCAGCTGCCGCGGGTCGGCGACGGATGGCGCGTGGACGTCGAGCAGGTGCTGGCGCTGCGCCCGAACGTGGTGCTCGCGTGGTCCTCCGGCACGCCGCAGGCCACGATCGAGCAACTCGAGTCCGTCGGCCTGCGCGTGGTGCCGGTATCCACCTTCCGGCTGGCCGACGTGCCTGCAGCCTTGCGGCTCGTCGGCCGGCTGGCCGGCACCCAGTCGGTCGCGGAGCGTGCGGCCACACGCTTCGAAGCCGGCATCCGCCGCCTGCGCGAGCAGCACGCGGGCGCGCCCGAACTCACGGCGTTCATCCAGATCGACGACCAGCCGCTCTACACGGTCGGCGGCCGGCACGTGCTGAGCGAAGTGGTGGAACTCTGCGGTGGACACAACGTGTTCGACGACCTGGCGCAGGTCGCGCCGCAGGTCGACGTCGAGGCCGTTCTCGCCCGCAACCCACAGGTGATCCTGAGCACGGACGACACGGTCGCGGATCCGGCGGCACAGTGGCGCCGCTGGCCGCAGCTCGCGGCGGTGAGGGCCGGGGCCGTGTATGCACTGCCCTCGGATCTCGTGGCGCGGGCAACGCCGCGGCTCGTGGAAGGCGTGGCGGCGACCTGCGCGGCGTTCGACGACGCGCGCCTCCGGCTCGATCGGCGCGCAACGGCACCCTGAGCGCCGCGCGACCGCCAAGGCCTCAGCGCGGCCGGTGGCGCCAGAGCACCTCGACGCCGCTCTCGTGACGCGCCAGGACCCGAGCGATCACGAACAGTAGGTCCGACAGCCGATTGAGGTACTGCGGCACTTCCGCCGCGACCTGCTCGACCCGCGCCAGCGCCCAGACGCGGCGCTCCGCGCGGCGCGCCACCGTGCGAGCGACGTGGCAGGCGGCGGCGGCCTGGCCGCCGCCGGGCAGGATGAAGTCCTTGAGCGGCGGCAGGTCGGCGTTGAAGCGGTCGAGCGCATCTTCCAGGCGTTCGACGTCGGCCGGCACCATGACGCGATGCCCGGGCATGCAGAGCTCGCCCCCGAGGTCGAAGAGATCGTGCTGCACGCCGGTGAGGCACTCGGCGACCGGCGCGGGCAGGCCGGGCAAGGCGAGCACGACGCCGACCGCGCTGTTGGCCTCGTCCACGGTGCCGTAGGCCTCGACGCGCAGGTGCTCCTTCGGCACCCGCATGCCGTCGCCGAGGCCGGTGCTGCCGTCGTCGCCGGTACGCGTGTAGATCCTGCTCAGTCGATGGCCCATGGGCGCTCCGGTTGGCGAGACGACTGTGCGGCCGAGTATGCGCCCGCTGCGGTGGGCGAGGGCGGATCGCGCCGCGCGGCTGTCGTCGCGCCCGCCACGCCGGGCGCGTAGCGCAGCGCGACGTACACGCCGCGGTCGGGCGTGTTGAACGTGTGCGCGAGCTCGTACTGCTCGTCGAGCAGGTTCTCGATGCGACCGACGAGCGAGACGGCCGGCGTGAGTTGCCAGCGCGCGGTGAGGTTTGCGAGCACGTAACCGTCGAGCGTGACCGGCTTCGGCCAGCCGAAGTCCTTGCGTTCGCCTGCCGCCAGCACGTCGAGGCCGAAATCGAAGCGGCCGAAGGCGCGCTGCACGGACACCGTGAGGCTGTCGCGCGCGCGGCGCAGCAGCACCTCGTCCGTGGTCAGGTTGCGGGGGTCCTGGTGGATCGCCTCGACCCGCGCGTGCCAAGGGGCCGCGTCGTACTCGTAGGTGGCTTCGATGCCCTCGATGCGCGCCTCCTCGACGTTGCGGTTCACGCCGTCGAACGGGTCGTAGGAAGTCGTCACGAACTCGATGAGGTCGTCGATGTCGTTGCGGAACGCGGCGAGCGACAGCGCATGCCGATCGTCCAGGCGATGTCGCACGCCGGCCTCGAGGCTGCGCGAGCGCTCGGGCTCGAGCGCCGGGTTGCCGCCGAAGCCGTAGCGGTCGGTGGCGTCGGGGGCGCGGAAACCCGTGCCCGCGAGCCCGTAGACCTGCGTGGCGTTCACGAGCTGGTAGCCGTACTCCACGTTCCAGGTCACCGCGTCGCCGGCGGTCTCGTGATCGGTGTAGCCGAGCGCGAGCAGGGCGCGGTGTCGCCCGGCTTCGATGCGGTCCTGCGCGAACAGCGTCACGATGTCGGTGTCGGCGCGCATGCGGTCGCCATAGGACTCGCTGCTCGCCTGCTCTCGCGCGAACATCGCGCCGGCACCGAGGGCATGCGCCGGAGCCACCTGCCAATCGAGCTGTGCGCCAGCGCTGTCGCGTACGGTGCGGAGGTAGTCTGCCGACTGGTTCTGCCGGGTGCGATCCTCGAGCCGCGAGGCGCCGACCTCGGCCCTGGCCGCCTGGCCGACCGGCCACGCGACCGACAGCGCGCTCGTGGAATTCTCGAAGTCCTGGTCCACCGGCGTGAGGAAGAAGTCCGAGTATTCCGACGTGCCCTCGGCGCGCCAGTGGCGCAACGCGATCTCGGCCGCGCCCAAGTCGGCCCGCAGTTGCGCCGACGCGCTCAGGTTGTCGTAGCCGCGGTCGGTGTCGTCGAGCGTGCGCGTCGGGAAGCCCGCGCTGTCGAGCCAGGAGACGCCGAGGTCGAACTCGAGGCGCTCGGTGGCGAGGCCGCCGTTCAGGCTCGCCTGCCGCGTGTCGTAGTCGCCGTAGCCCACCTCCGCCGCCCAGCCGTCGCGAGCGCCGCGGCGCGTGATGACGTTGATCACGCCGCCGATCGCGTCGGTGCCGTAGAGCGCTGAGCGCGGTCCCTTCACGATCTCGATGCGCTCCACCATCGAGGGCGGGATGTTCTGCAGCGCCGCGAGGCCGATGGTGCCCGGGTTGATGCGCACGCCGTCCACCAGCACGAGCGTGTGGTTGCTCTCCGCGCCGCGGATGAAGACGGCCGTGGTCTGACCGGGACCGCCGTTGCGGCTGACATCGAGCCCGGCGTGGAAGCGCAGCAGCTCGGTCACGTCGCCCGCGGCACTGCGCTCGATGGCGTCGCGATCGATGACGATCACGGGCGCGAGCACTTCCTCGATCGGGGTCGGGACGCGGGTGGCCGTGACCACCACGTGGTTCCTGGTGGTCGGCGGGGCATCCGCCGCGCCCGCAGCCGGCACGCACGCAGCACAGGAGAGAATCGCCATCAAACGACGCATCGATGCAGACCCCGTGCGCCCCCACCGGCGCATGTTTGTGTCGAGTCTCGGTCGGGGGGCGTCAGGGGGCGCACGGCGCGCGGAACCCGGCCGCTCGCCCGCCGCGAGGCTGGTCTCGTCCGACAGGCCGGTCTCCGGGCTCTCGAGTGGACCTCCTGAGGTCCCGCCCGCATCCCCTTCCCGCGACGTTTGCGCAGTGGGCGCCGGAGATCATCCGGCCGATGCAGGCTCGACTCGACTACCGTTGCGGGGGCAGCGCCGGAGTTCGACCGGCTTCCCGTTCTCCCGCGCATCGCGCGGCATCACCTGACGGTGCGCGCACGGTAGGCAACGGGGCCGGAGGTGTCAAGGATGGTCGGTCGGCGGTAGTCTGTCGGCATGCATTCGCCTCACCTCGCCACCGCACTCGAGGCCGCACGCGCCGCGGCCGAGGTCGTGCGCCGCTATTACCGCTCGAACCTCGCCGTCACGATCAAGGCCGACAAGTCGCCCGTGACGGAGGCCGACGTCGAGACCGAGAAGACCATCCGCGGCATCATCGCCGCGCGCTTTCCGGACCACGGCTTCTACGGGGAGGAGACCGGCTCGAGCGCCCTCGACGCGGAGTACCTGTGGCTGGTGGATCCGATCGACGGCACCAAGGCGTTCGTGCGCGAGTACCCGATGTTCTCGACGCAGATCGCACTGATGCACCGGGGCCGGCTCGTGGTCGGCGTGTCCTCGGCGCCGGAGTACGGGGAACTCGCCTACGGGGAAGCGGGCGTCGGCGCGTGGCTCGGCGACGCCCCGATCCGCGTGAGCGAAGTCACGGCGATCGAGTCGGCCGCGCTGTCGACCGGAAATCTCAAGACGCTCGCCACCGGGCCGCGCTGGCCGGCCTTCGGCCGCCTGGTCGGGCGCCTGGGCCGCATCCGCGGCTACGGCGACTTCCTGCACTACCACCTGCTCGCCTCGGGGCGCATCGACGCGGTCGTGGAGTCGGACGTGAACATCCTCGACGTTGCCGCCTGCGCGGTCATCGTCGAGGCGGCCGGTGGCCGTTTCACGGACCTCGAAGGACAGCCGCTCACGCTTGCGAGCACCTCGGTGCTCGCCACCAACGGCAGGCTGCACGGGACGGTGCTCGACGCCATCCGCGAGTGAGCGGGGGCGACCTCGGCGCAACGAGGATCGTCACGGCATTCGGTGCGACGGGCGCGCAGGGCGGCGGGCTTGTTCGTGCCATCCTCGCGGATCGCGCAGTGGCGAGGGAGGAGGTGGGATGGCCCGCATCGAGCACCTGGCGCTCTGGACCCGGGACATCGGGCGACTAATGGATTTCTACGTGCGTTTCTTCGGGGCACGTCCCGGTGCACCGTATCGAAACCCCGGTCGCGCCTTCGAATCGCGCTTCCTGGAATTCGACGGCGGGGCCCGACTCGAGATCATGCACACAGGACAGCTCCCGCTCGAGGAGGCAGCGCCCGGAGCGCAGCGCCTCGGCCTGACACACCTCGCCATCTCGGTCGGGTCCGAGGCGCAGGTGGACGCGCTCACGCGCGAGATCGCGGCCGCCGGGCACCCGGTGCTCGACGGTCCGAGGCGCACTGGCGACGGTTACTACGAGAGCGTGGTCGTCGATCCGGATGGAAACCGGATCGAGATCACCGCTTAGGCGGGCACGAAGGTGCGGCCCTCGTTCCAGCGCAGCTCCCTGACGTCGATGCCATAGAGCCCGCCGACCGTCGCCGCGTCGAGCACCTCGACGACCGCCCCGTGCGACCAGCGGCCGTCGCCGTAGAGCAGCAGCGCCTCGTCGGCGAAGCGTGCCGCGAGGCCCGCGTCGTGCAGGCTCAGCACGACGCTGCGGCCGGCGTCCGCCAGTGCACGGAAGCGTCGCAGCACGCCGAGCTGGTGCAGCGGGTCGAGCTGCTGGATCGGTTCGTCGAGCAGGAACACCTGGGGATCCTGCGCCAGCACGGTGGCAATGGCGAGGCGCCGGCGCTCGCCGCCCGACAGCGTCGTCACGTCCCGCGTCTCGAGACCGGCGAGGTCCATCGCCGCCAGGCAGTCCCGCGACACGGCGCGGTCCGCCTCGCCTTCCCACTGCCAGAAGTCGAGGTGCGGGTGACGGCCGACCAGGGCCGCCTGCAGCGCAGTGCCTGGAAATGGGTCCTCGCTCGCCTGGGTGAGGAGCCCCATGCGTCGAGCGAGTTCGCGACGCGGCCAGTCGGCCAGTCGGGTCCCGTCGAGCCGCACGACGCCGGCGGAGGGCGGGGCGAGGCCGGCCAGCACGTGCAGCAGCGAGCTCTTGCCGGCGCCGTTGCGCCCGAGCACGGCGACCATCGTGCCCGGCCGGATGACGGCCTCGAGACCGCGCAGCAGTTCGCGCCCCGGCACGTTCACGCCGAGATTGCGGCACTCGAGCAGGGCCACGGGGTCTGTCGCGCTCATCGTTGCCACCCGATTTCCCGCGCCGTCGCGGGTCCGACGAGCATCGACTCGAGCGATTCCGGGATCACCGCCGCGCCTGCCCCCGTGGCGATGCGGCCCGCCATGATCTCGCCGAAACGCTGCGGATAGCGCGGCGACTGGTCCGCGTCGCCGAGCCCCTGCGGCGTGAGCGGCTGTCCCGTGGCGCGGTCGTACTTGTCGGTGGCGCCCAGAGTGTGCAACAGCTCGTGCGCGATCACGACCTGGTTGCTGCCGTGCGCGCCGTCTTCCGCATACAGCTGCGCGATCGCGACCAATCCCTTGCTGAGCCCCAGGGAATCGGGCGCGGCTGCCGCATCGTCGGCGGGGTGGTAGAGCGCGAACACCTGCACGTCCGGCGTCGGCAGCGGGTCGTCCATCGCGACGCGCCAGGCCCAGTAGCGGAACCTCAGGCTCCACGCCGCCACGCCCAGCATGCCGGCTCCGTTGGCCGGGAGCGGGGGCCGGGCCGTGGCCGCGTGCGACACGCGGACCCGCACGGGCTCCTCGAGCGCGAGCCCGTGCTCGCGGGCCTCGGACGCGAAGAAATCGGCGAGCGCATCGAAGTCCTCGTGCGCTAGCGCCGCGACGTGGCTGCGTACGTCGGCCTCCGCGCTGGCCGCGATCGGGTACACGGTCACGCGCAGCGGCGTGTCCCAGTCGGTGCTGCGGCGGCGGTCGAGCCAGGCTCCGAGGGAGACGAACCCGAGCACCGCGAGCAGGAGCGCGATGCGGATCGTGCCGAAGAACGTGCGCCCAGCCATACTCTCCGCGCGCTCACGGAAAGAGGCGGGTCGCGGCCCAGGCGCCCGCTACGAACGCGTCTCTCGCGGGCTCGAGCGTGCGCGTCCAGCGCGCCCGGTCGTGGACGCGGAACGGCCCCTCGATCCACAGCTCGACGGTTTCGGGCCACAGCCGATACCCGCCCCAGTGCGGCGGTCGCGGCACGTGGGTGCCGAAGCGAGCGGCCTCGTGCGCGACCCGCTTCAGCAGGGTCTTGCGCGAGTCGAGCGGCTGGCTCTGCAGGCTGGCCCAGGCGCCGATGCGGCTGTCGAGCGCGCGGCTTGCGAAGTACTCGTCGCTCTCGTCGTCCGGGGAACGCACGACGCGGCCCTCCAGCCGTACCTGTCGTCCAAAGGCGTCCCAGTGGAACACGGCGGCGGCGCACGGGTTCGCGCCGAGCTCGCCGCCCTTGCGGCTGTCGTAGTTGGTGAAGAACACCGCGTAGCCCGGGTCGGGCACCAGCTTCTTGCAGAGCACGATGCGCACCGAGGGATGGCCGTCGGCCGTGGTGGTGGCGAGCGCCATGGAGTCCGGGTTGGGCTGCGCCTTCGCCGCGCGCGCGCCCTCGTACCACTCGGCGAACAGCGGCATCGGATCGTCGGGCAGGGTGCCGGGCAGGAAACCTTTGCTGAGCATCGCGATGCCTGTCGGTCGACCGGGGATCCGAGGATTATGCCGGAGCAAGACGCGGGACACGCCGTGGCCGTGCTTGCGGCCCATACCCCGGGCCGGTAGAAAGACGTTCCCCGAGGCAGGCCGGACCCCGATGAAGACACTGGAAGAACTGCGCGCGCACCTCGACGTGCTCGACCGGCAGCTGCTCGAACTCGTCGCCGAGCGGCAGTCGATCGGTGCGGAGATCGCCGCGGTCAAACGCGCCACCGGGCAATCCACACGCGACTTCGGCCGCGAGCGCGAGGTGCTGCTCAAGGCGCGTCGCGACGCCGCGGCCCTCGGGGTGTCGCCGGCGCTCGCCGAGGCGCTGCTGCGCTCCCTGATACGCGGCTCGCTCACGACGCAGGAGCAGGCCCGCGTGTCGGCACAGGGTCGCGGCTCCGGGCGCAGTGCGCTCGTCATCGGCGGACACGGCAAGATGGGTCGCTGGATGGCGGATTTCCTCGCCTCGCAGGGCTTCCGCATCGTGATCGCCGATCCGGCGGGAGAGGTGCCGGGCTACGAGTGGCGGTCGGACTGGCGTGAGGGCGAGCTCGGGGAGGATTTCATCGTGGTGGCCACGCCGCTCAAGGTAGCGGGTACCGTGCTCGAGGCGCTCGCCGCGCGCCGGCCCCGAGGCGTGGTGTTCGACGTCGGCTCGCTCAAGACGCCGCTGCGCGCCGGGCTCGCCGCCCTGCGCGACGCCGGCGTGCGCGTCACCTCGGTACACCCGATGTTCGGCCCGGACACCGAGCTGCTGTCCGGCCGGCACGTGATCTTCGTGGACTTGGGCGACGCCGCTGCGCTCGAGGAGGCACGCGGCCTGTTCGCCTCGACCATGGCCGACCTCGTCGTCATGGGGCTCGACGAGCACGACCGGCTGATCGCCTACGTGCTCGGCCTGTCGCACGCCCTCAACATCGCCTTCTTCACCGCCCTGGCGGGCAGCGGCGAGGCCGCGCCGCGGCTCGCAAGGATGTCGAGCACCACCTTCGACGCGCAGCTCGACGTCGCTGCGCGAGTCGCCGGCGAGAACCCGGATCTCTACTACGAGATCCAGAGCCTCAATGCCTACGGCGAGGAGTCGCTGCGGGCGCTCGTCGAGGCAGTGGACCGGCTGCACCGCGCGGTGCGCGAGCACGACCCGCAGGCCTTCACCGAAATGATGCGCGAGGGTCGAGATTACTTGCGGGTGCGGCAGGCGGCATTCGAGCCCTCGGGTTGAGCCGATGCCGGGGATGACGAGTACGCCGGCTGGCCCATATAATGAGAATCATTCGCATCAAACGAGCTCCCCCACCATGGCTTACCGCGTCTTTTCTCGAGCGACTGCCGTCCTGGCGATCGTGTTTGCTTCGTCCATGGTCGTACCGGCCGCGGTGTTTGCCGAGACGCTGGTCGTCTATTCGGCCCGCAACGAGCACCTGATCAAGCCGGTCTTCGACGCCTACACCCGCGAGACGGGGGTGGAGGTCCAGTTCACGACCGGCGATGCGGCGGTGCTGATCGAGCGCCTCGCGGCCGAGGGGCGCAACAGTCCGGCCGACCTCCTCATGACCGTCGATGCCGGCGAGCTGTGGAACGCCGCCGAGCGCGGCCTGCTGCAGCCGGTGAAGTCCGCGGTCCTGGAGCGCAACGTGCCGGCGCACCTGCGGGATCCCGGCGGTCGCTGGTTCGGCCTGTCGATGCGTGCGCGGACCATCGCCTACAGCCCGAAGCGCGTGGATCCCGCCACGCTCAGCACCTATGAAGCGCTCGCGGCACCCGCATGGAAGGGTCGGCTGTGCCTGCGTACGTCGAAGAAGGTCTACAACCAGTCGCTGGTGGCGACGATGATCGCGGCGCAGGGCGAGGCCGCCACCGAGCGCACCGTGCGCGGCTGGGTCACGAACCTCGCCACCGACGTCTTTGCCAACGACACCCAGCTGCTCGAGGCGATCGCCGCCGGCCAGTGCGACGTCGGCATCGTGAACACCTATTACTACGGGCGCATCGTCAAGGAGCGCCCCGAGTTCCCGGTCAAGCTGTTCTGGGCCAACCAGGGCGCCGGCGGCGTGCACGTGAACATCTCCGGTGCGGGCATCGCGAAGCACTCGCGTCGGACGGCCGCGGCCACGCGCTTCCTCGAGTGGCTGTCCGGCAGCTCGGCCCAGGCGCACTTTGCCGCCGTCAACATGGAGTTCCCGGTGAATCCCGCCGCGACCGTGGACCCGCTCGTGAAGTCCTGGGGCAGCTTCGAGCCGAGCCTGATCAACGTCGCGGAGGCGGGCCGCCTGCAGCCATCCGCCGTGCGACTTATGGACCGCGCCGGCTACCGCTGACGCATGCCGCTCGTCGCGCGACGCCCGTGGGCGGTGGGGGCGATCATCGTCCTCGCTGCCCCGGCGCTGCTGCCCCTGCTGTCGGCGGCGGCCGCCTGGGCTGCGCCGGCCGGAGAGGTCTGGGCGCACCAGTTGCAGTACGTCCTGCCGCGTGTCGCGGGCAATACGCTGTTGCTGCTGCTGATCGTGGGTTCGGCCACTGGGATCCTCGGTACCGCACTCGCCTGGCTCGTCGCGGGGTACGAGTTCCCGGGACGCTCGGTCTTTGCGTGGGCGCTGCTGCTGCCGCTCGCCGTGCCGGGTTACGTGCTCGCGGTCGTCTTCGCAGGGGCGCTCGACTATGCCGGCCCGCTGCAGGGCTGGTTGCGCGAGGCCGTCCACCCGGGCCTGCGGCTGCCACCGATTCGTTCGCTCGGCGGCGCGGCGCTGGTGCTGACGCTGTGCCTCTACCCCTATGTGTACATGCTGGCTCGGGTGGCGTTCGAGTCCGCCGGCAGCCGCTCGCTGGAGGTCGCGCAGTCGCTCGGCCTCCGCCGCGGCGCCGCCTTCCGCCGCGTGCTGCTGCCGCTGGCCCGTCCCGCGGTGGCCGCCGGCGTGGCGCTGGTGTGCATGGAGACGCTGGCCGACTTCGGCGTCGTGGCGGCACTGAACGTCGACACGTTCACCACCGCGATCTACCGGGCTTGGTTCGGGATGTTCTCGCTCACCGCCGCGTTGCAGATGGCGGGACTGCTCGGCCTGCTGGCGCTGACCGGCGTGTGGATGGAGCGGCGCCTGCGCGGGCGTCGCAGCTACGCGGGCCAGCGTCCCGCGGGAGCGCTGCCTCGGCAGCGGTTGCACGGCCTGCAGGCGCAGGCCGCCACGGCGCTCGCAGCCACGGTGCTTGGCGTCGCGTTCGTGCTGCCGATGATTCAGCTGCTCGCCTGGGCGTTGCGGCACGCGGCGACCGATCTCGACGCGCGCTACTGGGCCTTTGCAGGGCGCAGCGTGGCGATCGCCGCGTCCGGGGCGCTGGTCGTGGTCGCCGCAGCCGTGGCGTACGGCTATGCGATGCGGGGCGAGCGCCGCCCCTGGGTGCGCGGGTTCGGCCGCCTCGCGACCGCGGGCTACGCGATCCCGGGCACGGTGCTGGCGGTGGGGCTCTTCGCGCCGGTGAGCGCGCTCAACGACCGGCTGCAGGCGGTGCTCGATGCGGCCCTCGGCGCGGCATCGCCGCAGCTGTTCCTGCAGGGTACGCTGCTGACGATGTTCGTCGCGTACCTGGCGCGTTTCCTGGCGGTCGGCACGGGCCCGGTCGAGAGCGGACTCGAGCGGATTCACCGCAACCTCGACGAGGCGGCGGAGTTGCTCGGCTCACGCGGGCTCGCACGGCTGCGCCGCGTTCACCTGCCGCTGCTGCGCGGCAGCCTGCTGGCCGCCGCGGTGCTCGTGTTCGTCGATCTGATGAAGGAGTTGCCCATCACCCTCATGACGCGCCCGTTCGGTTTCGAGACGCTGGCCGTGCGGGTCTTCGAGATGGCAGCGGAGGGCGAATGGGAGCGCGCCGCGCTGCCGTCGGCCCTGATCGTGGCCGTCGGCGTGCTGCCCGTGGTGCTGCTCGCGAGGCGAGTCACCCATGTGGCTTGAGCTGCGCGATGCGGTGCGGCGATTCGGCGACCGTGGCGCGCTCGACGGCGTGAGCTTCGGACTCGAGGAAGGGGAGATCGGCTGCCTGCTCGGTCCAAGCGGCTGCGGCAAGACCACGGCGCTGCGCTGCATCGCCGGCTTCGAAACGCTCGACGCCGGGGAAGTCTTCTCGCGCGGCCGGGTGCTCGCCGGTCCGGGACTGCACGTGCCGCCGCACGAGCGCGGCATCGGGCTGGTCTTTCAGGACCATGCGTTGTTCCCCCACCTGACGGCGCGCGGCAACGTGGAGTTTGGCCTGCAGCGGCTCGCGCGGGCCGAGCGTCGCAGCCGGGCCGGCGAGCTGCTCGAGATGGTGGGCCTGGCGGACTGCATGGAGTCCTATCCCGCGGAGCTGTCGGGTGGACAGCAGCAGCGGGTCGCGCTCGCCCGTGCGCTCGCGCCGCGGCCGTCCACGGTGCTGCTCGACGAGCCGTTCGCAAGCCTCGACGTCGCGCTGCGCGAGCGGCTCGTGGGTGAGCTGCACACGCTGCTCAAGTCGCTCGGGGCGACCGCGCTGGTGGTGACGCACGACCAGCAGGACGCCTTCGCGCTCGCCGACCGAGTCGGGCTGCTGCGCGCCGGTCGGCTGGAGCAGTGGGGCACGCCCTACGACCTGTACCACCGGCCGGGCACGCGCTTCGCCGCCGAGTTCGTCGGACAGGCGTCTTTCCTGCCTGCCTGCTGCCAGGGCAGCGGCCTGCTGCAGACCGAGCTCGGTCCGCTGCGCGAGGGCCACGAGACGACCGCCTGCGGCGGTGCCGTCGACGTGCTGCTTCGACCAGACGACGTCGTCCACGACGACGAGGCGCCGCTGCGCGCCCGCATCGTGGAGCGCGTGTTCAGGGGCGCTGAGTTCCTCTACACGCTCGAGCTGCCGAGCGGACGGCGCCTGCTGTCGCTGGTGCCAAGCCACCACGATCACCGCATTGGCGAACACATCGGCGTACGCCTCGCCACCGATCACGTCGTGACGTTTCCGCCGCTCGAGTCCGCTACGACCGCTGCCGGTACATCAGCGCCAGGAACAGCGGCACGCCCACCAGGGCCGTGAGCGCGCCGACCGGCAGTTGTCGCGGGGCAATCAGCATGCGCGCCGCGAGGTCCGCAGCCATCAACAGCACGCCGCCGAGCAGCGCGGAAGCCGGCAGCACGACTCGGTTGTCGCTGCCGACGGCAAGCCTCACGAGGTGAGGCGTCACGAGTCCCACGAAGCCGATGCTGCCCGCGGCGCTAACCGCCGAGCCCGTCAACGCCGAGCTGACGACGAAGAGCAGGATCTGCAGCCGGCGCACGTCCATGCCGACGCTGGCGGCCTGCAGCGCGCCGCGGGCGAGCACGTTGAGCTGCCGCCCGAGCAGCACGCCGGCGCCAGCGCCGGCCGCAAGCAAGGTCATCAGCCACGGCCAGCGGTCGCTGCGCGAGAGATCACCGAGCAACCAGAACACCATGCCCCGCAGCCGCGTCTCGTCGCCGAGCGCGAGCAACAGGCTGACCACGGAGCCGGCGCCGGCCGCGACGACCACGCCGGTGAGCAGCAGGCGGGTGGGCGTCCAGCCACCGGGTCCCTGCGCGAGGACATAGACCAGCAGGCAGGCCGCCAGCGCCCCGAGTGCCGCGAGCCCGTCCACCCCGGCCGCGGGCAGGCCGAGCATGATCGCCAGGAGGGCCGCAACCGACGCCCCGCCCGACACCCCGAGCACGTAGGGGTCGGCGAGCGGGTTGCGCAGCAGGACCTGCAGGATCGCCCCGGACAGGGCCAGCAGGCCCCCCACCGCGAAGGCGGACAGTGCCCGCGGCAGGCGCAGTTCGTGCACGACGTCCCGCGCCAGTGTCGGCGCATCCGACCACAGCGCCCCGACGACGTCGCCGACGGAAAGCCGCACGCTGCCCGATGCCAGTGACAGCCCGAGCAGGACGACGGCGGCCGCGATGAGCAGGAGCAGGGCGACGGAAAGTGGCAGGCGGCGGTGCATTTTCGGTTCCGGGCGGGTCGAAGCGTAAGGTCCTGTTCACGCGGGCCACAAGGCGCGCTGCCGCGCTGCGCCTTGGACCCGGCGGCTGCGATGTGAAAAAATCAAGCCACGCCAGAGCTTACGGGATCATGAACGACTGGATCGACGCCCACGGATTTCGTGCCAATGTCGGGATCGTCCTGATCCGCGACGCCGGCGACGTATTCCTCGGAGGGCGCAGCGACGGGCGCGGCTGGCAATTCCCCCAGGGCGGCGTGCAGCCGGACGAGTCCGCCGAGCAGGCCCTGTTCCGCGAGCTGCGCGAGGAGGTGGGCCTCGGGCCCGACGACGTCGAGGTGCTCGCCGCGACGCGCAACTGGCTGCGCTACCGCCTGCCGCGGCGTTACGTCCGGCGGCGCTCGAAGCCGCTGTGCATCGGCCAGAAGCAGCGCTGGTTCCTACTGCGCATGCTCGGCGGCGAAGATCGGTTGCGATTCGACGTGACCGGGCAACCCGAGTTCGACAGCGGCCGCTGGGTCGATTACTGGGCGCCCGTGCGTGAGGTGATCTACTTCAAGCGCTCCGTGTACGCACGCGCCCTGGAGGAACTGGGACATCAGGCATTCCCGGACGGTCCGCCGCCACGCCCGGACTGGTGGTCCGAGGCCGTGCTGCGCCCGCCTGCGCCTCTGCCCCGCCGGCCCGCGGCGGCACCCGCCCCGGTTGCAGCGGCAGAGGAGTAATGGACCTGCCCGGCAGCGTTCAACCGGACCGGCGTGCCGGGGTCCGCTGGCTGGGACTGGCCGCGGCGACGGCCGTCGCCGTGCTCGCCGCCGGCTATGCGTATCACCGTGGCCGCGTCTCCGCCGGGCTCGACGTCGCCGAGATCGCCATAGAGCGCCGCGAGCTGACGGGCAAGGCGTCGCGCCTCGAGGAGGAGAACGCCGGGCTGCGGGCGAAGGTGGCTGAACTCGAGATGGCGCGTCGGCTCGACCGCGAGGCCTACGGCCAGGTCGAGCGCACTCTCGGTGAGTTGCAGTCGCAGATGTCCCGGCAGGGGGACGACCTGGCGTTCTACCGCAGCATCGTTTCCCCAGAGGACGGTATTCAGGGCCTGCGCATCCAGCGTTTCGAGATCCAGCCCGGGGGTGGTGCGCGCGAATTCGTGGTCCGGCTTACGCTGATCCAGGCGATGCGCCACGAGAGCGTGGCGGCGGGCCTCGCCCAGGTGGTCCTGCACGGCATGCAGGGCGACAAGCCGACGCGCCACACGCTGGGCGAGCTGATCGGCCGGCCGCGTGCCCAGCTGCCATTCTCGTTCCGGTACTTCCAGACGGTGGAGCAGGCCTTCACGCTGCCGGAGGGATTCGAGGCGTTCGAGGCCGAGGTGCAGGTCCGCTCGAGCAAGCTGCGCTTCCCGCTGCAGCAGTCGTTCGCTTGGAAGATCGGCGCCCAGTCGGCACTTTGACCGTCGCCACCGGGTGTTAACATTGATGCCCCCCGCAAGTTCGACCCGCTGGAGCACGGACCCATGACAGATTTCGCTGAAGCCATTGCGGCGACCGACGCGACCGCCCTCGTGTTCACCGATACTGCGGCGCTGAAGGTCGGCGAGCTGATCCGCGAGGAAGGCAACCCGAACCTAAAGCTCCGCGTGTTCGTCTCCGGCGGCGGCTGTTCCGGCTTCCAGTACGGCTTCACCTTCGACGAGAACGAGGAAGAAGGCGACACCTGCGTCGAGACCCGCGGCGTCAAGCTGCTGGTGGACCCGATGAGCTTCCAGTACCTGGCCGGCGCTCAGATCGACTACAAGGAAGACCTCGAGGGCGCGCAGTTCGTCATCCGCAACCCAAACGCGACGACCACCTGCGGCTGCGGTTCCTCGTTCTCGGCCTGATGCCTGTTGGCCAAGCCGCCCGGGCCCTTCCCTGACGTCCTCGCTGCTGTCGACCTCGGGTCGAACAGCTTTCACATGGTGGTCGCGCGCTACACGCACGGCCAGCTGGTGATCGTCGACCGCCTGAGGGAGATGGTGCGGCTCGCGGCCGGGCTCGACCCGCAGGGCCGGCTGTCCCGCGAGGCCGTGGACCGGGCGATGCAGTGCCTCGAGCGCTTCGGCCAGCGGCTGCGCGACATGAGGGCCGAGCGCGTGCGCGTGGTCGGCACCAACACCCTGCGCAAGGCGCGGCGCAAGGGGGCGTTTCTCGACCGCGCGCGCGAGGCGCTCGGGCATCCGATCGAAATTATCTCCGGCGTCGAGGAAGCGCGCCTGATCTACCTGGGCGTGGCGCACACCACGCCGAGCGAGGGCGGCCGTCGCCTGGTGGTGGACATCGGCGGGGGCAGCACCGAGCTCATCATCGGCGAGGGTCTCGAAGCCCGGCGGCTCGAGAGCCTTTACATGGGCTGCGTGAGCTTGAGTGCCGGTTTCTTCGCGGACGGAGTCATCACCGAGAAGCGCATGAAGCGGGCCCGCACCGCGGCGCAGCTCGAGATCGAGCCCGTCATGGCGCGCTTTCGCCGCTCAGAGTGGGACACGGCCTTCGGTGCGTCGGGAACCCTCCGGGCCGTGGCGGACACGCTCGCGGCGCGCGGCGCGGCGCGCGGCGGCATCGACCGCGAGGGCGTCGAGTGGCTGCTCGGCGAGTGCCTGCGCGCCGGGGAGGCGGGCCGGCTGCGGCTGCCCGGCCTCGCGCCGGAACGCCAGGAGATCATGCCCGGGGGCCTCGCGATCATCATCGAGGTCTTCAACATGCTCGGCATCGACCACATGCGAGTCGCCGACGGCGCGCTGCGCGAGGGCCTGCTCTACGACCTCGTCGGCCGACTGACCGACGAAGACGCGCGCTGGCGCAGCGTCCACGCGCTCGAGGCGCGCTTCCACGTGGACGCGGTCCAGGCCGGGCGTGTCGAAGCGACGGCGGTCGCCTTCCTGGGCCAGGTTCGCGAGGGCTGGAAGCTCGACGAACCGCTCGCTGAACTCGTACTGCGCTGGGCTGCGCGCCTGCACGAGGTCGGGCTCGACATCGCGCACTCCCACTACCACAAGCACGGCGCGTATCTCCTGCAGCACGCGGACCTGCCCGGGTTCCCGCGCGAGGAGCAGCAACTGCTCGCCGCCGTGGTGGGCAGCCACCGTCGCAAGCTGAACCTCGCCTTGCTCGAAGAGCTCGTGCCGCCGTGGCACCTCAAGGCCGAGTTCCTCATCGTGCTGCTCAGGCTCGCGGTGCTGCTGCATCGCGCGCGCGGTTCGCGGGCCATGCCCGAGATCACCCTAAAGGTCAGGGGACGCTCGCTCGAGGTCGTGTTCCCGAAAGGCTGGCTCGTCGAGCATCCGCTGACGGCGGCCGACCTGGAGCAGGAGTGCGAGTTTCTGCAGGCCGCGGGATTCCGCCTGCGCGCGCAGTGAGCTGGTGCGTGGATTGAACCCGCGCGGGCTTCAGATCAGTTGCGTGCCACGAGCCCGGTCTGGCCCCGGTCGGTCAGCTGC
>Ga0316622_100000052_pt1 | contig 50207 bp, 45 predicted proteins | sample OWC_Aug_OW2_C1_D_FD_207646 | JGI IMG/M metagenome (GOLD analysis project Ga0316622, IMG submission 207646) | Wetland soil microbial communities from Old Woman Creek delta, Ohio, United States - OWC_Aug_OW2_C1_D5_C | ecosystem: Environmental > Terrestrial > Soil > Wetlands | place: USA: Ohio... | reverse complement strand
TGTCCGAGCCGGCGAACGCACGATCGGACAGCAGCACGGCGTCATCGACGCCGAGCGCGATCGCGTCTCGCAGGGACGCCTCCACCTGGGGAGGGCCCATCGACATGATCGTCACGGTCCCCGAGCCGGCGCGCTCGCGGATCCGAAGGCCCTCCTCTATGGCGTACATGTCGAACGGGTTGATGATGCTCGGCACGCCCTCGCGGATGAGCGTGTTCGTCTCGCGGTCGATCCTGACGTCGGTCGTGTCGGGGACCTGCTTCATGAGGACGACGATGTTCATGAGGGCGCGCTACTCCTCCCTCTCCCTGGCGGCGCTCTCCTTGATGATCGCGGACGCGATGATGGTGCGCTGGATCTGGTTCGTCCCCTCGTAGATCTGGGTGATCTTGGCGTCGCGCATCATCTTCTCGACCGGATACTCCTTCATGTACCCGTAGCCGCCCAGCACCTGCACGGCGTCGGTCGTGACCCGCATCGCGGTGTCTGAAGCGAAGACCTTCGCCATCGCCGAGACGTGCGCGACGTTCTTCTCCCCGGCGTCGACGAGCCGCGCCGCCGCGTAGACGAGCGCGCGGGCGGCCTCGACCTGGATGGCCATGTCGGCCAGCATGAACTGGAGGCCCTGGAACGACGCGACCGGCTGGCCGAACTGCTCCCTGTGCCTCGCGTACTTCACGGCCTCGTCCAGCGCGCCCTGCGCGATGCCCACGGCCTGGGCCGCGACGCCCGGCCTCGAGACGTCAAACGTGCGCATCGCGATCAGGAAGCCGGTGCCCTCGCGGCCGAGCATGTTCTCCTTCGGGACGCGGCAGTCCTGGAACACGAGCTCGCGCGTGGCCGACGCGCGGATGCCCATCTTGTTCTCCTTCTTGCCGAACGTGAACCCGGGCGTCCCCTTCTCCACGATGAACGCGGAGATGCCCCTGATGCCCGTGCCCTTGCTCGTACGGGCCACGACGGTGTAGGTCTCCGCCTCGCCGCCGTTCGTGATCCACTGCTTGGTCCCGTTCAGGACGTACGCATCGCCGCGAAGCTCGGCTCGAGTCTCGACGGCGCCCGCGTCGCTCCCGGCGTTCGCCTCCGTGAGCCCGAACGCCGCGAGCTTCTCGCCCCTGGCGATGGGCGGCAGGTACTTCTTCTTCTGCTCCTCGGAGCCGAAGAGGAGGATCGGATAGGCTCCGAGCGCCGACGCGGCGAAGGCGAGCGCGACGCCGCCGCAGACCTTGGAGAGCTCCTCGGTGGCGATGCACATCTCGAGCACGCCGCCACCGAGCCCCCCGTACGCTTCGGGGATGTAGACCCCGTAGATGTCCGAGGCGGCCATGACCTTGACGACGTCCCAGGGGAACTCCCCGCTCTCGTCCAGCTCGGCGCGCACGGGCCTGATCTTCTCCCGCGCGATCTGCGCGCAGAGGTCCCTGAGCATGAGCTGCTCTTCCGTCAGCTGGTAGTTCATTGGGAAGCCTCCTTGCGCTTTCTGGGCCCGCGGGCGCGCTGCTGCCCGCCCCGCGCCCCCCGCCGCGTGCCCCTGCTCTCCTGCTTCGCCCGCCCGAGCTGCGCGAGCGCGCTCTTCGCCGCGGCCTGCTCGGCCTCCTTCTTGTTCTTCCCCTCGCCGCGCCCGACCGTGTGCCCGCCGAGCTTGAGCTCGACGAAGAACGTGCGCTCGTGCTCGGGGCCCTTCGCCGAGACCACGCGATATCGCGGCCTGGAGCCCAGCTCGCGCTGGGCGTACTCCTGGACCATGCTCTTGTAGTTCTTGTACTCGTCCACCTGGAGGAGCCGGTCGATCTCCGACAGCAGGTGGCGCTCGACGAACTTCCTCGCCGTGACGAGTCCGGAATCAAGGTAGATCGCACCGATGACGGCCTCGAAGGCGTCGGCGATGATCGAGACGCGGCTCCCCCCGCCCGACTGCCTCTCGTTGTCGGAGAGCATGATGTAGTCGCCGAGCATGAGCTCGTCCGCCGTGCTCGACAGCACGGCCTCGCTCACGAGCATCGACTTGATCTTGGTGAGCCGCCCCTCCTCGCGCTTCGAGAAGCGCTCGTAGAGGTGCTCGTTCACCAGAAGCCCGAGGACGGCGTCGCCGAGGAACTCCATCCGCTCGTTGGACTCGTGACGGCCGAGTTCGGCCTCGTGCACGTACGAGCGGTGCATGAGCGCCTGGTTCAGGAGGCGGATGTCGCGGAAACGGACGCCGAGCTCCTTCGAGAGGCGCCCGAGCTCCTTGCGGCGCTCTCGGTCCGGGCCCGGCGCCCCTTTGGTGAGGGACGCAAGGTGGCTAAGGAAGCGGTCTGTAATGGCCATGGGCGCGCGTCGTCGCTAGCCGTCGAACCGACGGAGGGCGAGCACCGCGTTGTGCCCGCCGAAGCCAAAGGAGTTCGTGAGTGCGCACTCTATCTTCGCGTCCCTGGCCTGGTTGGGAACGTAGTCCAGATCGCATTCGGGGTCGGGGACCTCGTAGTTGATCGTGGGCGGCATGGCCGAGTTCGCGATGGCGAGCGCGGTCGCGGCGAACTCGACACCGCCGGCGGCGCCGAGGAGGTGCCCCATCATGGACTTGGTCGAGGAGATCGCGAGCCCGCGCTTCGCGTGCGCTCCGAAGACCGCCTTCACGGCCTCGGTCTCGCACTTGTCGTTCAGCGGTGTCGAGGTGCCGTGAGCGTTCAGGTACTGAACGTCCTCGGGGGCGGCCTTGGCGTCGGCAAGCGCAAGGGCCATCGCCGCCGCGCCCCCGGCGCCCTGGGGGTCCGGCGCGGTCATGTGGAACGCGTCGCCGGTCGCGCCGTATCCCGCCAGCTCGGCGTAGATGCGAGCGCCTCGACGCTTCGCGTGCTCGAGCTCCTCGAGCACGACGATGCCCGCGCCTTCGCCGAGCACGAACCCGTCGCGGCCCGCGTCGAACGGGCGGGACGCGTGGAGCGGGTCGTCGTTTCTCGAAGAGAGCGCCTTCATGGACGCGAACCCCGCGGCCGCGAGCGGGCACACCGCGGCCTCGGTCCCTCCGGCGACGACGACGTCCGCGTCCCCTCGCTCGATGGCGCGGAACGCCTCGCCTATCGCGTGCGCGCCGGACGCGCAGGCGGAGACCGTCGCGAAGTTGGGTCCCTTGAGCCCGAGAAGGATCGACACCATTCCCGCCGGCATGTCCGCGATGAGCATCGGGATGAAGTACGGGCTCACGCGGCGCGGCCCCTTCTGCATGAGGACCGCATGCTGGTCCTCGAGGGTCTGAATGCCGCCGATGCCGGAACCGATGACGACACCCGCGCGCGATGGATCGAGGGCGCGATCGGCAAGGCCGGAGTCCTTCCAGGCCATCAGGGCCGCGGCCACGCCGTACTGCGTGCAGAGGTCCATCTTGCGCGACTCGCGCTTGTCGATGTACGCGTCGGGATCGAAGCCCTTGACCTCGCAGGCGATGCGGACGGAGAACTCGGATGCGTCAAAGCGGGAGATCGCCCCCGCCCCGTTCGTTCCCGCGACCAGGGCCTTCCAGAAGCCATCGCTCCCCGACCCGAGGGGTGTGATCGTCCCGATACCGGTGACCGCCGTCCTTCTGGGCATGCAGACCCTCACGATTCGCGGCCCGCCGCCGCCCCAAGGCGGGGCGGGCCGTGTCCGGTCGCGCCTCTCAGGCGGCGACCTTCTTCTCGAGATACTTCACGATGTCGCCGACGGTCTTCAGGCTCTCGGCCTCGTCGGTGTCGTCCGCCGTGATGCCGAACTCGTCCTCGAGCGAGAACAGGATGTCCGCCTGCTCGAGCGAGTCCGCGCCAAGGTCGTCGCTGACCGAAGCCTCCATCGTCACCTGGGCGGCATCGATCTGGAGCTTCTCCGCAATGACCTGCTTCACCTTCTCCGCAACGCTTGCCATACAGAACTCCCTCCTGTCCTCGCAGGACCAGGGGACGCGCGGCGAGACTACCAGGCCATCCCGCCGTCGATACAGATCGTCTGACCGGTCAGGTAGTTTCCATCATCAGACACGAGGAATGCAACCACATTCGCCACATCCTCGGGGGTCCCGAACCGACCGAGCGCGATCTTCGCGGCGAACGCCTCACGCACGTTCTGGGGGAGGGCGGCCGTCATGGGTGTCTCGATGTAGCCCGGAGCCACGGCGTTCACCGTGATCCCCCGCGCGCCCAGCTCCTTCGCGGCGCTCTTCGTGAGCCCGATAAGGCCCGCCTTGGACGCGGCGTAGTTGGCCTGCCCCACGTTCCCGGTGATGCCGATGACCGAGGAGACGTTGATGATCCTCCCCCAGCGCTGGGACATCATCGGGCGTGCGGCGGCGCGCGTGCAGTTGAACGCGCCCTTCAGGTTCACGCGGAGCACGAGGTCCCAGTCGTCGGGCGACATCCGGACGATGAGGTTGTCCCGCGTGATCCCGGCGTTGTTGACGAGGACGTGCAGGCCGCCCAGCTCCTGGACGATCCGCTTGAACGCGTCGGCCGTCGCCTCCGGGTCGCTCACGTCCGCCACGAGCCCGAGGGCCTTCCGCCCGACGGCCTCGATCTCCTGCACGACCTCGGGGACCGTCGCCTGGTTCATGTCCAGAACGGCGACGTCGGCCCCTTCGCGCGCGAGCCTGAGCGCGATCGCCTTCCCGATGCCCTGCCCGGCACCGGTGACAACGGCCTTCCTGCCCTCGAGTCTCATGGCACTCCTCCCGCTCGGAGGGAGCATCCCACCTACGCGACGGCGGAGGCGAGCTTGTCCACGTCCTCGATCGTCGCGACGCCGAACGACCGCGCGCCCGGCTCGATCTTCCTCAGGAGCCCCCGGAGCACGTTCCCCGGTCCGACCTCCACGAAGTACGGGACACCGGCGTCGACGAGGGTGCGCACGGAGTCGGCCCAGCGCACGGGGCTCACGATCTGCCTGACGAGACCGCGCCGGATCTCCTCGGGATCATCGACGGGCGCCCCGGTGACGTTCGCGACGAACACGGCGTGCGGCCGCTCGACACGGACGGCCGCCGCGACGGGCTCCATGCCGCGGCGGGCGCCATCGAGAAGCTCGGAGTGGAACGCGCCGCTCACCTTGAGCTCGGTCACCCTGACGCCTTCGCGCGCGGCCGCGAGCTCCATGGCGAGCCGGACCGCCTGCACCTCTCCGGACACGACGATCTGAGTGGGGGCGTTCAGGTTCGCGACCTGGACGACGCCCTTCGCGCGCGCCTCGGCCACGACCGGCCCGATCTCCTCTTCGGTCAGCCCGACGACCGCGGCCATCGTCCCGGGGGTCGCAAGACCCGCTTCGTACATGAGGCGGCCCCGTTCCCGAACCGCGCGCACGGCCTCCTCGAGGCGAATGCTCCTCGCGGCGACAAGGGCCGTCCACTCCCCCAGGCTGTGGCCCGCAACCGCGCCCGGCTCAATGCCGCGCTCGGTCAGCGCCGCGAACGCGGCGGCGCTCGCGGTGAGGAGCGCCGGCTGCGTGTTCACCGTCTTCCTGAGCTCCTCCTCCGGCCCCTCGAACGAGAGCGCGGCGAGGTCGAGCTTGACGGCCTCCGAGGCGCGTTCGTAGACCTCCCGCGCACCGCGCGAGTGCTCGTAGAGGTCTCGCCCCATGCCGACGGCCTGCGAGCCCTGTCCTGGGAAGATGTACGCACCGAGATTCATCGTCTTTCGGCCTCCGGCGAGAGCGCGCCGTCGGCGCGGCGCGAGGACTGCCGCGGCTACCACCGCATGAGCGCAGCGCCCCAGGTGAACCCGGCCCCGAACGCGACCATGCCGATGAGCATGCCTTCCTTGAGTCTGCCTTGGTTCTCCGCATCCCAGAGAGCGATCGGGATCGACGCGGCCGACGTGTTGCCGTACTTGTGGATGTTGCCGAAGACCTTGTCCATGGGGATGCCCGCGCGCTCCGCGACCGACTCGATGATCCGGATGTTGGCCTGGTGCGGGAACAGGAGATCGAGGTCCGTGCCCTTGACGCCGGCCCGCTCGAGGACCTTGAGCGTCGAGTCGCTCATCGCCTTGACCGCGTGCAGGTAGACCTGCCGACCGTTCATCTTGATGTAGTGGAGCCGCGCGTCCACGGTTTCGTGAGATGCGGGAAGCCTCGTGCCTCCCGCCGGGAGCTTGAGGAGGTCGCCGAGCTTCCCGTCGCTCCCGAGGTAGTAGGAGACGAGTCCCTCCTGGCCGGCGGCGGCGCGAACGAGCGCGGCACCGGCGCCGTCGCCGAAGAGGACGCACGTGTTCCTGTCCGTCATGTCAGTGAACTTCGTGAGGGTCTCGGCGCCGATCACAAGCGCGGTCTTCACCGTGCCCGCCGCGATGAACTGCTGCGCGACAACGAGGCCGTAGAGGAAGCCGGAGCAGCCGGCCGAGACGTCGTAGGCGAAGGCGTTCTTCGCGCCGATCTTCGCCTGCGTGAGGCACGCCGTCGACGGGAAGAACATGTCCGGTGTGGCGGTGGCGACGAGCACCATGTCCACGTCCATGGGATCGACCCCGGCCTTCTCGAGCGCGGACTTCGCCGCCGCCGATGCGAGGTCGGACGAGGCCGTGTCCGCGTCCACGAAGTGCCGCTCCTTGATGCCCGTCATCTGGGTGATCCACTCGTCGGAGGTGTCGACGATCTTCGCGAAGTCGGCGTTCGTCATCACCTTGGGCGGGACGTACACGCCGATGCTCCGGATGCATGCCCTCTTGGCGCTATCTGCCATCGCCGGTCGCCACCTTTCTCAGGGAATCCACGATCTTCCCGTCGAGGTCGATGTCCACGAACCGGGCGGCCACGCTCACGGCGTTCTTGATGGCCTTGGGCGAGGAGCTTCCGTGCGCGATGATGACCACGCCGTTCACCCCGAGGAGCGGCGCGCCGCCGTACTCCGCGTAGTCCAGCCGCGTCGCGAGCTCCGCGAGCACGCGCGCCCTCGTCTCACCGGAGAGCACGCCCGCCAGGAGGTCGATGACGCCCTCCGTGAGCTTGAGCATGATGTTGCCGACGAACCCGTCACACACAACGACGTCGGCCTTGCCCTGGAACAGGTCCCTTCCCTGGATGTTCCCCACGAAGCCGAGCGGGCTCCCCGCGAGCAGCGCGTGGGCCTCGGCGACGAGCTCACCGCCCTTCGTGCTTTCCTCACCGATGTTCATGAGGCCGACTCGAGGAAGGTCCCGCCCCATCACGTGCCGCGCGTAGACCGCTCCCATCATGGCGAAGTCGAGAAGGTCGTTCGGGCGGGAATCAAGACTCGCGCCCACGTCGAGCACGAGCACAGGGCCCTTCACGGTGGGAAAGAGACTCGCGATGGCGGGGCGCCGGACGCCGGGGAGCTTCCCGAGCGCAAAGAGGGTGGCGGCGACGACGGCCCCCGTGTTGCCGGCGCTCACGATGCCGTCCACCTCGCCGCGTTTGTGGAGGTCGGCGGCCACGACGATCGACGCGCCGCGCTTGCGCCTCACAGACGACGCGGGAGAGTCGTCCATGGCGATGGCGTCCGGGGCATCGAAGACCCTGACCGGGAGGCCGCCCGCGTCCAGCCTGGCAAGCTCGGCCTCGATCGGACCCTGCCGCCCCACGAGCACCACCTCGATGGCGCCCGCAGCCTCCCGGACGGCGGCGACGGCACCCTCCACCTCAACGGCGGGGGCGCTGTCTCCGCCCATCGCGTCCACGGCCACCCTCACCGGCCGGGGGTCATCGCTTCCAGCCGAGCCGGGACTTGCCGAGCGGGGACTTGCGGCTGGTCTTGCCACGCTCCTTCTTCTCCTTTTCCTGCTTCTCCTCGGCCACGATCTCGCGCCCGTTGTACGTGCCGCAGTGCGAGCACATCCTGTGCGGGAGCTTGGGCTCGCCGCAGGACGGACAGGCCGTGGCCTGCGGCTTTGTGAGCGCGTCGTGGGAGCGGCGCTTTCTCCCCCGCGCCCTCGAATGTCGCCTCTTCGGCAGTGCCATGCATGCCTCCAGTCAATGGCTATGCGGCCTGCGGCCGGAGGCAGACGTGCCCCCGGATACCGCAGGCGCAGTATTACGGGCTATGGTAGAGGGCGCCCCCCCGGCCAGTCAAGGCGAAACCCGCCACCGACGGACCACGTGCGGGAGAAGGCCGAGGTTCTCCGCGCGCTGCGCGAACAGGACCTCGAGCGCGTCGCTCATCCGCGGATCGAACAGCACGTCCGGGGGATCGCCGCGCCCCAGCGAAAGGTGGATGCTGCCGTCCGGCGTGGCAGGCCCGGCCGCATAGAGGGACTCCCCTCCCCATCGCAGCCCGTCCGGGCCGGGCGGCCCGGCGCAGACGGGAAGCCGCAGGGCGCCGACCATCTCGGGAAAGACCTCGTCCGCGGCGTCCGTCGCATGAGGAAGACCCAGGCGCCTCGCGAGCGCGCCCAGCACCCCGAGCGTGGTGACCCCGGCCGCCGGCGCGAGCGGGCCGCGAACGCGCTGCATGAGACGCTCGCTGTTCGTGAAGGTGCCGGTCTCCTCGGCGAGGGCGGCGATCGGGAGCACGACGCTGGCGAGCTCGGTTGTGCGGCTCGGCACCGCGTCCAGAACCGCGAGGAACTCGAGCTTCCGCAGGGCCGCCCTCACCCGCTCCGGGTCGGATGCGCCGGCGACCGGGTCCTCGCCCGCGACGAGCGCGGCCCGCACCTCCCCGCGCTCGATCCCGGCAAAGAGCTCGGCAGCGCCGTCGGCGTACCCGAGGTCCGTGAGGCCTTGCCCGTTCGCCCGCATCCTGAGGAAGAGCACGCCGGAGCCGGGCGCTGCCGCCTTCCCGGCGAGCACGGCGAGCAGCACCGCGAGGGACGCGTCCCGCTCAACCGTTGCGGCGTCGAAGGAGAGCGCGTTCGCCAGGATCACCGCCCGCGTCGCGCCGGCCACTGCGAGCGCGGCGTCCGCCGCAGCGTCCGCGTGACCGCACGCGCGGGCGAGCGAGGCGACATCGGCCCCAAGCTCGCCGAGGCCACGGACCGCATGGGGCAGGCGTCCCGGTTCGGCATGCCCGGACGCGATGAGGCGCTCGACGCCCGCAGCGAGGAGCGGGCCCAGCTCCGTGCGCGGGACCGGCAGCCACGTGTCGGCGATCCGCGCCATGCGCGTTTCCGTCTCCGAGACGACGACGAGCCTCGCCCCGCGCCTGACCGCCTTCCTCACGGAGATCGAGGCGACGGTCTGCTCCTCTGCGATGTCCGAGTCGAGCAGCAGCACGACCTCGGCGGCCTCGACGTCGCGGTGGGAAGCGGTCGACGCGGCGTACCCCAGCGCCCTTCCGAGCGCCCCGAACGCCCTCGACTCGAGCGACAGCCCGAAGGACGCCGCCCGGGCACCGGCCAGCCCCGCGTCGGCGATCTGCTTCAGGCGATACGCTTCCTCGTTCGTGAGCCTCGGTGAGCCGAACACGGCCACCGAGCCGGGAGGGGCGATCGAGAGGCCTCGCGCGGCCGCGTCCAGCGCCTCGTCCCAGCCGGACTCGACGAGACCAAGGCCCCGCCTGACGAGCGGGGAGACGAGGCGGTCGGAAGCTGCCGTGAAGCCGAAGCGGCCCCGCACGCAGAGGTTGTCCCGGCCGGGGGTCACGAGGGCCAGCCTGTCCCCGATCGTGTTGAGGTCGATGGAGCACCCGGTGCCGCAGAAGCCGCACACCGACCGCGTCTTCTCGAGGTCCCACGGCCCCGGCTTGGGCGCGTCAGCCTTCACCGTGAGAGCCGCGGTCGGGCACGTGGCCACGCACTGGCCACACGCCTCGCACGGCGTCTCGGCAAGCGGCCTGTCCAGACTCGGCTTCATCTGCGCGACGAATCCGCGCCGGAAGAACCCGAGCGCGGAGGCGCCCTGAACGTCCTCGCATATCCTGATGCACCGCGCGCAGAGGATGCACTTCTCCGGCTCGATCCTGATGAACGGATGCCTCTCGTCCGGCTCCGCGCGGAGCAGCTCGCCCGCGAACGCGTCGCTCGCGGCCCCGTACTCGGCGGCGTAGCGCCTGAGCCTGCACTCGAACGTGGAGATGCAGCCGCACTCAAGGCAGCGCGTCGCCTCGTCCAGCGCCTGCTGTTCGGAGTAGCCGAGCTCGACTTCGGCGAAGCCGGAGACGCGCTCGCCGACCGGAAGCTCCCGCATCGGCTGCCTGGGCTTGCGCTCGACGAGGGCCAGGTCGTCCGGATCGAGGGCGTCCCAGCGCTCCTTGTGGATGTTGAAGGAGGGAGCCTTGAAGGCGACGTCCTCGCCGCGGAGGTACCTGTCCATGGCGGCCGCGGCCCTGCCTCCCGCGGCGATGGCCTCGATGGCGGTCGCGGCCCCGTTCACGACGTCGCCGCCGGCGAACACGCCCGGCACCGACGTGACGCACGACCCCTCGTCCGCGACGATCGTCCCCCACTTCGTGAGGACGATCCGGGCCTCGGGGGACATGGGATTCTTGGCGGCCGTCTCGAGGATGGACGAGAGGTCGGGGAACTGCCCGATGGCGGCGATAACGGTGTCGGCCTCGACCGTGAACTCAGAGCCCTTCACGACGACGGGGCGCCGCCTCCCGCTCGCGTCCGGCTCGCCGAGCTCCATCCTGATGCACGTCACGAGCCCGCACGCGCGCTCGCCCTCAATGGCCGTCGGCGCGGCGAGGAAGTGCATCTCGACGCCCTCGTGCTCCGCCGCCTCGACCTCGACGTCCCACGCGGGCATCTCCTTCCTCGAGCGCCTGTAGACGATGGTCACCTTCTCGGCGCCGAGCCGTACGCAGGTCCGCGCCGCGTCGATGGCCGTGTTGCCCCCGCCGACGACCGCGACGCGCCTGCCGACCTTCACCGGCTTCCCGAGGGCGACGTCCACGAGGAACTCCGTGCCGGACCACACGCCCGGCATGTCCTCCCCCGCGACCTCCATCTTGCGGCTGGCCATGGCGCCAAGACCGAGGAAGACCGCGTCGTAACCCTGCCGGGTGAGGTCGGAGATCGTGAAGTCGCGGCCGAGCGCCTTCCCGTAGACGATCCTGATGCCGAGGGCCGTGATCAGCCCGACCTCGGTGTCGAGCACGGTCTTGGGGAGCCGGTACTCGGGAATGCCGTAGCGGAGCATCCCGCCTGGATGCGGCAGCGCCTCGAAGACGGTGACCTCGTGCCCCATCTGGGCCAGGTAGTACGCGGCGGTCAGGCTCGCAGGTCCTGCGCCCACCATCGCCGCGCGCTTCCCGGTCGGGGGCGCGACGGGAGGAACGTACGGGGTGTCATGGTCCGCGTCCCAGTCGGCCGCGAACCGCTTCAGGTAGTCGATCCCGACCGGACCGTCGACCGCGTTCCTCCGGCACTCCTTCTCACACGGTCTCGGACAGACGCGCCCGATCGAGAGCGGGAACGGGTTCACCTTCTTGACGAGCTTGGCCGCCTCGCGGAACTGCCCCTGGGCGATGAGCGCGATGTACCCCTGCACGTCCACGCTCGCGGGACACTCCGTCTGGCAGGGAGCCACGCAGTCCCCGCGGTGGTTCGACAGCAGGAGCTCGAGCGCCATCCTCCGGACCGCGCGCACGTCGTCCGTGTCGGTCCACACCTTCATCCCGTCGGCGACCCGCGTCGCGCACGACGGGACGTACCGACGGACCCCTTCGATCCTGACCGCGCACAGCCAGCAGGACGCGAACGGCTCGAGCTGCTCGTCGTGGCAGAGCGTCGGGATCTCCACGCCGTGAGCCCGGGCGGCCTCGAGCACCGTCAGGCCGGCCTCGACCGCGACCTCGTTCCCGTTCAGCACGATCTTCACGAGCGCCACTCTGACTCCCTCGTGGAAGCTGTTGGACCCGGTGCGCCGCGGCGTCACCGGACGACGATCGCGTCGAACTTGCACGCCTGACGGCAGGCGTCGCACTTCGTGCAGAGCTCTTGTTTGATCGCGTGGGGCTTCTTCCGCTCGCCGGCCACGGCGCCGGCGGGGCAGACGCGCGCGCAGAGCGTGCACCCCGTGCACTTCGCGGCGTCCACCTCGTAGGTCAGAAGGGACCGGCAGGCAAGCGCCGGGCACTTCCGGTCGCGAATGTGCGCTTCGTACTCCGACCGGAAGTACTTGATCGTCGTGAGGACGGGGTTGGGCGCCGACTGGCCGAGGCCGCACAGCGACGACGTGACGACGGCGCGTCCCAGCTCCTCGAGCCTCTCGATGTCGCCGTCCACTCCCTTGCCTTCGCAGATGCGGTTCAGGATCTCGAGCATGCGCTTCGTGCCGATCCGGCAGAACGTGCACTTGCCGCAGCTCTCGTCCTGGGTGAAGTTGAGGAAGAACCGGGCGATGTCGACCATGCAGGTGCGGTCGTCCATGACGACCATGCCGCCGGACCCCATGATCGCTCCCGTCTGCGTCACGGACTCGTAGTCCACCGGGATGTCGATGAACTCCTCCGGAATGCACCCGCCCGAGGGCCCACCGAGCTGAACGGCCTTGAAACGATGGCCGCCGGGCACGCCGCCACCAACGTCGTTGATGACCTCTCGCAGGGTGATGCCCATCGGGACCTCCACGAGGCCCCCGCGCGAGATCTTCCCCGCGAGCGCGAACACCTTCGTGCCCTTGCTCTTCTCGGTGCCGTACGCCGCGAAGGCCCGGGCGCCGTTCGAGACGATCCAGGGCACGTTCGCGTAGGTCTCCACGTTGTTGATGTTGGTGGGCTTTCCCCAGAGCCCCTTGACGGCCGGGAACGGGGGGCGAAGCCGGGGCATCCCGCGCTGCCCCTCGATCGAGGCCATGAGCGCGGTCTCCTCGCCGCAGACGAACGCGCCCGCGCCTTCCTTGACGTGGATGCGGAGGCTCCTGCCGGTTCCGAGGACGTCGTCTCCGAGGAAGCCGCGCCCCTCCGCGTCCGCGATGGCGATCCTGAGACGCTTGACCGCGAGCGGGTACTCGGCCCGGACGTAGACGTAGCCCTCGTCCGCGCCGATCGCGTACGCGGCGATCGCGAGACCCTCGAGAACGGAGTGGGGGTCGCCCTCGAGCACGCTCCTGTCCATGAACGCGCCGGGATCGCCCTCGTCCGCGTTGACGATGACGTACTTCTTTGTGCCCGGCGCCTTCCGCGCGAGCTCCCACTTGAGCCCGGTGGGGAATCCGGCGCCGCCGCGGCCGCGAAGGCCCGACTCCTTGACTTCGGCGATGACCTGCTCAGGCGTCATCCCCCGGCACGCCCTGGCCAGCGCGTCGTACCCGCCGGCCGCGACGTACTCGTCGATCGACTCGGGATCGATGACGCCGCAGTTTCTGAGCACGAGCCTCACCTGCCGGGCGTAGTAGGCCTCGTCGGGGAGCTCCTCGCCTTCCGCGCGCACGAGCCACTCCGCCACCGGCCTTCCGCCGACGACGTGCTCCTCGACGATGCGCTCGACCTGCTCGGGTCTGAGGCCGCCGTAGGTGTGCCTCGCGCCGCCAGGCAGCACCACGTCCACGATCGGCTCGCGGTAGCACATGCCGATGCAGCCGGTGCGCCTGAGAAGCGCGGGGATCTTTCGCTTCTCGATCTCGCGCGCGAACGCCGCGTGGACCTCCGCGGCACCGGCGGCGATTCCGCAGCTCGAAAGGCCGACGGTGATCTCGGTGGCCGCGTGCGTTCGGTCCATCGTGCCTCCAGGGGGGAACGTCGGGGCGGGTCTACCTGCCGTACTTCCGCACGATCTTCCTGGCCGCGTCGGGCGTCAGCCGCCCGAACGTGTTCTCATCGATCATCATGCACGGCGCCAGGCTGCAGCAGCCCAGGCACGCGACGGACGAGACGGTGAACTCGCCGTCCTCAGTGGTTCCTCCGTCCCTGACGTGAAGCTCGTCGCACAGCGCGTCGGTGACGCCCGTCGCGCCCTGTACGTGGCATGCGGTCCCGTGACAGACCTTGATGACGCGCTTCCCGACAGGCTCCAGCCTGAACTGCGAGTAGAAGCTCGCGACGCCGAGCACCTGCGCGGCAGGGACGCGCGTCCTCTCGCCGATGCGCTCGAGCACCTCGGACGGGAGGTAGCCGACCCGTGCCTGCACGTCCTGCAGAATGGGAATGAGCGCCCCGGCCGCCGTTCCGTGGGCAGCGACGACGTCGTCAACGATCCTGAGCCGCTCTTCGTGCGTGGCACCTGCCTTGGTCGGACTCTCCATCGAGCCTCCGGCGCGGCGTCGGCGCCCGGTGCGGTCTACGGCGTGAGCGTGCGCGGGCAGTCTCCGAAGTAGATGAGGGACTCGTGGTCTACTCTCTCGGGGGAATCCGAGGCGTGCACGACGTTCGTGTTCTTGTCCCTGCCGAACATGGCGCGGATGGTGCCCGACGCCGCCTCGGCGGGATGGGTGGCGCCCACGAGCCGCCTCAGCGCCTGAATGGCGTCGGGAGCCTCCAGCATGACGCCGATGCTGCGCCCGGAAGACAGGAGCGTCACCAGTCCCTCGAAGAAGTACTGCCCCGCATGGACGTCGTAGAGGGCACACGCCTCCTCGCGCGTGAGGTGGCGCGACGCGATCCCCACGACCGCGAACCCGGACCGCTCGACGAGCGCGAGCACGTCCCCGGCCACCCGCTCGCGCACCGCGTGCGGCTTGATGATGAGGAACGTCCTATCCACGTCGACCGCCACCGGCGGACTGCCTCACCGCCTCGCGTCCCACCTCGAGCGCCTTCTCGTTGACCGACTCCGTGCCCTTGGGCACGCGCGCGAGCACCGCGCGCCGCAGGGCGTCCGGCGTCACCACTCCGGTGGCCTCGGCCACAGCGCCCAGCGCGACGACGTTTGCGAAGAGCTTCCGCCCGCACTGCTCGATGGCGAGCATGGTGAAGGGGATCTTGATCGCCCCGGCTCGCTCCACCCGTTCGACCAGATAGGAGTCGACGATGAGGATGCCGTCCTCTCTCAGGCTCGACACGTACTCGTCCAGCGAGGCCTGCGTCATGGCGAGGAGCACGTCGACGGTCGTGGCCTTCGGGTAGTCGATCTCGTCATCGGAGATGACGACGTCAGACTTGCTCTTGCCTCCGCGCGCCTCGGGCCCGTAGCTCTGCGTCTGGACGACGTTCTTGCCGTCGTACACCGACGCGGCCTCGGCCAGGAGCTTGCCCGCGAGCATGAGACCCTGCCCGCCCGATCCCGAGAGCCGCACCTCGTACCGTTTCGCGCTGTCAGTCGCCACGTCCCTGCTCCCCTTCTCCCGCGCCGCCGCCAAAGGGCGCACGTTCGCGTCAGGCGGCCGAGCCCTGCTTCAGCCGCGCGGCCAGCTCGTCATAGACAGTGATGAACTCGGGCAGATGCTTCTCGACAAGGACCCCGCGGGTGAACTTGCCCTTGAGCTCTTCAGGAGGCAGCGACGCCGCGGCCTGGACCGTCACCGAGTTGTCCTTCATCCACTTGAGCATCTCGACCGGCGACGCGAACTTGTTGAGACGGCCGTAGCTCGTGTAGCAGTTCGCCACGACCTCGACGACCGAGAACCCGTCGTGCTTGATCGCGCGCTCGAGGATCGTCTCGATCTCGCGCGCATGGTAGACGGAGGTCCGGGCCACGAACGTGGCCCCCGCCCCCGCCGCGAGCGCCGCGACGTCGAACTCGTGCTCCACGTTGCCGTACGGGGCCGTCGTGCCTCGCTTCCCGTGCGGAGTCGTGGGCGAGTACTGCCCTCCCGTCATGCCGTAGATCGAGTTGTTGACGACGATCGCGCACATGCGGATGTTCCGGCGGCACGCGTGGATGAAGTGGTTCCCTCCGATCGCGAGCGCGTCGCCGTCACCCATCACGGTCACGACCGTGAGTGCCGGGTTGGCCAGTTTGACGCCCGTCGCGAACGCGAGCGCCCGACCGTGGGTCGTGTGGAGCGTGTTGAAATCCACGTACGTGGGGAGCCGTCCCGTGCATCCGATGCCGGAGATGACCGCCACGTCGTCCTTGGGGATGTCGAGCTTCGCCATCGTACGCAGGAACGCGCTCGTGACGATCCCGAGCCCGCACCCGCTGCACCAGACGGTCGGGAGCTTCTTGTGCGGCTTCAGGTACTCGCGCGCCTTCTCGATCGCCTGGCTCATCGCTGCGCCTCCCCGGCCACGAACTCCGTGATCTCGTCCGGCTCGAACAGGTGCCCGTCCACGCGGCCCTGCGGCACGACGGGCGCCGCGCCGCCGACCGCGCGCTCCACCTCGAGGACGTACTGCCCGAGGTTCATCTCCGGGACCACGACGGTCCTCATGCGGGGCGCAAGCTCGGAGAGCCGCTTCCTCGAGAACGGCCAGATGGTCTTCACCCTGAGGAGCCCCGCGCGCACGCCGCGCGAACGGAGCGCTCTCACGGACGACTTCGCGACGCGCGCGGTCGAACCGTAGGCCACGAGGAGCACGTCGGCGTCGTCGAGCATGAACTCCTCGTACGACGCAAGCGCGTCGGCGTGCGCCTCGATCTTGTTGACGATGCCGCGAACGTTGCGGTCGACCTCCTCCGGGACCATCGTCGGGAAGCCGTGCTCGTCGTGCGTGAGACCCGTGACGTGGTAGCGGTACGAACCGCCGAAGGGCGCGAGCGGGGACACCGACCGCTCGTCGCTCTGGAAGGGACGGTAGTCCGAGAGGCCTGCCGGCGGCTTGGCCCTCGGAACAAGCCTCGACGTCCCCTTCGCGGGAAGCGACACGTTCTCCCGCATGTGCCCCAGCACTTCGTCCATGAGAAGCACCGTGGGGTTCCTGTACTTCTCGGCGAGGTTGACGCAGTCGATCGTCATCTCATAGCACTCGACCACGCTCGCCGGGGCGAGCGCGATGATCGAGTGATCGCCGTGCGTGCCCCAGCGCGTCTGCTGGACGTCCATCTGCGCGGGCTGCGTGGGAAGGCCGGTCGACGGCCCCGCCCGCTGCACGTTCACGATCACGCACGGCACCTCCGCGATGCACGCGAAGCCCAGGTTCTCCATCATGAGCGAGAACCCCGGACCGCTTGTGGCGGTCATCGCGATCCCGCCCGCGAGAGACGCCCCGATGATCGCCGCGATCGAGGCGATCTCGTCCTCCATCTGGATGAACCGGCCGCCCGAGAGCGGGAGCCGCCGCGCCATGATCTCAGCGATCTCCGAGGACGGCGTGATGGGGTACCCGCCGAAGAAGTTGACGCCCGCCGCAAGAGCGCCTTCTGCGGACGCCTCGTTCCCCTGGAGCACCTCGACCGTTGCGCACTTGTCCTGTGCCATGCTCGCTCAAGCTCCTGGCTCGTCCGGCCTCGTGCCGGTCGCGTCCGGCGCGCCCTTCTTCCTGCGCTCCTTGTAGACCGTGATGGCCATGTCGGGGCACATGATCTCGCACAGGCCGCACACGATGCACTTGTCCGGGTTTGTCACGACGGGACGTCCCGACTTGTCCGAAGTGAAGACCCCGGTCGGGCAGAACTCGGTGCAGATCCCGCAGGACTTGCACCACGTCTCGTACACGAACACCTGCGCGTCGGGGTGCTCCTCCCTGGCCGGGTACTGCCAGACCCGCTTCACGGCCTCGGGGGCCGCCCTGTTCTCCACGATCACCTCCCGAGCGCGGCCGCGACGAGCGCCGGGATCTCGCTCGGCCGGTCGGCGACGGGCACGCCCGCCGCAGTGAGGGCCTCGATCTTCTCGCGGGCCGTGCCCTTTCCGCCCGCAATGATGGCGCCCGCGTGCCCCATCCTCTTGTCGGCCGGCGCCGTGCGCCCCGCGATGAAGCTCACGACCGGCGTCCGCATGCTGCTCCTGACGAACGCCGCCGCGTCCTCTTCGTCGGTCCCGCCGATCTCGCCGATGAGAACGACGGCGCGGGTCTCCGGGTCGGCCTCGAACGCCTGGAGCGTGTCGATGAAGTTGGTCCCGATGATGGGGTCGCCGCCGATGCCGATGACGGTCGACTGCCCGATCCCGTGTCGACGGAGCTGGTCGACGACCTCGTACGTGAGCGTGCCGCTCCTCGACACCACGCCGACCTCGCCCCGGCAGTGGATCCAGCCGGGCATGATGCCGAGCTTGGCCCTCCCCGGGCTGATGATGCCGGGGCAGTTCGGCCCGATCATCCTCGCCCCGACCTCACGCACCCGCTGGTAGACGCGGGCCGCGTCGATGGTCGGGATGCCCTCACTCACGGCCACGATGAGCTTCACGCCGGCGTCCGCGGCCTCGGTGATGGCCCCGGCCGCGAACCTCGCCGGGACGAACACGATCGACGCGTCGGCACGGGTCCTCTCGACCGCGTCCTTCACGGTGTCGAAGACGGGGATGCCCTCGACGTCGCGCCCGCCCTTGCCGGGCGTCACGCCGCACACCACCTTCGTGCCGTACTCGAGCATCGTCTTGGTGTGGAAGAGACCGTCACGACCGGTGATGCCCTGCACGCACACGCGCGTGTCGCCGTCTAGGAAGATGCTCACGCGCCCCTCCTGGCCAGTCCGACGGCCTTCTCCACGGCCTCGTCCATGGTCTCGGCCGGCACGAGGTTGTGCTCCGAGAGTATCTCCCTCGCCTGCTCCTCGTTGGTCCCGGTGAGGCGCGCGACGATGGGAACGCTCACGGGGCGCGTCTTCAGTGCCGCGACGAGCCCGTTCGCCACGTCGTCGCACCGCGTGATCCCGCCGAAGATGTTCACCAGGATCGACCGCACGTTCGGGTCGCTCGTGATGATGTCGAGCGCCGCTACGACCTTGTCGGGGCTCGAGCTGCCGCCGATGTCGAGGAAGTTGGCGGGCTCGCCCCCGTAATACTTGATGAGGTCCATCGTCGTCATCGCGAGCCCGGCGCCGTTCACGAGGCACCCGACGTTGCCCTCGAGCTTCACGAACGAGAGGCCCATCTCGCGGGCGAGCGTCGTCTCCCTCGTCTCCTCGTCGGTGTCGCGCATGGCCTCGACGTCGGGATGCCGGTAGAGGGCGTTGTCGTCGATGTTCATCTTCGCATCGACCGCCCACACCTCTCCGTCCGGGGTGACCACGAGCGGGTTGATCTCTGCAAGCGAGGCGTCAACGCCGACGAACGCCTCGTAGAGCTTCGCGATCACGGCAGCCACGAGGGCGGCCTGTTTGGGGCGCGCCTCGACGGCGGAGGCCAGGCTCGCGGCCTCGTCCGCCGAGAGGCCCTTGGCGGGGTCGACCGGGTGCTTGACGATCTTCTCGGGCGTCGTCCTGGCGACCTCCTCGATGTCGATGCCTCCGGCGGCGCTCACCATGTACACCGGCCTCTTCGTGGCCCGGTCCACCACGATCCCCACGTAGTACTCCCGCGCGATGTCGACGGCCCGAGCGATGACGACCCGCTTCACGACGAGGCCCTTGATGGACATGCCGAGGATGGCGTTCGCCTTCGCCTCCGCCTCCGCCGGGTCCTTCGCGAGCTTGACGCCTCCCGCCTTCCCGCGCCCGCCGGCGTGCACCTGCGCCTTGACGACCACGGTGCCCCCGATCCGCTCGGCCGCCTGGCGCGCGGCGCGAGGATCCGACACGACCTCGAACGGCGTGACGGGCACCCCGTACTGCAGGAGCAGGCCCCTCGCCTGGTACTCGTGGATCTTCAATCACCCCTCCTTGGCCGGCGGCCCCGCGTCCCCGGCTGGCAGGGAATCACAGGATGCCCTCGAGAGCATCCTCGAGACTGGGCCGCCCGAGCACCTTGAGATCGTACCGCACCCTGACGGCGGGCTTGTTGATCTTGATGATCCTCCGGAGATCGATCGGCGTTCCGATCACGACGTAGTCGCAGTCCACGGCGTTCACGGTCTCCTCGAGGTCCGCGATCTGGTCCGCGCTGTAACCGGCCGCCGGCAGCACGGTGCCGACGTGCGGGTACTGCTTGTAGAGCCCGCGGATCCTGCCCACCGCGTGCGGCCGGGCGTCGACGAGCGTGGCGCCGGCGTTCCTCGCCGCGACGGCCCCGGCCCCGAAGCTCATCCCTCCGTGAGTGACCGTGGGCCCGTCCTCGATCACGAGGACGCGCTTGCCCTTGAGGTCGACGCCGTCCTCGAAAGCGACCGGCGACTGCGCGTGGATGACCTTCGCGCCGGGGTTCACGGACGCGATGTTCGCCGCAAGCCGCGCGACGTCGTCCTGTGCGGCGGTGTCCTCCTTGTTGATCACGACGTAGTCCGCCATCCGCAGGTTCTGCTCGCCGGGGTAGTAGGTGAGCTCGTGCCCGACGCGGTGAGGGTCGGCAACAACGATGAGCACGTCCGGGACGTAGAACGACGCGTCGTTGTTTCCCCCGTCCCACAGGATGACGTCGGCCTCCGCCTCGGCCTGCCTGAGGATCTCCGCGTAGTCCACGCCGGCGTAGACGACGGAACCCATCGCGATGTGGAGCTCGTACTCCTCCATCTCCTCGATGGTGCACTTGTGCCGGATCATGTCGTCGTACTCGGCGAATCGCTGACAGACCTGAAGCCTCAGGTCCCCGTACGGCATCGGGTGCCGTATCACGACGATCCGCTTGCCGCGCGACCTCAGGATCTCGGCCACGCTGCGGGTGGTCTGGCTCTTCCCGCTCCCTGTCCTCACGGCGCACACCGCGACGACCGGCTTCGTCGACTTCAGCATCGTCTCGGACGCGCCGAGGAGGATGAAGTTCGCGCCCAGCGCGTTCGCCTGCGACGCCCTGTGCATGACGTACTCGTGTGACACGTCGCTGTACGCGAACACGACGTCGTTCACGCCGTGCTTGGCGACGATGGCCGGGAGGTCGGCCTCCGCGAGGATCGGGATCCCCTGGGGGTAGAGCGGCCCTGCGAGCTCGGTGGGGTACGCGCGCCCGGCGATGTCCGGGATCTGCGTGGCCGTGAACGCCACGACCTCGCAGTCGGCGCGCTCCCTGTAGACCAGATTGAAGTTGTGGAAGTCCCTGCCCGCGGCACCAAGGATGACGACTCGTCGCCTCTGCATCCACCCTCCCTTGAGATCTCCCGCCCCTGTGACGCGCCCGGTGCTGCCGGGCACGGCTATCCCCCGTCGGGGTCCGCCGGGACTCCTCTGCGGGGGTTCAGACGCCGACCCGCACGCCCAGCGGCGAGCGGGTTCGGGCGAGTCTCACGATGATAGCTCAGCGTGGAGGCCGGCGTCCACCGCGAAACCCGGCCCGCACGCCCGGACGCACCGTCCGGCGCCGCGCGCGGGCGCGAGGACCGGTTCCCTGAGCGACGGTCAGGCCGGCGCGGGCGTCAGCCGAGACACCGCCGCCCTCGCTCGAGGATCCTCTCGATGATGGCCCGCGTGGATCGTCCCGGAAGCTCCGCAAGCGCAACCACGCGGCCGCCGCGCGCCTTCACGACGTCGGCTCCGACGATCGTGTCCTCGACATAGCCCGCGCCCTTCACGATGACGTCCGGCTGCACGAGCGTGACGAGCTCGTGAGGCGTCGGCTCGTCGAAGAGGCAGACGAGATCGACCGAGCCGAGCGCCGCGACGACCGCAGCGCGGTCGGCCTCCGGCACGATGGGCCGCGCGTCGCCCTTGAGCCCCCGGACGGAACTGTCGGTGTTGACGCCGACGACGAGCGCGTCACCGAGCGCCCTGGCGCGGGAGAGGTAGTCGGTGTGCCCGCGGTGCAGGATGTCGAAGCACCCGTTCGTGAAGACGATGCGAAGCCCTCGCGCCCGCAGATCGCTGAGCGCGGCCGCGAGGTCCTTGCGCTCAACCACGCGTCCCAGCGTCGGCCTCCCCAAGCTCCGTGAAGGAGCGTTCGATCTCGTCGACGGTGGTCGAGGCCGTACCGACCTCGCGGATCACGAGCCCCGCCGCATGGTTCGAGACGATCGCGGCTTCGACCATCGTGGCGCCTGCGGCGAGCGACAGCGCGAGCGCGCTCACGACGGTGTCTCCGGCCCCCGTCACGTCAAAGACCTCGCGCGCGACCGTCGGGAGATGAACCTCCCCGCCGCCCCTTATGAAGAGCGTCATGCCCTCCTCGCCCCGCGTGATGACCACGCACTGCGCGTCGAGATCCCTCTGGAGCTTCCAGCCGACTTCACGCAGCGTGGCGTCGTCCGTGATCCTGATACCTACGGCGTTCCCGGCTTCCTTCTGGTTCGGCGTGATCGCGGTGACGCCGGCATAGCTCGGGAAGTGCGACTCCTTCGGATCCACGCACACGAGCTTGCCCGTCTCGCGCGCCCGCGAGAGCGCCACCGCGAGGCTCGCGCGCGTGACGACGCCCTTCCCGTAGTCGGACACGACGAGCACGTCGCACTCGTCGACGGCAGAGCGCAGGCCGTCGTGGATGGCCGCGTCGTGCGGTGGTCCGATCTCCCCGGCGTCCTCCCAGTCGGCTCGGACGATCTGCTGGCTGTGAGCGATCAGCCGCGTCTTCGTGGTCGTCCTCCGGCCCGGAACCGTGACCACGCGCGAGGCGTCCACTCCGCGCCCGGCGAGGAGCGAGAGGAGCTCGCGTCCCGCCGCGTCGTCGCCCACGGCACCGACCAGGATCGCCTTCCCGCCGAGCGAGGCCACGTTCTCCGCCACGTTCGCGGAGCCGCCGAACCGCGCGCTCTCGCGGCGCACCTCGAGCACCGGGACCGGGGCCTCGGGCGAGATGCGCTCGACGCTTCCCCAGACATACCGGTCCAGCATGAGATCCCCGAACACGGCGACCCGCCGTCCCCTGAGGCCCTTGAGGATTTCGCCCAGCCTTCGCCTCTCGATCGTGTTCACAGGACCTCCTCGCGCCCCTCGTCCCGGCGCGCAGCGAACGTCCCATCCCCGTCGCGCGCGGCGCCGCGAATGCTAGACCAGCCGCGGGGGCAAGTCAAGGACGGGACGCCCGCCGCACGGGACCACGAAAGCGCGCGGCCGGCCCCATCGGGGACCGGCCGCGACCAGGAACGGGACGACCTCGCGTCAGACCTCGGTCAGCTTGACGCGTTCGACCTTTCTCCTGCGACGAGGCTTCCTCTTCGGGTGCTTGGGCACGAGGAGGTCCGGATACGCGTTGTGCAGCGCCTGGATCGAGGAACCGGAGAAGCAGCCCGTGAGCATGCCGCCCAGCCCATGCTCACGGAAGAGGTGGTACGTCACGTCCTGAAAGACCCGGTCCTTCGTGACACCGAGCTTGTCCTCGCACAGCCAGCGCGTGGCCTTCCTCGCGTTCTCGAGGCCCTGCGGTCCCTGCCAGAAGTTCTTCGGCACGTTCCGGAACTCCCACGGGTGGAACCGTCCCGGGTAGGCGTTCTCGATCGCTCGGAAGAACGACCCCCTGAAGCACACCGAGAGCATGCCTCGCAGGTTGTACTTCCCGAAGGTCGTCGCAGAGATCCGGTTGGGAACGTCGTCGATCGGTACGCCCTCGACCCGCTCTATCATCCAGCGCGTGGCGTCCGCCGCGAGCTTGAATCGTTCGGGGCCCTGCCACATGCCCTTGACGTTGAACTGCCACTTGTGGAACCGGCCCGGGTAGGCGTTGTCGATCGCTTTGTACGGCGACCACTCGAAGCAGCTGCCGAGCATCCAGGTGAGACCGTTGTCGTAGAAGAGCTTCTTGTGGATGGCGCGCGGAATGTCCTCGACGCGGATTCCGAGCTTGTCCTCGAGAAGGTACCGCGTGATGACCGCTGCTCGCTCGCGGCCCGCAGCACCGTGGAAGAAGTTGTTCGGGAACCGCCTGCGCCGGGCCGCGAACACGTCCTCGTACGTCTCGATGATCCCGGCCTTCTCAATGCCCGGCGCGAGAGCGTCGTCCTCCAGCTTCTTCAGTTCCGCCACCATAGCTCCTCCAGTCTACAGCTCGGACAACTGACAAAGCTGCTCCCCTCGGCGATGCGGCGCGTTGTCCAGTCTCACAACTTGTTCCGCATGTCAATCATGCGGCCCGAAGATATCACCCCACACCAAAGCTGTCAAGTGGGTTTCGACCAAACCTGACGTTCGCCCTTTTGCGTGCGTGGCGGCGACACTCCTTCCGGCGACGCGGCGACCGCCGGACCTCGCGACGCACCTGGAGTGAGCGGTTCCGCAGCGGCGCAACGCCCGCCGGGTCCAGAAAGCCCTTGACAAGGGACGGGAGCGTCCCTATCGTTGCGCAACCAAGCCCGGGCGGGGTCCGCCCGGTGCGGGCATACACTCGAGGAGGCCCGTGGCAGAGCAGAAGCAGCAGATCAGCATAGAACTGCCGGACGAGCTGGCCGAGGGCACCTACGCCAACTTCGCCGTGATTACCCACTCCCCGGCCGAGTTCGTGCTCGACTTCATCCGCGTGCTTCCGGGCACCAAGAAGAGCCGCGTCCATGCCCGCATCATCATGGCGCCCCAGAATGCCAAGGCCCTCTGGAAGGCGCTGGAGGAGAACATCAGGCGGTACGAGGAGCGGCACGGCGAGATAAGGATGTCCGCCAAGGAGGAGCCTGGGAAGCAGATAGGGTTCCAGTAGGCTTCCAGGATGCTTGACAGACGGAGTGGCAGGGCACGGCGCTTGCGGTGTTTCAGGTCGGGCGACGACCCGGCAGTCTGAGGAGTCCAAGGACTACCCACACGAATGACGCGGGGGCCTTAGCGCTCCCGAGAGCAAAGGGGAGGTGAATCGACAGGAAACCAAAAAGGACTTGCTCAGGGAGTTCCTTTGGTTGCGCAGAAAGCCGCTACTGACACGTGAAGGGGGTTATGAAATGAGAAGCGCTCTGCTGTGCGCCTTGCTCGCTGTCGCGATGGTGGGCTTTGCCACGACCGCCGGTGCCTACGACATCCTCTACACGGGTGACGGCGCCGCCACGCACCCCGCGGGCGGGTTCGGCCTGAGCGCCGCCATGTGGTACTTCATGGCCGACGAAGCCTACGACATAGAGGGAGAGGCAGTCGACCTCGGCGGCGACTGGACCGCGATGCACTTTCCGATCGGCCTGTACTACGGCGTCGCCGATCCGTTCGAGCTCGGTGTCAAGACGAGCTTCCAGGTTCTGAAGGCAGAGCCTGCCGGTGAGGGCGAGGATCTCGAGGGCTCCGGTCTCGGTGACACCTGGATCTACGCGAAGTACATGTTCATGCCCGAGCCCATGCTGACCGCGCGCGTGGGCTGGAAGATCAACACCGGCTCGACGCCCGTGGACTGGGCCGGTGGTCTGTTCGGACTTAACGAGGACGGTGACCTCGCGACGGGTGGCGGCCAGATGGACGTCGACGGCGCCCTCATGCTCGGCATGCCGGCCGGCCCCGGCGTGTTCGACGTCGCGCTGGGCTACCGCTATCGCATGCAGAACGAGGACGCTCTGTGGAAGCCGGGTGACGAGTTCCACTTCTTCGCCAACTACGGCTACGTCATGAGCGAAGCCCTCGTGCTCAACATCGCGTCCGACGGGTACTTCGGGAGCGACGGCGAGTACGACGGCGAGGCGATCGACGACTCGGGCAGCAGCGTCGTGTTCATCAACCCGGGCCTCGAGTACATGATGGAGAGCGGCCTGTCCCTGGGCGCGGACTTCCACTACCCGCTCATGGGCGACAACGTCCTCAAGGAGTGGGGCCTCGGTCTCTACCTCGGCTGGGGTCAGTAGGATCCCGTTCCGAGGCGATGAGATGTACAAAGGAAGAGCCGCCCTCGCGGGCGGCTCTTCTCTTTCACGGCGGCGCCTCGGACAGCGCGGCGAGACGGACACGCTTCGATCGGTCCCCGTCAACCTGACGCTTCCCGCGTCCCGTCCGGCCTCGTCTTCCAGCGCCTGTGCATCCAGAAGTAGTGGTCCGGGCGCTCCCTGATGAAGTCCTCGAACACACGCGTGTAGCGCTGTGTGAGCTCGCGAGCCGCCTCGTCGGACGACACGCCCTCGGGCGCCGGTCCGACCGGGGCCGAGATCACGAGCTCGTGGCGGCCGCGCGGATGCCTGATCGCGACGCCCGGGATGAGCGCCGCGCCCGACGCGACCGCGAAGCGGGCCGGACCGTACGGCGTCGAGGCAGGTCTGCCGAAGAAGTCCACGAAGATGCCCCGCTTCCCGGCATCCTGGTCCGACAGCATCGCGACGATGCGATTCGCGCGGAGGGCGCGGAACACGCCCCTGAGGCTCCCCGTGAGCGGGATCGTCTCGACGCCGAACCCCTGTCTCAGCCTGTTCATCAACCCGTCGACGAGCGTGTTGTGCTGCTCGCCGACGAGGAACGACACAGGATAGCCCATCGTGGCGAGCGCGGCCGCAAGTTCCCAGTTCCCGAAGTGCGCGGCGACGAGGATGGCGCCCTTCCCCCGGTCCAGGGCGGCGCGCAGGTGCTCCCCGCCGGTGACGCGGACCGTCCCCTCGATCTGGGCCGGTCCGAGCCTCGGGAACCTCGCGTACTCGAAGGTCATGCGGCCGAAGTTGCGGTACGCCTCGCGGGCGATGTGCTCGAGCTCACGCCCGGTGTGCTCCGACCCGAGCGCGCGCGTGAGCTGCCGCACGGCGACGCGGCGCCTCACGCGGAGGACCGAGAACGCGAGGTCCCCGAGTCCGGCCCCGAGCTCCCTCGCGAGTCCCGAGGGCAGCGCGCACACGATGCCCTGCGCCGCCCGGACGGCCGCGTACTCGAGCCGGTGCGCGAGCGTCACCGGCCCCCGCACCCCTCGCGCTGCCGGCATCAGGCAAACCTCCTCGCGAGCCAGGAGAGCTTCACCCTGACCGCCTGCTCGGGACAGACCTCGTGACAGCAGAGGCACTCGACGCAGGTCTTCCTGCTCACGACCGGTCCGCGCCCGGTCATCTCGATCGCGCCGACCGGGCAGCTCTCGACGCACAGACCGCACGCCTCCCCTCTGCACCCCCACTCGAACGACATCTCCGGATACACCCAGATCCACGGCTCCAGCGCGCGCACGACCGGATCCGGGATGAGGTTCATGAACCGCGTGTTCGGAAGCTTGAATCCCGCGAGATCGAAAGACGCGGGGTCGGCGCCGGCTACGGCGATGTCCGACAGCCTGGCAGTGCCGAGGCCGCGATCGGCCGCGATGCGCAGGGTCGGCACCCGTCCCTCACCGAACCCCATCATCGACGACGCGACGGCATCCACTGCGACCCCGTCCTCGCCGGCCAGGATCGCGCCGACGGGCCGGGGCGTGCCGCCCGACGGGCCGTCACCTTCCATGGCCACCACGGCGTCGAGCAGGTTCAGACGCGGTGTGACGAGCGAGAACACGTCCACGATGTGCCGCGCGAACGGGACCGGCCGCGGAGCGATGCTGTGGATCCTGCTCTTCATGAAGCCGGGGATGATCCCGAACATGTTCTTGACGCACCCGGTGTAGCCCGTGATCATGTGCGTCTTCATCTTGCCGACGTTCAGCACCGCGTCCGCCTCGATCACGGGCCGCGCGATCCTGTAGGTCCTGAGCTGCCCGGCGACCTCGACAGAGCCTGACACCTCGAAGCTCACGAGCGGGACGCCTGTCCGCTCGGCAAGGTCGAGCATGCCCGTGTTCCGCCACACCCGCTCCACCCCCCTCAGGGCGCCCCCCGGGCTGTCGCCGACCGAAGGATGCCCGCCGGCCTCGCTCACGAGGCCGATCAGGGACTCCACCACGGCCGGGTGCGTCGTGATCGCGCGATCGGGCGCCTTCGCGGAGAGCAGGTTCGGCTTGATGAGGACGCGCTCGCCGGGGCGCACGAGCCGCGAGATGCCCCCCAGGAGCTCAACAGCCTCCCGGACGGCCGCATCGACCTGACCCGCGTCGTACGTGCCGCACCTCGTGACTGCGACTGCGCTGCGTTCCCCCGCCATGAAGCGTCCTGCCTCCTACGCGCGCCGGCCTCTGACGTAGAGGCCGCCCGGCACCGCCCGCGCGGCTCCCTCGAGCTCGAGCGCGAGAAGGCACGAGAGCACGCGCTCGATCGGCTCCCGGAGACGCGAGGCGATCGCGTCCGCCGAAAGCGGGGTCGTCGAGAGGGCCTGAACCACGCCTGCCTCCAGCTCCCCGCGCGGCACCGCCGGCGCCGCCCCGTCCCCGCTCGCGCATGGCTCCTGCGCTGCGAACGGTCCCCAGGCCGGGGCCAGCTCCTCGAGGACGTCCTCGACGCTCTCGACGAGCTTCGCGCCGCGCTTGATGAGCCCGTTGGGCCCCCGCGACTGGTCCTCGTCCACGGGGCCGGGCACGGCGAACACCTCGCGCCCCTGCTCGAGCGCCCGCGCGGCCGTGATGAGAGCGCCGCTCCGTGCCCCCGCCTCCACGACCACCACCCCGGCGGACAGACCCGAAACGATGCGGTTCCTCTGAGGAAACGTCGCGGGCCGCGCCTCCTGGGTGGGCGCGAACTCGGACACGACAGCGCCTCTCGCGGCGATCTCGCGCGCGAGCCCGACGTTCTCGGGCGGATACGGCCGCACCACACCCGACCCGAGCACGGCGACGGTCGTGCCGTCCGCCTCGAGCGCCCCCCGGTGCGCGGCCGTGTCGATGCCGCGGGCGAGCCCGCTCACGACCGCGACGCCGGCCCTCGCAAGGTCGGAGGCGAGCGCCCGGGCGAAGGCGAGGCCGCGCGGCGTGGCGGCCCTCGTCCCCACGATCGCAACCATCGGGGGCATCGACCCCAGGCACGCGCCCTGCACGAAGATCCCTATGGGCGGCCTCGCGATGGCCGTGAGGGCGCGGGGGAAGTCGGGGTCGCCGGCCACGGCAAACCTCGCGCCCGCGCGGCGCGCCGTTCTAAGCTCGCTCCTGTGAGCGCCGTTCCTGATCGTCGCGACAAGGCCCGACCTCAGCGGAGCAGGAACGCCCGCAGCCCGCGGGTCCCCGCGCAGGACCGCCAGAACGGCCGCCGCGTACGAACCGAACTCCGTCCTGAGCGCCGACGCGGTCGCCGGTCCGACGCCGCCCGTGCATGCGAGCGCGAGCGCGGCCTCCCTCTCCCCCACCCGTCCACCTCCCTCGCCGCCGCCCCACGGCAGCTACGCCGGACCCAGGTCCTCCAGCAGCCGCCCGAGCGCGTGCTTGAGCGCCTCGAGCCCCTCTCCCTTGAGCGCGGAGATCGCGAACACCTCCTCGTCTCCGAACCGCCCCGACGGAGGCGCGCCCGCGACCAGATCGGTCTTGTTGAGCACGACGACGCGACGCTTCTCGGAGAGCCCCTGTCCGTAGCTCGTGAGCTCGCGGAGGAGCGTCGCGTAGTCGCCCGCCACGTCGGGTCCCGAGGCGTCGAGCAGGATCACGAGCGCGCGCGTGCGCTCGACGTGACGCAGGAACCTCTGGCCCAGGCCCTTGCCCTCGTGCGCTCCCTCGATGAGACCGGGGAGATCGGCGGCCACGAAGCTCCCTTCCCTCCCGTACCTGACGAGCCCAAGCACGGGGCTCAGGGTCGTGAAGGGATAGTCGCCGATCCTGGGCCTCGCCGCGGAGATCTTCGAGAGGAGCGTGGACTTGCCCGCGTTGGGAAGTCCGACGATCCCGACGTCGGCGATGAGCTTGAGTTCGAGATCGATCGTCCGCGCCTCGCCGGGGACCCCGGGTTCGTGCTTCACGGGCGCCTGTTCGATGGCGTTCGCGAACCGCGCGTTCCCCCGCCCGCCGCGCCCGCCCTTCGCCGCGACGACCCGCTTCCCCGGCGCGTCCAGGTCGGCCAGGACCTCTCCCGACGCGTGGTCCTTGACCAGCGTCCCGACGGGGACCCTGAGCGTGATGCTCTCGCCGTCCCTGCCGGTCTTGGTCGCGCCGCTGCCGTGCTGGCCGCCCCCCGCGCGGTAGTGCCGCCTGTAGTGGAAGTCGAGAAGCGTGGAGCGCCCCTCGGACGCCTCGAGGATCACGTCGCCGCCGTGGCCCCCGTCGCCTCCGTCGGGTCCCCCCTTGGGGATGAACTTCTCGCGGCGGAAGCTCCGGCAGCCGTTGCCGCCGTCGCCGGCGCGTATCTCGATGGTCGCGGAGTCTATGAGCATGAGCGGGTCTCCGCCGCGGGCACGCCCGCGGGAGGAAGGCCCTGCCACCAGGGGTTGGGGCGGTCTGTCAGGATCTTGTCGGGGTTCATGATCCCGTCCGGGTCGAACGCCCGCTTCAAGGCGCGTGTCACGCGGAGCGCCGTCTCGTCGAGCTCGCTCGCGAGGTGCTCGGCCTTCGTGATCCCGATGCCGTGCTCGCCGCTCAGCGTCCCACCGAGCCTGAGCGCGCACGCGAAGAGCCGCGCGACGGCGTCCCGCGCGCGGGCCATCTGGCCCGTATCGGCGCGCTCCACCATGACGTTCACGTGGAGGTTGCCGTCGCCGGCATGCCCGAACGCGAGGATGCGGAGGTCGAGGGCGGCGCCGATCTCGCGCATGGCCCTCACGAACTCGGGGATCCTGCTCCGCGGGACCGCGATGTCCTCGTTGATCTTGCCGCCGGACATGCGGGCAAGCGACGGGGAGATCGAGCGCCTGATCTCCCAGATCTCCTCGCGCTCCTCCTCCGAGGCCGCCTCGCGAAAGACCGTGGCACCGTTCTCCAGCGCAAAGGCACGAACCGTCGCCGCTGCCGCCCCGAAACCGCTCGGATCGCCCTCGAGCTCCACGAGCAGCGCTGCCTCGGGCGCGCCGGCGGGCTTCACGCCCCTCACGTGCTCGACGGCACACGCGAGCGTCGCGCCGTCCATGATCTCGAGCACGCCTGCGGGGAGCCCGGCCGCCGTGATCTTCGCGACGGCGAGCGCGGCGCCCTCGAGCGAGGGGAATTCGGCCCAGTAGGTTGCGAACCCCAGAGGGCGGTCCGTGAGGCGAAGGGCGACCTTCGTGACGACCGCGAGCGTGCCCTCCGACCCAACGAGCAGAGTCCCGAGGTCCCACCCGACGGTTCCGTCACCCGGCGCCAGGAAGCCCGTGGACACGACCGCGCCGTCCGCCAGGACGGCCTCGAGTCCCACGACGTAGTCGCGCGTGGTGCCGTGAAGCACCGTACGGGGGCCGCCGGCGCCCTCCGCCACGTTCCCGCCGATCGTGGAGACCTTGAGGCTCGCGGGATCCGGGGGATAGGAAAGCCCGACGGACTCAACCCGGGCTCTCAGAGCCTCGTTCACTACGCCGGGCTCCACCACGGCCACCCGACGCGCCACGTCCACGAGGAGCACCCGGTCCATCCTCTCCGTCGAGACCACGACGCCGCCCGCCACGGGCAGGCATCCTCCGGTGTAACCCGTGCCTGCGCCGCGCGGCACGACGGGGACGCCGTGAGCAGCGGCCGCGCGCACGACGCCCGCGACCTCCTCCGCGCTCCTGGGCCAGGCAACCGCGTCGGGAAGAGACCTGAGGTCGGTGGCGTCGAGCGAGTAGCAGATCCGGTCCTCGATGCGGGTCGAGACTGCGCCCGGGGCCGCCCTGCGGAGGCCCCTGAGGACCCGCGCGTCGAGCGCCCCCCCCGCCCTCTCCGCGGCACCCGGCACGGCACGGCCTCCTATGCCACGGCCTGCGCGACCGTGATGGCCGCGAGGTCGACGATGTCCTGGACGCTCGCGCCGCGCGACAGGTCGTTCATCGGCTTGGCGAGCCCCTGGAGGATCGGTCCGATCGCCATGGCGCGCCCCAGGCGCTGGGTCAGCTTGTAACCGATGTTGGCGGCGTCGAGGTCCGGGAACACGAGCACGTTGGCGCGCCCCGCGACCGGACTCCCCGCGCACTTCTTCTTCGCGATCGAGGGCAGGAGCGCCGCGTCGGCCTGGAGCTCGCCGTCGACGGAGAGGCCAGGCGCGCGCTTCCGGACGAGCTCGGTCGCCTGAACGACCTTCTCCACGTCACGGTGGCTTGCGCTCCCCTTCGTGGAGAACGAGAGCATGGCGACGGCCGGCTCGTCGCCCACGAGCGCCCGCCTCGTTGCGGCGGCGGCGATCGCGATGTCGGCGAGCTGCTCAGGCGTGGGCTGCGGCACGACCGCGCAGTCGGCGAAGACGAGCACGTGCTCGGGGATCTCGGCCTCGGGAGGGACGATCATCAGGAACGAGCTCGACACGACGGACACGCCGGGGGCGAGTCCCACGCAGTGAAGCCCCGCCCGGATGATGTCCCGGGTGGCCGTCGCGGCGCCCGCGACGCAGCCGTGGGCGAGCCCGTTCCGCACCATGAGGGCCGCGAAGAAGATGGGGTCGCGCGCGATCTTCACGGCCTCCTCCTGCGTGACGCCCTTGTGGGCCCTCAGCTCGTGGTACTGCCGCGCGAACCCGTCGATTCGGTCGGAACGCTCGGGGTCGATGGTCTCGACCCCGGCAAGGTCCGCACCACCGGCCTTCGCCGCGGCCTCGATCCTCTCCCGCGAGCCCAGAAGCACGGGGCGGGCGAACCCCTCGCGACGGACGAGCTCCGACGCCTTCACGATCCTCTCGTCGTGCCCCTCCGGGAGCACGACCGTCGCTCCCAGAGATCCGATCCTCTGCCTGATCGTCCCCAGAATGTCCATGCGCTCCTGTCCCCTCCTAGCGACGGCCGTGGCCTCGCTTCGCGGCCAGCGGCCGCCTCTTCTGCTTGAGCTTCGTCTCCACGAGTTCGGGGACGAGCCCCTCGACGCTGCCGCCGAGGAGCGCGACCTCCTTCACGATCGTCGAATCCAGGTACGTGTAGTGCTCGCTCGGCATGAGGAACACGGTCTCGACGTCATGCGCGAGCCTCCGGTTCATGAGCGCCATCTGGAACTCGTATTCGAAGTCCGACACCTCGCGAAGCCCGCGCACGATCGCGACCGCGCCCGCGCCCTCCACCGCCTCGATGAGCAGACCCGAGAACGTCATGACCTCGACGCCGTCGATGTCCTTCACCGCGTCCCTCACGAGCGCCACGCGTTCCCGCACCGTGAACATGGGGTGCTTCTCGCGCCCGGTGCCCACGGCGACGACCACGCGGTCGAAGAGGCCCCGCGCCCGCTGCACGAGGTCGAGGTGGCCGTTCGTGATCGGATCGAAAGTCCCCGGATAGAGCGCCGTTCTCACGATGCCTCCTTCCCTCCGACGCGCCTGGCCCGGAGGAAGTCCACCTCGGTCGACCCGTACCGCTCGCGCCGTTCGAGCACGAGCGCCCCGTGCTCCGGCCCGGGCTCGTCGCCCGACGCGTGCTCGACGAGCACCCTCGCCCCCGGCGCCAGCCCCTGCCAGGAAGACAGGCGCCTGAGGACGGCGCCCTCGAGGCCCTTCCCGTAAGGCGGGTCGACGAACACGATGTCGAAGGGCCCGCCGGGCACCGCGCCCGCGAGGAGCCGGAGCGCGTCTCCTCTCACGACCACCGCCGACCCCGAGACGCCGAGCGATTCGAGGTTCGCTCTGAGGACCGTCGCGACGTCTCGGTCCATCTCGACGAAGATGACGGAGCCGGCGCCCCGCGAGATGCACTCGATGCCGAGCGCCCCGGAACCGGCGAAGAGGTCGAGCACCCGCGCGCCCTCGACGTCAGGCCCGAGGATGTCGAAGACCGAGGCGCGCACGCGGTCATACGTCGGCCTCACCCGTGATCCCCTTGGCGCCTCGATGCGCCTCCCCCTGAGCCGTCCGGCGATGACTCTCATCGAGGGGCCTCGCGCTAGTCCTCTCCCCTGTCGGCCATCCCGTAGCGCTGGAGCTTCCTGTAGAGCGTCGACGGGTTGATCCCCAGCACTTCCGCGGCCTTCTTCTTTCTCCAGCCCGTCTCCTCCAGCGTCTGGATCAGGTAGCGCCTCTCGACCTCGTCCAGCGTGAGCCCGGACACGCCGAGCCCCGCGGTCGCCGTGGTCGCCGACGCGCGCTTCCGGAGCCGCTCCGGGAAGATCGAGATGTTGAGATCTTCGGCCGTGATCTCCTTCGAGCCCGCCAGGATGACCGCGCGCTCGATGATGTTCTCGAGCTCGCGCACGTTGCCGGGCCAGTCGTACCCGGTCAGGACCTCCATGGCGTCGGCGCTCACGGTCTTCTCGCCGCCCGTGAAGCGCTCGAGGAAGTGCTGCACGAGAAGCGGGATGTCCTCGCTGCGCTCGCGAAGGGGCGGGATCACGATGGGGATCACGTTCAGGCGGTAGTAGAGGTCCGCCCTGAACTTGCCCTCGCGGATGAGCCTGTCGAGGTCCGCGTTGGTCGCGGCGATGACGCGGACGTCCACCTTGGTCGGCTTGGTGCCTCCAACGGGGACGACCTCGCGCTCCTGCAGCACCCGGAGCAGCTTGACCTGAATGGCGGGCGACGTCTCGCTCACCTCGTCCAGGAAGAACGTGCCGCCCTCGGCGACAACGAAGAGCCCGCGCTTGTCGCGCACCGCCCCCGTGAAGGAGCCCTTGACGTGACCGAAGAGCTCGCTCTCGAGGAGCGTCTCGGGCAGCGCGCCGCAGTTGATGGACACGAACCGGCTCTGCGCCCTCGCGCTCCGCGCGTGGATCGCCCTCGCGACGAGCTCCTTCCCCGTGCCGCTCTCCCCGTAGAGGAGCACCGTGCTCGACGTCCTGGCCACGCGGTCCACGATGTCGAACACCGAGTTCATCCCCTCGCTCGACCCGATCATCTCGCGCTCGCCGCTCACGTGCAGCGCGCGCTCGAGTTCGACGTTCTCCTCGCGGAGCCGCCGGATCTCGAGCGCGTTCCTCACCACCTGCTTGAGCTCCTCGTTGGACACGGGCTTCAGGAGGTAGTAGAACGCCCCGAGGTTCAAAGCCTCGATGGCAGACTCCTGTGATGCGTGCCCGGTCACGATGATCACGGGCATCGTCGGGTCGCTCTCCTTGAGCGCGCCCAGGATCTCGATCCCGGACATGCCCGGCAGCTGGATGTCGGTGATGACGACATCGAAGCCCTGCTGCGACTGGAGCCGCGTCGCCTTCTTGCCGTCCGCGGTGGCGACGACCTCGTAGCCGTCACGCTCCAGCATCATGGCGAGGTACTCGCGGATGCTCTCTTCGTCGTCAATGACGAGGACTCGTCCCTGTGGCATGTGCCCCCTTTCGTGTGTGCGGTCATGCCCGGATGCCGGGCCCAGGCTCAGTGCGGGAGATACACGACGAACCTGCTTCCTCTCCCCGGTTCGCTCGCGAGCGCGATCCGACCCTCGTGGGACTGCACGATCTTGTCGACGATCGCGAGTCCGAGACCGGTGCCGCCCTTCTTCGAGGTCGCGAACGGTTGGAACACCTCGTCCCGGCGCTCGGCCGCGATGCCCACGCCCGTGTCCTCGACGACGAGAGCGGCCGCGTCCTCAGGCCCGCCTTCGAGCCCGTGCGCCGCGAACCCGGCCCTGGCCACGGCGGATATCCTCACGCGACCCGAGCCCTCGATGGCCTCGAACGCGTTCACGACGAGGTTCAGGAGCACGCGCTTCATCTGCTCGGCGTTCGCGTGCCCTTCGACGCGCTCGCGCGACTCCGTCTCGAGCGCGATGCCGGGACGGTAGCTCGGGTGGTTCCGCGCGAGCACCGCCACCTCCTCGACGAGCGAGTCGAGCCGGACGCTCTCCCTGTCGCCCGACTCCATCCGCCCGTACGCGAGCACGTCGTTCAGGAGGCGGTTCAGGCGGTCGGTCTCCTTCGAGACGAGCCCGATCAGCCGCTCGTCTTCGGGGGACGGCTTCAGACTCTCGCGGAGCATGTCCACCGACCCCTTGATGACGTTCAGGGGGTTCCGGATCTCGTGCGCGAGGCCGGCCGCGAACTCGCCGAGGGCGGCCAGCCGGTCCTCGTGGCGCAGGCGCTCCTCGATCCGCCGCGCCTCGGTCAGGTCCTGGAACACCGCGATGACGCCGCGCTCCACGCCCGCGTCGTCGCGGAGGATCGACGTCGTGAGTCCCACGGGCACGTTGCGCCCGCCGGGCTGCCTCACGAAGAACTCGGCGCGCGTCTCAGGCCGCCCGGCCTCGAGCGCGGAGGCCAGGCGCTCGCAGAAGGCGGGCACCTCCGCGAACGCGACCCGGTACTCCCTGCCGAGCACGGACGAGGCTTTCATCCCGAGGATCTCCTCGCCGCCCCGGTTGAGGACCACGATCCGGCCGCCGGCGTCGGCGAGCACGATCCCGCTCCGCATGCTCTCGATGATGTTCGCCATCCTGAGGTGGGCGATGGAGAGCTCGGAGAGCGCGGTGGCGAGGTCCCTCTCCCCCTCCGCCGCGCGCCTCGAGATCTGTCCGACGAGCGTCGCGACGAGCAGGAGCGCGACGACGAGCACGGTGATCTCTGCCGTCGCCCCGGGCTCGAGCAGATGCCGCCATCGCTCCGGTCCCGCCGGTATGAGGGCGAGATAGGTCGCGGCGGCGAGGACCGCGATCGCGTTGCCGGACCGCGACCCCAGCCTCGCGGCCGCGGAGATCACAGGGACGAGATACAGGAGACGGAAGGGGCTATCGAGGCCGCCGGTGAACCGCGCGAGGAGCGCGATCAGGACGACGTCGGCGGAGAACTGAATGCCCAGAACGAGCGCGGGCGTGCGCCCCACGCGGGCCCAGATCACGTAGCCGACGGAGAGCGCGACCGCGACGGCCGCCACGATCGCCGACGGGCGGAGCGGTATCGCTCCGCGCGACCCCGCCGCGACGAGGACGACGAGCACGGCGACGAGAAGCCTCGCAACTGCAATCGTTCTGTTGAGACGAAGGCTGTCGCTCACGGTCCCCCACCTCCGTCCTGCGAGCCCCGCGCCGGCCCCTCGCGGGGCCCGACCGTGGCCAGAGGTTTCAGGCGCTCGAGCGTCTTCGGCCCGATGCCCTTCACTTCCAGAAGGTCCTCGACCGACCTGAACCCGCCTCGCGACTCCCTGAGCTTCACGATGGCGGCAGCCCTTGCCGGTCCGACGCCCGGGAGCTCGAGGAGCTCGCTCTCGGCGGCGCTGTTCAGGTCGAGCGGCCAGTCCGGCGCCGGCGGCTCTTCCGCCGCCGTATCGGCCGGGGCCTCGCCGACTTCGAGCGCGAGGCCGGGGTCGATGCGTCGGGCCGCCATGATGGCAGAGCCGACGGCGAGTGACATCGCGATGAACACGACCACGGCCCGCTCGTCGCGCGTGAACAGGCCGCTCAGCCGCCCGGACATGCGAGCCCTCCCAATCTAGCGTGTTGCAAAAAGCAATGCAAGGGGTTCTTGAGGGGATTCAGCGGGGGGGGATGGTGCCGCGGCGGGTCAGGCGCGGCAGCACGGCGGGCGCGAGCACCGCAAACGCGACGGTGTTCGACACGACGTGAAGCACCGAGAAGAGCCCGCCCGCCGTCACGGCAGCCAGGAGGGAGGACTCCGAACGGACCATGGCTGCCCAGTAGCCCGCCACGACGAGCACCTGATAGGCCACCGTGACCGCGAGCCCAAGCGCCGCCCCGACCACCGCGCCTCGGGCCAGGTTCGTCCTCCCCACGCCGGACCACAGGCCGCGCGTGGTCCCGCCCGCGAGACCCGACAGGGAGGCCCCGGCGATCTGGGCGGCAAACAGCGGGGGAACCGCCAGCCCCGAGCCCTGCGGGTTCACGCCCGAGTAGAGGGCCATCGCGAGCGCTCCAACGAGCGCGCCGCGCCACTTCCCGAGGGCCACGCCGGACGCGAACACGGCGAAAGTGAGGAGTTCAACGTTCGGAAGCCACGCGAGGGCGTACCCGAGCGCGGCAGCAAGGGCCGCGAAGACGGCGATGAGGGCGATGGCCGAGGTCCGCGTCCGACGGGCCGGCAGCGCCGCCGGGTTACTCGAGGCTCTCGCGGTCACTGTCCAGCCTGTCTCTGCTCACGTCGTCGAGCTGCGTGTCGGTCTTCTCCACGTCCGTAACGGGTTGGATGTACTGCGAGATCTCCAGCCTGTGTTCCGGGGTGAGCTGGTTCCAGTCTCGCTGGACCTCCGAGACGAGGGATGTTCCGCACTTCGACGGGACCTCGCTCCTGTATTCCTGGGGAAGGCTCTCGGGCTCGAACATCACGTAGACCTTGTAGAGGAGCCCGGTCGAGCGGTCGAGGCGACCCGCCCGCACCGCGGTGTCAATGAGCGCGAGCGAGTCAAGCGGCCTGTCGAGCTGCGCGACCCCGGCCTCCGCGCTCGTGGGCTCCTCAACCGCAGGCTGGCTCGCACAGCCCGCTGACAGGGTCACTGCCGCGAGCAGCATGAGCAGGACTGGTCTCAACGGTGTTCTCCCTTCGTGGCCCGCGCCGTCAGCCGAGCTTGCTCTCGACGACGCGCAGGACCTGAGCCGCGCCGTCGTCGGCCGCGGCCCCAAGACGAGCCAAGAGCTCGCGCGACTTCGCGACGAACTCCCTGTGCCCCTCGGCGCGGATCCCGCCCAGGTTGATGAGGACGTTCAGCCGCGCGGCGTGAGCCCCGGCCCTGGCGGAGAGCGCCGCGACGCCCGCGTCGGACACGGCGTTCCTGTTGCCCTTCTCGGCCGCGATCCGCGCGAGCGCGATGACCTCCACGCACTTCCCCATGACCTCGAGCGGGACGGACGCCGCGTCCACGAGCGCCGCCTGAAGCGTGGCCGACCTCTTCGCCTGGTCCTCCGGCGTCTCCTTCGGCAGCTTCATCGCGGCCATGACCAGATCGAAGGCCTTCTTGTCCTCCTCGATCAGGCTCGTGAGCTCGAGGCGGAGCGCCTCGCTCCTCGCGAGCACCGAGCGGAGGGCCGGCTCAGCGTCAGCGTACTTCGGCTTCCCTATGGTGAGGTTCGCCACCATGGAGATGAGCCCGGCCCCGAGCGCGCCGGAGAGCGCGGCCACGCTGCCCCCGCCTGGCGTCGGCGAATCGGAGGCCAGTTCGGAGAGGAAGTCGTCAAGCGTCATCATTCGGAGCCCTCGCTTTCGGAGAGACGGTACTCGAGCACCTGGTCGCGCTTGAAGTTCTCGAGCCTCAGGTAGAACTCGGCGCAGGCAATGAGAGCGTCCTCCGGGACGAGGCCGACGACCTCGCTTCCCACCACCGGCACGCCGTAACGCTCGGCCTCTACCCTCACGAGCTCGAACACGCGGAAGAGCGGAGTGCCCTCGAAGTTGACCATGTTGATGGAGACCTGGACGATGCCCCGGTCCTTGAGCTCGAAGCCCATCGCCTTCACGTACCGGAACCCGCCCGTGGAGTGGCGGATCGCCTTCGCGATGGCCTTTGCCACTGAGACGTCGCGCGTGCCCAGGTTGATGTTGTATGCGACGAGGAACGCGCGCGCGCCGATCGCGACGGCGCCCGCCGTGGGGTGGATCCGGCGGGGGCCGAAGTCCGGGGCCCTGTCGGGGTTCGCGCCGATCTCCTTCGAGAGCCCCTCGAACTGACCCTTCCGGACGTCCGCGAGGTTCTCGCAGCTGGGTCGGGTCGCGGCGTGCTCGTAGAGGAACACCGGAATCTCGAGTTCCTTTCCGACCCGCTCGCCCAGCCGCCTGGCGAGCGCGACGCAGTCCTGCATGGTCATGCCGCGGATGGGAACGAACGGGACGACGTCGGTCGCGCCCATGCGCGGGTGCTCGCCCGAGTGCGTCCTGAGATCGATGAGCGCCGCGGCCTTCGCGATCCCGCGGAACGCGCCCTCGAGCACCGGCTCCGGCTCGCCGACGACGGTCACGACGGCGCGGTTGTGGTTCGCGTCCATCTCCCGGTCGAGAAGGCGCACCCCGGGCACGGCGGTCATGGCCCCGACGATCTCGTCGAGGACCTCGGGCCTCCTCCCTTCGCTGAAGTTCGGAACGCACTCCACGAGCTTCATTCGGTTCCTCCTCAGGAGATCGAGGCGCCTCCGGACGGCACGACCCTGCCGCGCTTCACGACCGAGCGGACGAGGTTGACGCCGTAGTGATACGGGATGGCGCGGTGGTCGTCAACCTCCCAGACGACGACGTCGGCCAGCTTCCCCGGTTCGAGCGAGCCCGCCTCCGCGCCCGCCCGGACGGCGTGCGCGGCGTTCACCGTCGCGGCCGTCAGGGCCTCGGCGGGAGTCAGCCTGAGCATCATCGAGGCCAGGGACATGACGATCTGCATGGACTCGGTCATCGAGCTGCCGGGGTTCATGTCAGTCGCCAGGGCCACCGGCACGCCCGCGTCGACGAGCTTCCTCGCCGGCGCATAGCGCGTGCTCCCGAGCGAGAGCGTCGTGCCCGGCAGGAGCACCGCGACGACACCCGCGGCCGCGAGCCCTTCGATGCCGCGGTCTGAGACGCACACGAGGTGGTCCGCCGAGACGGCGCCGACCGCGGCGGCCAGCTCGGCGCCACCCGAGGCGTGCAGCTCGTCCGCGTGCAGCTTCGGCGCGAGTCCGTGCGACTTCCCGGCGAGCAGGATCCTGCGCGACTGCTCGACCGTGAACACGCCCTCCTCGCAGAAGACGTCGCAGAACCGCGCGAGCCTTTGTCGCGCGACCTCAGGGACCATCTCCTCGGCGACGAGCCGCACGTAGCCCTCGCGGTCGGCACGCCACTCGTCCGGGAACTCGTGCGCCCCGAGGAACGTCGGAACGACGTCCACGGCGTGCTCCGCCGAGAGGCGCCGCGCGACCCGAAGGGACTTGAGCTCGGCCTCGAGCGAGAGGCCGTAGCCGCTCTTGATCTCGACCGTGGTCGTCCCGTGCGCGAGCGCCCGGTCGAGGTTCGCCCGGCCGACCGCGAGGAGCCGGTCCTCGTCCGCCGCGCGGAGGTCCCGGACGCTCGAGCGGATGCCTCCTCCGGCCTCGGCGATCTCCTCGTACGTGCGGCCCTCGACGCGCATGGCGAACTCGGCTTCCCTCGTCCTCGCGAAGACGGCGTGCGTGTGCGGGTCGACGAGCCCCGGCGTGACGGTCGACCTGCGCGCGTCGAGCACCGCGTCCGGCCGCGCGGGCCGGAACGCCGCGAGAACGTCCCGCTCCGGACCGGCGGCCGCGATGCGCTCCCCGACGACGGCGACCGCGCCGCCCTTCACGGCCGAGAGATCCCTCGCCGCCGCGCCGCGTCGCGGCCCGGACGGCCCCGCGAGCGTCACAAGCTCCCCCACGTTCACGACAAGAAGGTCTGCGTCGCGCACGGCTCCCTCTACTTCAGCATCGGCATGCGGATCGAGTGCTTCCCCGCCCACTCGGCCGCAAGCTCGTACCCGGCGTCGGCGTGCCTCACGACGCCGGTGCCAGGATCGGTCGTGAGGACGCGCTCGAGCCGCGCCGCGGCCTCGGGCGTCCCGTCGGCGACGATCACCATGCCGGCGTGGAGCGACTTGCCGATGCCGACGCCCCCACCGTGATGGAACGACACCCACGTCGCACCGCCGACGGCGTTCAGGAGCGCGTTCAGCACCGGCCAGTCGGCAACGGCGTCACTCCCGTCCGCCATGCCCTCGGTCTCGCGGTACGGCGACGCCACGGAGCCGCTGTCGAGGTGGTCCCGACCGATGACGATGGGTGCGGACACCTGACCCGATGCCACGAGCTCGTTCAGGGCCTTCCCGAAGCGGGCGCGCTCCCCGTAGCCCAGCCAGCAGATCCGTGCCGGAAGCCCCTGGAAGCGCACCTTCTCCCGGGCGAGCCGGATCCAGCGCGCGAGCGCGGCGTCCTCCGGGAAGAGGCTGAGCACGAGCTCGTCGGTCCTGTAGATGTCCTCGGGATCGCCGGAAAGGGCCACCCAGCGGAACGGCCCCTTCCCCTTGCAGAAGAGAGGCCGGATGAACGCCGGGACGAAGCCCGCGTAGTCGAACGCGTTCGCGACACCGGCATCGCGGGCCTGCCCGCGCAGGTTGTTGCCGTAGTCGAACACGACGGCGCCCTTCTCCCGGAACGCGAGCATGGCCCGGACGTGCTCTGCCATGGAGGCCATCGAGCGCTCGATGTACTTCTCGGGATCCCTGCGTCTCAGCTCGATCGCCTCGGTGAGCGACATCCCGCCAGGGACGTACCCGTTCAGGGCGTCGTGCGCCGACGTCTGGTCGGTCACCACGTCCGGCCGGACGCCCCGCCGCACCATCTCCGGGAGGACCTCCGCGCAGTTGCCGACGAGCCCCACCGAAAGAGGTCGCCTCGAGCGCACGGCGTCGCGGACAAGCCCGAGCGCCTCGTCGAGGTCCTCCACCATGGTATCGCAGTAGGCCGTCGCGAGGCGCTTCCTGATGCGCTCCGGGTCCACCTCCACGTCGAGGCAGACGCCGCCGTTCATCGTGACCGCGAGCGGCTGCGCCCCGCCCATGCCGCCCATCCCGCCCGTGAGCACGAACCTCCCCTCGAGACTCCCTCCGAACTGCTGGCGCGCGCACTCCGCGAACGTCTCGTAGGTCCCCTGAAGGATGCCCTGGGTCCCGATGTAGATCCAGCTCCCCGCCGTCATCTGCCCGTACATCATGAGACCGCGGCGCTCGAGGTCCCTGAACACCTCCCACGTCGCCCAGTCGCCCACGAGGTTCGAGTTCGCGATGAGGACGCGCGGGGCGTCCCGGTGCGTCCTGAACACCGCGACCGGCTTGCCGGACTGAACGAGAAGCGTCTCGTCGTGCCCGAGGTCCCGCAGCGTCGCGACGATGGTCTCGAAGCACTCCCAGTTGCGCGCCGCCTTCCCGCTTCCGCCGTAGACGACGAGGTCGTCGGGCCGCTCCGCGACGTCCGGGTCGAGGTTGTTCATGATCATCCGGAGCGCGGCCTCTTGGAGCCACCCCTTGCACGAGATGGTCGAGCCCCTCGGGGCTCTCACTGCCTTCCTGGTCCCGCCGGCCTTCTCCATTCGGCTCTCACCTCCCGCTTCCGGCGCGCGCCCGGGCGCCTGCCTCTGGTTCCCCGGGGAGGGCGGGCGCTCCGCCGGAACCCCGGTGCATCCTTTCGACAGCCGACAGAAGCTCCGCCTCGCTCTCGGCGATCACGACCCGGGTCGGGAGCTCGTCCAGGAGCCGTGCCCCGTATGACTTCGACACGAGCCTGCTGTCCAGGAACACGACGACGCCCGTGTCGGTGCTCGACCTGATCAGCCTGCCGAAGCCCTGGCGGAGCTTGATCGCCGTCCTCGGCACCATGTACCGCCCGAACGAATCCTCCCCCTCCGCGTCGTACCTCTCGCAGTGCGCCTCGACGATCGGGTCCGACGGCACGGGGAACGGCAGCTTGACGATGACGAGCTGCTCCAGCGACCGCCCGGGCACGTCCACGCCTTCCCAGAAGCTCGACGTCGCGAGCAGCACCGAACTCTCGTCCTTCGCGAACTGCTCGAGGAGCGCTGTCGATCCCGGGCCGTGGCCCTGCCCGAGCACGAGGCGGCCCCGCGCCGTCAGCGGGTCGCGCACGGCCTTGAAGACGGCATCGAGCGCCGACCGCGACGTGAAGAGCACGAGCGTCCCTCCGCGGGCCGCCGAGCCAAGCTTGATGACGAGATCGGCCACCTTCTGGTTGAACCCAGGCGAGGAGGGAGGCGGCAGGTGCGAGGCCACAACGACCAGCGCCTGGCTGTCGTAGTCGTAGGGGCTCCCGACGTTCAGCGACTTCAGCTTCCAGTCGGGCAGGAGGTCGAGGCCGAGCCGCTCCGTCAGAAAGCCGAACGACCCGTCGACCGTGAGCGTCGCCGACGTGAGGACGAGCGAGTCGAGACCCGAGTAGAGGAACTCCCCCATGGCCTCGGCGATGCTGACGGGCGCGGAGCGGAGCTCGCACTCGAAGGAGTCCCGGACGGTGCGCGCTTCGATCCAGAAGACGCTGGACTCGTCGGCCGCGTCGCTGAGGTACGAGATGTCGGACGCGAGCTCGATCACGCGTCCCGCGTGGAACGCGAGGCTCTGCACCTGGGAGTCGGGATCGTCAAGGTCGCAGTCCGCTACGAGATCGGCCAGCTCCTCGGCGCCGCGCGCCACGGTCGCGAGGGAGGAGAGAAGCGGCGGCAGCACGTCGTCCAGGAGGTCCCTGACGGGCTTCTCGCTCCTGTACCTCACGCTCCCGAAGTCGGCGTTCCGGCCGCTTGAGAACGAGGGGTACCTGAGGGAGAGCGCCTTGAAGAGGGCCTCGGCGCCGGTGCACGCCTGCGTGACGTCGGCGGCGAGCCGTTCTGCGGATGCCCTGGCCGACGAACCGATGCCGGCGTCCGCGCCCCCGCCGAGAGCGTCCATGAGGCGCGCGAGGTCGCCGTTGTCGGCGCCGTCCTTCCTGTAGAGGTTGTCCAGCACGGAGCGCGCGCGCCACACGCCGACCCGCTTGCCGAGGTGCTCTGTCGCGATGCGCTCGAGGTTGTGCGCCTCGTCGCACACGAGGTACGAGTACTCCCCGAGCACCCTGTTCTCGGCCTCCGTGTCGCTGAAGAGGAGCGAGTGGTTGACGACCGCGACGTGCGCGGCCTGCGACGCCCGTCTCGCCCTCAGAAGGTAGCAGCGGTCAGCGGACGGGCACCGCGACCCGAGGCACGGTCCATCGGCGGAGATGCGGCTCCAGAGGTACCCGAGCCCCCGGAAGGCCATGTTCTCGCTCACGTCGCCCGAGGTCGTCTCCGCCTGCCACAGCACGATGGGCAGAAGGTCGGCCCGCTCGGACGCCGAGAGCCCCCGGCCCAGGATCTGGCGCCACCTCTCGAGGCAGAGGTAGTTCCCCCGCCCCTTCAGGAGGGCGGAGCCGAACCTGACGGGGAGGCACTGCTCAAGAAAGGGGATGTCCTTGAAGAAGAGCTGCTCCTGCAGGTTCCGCGTGTTGGTCGAGACCACGACCCGCTCGCCGTTCGCCACGGCGAAGTGGATCGCCGGGATGAGGTACGCGAGCGACTTCCCGACGCCGGTCCCGGCCTCGACGACGAGGTCGGTGCCGGTGTTCATGGCGTCCGCGACGGCGCGCATCATCTCGAGCTGCTCCCGCCGCTCCTCGTAACCGGAGAGCCGCGAGGACACCGGACCGCCCTTCGCGAAGAGCGCCTCGATCGCGTCGGGATCGATCTCCGCGCGCTCCTCGGAGGGCTCTCGCCCGTCCACGAGGCCACGCGCGTTGTCGTACCGCACGAGCCAGGACGACCTGGGACCGTGGTCGGGGACGGCGAAGGGGTCGAGCCGCCCCTCGGTTCTCTCGATGGCCGCGTCGACCAGGCGCTTCGTCCCGGCGTCCGCGAGCGCGCCCATGCGCGCCAGAAGCGCCGACCCCACCTGGTCGAGGAGCGACAGGAGGCCCAGGAGGACCGCGGCGGCCGCGCGCGCGTCGTCACCCGCCCGGTGCGACCGCTCGACCCGGAAGTCGAAGAAGGCGGCAAGCGTTGCGAGCCTGTGGTTCGGGAGCCTGGGAAGCAGCGCCCTCGCGAGCGTGAGCGTGTCGATGATGCCGCCGCGGCCAACCAGGAGATCCGGCCTGCCGGCGGCGGCCGCGCCGAGGAAGTCCGCCTCGAACTGCGCGGAGTGGGCGACGATCGGATCGTCGCCGACGAACTCCACGAGCCGCGGCAGGACCTCGCCGATGGGAGGCGCGCCCGCGACGTCGGAACTGCCGATCCCCGTCAGGTACACGACGTCGGGTGGTATCTCGCAGCCCGGATCGACGAGAGACGTGAAGGCGTCTCGCTCGACGCCGTCGACCATCCGCACGGCGCCCACTTCGATGATCCTGTCCGTCCGGGCCTCGACCCCCGTCGTCTCGAGGTCCACGGCGACGAAGCTCCTCGGATAGCCCCGGGCTCCCCTCCCACCCTTCATCACCCCTCCCCTCGCCGGACGTTGGTCATCTTCTTCATCGCGCAGAACTCGCCGCACATCGTGCACAGGTCGCTGTCCGACGGCCGGGAGGACTCGCGGTAGGCCCGCGCCTTCGCGGGGTCGAGCGCGAGCCCCAGGGCCTCGTCCCACCTGAGCGCCTTCCGGGCGGCCGACAGGCGGTCGTCCCACTCCCGCGCGCCCCCGACGCCCTTCGCGATGTCCGCCGCGTGCGCCGCCACCCTGAGCGCGAAGACGCCCTCCCGCACGTCCTCGACCGTCGGGAGCCTCAGGTGCTCCGCCGGCGTGACGTAGCAGAGGAAGTCCGCCCCCGCCGCGGCGGCCACGGCGCCGCCGATCGCCGCCGCCACGTGGTCGTATCCGGGCGCGACGTCGGTCACGAGCGGCCCGAGCACGTAGAAGGGAGCTCCGCCGCAGAGCGACTTCTCGAGGTCCACGCACGCCTTCACCAGATTGAGCGGGACGTGCCCAGGCCCCTCGACGATCGCCTGGACGTTCCGCGCCCTCGCGCGCTCGACCAGCTCGGAGATGACGGTGAGCTCGGCGATCTGGGCGCCGTCGTTCGCGTCGGCGAGCGCTCCGGGACGGAGGCCGTCCCCCAGACTCAGGGTCACGTCGTGCTCCGCCGCGATGTCGAGGAGCTCGTCGTATCGCTCGTAGAGCGGGTTCTCCTGCCTGTTGAAGGCCATCCACTCCATCAGGAACGCACCGCCCCTGCTGACGACGTCCGCAAGCCTGGCCGCGCGCCGCGCGTGCTCGGCAACCTCGAGCGTGACGCCGCAGTGGACCGTGACGAAGTCCACGCCGTCCTCCGCGTGGGCCCTCACGGCCCCGAGGATCTCGTCGGCCGACATGTGCACCATGCCGACGCCGGACCTGCGGGCCTTGACCGCGGCCTGATAGATGGGCACGGTGCCGATCGCGACCGGAGAGCGCTCGACGATCGTCCGCCGTATGGCGTCGAGGTCGCCCCCCGTCGAGAGGTCCATCACCGCGTCGGCGCCCGCGGCCACAGCCGCATCGAGCTTCTCGAGCTCGACGTCGAGGCTCGAGGCGTCCGCGGACGTCCCGATGTTCGCGTTCACCTTCGTCCGCAGACCGGGCCCGAGACCGAGAGGCCGGTGTGAACCCTTCCGGTTCTTCATCACGACGGCCGTGCCCCGGGCGACCTCCCGAGCGAGCTCGCCCGGATCGACGCGCTCCTCGCGCGCGACCGCGCGGATCTCGTCCGTCAGCTTCCCTGCTTTGGCAGCTTCCATCGTGAGCATCACGTGCCTTCCTTCGGGGGCCGCGGGCCGCACGTCCGCGGAGACACCGCGACCGGGCGCAAGACCAGCGCTATCCCCTGAGGAGTTCTTCGAACTCCTCCTCACCGATGATCGGGACCCCGAGCTCGACCGCCCTGTCGCGCTTGGAGCCCGGGTCCTTCCCCACAACGACGAGATCCGTGCGCCTGCTCACGCTCCCGGACATGCGGCCGCCTGCCGAGGTGATCGCCGCGCGCGCCTCGTCCCTGGTCATGCGAGCGAGTCCCCCGGTCACAACGACCGTCTTGCCGGCGAGCGCCCCACGGCCGCGTTTCGAGGCACGGGATGCCATCGTGACGCCCGCGCGCCCGAGCTTCGCGACCGCCTCGAGGTTCCGCTTCGATGAGAGAAACGCCCGCACGCTCGCCGCGATCACCGGGCCCACCTCCTCGGTCCCTCCGAGCTCCTCCGCGCTGGCCGCCGTGAGGGCCTTCATGCTGGGGAAGCTCCCGGCGAGCACATCGGCCACGCGCGTTCCGACGTGCCGGATGCCCAGCGCGAACACGACCCGCGAGAACGGCCTCGACCTGCTCTCGCGGATCTGCGAGACGAGGTTCGCGGCCGACTTCTCCCCCATTCTCGGGAGCGCTGCCAGCGCGTCCCGCGAGAGCGTGTAGAGGTCGCCGTAGTCCGAGACGAAGCGGCCGTCGACGAGCTGGTCCACAAGCGCGGTACCAAGACCCCTGATGTCCATCGCGCCCCGCGACGCGAAGTGCTCGATGGTCCTCTTGACCTGCGCGGGGCACGCCACGTTCTCGCACCTCTGGTCGACCTCGCCCTCCGGCCTCACGACCGGCTGTCCGCAGACGGGACACAGCTCGGGCATGTGGAAGCGCGCGAGCCTCTTCCGCCGTTCCCCGACGAGGACGCGCGCCACCTTGGGAATGACCTCGCCGCCCTTCTCGACCTCGACGACGTCTCCCACGCGCACGTCCAGGCGGTCGATCTCGTCCTGGTTGTGGAGCGTGGCCCGCGACACCGTCGAGCCCGACACGAAGACCGGTTCGAGGAGCGCGACCGGTGTGAGCTTGCCGGTCCTCCCGACCTGCACCGAGATGCCCGTCACGACGGTCCGCGCCGCGGCGGCCGCGAACTTGTACGCGATCCCCCACCGCGGGGCCTTCGCGGTCGCCCCGAGGCGGTCCCAGAGCCCGAGCTCGTTCACCTTGACCACCATGCCGTCGGTTTCGTAGTCGAGGGACCGTCTCTTCGGCTCCCAGTCACGGCATCGGGCGATGACGTCGTCGATGTCGCGGCAGTGCGCTGCGTGGGGATTCACTCGGAGCCCCATCGCGGCCATCGCCGTGAGCGCGTCGAGCTGCGTTCGGATCCCCAGCCGCTCCCAGTCCACGATCTGATAGAAGAATGCGTCGAGCGGTCTGGCCGCAACCTCCCTCGGGTCGAGGAGCTTGAGTGAGCCCGCGGCCGCGTTCCGCGGGTTTGCGAACCCCGCCTCGCCCCGCTTCGCGCGCTCCCGGTTCAGGGACTCGAACGCCTTCCTCGGCATGAAGACCTCGCCCCGGACCTCGACGCTCGGTGCGCTCCGTCCGGCCAGCCTGAGAGGGACGGACCGGACGGTCTTGAGGTTCGCGGTGACGTCGTCCCCGACGGCCCCGTCGCCTCGTGTCGCGCCGGTCACGAGCGCGCCGTCCTCGTACGTCAGGGACACGCTCACGCCGTCCAGCTTGAGCTCGACCACGTAGCTCGGATCCTCCCCGGGCAGCTGCCTCCTCACGCGCTGGTCGAAGGCCCTGAGCTCCTCATCGGTGTAGGCGTTGTCGAGCGAGAGCATTGGCGCCGAGTGGGTGACCGTCGCGAAGCCCTCGGTCGGGGCGCCCCCCACGCGTTGGGTCGGCGAGTCGGGCGTGACGAGCTCCGGGCGCTGCTGCTCGAGCCCGGCAAGCTCCGCCATCAGGCTGTCGTACTCCGGGTCAGAGATCTCCGGCGCGGCCTCGACGTAGTACTTGCGGTCGTGGTGCCGGATCAGCTCGCGGAGCTCCCTGATCCGCGCCGCCGTGCTCTGCCTGGCTCCCATGGCGACCTCGGCTCCTTCAGGGGGACGACCCTCAAGCACCTCCGGGAGGTCGAGCTAGAACTCGCGGGAGAGACCGACGTGCAGCTTGCCGTCGAGGAGGCTGTCCCCCTCTCCGAGCCCGTAGTCCAGCGCGATTATACCCAAGCGGGTCTCGGCCCGCAATCCGATTCCATACCCTAACTTCACGTCCTTCGCGTAGTTGGACCCGCCGCGGTAGTAGTACCCCGCGTCCAGGAACGCGAGCGCGCGCGAGCGCCGCGTGAGGAGGAAGCGGTACTCGAGGGTGGCGAGCGCGGTCCGAGTGCCGCGGAACTGCTCCTCGCGGTACCCGCGGAGGCTCGTCGCGCCCCCGAGCGTGAGCTGCTCGTGGAACGGGACGTCCTCCTCCGTGCTCGTGACGAGCCCGAGCCGGGCGGCGAGCGCCACGACCTGCCTGGCCCGCACCGGCAGGAACGCCTCTCCGAGAAGACGCACGGTGCCCGAACGCTCGCTGCGCCCGGTGTCCTCCTCCTCCTTGGCGGCGTACTCGACCGTGCCGGCCAGGCGCACGCCGTGCGTCGGGTTCGCGGGCGCGTCGGTGCCGTCGAAGTCCGCGCCGAGAGCGGTCCGCGCGCTCGTGGTCGTGTGCTCCGTGGCCGAGCCGGGCACATAGCGCTCGCCCCCGACCGACCACGTCACCCGCGTGCGCTCGCCCATCCTGGTGGTCACGAGGAGGTCCGCTTCCGTCGTCGTGTAGAGCGTGTCCCGCACGGACTGCGCGCCCCGCACGCCGATGTCGAGCGGCGCTCCGAGGAGCCAGGGCTCCGTGTAGGAGAACGCAGCCGTGGTGTGGCCGGCCCTGAGGCGCTCCCAGGACGCCGAGGCCTGCCGGCCGGTGCCCGCGATGTTCCCGAGCGCGACGTCCACGAGGCCGGTCACCTCGCCGCCACCTTCGACGTCGGACGCGTCGTACCCGAGCACGCCGGACACGCTGCTCGCAGGCCCCTCCGCGACCTCGAGCCCGACGATGGCCAGACCGGCGGACGCGTCGAAGGCGACCACCGGGTCCTCCACGCTCTCGAAGATGCCCAGCTTCTCGAGCTTCGGACGGATGCGCTCGACCCTCCTCCCGTCATACACGTCGCCCCGCGCGATGCCCGTCTCCCTCTCGATCACGTGGTGCTTCGTCACGGTGTTCCCGCGCACGGCCAGGTCCCCGAACCGCACGAGGGGCCCCTCGTCCACGACGAGCGTAAGAGCAAGGCCGTCGGCGCCGTCCACGACCTCGCCCGGCGAGACCACGGCGAGCGGACGCCCCGCCGCGCGGTACGAATCGAGCACGCCGGCGATCTCGGCTTCCACGCCCGCGGCGTCGAGGACCGACCCGCTGCCCAAGCCCTGCGCGCGCTCCGGCATCGCTCCGGGCTCGAGCGCCGCCGCGGTCGCGCGCGCGATCACGAGCGTGTCGAGCCGGGCCTGCCGCCCCTCCTCGAGCAGGACGTCCAGCTGCACGCCGCCGGCCGAGTCACTCCAGGCGATGCTGGCCTTGGCGAAGGGC